>Ga0187846_10000795_pt1 | contig 17988 bp, 15 predicted proteins | sample TC_taG_FD_161473 | JGI IMG/M metagenome (GOLD analysis project Ga0187846, IMG submission 161473) | Biofilm microbial communities from the roof of an iron ore cave, State of Minas Gerais, Brazil - TC_06 Biofilm (v2) | ecosystem: Environmental > Terrestrial > Deep subsurface > Cave > Wall biofilm...
AGACGCGCCTGCACGATCGCGAGGGTCTCCGGCCGGTCCACATCGATCCCTATCTCGGGCGTGCGGCAGATGAACGCCCTGATGCGCAGGCCGGTCACCTCGTACGCCCGCTGTTCGAGATCGGCGATCCTCAGCGTGCCGGCAAGCAGGCCAAGGACGGTCTGGAGGCCGAACAGCCGAGCAAGTTCCCACGGCTGCTTCCGCGCGCGGACGGCGGCCTCGATCGTGTCCCGTGCCTTCGCAAACGCCCCCGGCCTGAGGAGGATCAGGCTGCCGCCGGTGAACGTCCCGTCGCGGACGCGGACGAACGTCTTACGGATACCGGGAAGCGCGCGCTCGGCGTCCTCGCGGGGAATGATGGCGTACACGACGTCGGCTCCGAGCACGCCGGCCGCCGTCGCGAACGCGTCGACGGCCTGGGGTGTCAGCAGCGGGATGTCCGACGCCACCGCCAAGACGGGATCGGAGCTCCCCAGCGCGTCCAGGCCCGCGCCGATGTTGTCAAGCAGCGTCTCGCGTTCGTCCACGGACAGGTCCACGTACGCCGCGACCGACGGCGGCAGGGGCACGGGCCCTACGAGGGCGATCCGCTTGATCGACGAGGCTCCCCGAAGCGCCGCGAGGACGAATTCCACCATGGGCTTACCCAAAATGGGGGCAAAAGCTTTGTTGGGCACTCCCTGGGCGAGCTCGGGATCAGGCCGTCCGCCGGCCAGCACCAGGGCGTCGGGCATGCGGGGGGACCTACCGCTCCTCGGCAAACGTTCGGGTCACGAACACCTCGATGTTGGCGAGTGACGCGAGATCGCCGCCGATCGCCCGGGCGGTGGCCTCGTTCGGGGCCAGCGCGAAGACCGCAGGTCCCGTCCCGGAGAGGGACACCCCAAGCGGGTCGAGCGCCCGCATCCGATCTCGGATCACCCCGACCACCGGATGGTGCGCGACCACGATGCCTTCGAACACGTTGCAGAGCAGCTGGCCCACGGCACCCGCATCCTCCGACTCGAGTGCCCGGACCAGTCCCCGCGTGTCCGGATGCTTTCGAACCGATTCGTGATCCAACGCCTTGTACGCCCACTCGCTGGTGATCTGCACGGGCGGGCGGGCAAGCACGACCCAGGTGGTCGGCAGCGGTCGGAGCGGGCGTACGCGTTCCCCCCGCCCCATGGCCAGGGCCGCCCCGCCCACGAGGAAGAACGGGACGTCCGATCCGATCTTGCCGCCGAGGTCCACCAGCTGGCGTTCGTCGAGGCGGAGCTTCCACATCTGCGCGAGGCCCAGCAACGTGACGGCCGCGTCGCTCGATCCACCTCCAAGCCCGGCCGCGACCGGGATGCGCTTGGTCAGCTCGATCTCCACCCCCCGCTGAATCTGGAACGTTTCCCTGAGGAGGTGGGCCGCCCGGTGCACGATGTTCTGCATCGCCGCCGGCACGTCCGGGCTGGCGCACCGCACGATAATGCCGTCGCCATCCTCCCGGAGAATGATCGAATCGTGAAGCTCGACCGTGTGCATCACCGTTTCGATGTCGTGATAGCCATCGGAGCGGTCGCCCAGCACGTCTAGGGCGAGGTTGATCTTGGCGTACGCGTTGAGGCGGAGCTGCTTCAATGCGCTCTCCCCCCTCTCAAAACACAACCCGCGGGGCCGCCGTCATGGCGGCCTCGCGGGGCTGACACTCTCGGTCGAGCCACGGGATTATCCCCCTCTGTGCCACACGGCATGGCGGGCCGTTACCTTTCGAGGGTCTCTCCCCTGACCGGACTTCACCCTAGCTTCGATGAGAACATTCCGTCCCGTGCGAGGAGTTTCCTCCCGGGGACGTCCGTTCCCGGCCCGGGACCGCGTGTCCTCGGTCCGGGCTGAGGGGCGCGGGAACGTGTGCACCAGGCTGCGCGCGGCCAGATCTGATGCGGTTGGACGGCGAGTCTTCCCCTGCGCCGCGGGCTTTCTTGACACCCTAAGAAAAGCCTCTAAGATGAGGGTTATGGTCGTTTCCCGGGCGATGCGATGGATCATTTTGGGAGTCACCGGGGCATTTGTGTGCGCCGTTCTCGTCGCCCTGATCGTCATGTTCGGCAGTCTTCACAACGTCCCGGTCAGCCTGCTGGCGAAATGGCCGTATCCGCTCAAGGAGCGGACCAACGTCCTGATCATGGGGCTCGACCGGACCGTCAGCGAGCGAGACCGCAACGTGGTCTACCCGGTGATCAGGACCACGGTGCTGATCGGCGCGAGCTTCGATCCGGCCTCTCGCCACGTGTACTTGCTCAGCATCCCGCGGGACACGCGCACTACGGTTCCGGGACACGGGACGATGAAGATCAACGCGGCCTACGCCCGGGGCGTGGCGCCGCTGGCCATCCGGACCACGGAGAACCTTCTCGGCGTCTCCTTCCCGTACTACATCGCGATCCCGGAGCGGGGCTTCGTTCACCTGATCGACGCCGTCGGCGGAATCAACATCCATATCGACAAAGACCTGAACTATGACGATAACTGGGACGGCCTGCACATCCACCTACGGAAGGGCTACCGCCGGCTCGGGGGCAAGGCCGCGATGGAGTTCACCAGATTCCGGCACGATGCGATGGGAGATATCGGACGGATCGAGCGCGAGCAGCAGGTGATGAGCGCGCTGATCGACGAGCTCCGGCGGCCCCAAGTCGCGGCGCATATGGACCGCATCCTCGGCGTGTTCAGGGACGATATCACCACGAACCTTTCGCAGGATCAGCTGATCACCCTTGCCTTGTTCGGCGTCCGGCTACCCAAGGGAGCGATGATCCGCGAGACGCTCCCCGGCCGGTTCGCCGTCGACGGCACCAGCGACTGGCTGGCAGACCCGCGCGATGACCGCGACGTGGTGGCGCGCCTGTTTTTCGATGTCGACGCCGCGGCGCTGGCCTCCACCAAGGTCGAGATCATCAATGCGTCTCCCGACCGCGGCGCGCTCGTTGACCCCTTGGCGCGACTGGACGCCCTCGGGGTGCAGGTGGTGCGGGTGATGACGACCTCGGATGCGACCTCCGCAGCCGTCATCCTCCGCCACGGCGACCCGCGTGTCGCAAAGGTCATTGCCGCGGCGCTGGGCGGCATCCCGATCATCGCGGGGGTGCCGACGACGAACGGAGTGGATTTGACGGTGCTGTTGGGAAGTCCCCCCGCGAGACCCGCGCCCTAGGCGCCCCGCCTCACGCCCGGTTCCGGCCGGGGGACGCCGGCCTGGCCAGAGATGGGAAGAGGGCCCGGGTGAGCCGCCCGAACGCGTCAAGGTCCAACGTTTCCGCCCGCGCCCGGGGGGTGATCCCGGCGGATGCGACCGCGCGCTCAACGATCTCCCGAGGGAGCCCCAGCCCGCTCGCCACCGCGTTGGACAGGGTCTTCCTGCGCTGGCCGAATCCGGCGGCGACGATCCGGAAGAACGACGCCTCATCGGGGACCTCGATGGGAGGGTGCCCCCGGGGGATCAATTCCAGGAGGGCGGACTCCACCTCCGGCCGCGGCAGAAAGGCTCCGGCGGGGACCCGCGCGACGATCCGCGCGGCGGCGCGATACTGGATCGCGACGGAGAGAATTCCGAAGGCCCGGCTTCCGGGACTCGCGGTGATGCGCTCGGCGACCTCGCGCTGAACGGTGACGACCAAGACGGCCAGGCGGAGCGGCGCTTCCAACAGCCGCATGAGGACGGCCGAGGCGATGTTGTACGGCAGGTTGCTGACGACCTTACGCGGCGCGTCCGGCGGACCGGTGAACAGCGTCGTCGGAGACAGCTGAAGAATATCACCCGGAACGATCCGTACGTTCGGTATCGCGTCCACGGTGGCGTGCAGCGCCTGAAGAAGCCTGCGGTCGACCTCGACCGCTGTCACCGAGCCCGCCTGTTCCGCCAATGCCCGGGTGAGCGTGCCGATTCCCGCCCCGACCTCGAGCACGCTGTCCGCCGGGGACAGAGATGCCACCGCGATCGTCTGCCTCAGCGCGCGCGCGCTGACGAGGAAGTGCTGGCCCCAGCGCCTGGACGGCCGGATCCCGAACTCGCGCAGGACGGCGCGGGTCCCCTCCGGGGTGGCCAGGGCGGGGAGGACCGGACTCTGCCCGCCTCCGCCCAGCCGGCCGGGTGTTCCGTCAGGGATTCGTAAGGAGATACACCGTGACGGGGCGGCGCCCAAACTGGATGGCTTCCGCGTACGTATTGAAGCCCAGGTCGATCCGGTTTCCCCTGATCGCGCCGCCGGTGTCCCCGGCCACCGCGTCCCCGTAGCCCTCGATGTGCAGGCGGGTCCGGAGCGGGATAACGGACGGATCGACGGCCACGACCCCGCGCCCGGCGCGCATGCCGATCGCGGTCCGGTCCCCGACCGCCCCGCCCCAATTTCGGGGGCCCGGATAGTAGCCGGTGGCTTCCATCAGCATGATCTCCCGTCCGGTATACGGCCCGCGCGAGACGATGACGGGATGCGTGCCGATGGCGACGACGTGCGGGATCGGTAGCCGGGTGACGACATCGGTGAGCGTCTCAACCGAGACCGGCCGCCCATCGGCGTACTGCACCTGCACGGTGACCTCGCGCACCCCGACCTGTCCCGCCGACCGGACAGCCCTCCGCCATTTGTACATCCCGGGATCCGTGACCACGAGCGACGGGAATGGGATCGTGCTGTGGTTGACCCACGTGCGCACGTCCCGCCGTTCCACGGTGATCCGCATCCCCTCGGTGAGGGCGGTGGACGGATCGGGATACACGCGGTCGCTGGGACGGACTCCCAGATCGAGGGCCGCGAGGGCCTCCGCGACCGTCTCCGCGGCCACCACGGTCGAACGCGTCGTGCCCCCGACGGTCACGGTCACGGGACGCGCCCGGGTCACCGTGATCTGGATGCCCGGCCACACCAGCGCGCCCGCCCACGGGCTGATCTTGTCGTCAGGATTCAGGAACACGTTCTTCTCCCGCAGCACATCGGCCACGGTGCGCCCCAGCGTGCCGTACGCGTGGGTCCGGCCATCAACCGAGACGTACACGCTCCGGCCCAGCAGCAGATGCCACAGCGGAGGCACCGAGACGGCGGGAACGATGAGCAGACCGGCCACCAGGGTGCCCGCGAGGAAATGCGAGAACGATGCGACGACGACCCGGCGGATCCTGCCAAGCAGCAGATCACTTCCGGGCACACGTGAAGCCACCTGTAGCAAGCCCCATCCCTCCCTTCCACATGCCTGTTCGCCCGTCGCGCAGTCAATAGGGCAAATACCGATAAGGCCGGCTGAAGTGTGGAGGCGACGGAGGCTGCGGCGATGGAGGGGCGGTATCGTGTGCTCGGTGTTTGGTTATCTCCGGGTACTATAGCACAGACCGAAATTTCAATGCAAGGCGAACACCGGAGAACGGGGGGAACTCTTCAGCGGAATCGACCGAAGTTTGCTTATCGCGCCGTGTCGCGCGGTCGCTCCACGAGCTCGACGAGGAGTCCATGAAGGGCTTCCGGATGCAGAAACGCAATGCGCGAACCCCGCGCACCCGCGCGCGGCACCGCATCGATCAGCCGGACTCCGGCCGCCCGCGCGCGGACGAGCGCCTCCTCGATGTCGGGAACCTCCAGCGCGACGTGGTGAATTCCCTCGCCGCGCGCCGCGAGGAACCGACCGAGGGGGCCGTCGCGGGTGAGCGGTTCGAGGAGTTCGATCTCGGCGCTCCCCGCGGGGAAAAACGTGATGCGGAGATTCTCGCGATCGACCGTCGCCCGCTCGGTCGGCCGAAGCCCAAGCCGCCCGTAAATGGCTTCCGCCGATTCGAGGCGGCGCACGATCACGCCGAGATGCACGAGGCCGCCGGGGGCCCCGTGGCCGTTCACGAGGTTCCCTCCGCGGCGATCAACTCGTCTGCGGCCGCATACGGGTCCAGCTCTCCCCGCGCCACGCGCTCCGCGAGCGCATCGACCCGGTCGTTGCGGACCCGCGCGAGAAGCCGCTCTTCGACGATCTCGATGATCTCGCGGCGGCGGCGCGCCAGGCGCCGACGCATCAGCAGATCGTGATCCACCAGGTACTTGCGGTGTCGCTCGATCTCCTGCAGCAATTCGGACACGCCGTTCCCCGCGGTGCCAACCGTCAGCACCACCGGGGCCCGCCAGCCGGTACGGTCGGGAGCCAGATCGAGCGTGACCCTGATGTCGGTGGCGGTGCGCTCGGCGCCGCCGTGGTCGGCCTTGTTCACGACGAAGATGTCGCCGATCTCCATGATCCCGGCTTTGAGGGTTTGCACGCCGTCCCCCAAATGGGGGACCGTGACGAGAAGAATCGTGTCGGCGGTGCCGACGATGTCCACCTCCGCCTGGCCCGCGCCGACCGTCTCGATGAAGATAATGTCACAGCCGTACGCGTCCAGCACCGCCACCGCCCCGGCGGTCGCGGGGGCCAGGCCGCCGAGGCGCCCCCGGGTGGCCATGCTCCGCACGAACACTCCCGGGTCGGTGCTGTGGTCCTGCATGCGGACGCGGTCGCCGAGAATGGCCCCGCCGGTGAACGGGCTGGTCGGGTCGATCGCCACCACGCCGACGCGGCGCGAGTCTCCGCGGATGGTCCGCACGAGCGCGTTTACCAGCGTGCTCTTCCCTGAACCCGGCGGCCCGGTCACCCCGATCACGTGCGCCCGCCCGGTGTGCGGGTGGAGCGTCTGCAGCAAGGGCACCGCTTCGTCGGCCCGGCTTTCGAGCAGCGAGATCAATCGGGCCGCCGCCTGAGCCGACCCCTGTAGGACGCCTTCGGCGAGGCTGGGGCTGCTCACACCACCACCGGCGGCCGGTACACCCCGAAGCGGGCGCGCAGCACGTCGCAGATCTCCCCGATCGTCGCGTACGTGCGGACGCAATCCAGGATCCGAGGCAGGAGGTTCTCGTCGCCGGAGGCCGCCGCCCCCAGCCCGTCGAGCGCGGCCCCCACCCGGGCCCCGTCCCGTTCGGCGCGCACGCGGGCCAACCGGGCCCGCTGCCGGTTCAGCACCGCCGGGTCCACCCGCAGTATGGCGGGAGGGCGACCGGCCGCCTGCTGAAACCGGTTCACGCCGACCACGATGCGCTCCCCGGATTCGACCTGGCGCTGCTCCCGGTACGCCGCCTCGCTGATCTCGCGCTGGACGTACCCCTGCTCGATCGCGCGGAGCATCCCGCCCATCTGCTCGATCCGGTCGAGGTACGCCTGCGCCCGCCGCTCGATCTCCGATGTCAGATGCTCCACGTAGAACGATCCGGCGAGGGGGTCCACCGTGGCCGCCACCCCGCTCTCGTGCGCGATGATGTGCTGCGTCCGGAGGGCCAACAGCGCGGCCTCATCGGTGGGGAGCGCCAGCGCCTCGTCCCGCGCGTTGGTGTGGAGCGACTGGGTGCCGCCGAGGACCGCGGCGAGCGCCTGCAGGGTGACGCGCACCACGTTGTTGTCGGGCTGCTGCGCGGTCAGGGCCACCCCCGCGGTCTGGGTGTGGAAGCGCAGCATCCAGGACCGCGGATCACGGGCGCCGAACCGCTCGCGCATGATCCGCGCGTACAGGCGGCGCGCGGCGCGGTACTTGGCGACCTCTTCGAAGATGTCCATCTGCGCGTCGAAGAAAAACGCGAGCTGCGGGGCGAACCGGTCCACGGCCAGCCCCGTTGCGCGTACGGCCTCGACATACGCGATGGCGTTGCCGAGCGTAAACGCGACTTCCTGGACGGCGGTCGCGCCGGCCTCCCGGATATGGTACCCGCTGATGCTGATGGGGTTCCAGCGCGGGAGATGGGCGGCGCAGTGCGTGCAGGTGTCGGTGACCAACCGCAGCGACGGCCCCGGCGCGTAGATGTAGGTGCCCCGCGCGATGTATTCCTTGAGGATGTCATTCTGGGTCGTCCCGTCGAGCCGGTCGGGCGCCACCCCCTGCCGTTCCGCGACCGCGATGTACATGCACAGCAGGATCGGCGCCGTGGCGTTGATCGTCATCGACGTGCTGACCCGGTCCAGGGGAATGCCGTCAAGGAGCACTTCCATGTCGGCGAGGGAGTCGATCGCGACGCCGACCTTCCCGACCTCGGCCTCGGCCAGCGGGTGGTCGCTGTCATACCCCATCTGGGTCGGCAGGTCGAACGCCACCGAGAGTCCGGTTTGCCCCTGGGCGAGGAGGTACTTGTACCGGCGGTTGGATTCTTCAGCTCCGGCGTAGCCTCCATACTGCCGCATGGTCCACAAGCGCCCGCGGTACATCGTGGGGTAGATGCCCCGGGTAAACGGAAACGCGCCCGGATAGCCGATCTCGTGTTCGTAGTTCACCGCCCCGGCGTCCTCGGGCGTGTACACCCGCTCGACCGGGATTCCGGACGCGGTGCTGAAATCATTCCGCCGTTCCGGGGTGCGGGCCAGCGCGGGCCCGAGTAGTTCCGCCTCCCACTGATCTCGCCGTCGGCGCGGCGGGCGGCGATCCTTGGCCATTGTGTCCGCTCCTTCCCGAGGCCGGCGGCTACTCGATCGTCACCAGGAGCTGGCCCGCGGTGAGCTCCTGGCCGGGGGCGACGTGCACCCGCCTGATCACGCCATCGTGGGGGGCCCGCACTTCCATCTGCATTTTCATCGCTTCCATTATAACCAGCGGCTGGCCCATACCCACCTGGGCCCCTTCGGCCACGTGCAGGGCCACCAGAAGTCCCGGCATCGGCGCGACGACCCCGCCCCTGCGGTGGCCCCGTCCCGAGTGCCCCGGCCCGGACGGCGGCCGGGTCCGCCGGACCTCGACCGGGCACGGCCGCCCGTCCAGCATCAGCGTCCGCGTTCCGGCATGATCCCACACGCCGAGATCATGGGTCTTGCCATCCACGAGCAACGTGTACCATCCCGGCACGACCTCGGCGAGTTCCACCATGTGGCGGGCGCCGCCCACCGATACCGCGAGTGTTCCGGCCCCCTCCTCCACCCCGACTTCGAAATCCTCATCGCCCGCGCGCACCCAGTACGTTTTCATGTCACCCCGTCCCGGCGTGCGGCGGTGGCCCACGAACTCGGCGCCTGGGGCGGGAGCAGCGCAGGCCGGCGCCCCCCACGGTCCGCCAGCGCCGCAGCCGCAAGGGCGGCGAGCCAGCCGGCGGGGCGCGCGCGCACGCCCCATTCGGTTTCCACGAAGCGGGTCGCGTAATTCCCGGATCGGAAGGCTGGGTGTGCCAGCGCCCACAGGTGGAAGGGGACGGTGGTCGGGACCCCCGTGACGAGCGTTTCACGGAGGGCCCCCGTCATGCGGTCGACCGCCTCCGGACGGGTCGAGCCCCAGGCGATGATCTTCGCGAGCAGCGGGTCGTAGAATCGGGTAATCTCGAGCCCCGGTGCCAGCGCCCCATCCACCCGGATTCCGGGCCCGCCAGGAAGCAGAACCTGGTCGACCCGGCCAACCCAAGGGAGGAACTCGTGTTCCACATCCTCGGCGGAGATCCGGCACTCGATCGCGTGGCCCCGGGAACGGACCTCCTCCTGCCGGACCGGCAACGGCGCGCCGGCCGCGACCGCCAGCTGGAGCGCGACCACGTCGACACCGGTGACGAGTTCCGTGACCGGGTGCTCGACCTGCAAGCGCGCGTTGATCTCAAGGAAGTAGAACGCGTCGTTCGAGAGGAGGAACTCGACCGTCCCGGCGTTCCGGTAGCCCACCGCCCGAGCGGCCGCCACGGCCGCTTCCAGCATCCGGTCGCGGAGCGCACCGGTCAGCGCGGGGGACGGAGATTCTTCGATGAGCTTCTGGTGTCGCCGCTGGACCGAGCACTCGCGCTCTCCGAGATGCACGACCGCACCGCACGCGTCGGCGACGATCTGAACTTCCACGTGCCGGGGCCGATCGAGCCACCGCTCCAAGTACACGCGGTCGTCTCCAAACGCCCCCTGGGCTTCGCCGCGGGCCAGCCGCAGCGCGCCGGGCAAATCCGACGGCTCCTCCACCAGGTGGATTCCCTTCCCCCCGCCTCCCGCGGCGGCCTTGATCAGCAGGGGAAAGCCCAGGCGCGCCGCCGCCCGGGCCGCCCCGGCGTCATCGACCGCATCGGTGCCCGGGGGGACCGGGATGCCTGCCCCGGCGACGCGCGCCCGTGTCGTCGCCTTGTCTCCACACAGGGCGAGCGTTTCCGCGGATGGCCCGATAAACGCCAGGCCGGCCCGCACGCAGGCCTCGGCGAAGGCGGCGTTCTCGGCGAGGAACCCGTACCCGGGATGGACCGCGTCCGCCCCCGCCCGGCGCGCCGCCTCGACGATCGCGTCGGCGTTCAGGTAGGAGTCGGCGGCCGCGGGTCCTCCCACCCGGTAGGCCTCGTCCGCCGCGCGGACGTGGAGCGCGCCGTGGTCCGCGTCGCTGAAGACCGCCACCGTGGCCACGGCGCGGGCCCGGCACGCCCGGATCACCCGCAGGGCGATCTCTCCGCGGTTGGCGATGAGGACCTTGCGAAAGGATCGGACGGTCATGCGGGACCCGGGGGAACGGCGCTATAGCGGGATGTTCCCGTGTTTCTTCTGCGGGTTTCGATCGCGCTTCCCCTGGAGCATGCGCAGGGCCGAAATGAGGCGCGGCCGTGTTTCGTGGGGCTCGATGATGTCGTCCACGTATCCCCGGCTGGCGGCGATGTACGGATTCGCAAACTGCTGACGGTACTCGGCGACGAGGCGTTCACGGGTGGCCTCCTGATCGTGCGCCTCCGCCAGTTCCCGGCGGAAGATGATATCGATCGCCCCCTCCGGCCCCATCACGGCGATCTCGGCGCTGGGCCACGCCAGGTTGAGATCCCCCCGGATGTGCTTGCTGGACATGACATCATAGGCGCCGCCGTAGGCCTTCCGGGTGATGACCGCCAGCTTGGGGACGGTCGCCTCACAGTACGCGAACAGCAGCTTGGCTCCGTGCTTGATGATCCCGCCGTGCTCCTGGACCGTGCCCGGCATGAACCCGGGCACGTCGACAAACGTCACCAGCGGAATGTTGAAGGCGTCGCAGAATCGCACGAAGCGGGCGCCTTTGACCGAGCTGTTGATGTCCAGCGTCCCCGCCAGCACCGCGGGCTGCTGCGCCACGATCCCCACCGGGCGGCCGTCCAGCCGCGCCAAGCCGATGACCAGGTTCTGGGCGAAGTGCTGCTGGATCTCGAGAAACTCCCCGTCGTCGACGACCCGGCCGATGACCTCGCGCATGTCGTACGGGCGGTGCGGGTCCCGCGGCACGACCGCGTCCAGCGCCGCGTCCATCCGGTTCGGATCGTCTCGGGACGGAGCCCGCGGCGGATCCTCGAGGTTGTTCTGCGGGAGATACGCCATGAGGCGCCGGATGAGCTGAAGGCCGTCGGCGTCGCTGTCGGCGATGAAATGCGCCACGCCGCTGCGGCTCGCGTGCACCTCCGCGCCGCCGAGTTCCTCAAACGACACGTCCTCATGGGTCACGGCCTTCACGACCTGGGGGCCGGTCACAAACATGTAGCTCGTGCCCCGGATCATGATCGTAAAGTCCGTGATCGCGGGCGAGTACACGGCGCCCCCGGCGCACGGCCCCATGATCGCCGAGATCTGAGGCACGACCCCGCTCGCGAGCGTGTTGCGGAGGAAAATCTCGGCGTACCCCCCGAGACTCACCACGCCTTCCTGGATCCGCGCGCCCCCGGAGTCGTTGAGCCCGATCACGGGGGCCCCGTTTCCGAGTGCCAGATCCAGCACTTTGCAGATCTTCTCCGCGTGCGCTTCGCCGAGCGAGCCGCCCAGGACCGTGAAGTCCTGGGAAAAGACGTACACCAGCCTGTCGTGGATGGCGCCGTACCCGGTGATCACACCGTCGGCGGGGGCGTCGAGCTTGTCCATGCCAAACGCGGTGGCGCGGTGGGTGACGAACCGATCCTGCTCGACGAACGTGCCGGGGTCGAGGAGCTCGGCGAGCCGTTCCCGCGCGGTCAGCTTTCCGGCGGCGTGCTGGCGGGCGATCCGCTCCGGGCCGCCCCCCTCCTCGATGTGGGCCCGTGCCGCGCGCAGCTCCTCCCGTCGATGATCCGGAAGGTCAGGCACGCAGGGTGCTAGGCCTCGGAGGCGCGGTCGATCGGTCGGATCGAGATGATCGCGTGCTTGTACACGAGCTCGGCGGTCTCCCCGACCTCCACCAGGAGCGCGTAGGTGCCGACCTCCCGGAGGACGCCGCGGGGGATTTCATAGCCGTCCCGGCACCGGATGCGCAGCGGAGTCCGCGCGTCCATGTGGGTCTGATAGAACCCGTCCTCGATCGCTTGGCGCCCAGCTCGCGCGGGGGGAACCGCCACGCGGGGAATTTCGTTGTGGGTCGCCATCGAGGCGCCTCCTTTTTGCTCGGGCCGAATCTCGCGCAAATCGTTGAGCACGTCGGAATTCGACGATGCGGCCCCGTCGCGGGCGGGGGGGATCTCCGAATTGGTTCCCCGCGCTGCCGGGCCCCGTGGGGCCGCCGGCGGGCGAACGACCGCCGACGTGGCATCCGCCTCGCCATCAGACCGGGCGAAGTGGCGCATCGCCTCAAGCTGCGCCCGACGATCCCCCGCTTCCAGCGCCTCGGGGTCGGCGAGGGATGCCCGTAGAATCCACTTCGTCACCGCGTCGAGCGTCGCCGCAATGGCCGCGTCCTGCGGCTCGTCCTGCTGCGGGGCGACCCCGACGAACACCTTTTGTCCCGGCGGGCTGCCGGCGGCGATCCCGACCATCGCCACCGCGCGGTCGGCAAACGTCATCAGGGCCACCTGCTGAAGCGTGATCCGCCGGTGACCCGGGTCGAGCACTCCGCGCAGCGCTTCGAGCGTGGCGCTCGCGAGCGTCCTGAGCCGGTGTGCCGAACCGGATGGGCCGCTCGCCTGCCCCGTGGCCGTGCGCTGCTCCCCGCCGCGCACCGAGGCCACCTGCACCTTCGCCGCGACCTGGGTGCTCGAGGCGCTTTCCTCGACTCGGAGCACGCGAAAATCGGGCAGCTCGTCGACCCGGGGGCCCTCGCGCAGCCGGGTCACCTGGATGCGCCATGGCTCGACGGGGAGCCCGTACTCGGTCATGAGCGCCGCGACGATGGATCGCCGGATGGCCCGTCCCTCGAGTGCGTCGCCGGCCGTCACGTAGATCTGGTCGACCTCGCCGGACGGCGACGTGAGCAGCCTGACGGACGCCACCCCCGTCACGGTCCCCAGGAAGCGCTCGATTTCCTCCGCGAAAATCTTCTTGGGCATCGACGGGTGTATTCTTCTCCGCGCGAGACGGCCCCTCCTAAGAACGATGGAGGATTGGCCGGAAGATCGATGGGAGCTTGCGTGAAGTACGATGGAGGTTCGATGTCAGAACGATGGAGGCACCGCCCGCCGCTCGAGCGGAGCCCCGATCATCACGCCCTCGCCTCCGAGCGCCTCCACCCGACGGCCGTCGAGCGTGATCTGCACCGCGGGTGCATCGGGCGACTGCGTGGCCGTGTACACGACCTGCCACACCCGCGCCAGCATGCTGGTGCTGCCGCCGCCGCGGCCGAAAGTCGAGGTGAGATCGACCGTCACCGTGCCGGGCGCGACCCGCACGCCGCGCAGACCGGTGCCCGCCGGGATCTCGCTCGCGATCCCGGCGCGGCGTTCCTCGGGCGAGGGGCCGGCCAGGAGGCCGCGCATCGCGGCCGTGAGCCGGGCCTCGAGCGGGCCGGGGGGCGCCGGCCGGCGCACCGCCGCGAGCGCCCCGGTGTGGTGCACCGGGTCGTAGCGGACAAAATACACGTCGACCCCGACCGCGCGCGGGTGCGCGAACCACCGCGTGAAGATCACGAGCCCGATGAGAAGGATGACCGCAAGGAGCAGCCAGGTCTCGACGCCCGGCCTGCGGCCCGCCCGGCGTTTGGGCACTACCCGCCCTCGATGAGCCGGAGGAACTCGCGCTCGTCGAGCACGGCGATCCCGAGCTTCCGCGCGCGGTCGAGCTTGCTGCCGGGGGCCTCACCGGCGACGAGGTACGTCGTCCGCGCACCGACGCTGTCGCTGACGACCCCGCCCAGCGCCGTGACGCGCGCGGCCGCGTCCCGTCTGGACACGCCCTCGAGGCTCCCCGTGAACACGAACATCTTGCCCGCGAGCCGCCCCCCGGCGGACGCCGCGGCCTGGGACCGCACCCCGCCCGCCCGCAGTTTTCGAAGCAGCTTCCGCGTCGCCGGTTGGGCGAAGGCCTCCGCCACGCTCTGCGCGATCGTCGGCCCGATGCCGGGGACGTCGCGAATCTCTTCGAACGAGGCGTCGGCGAGGCGGTCGAGTTCGCCGAAGTGTTGGGCCAGCACCTCCGCCACGTGCAGCCCGACGTGACGGATTCCCAGGGCGTAGATGAGCCTGGCGAGCGAGGGCCGCCGGCTCCGGTCGATGGCGGCGATCACGTTGTCCGCCGACTTGTCGGCCATTCGCTCGAGGGTGAGGACCTGCGCCTTCGTGAGCGTGAAGAGATCCGCGGGGTCCTCGATCATCCCGCGGTCCAGCAGCTGCTGGAGGAGCTTCGGGCCGACCCCGTCGATGTTCAGCGCGTCGCGGGAGCCAAAATGGATCAGCCGCTCCAGGATCTGCGCCGGGCAGATCGCCCCGCCGGTGCAGCGCGCCACGGCTTCCCCCGGCAGACGCTCGACCGGCGAGCCGCACACCGGACAGGTCGCGGGCATCGTGAAGCGCCGCTCCGCCCCGGTTCGTTTGTCGGACAGCACACGGACGACTTCGGGAATCACTTCCCCGGCGCGCTGGACGATCACGTGGTCGCCGATGCGGACGTCCTTTCGGGCCATCTCGTCCTCGTTGTGCAGGGTCGCCCTGCGCACGATCACGCCGGAGACCCGCACGGGTTCCAGGACCGCCACCGGGGTGAGCGCCCCCGTCCGTCCGACCTGGACGGTGATGTCGAGGACCCGCGTCTCGGCCTGTTCGGCCGGAAACTTGTAGGCGATGGCCCATCGGGGCGCCTGGCTGGTCGCCCCGAGCTCCGCCTGCTGATCGAGGGAGTTGACTTTGACCACGACGCCGTCGGTGGCGTACGGGAGGGTCTCCCTCCGGGCCGACCAATCGTGGATGTATCCGAACACCTCCTCCAGCGATCGGTAGCGCCGCATGTGCGCGTTCACCGGGAGTCCGGCCCGCCGCGCCCACTCGAGGGCGTCCCAGTGGGTCTTCAACCGGAGACCCCGCGCGACCCCGACCTGGTAGACGTACAGCTCGAGCGGCCGCCGGGCCGTGATCGCGGGATCGAGCTGGCGGAGCGATCCGGCTCCCGCGTTCCGGGTGTTGGCGAACGGCGCCTCCCCGTCGCGGAGCCGTTCTTGATTGATCGCGTCCAGGGCCCGGGTCGGCAGATACACTTCGCCGCGGACCTCCACGAACTCCGGGGGATGGGCCTCGGCGCGCAGACGGAGGGGCAGGGACCGCACGGTCCGGAGGTTGGGGGTGATGTCCTCTCCTTGCACCCCGTCGCCTCGGGTCGCCCCCTCGGCGAACGCCCCGCGCTCGTAGATCAACGAGATGGCCGCCCCGTCAAACTTCAGCTCACACACAAACTCGACGCTTCGGTCCCCGAGCCCCGTCATGACGCGCTTGTGCCAGGCGCGGAGGTCCTCCTCGCTGAAGGCGTTCGCGAGGCTGAGCATCGGCTCCGGGTGGATGACGGTGCGAAACGCGTCGCTGGGAGGAGCCCCCACCCGCTGGGTCGGCGAGTCGGGGGTGACCAGCTCGGGGTGCGCGGCTTCCAGCGCGCGCAGTTCTCCCATCAGCGCGTCGTAGGCCTCGTCGGAGATCTCCGGCGCGTCGAGCACGTGGTAGCGGTAGTTGTGATGGCGGATCTCTTCCCGGAGTTCTTCGATCCGCCGCCGTACCGCATCGCGGGCCGCGCGGCGGCTGGCCGGGCGCTCGGCGGTGCTCATTTAGGCGATCCGCTCCGGGGAAGCAACGCGCATGATCATCTCACCGGGCATTCGGCAGAGGACCGGAGTCCCCTCTCCCACGCACACATGTGGCCGATACGCACGCGGGGCTGGGCCCGCGAAACGTCGAGGACAGAGCGCTCCCGCCCTGTCCCCGGGGTACCGGCGCAGCGCGAAAGGGGCGCTAGGCGATCTGGGGCCGGCTTCCTCCCGCCATCGCGGGCACGATCGACACCTCCGCCCCTTCGTCCAGCGGGGTGCGGAGGCCCGACAGGAACCGGATGTCTTGCTCGTTGACGAAGATGTTGACGAACTGCAGAACCTCACCCCGGTCATCCAGGATCTTCGCGCGGATTCCCGGGAAGCGGCGATCCAGTTCGTCGATCGCCTGGGCGAGACTGCCCCCGCGCACCTCGATGATCCGCTCGCCGTTCGTGATGCGGCGCAGCGGGGTGGGGATGCGGACTTGGACGGCCATTCGACTCACCTCCGGATCGGGGTTACTCGCCGGCGAGGGCGAGGACCCGCTCTTCAAACGACGCCAGGGTCGGCGTGATCCTGATTGGGCGCTCCACCACCTGCTCGACGGCCTCAAGCGCCTTCAAGCCGATGCCGGTGATGTACGCCACGATGACCTCGTTCGGGTCGATCGCGCCCGCCCGGGCGAGCTTGCCGAGGACGCCGATCGTGACGCCGCCGGCGGGTTCGGTGAACAGCCCCTCGGTCTCGGCGAGCAGGCGGACGGCCTCCACGACTTCAAGGTCGGTCGCCGAGTCCACCGCTCCACCGGTGCGGCGGGCGAGGTCCAGAACGTAGGGGCCGTCGGCGGGGGCCCCGATCGCGAGGGACTTGGCCACCGTGTTCGGTCTCACCGGCACCACCTTGTCGGTGTTCTCGCGGTACGCGGTGGCGATCGGTCCGCACCCCTCCGCCTGGGCCGCGGTCATCCGCACCGTGTGCGGCTCGATGAGACCGAGCCGCTGGAACTCCTCAAACCCTTTGTGGATCTTAACGAACATGTTGCCCGACCCGACCGGGATGACGACCCGGTCGGGCGCCCGCCAGCCGAGCTGCTCGGCGACCTCAAACCCCAGGGTCTTGGCGCCCTCGGAGTAGTACGGCCTGAGGTTGACGTTGGCGATCGCCCAGCGGTGCTCGTCCCCGATCTCGAGGCACAGCCGGTTCACGTCGTCGTACGTGCCCTCGACCTCGACCACGGTGGGACGGTAGACTCCGGTCGTCACCACCTTGGCGCGCTCCAGGCCCGTGGGGATGAAGACCACCGCACGCAGGCCGGCCTTCGCGGCGTGGGCGGCGACGGCGTTGGCGAGGTTCCCGGTCGATGCGCAGGACAGCACCGTGAAGCCAAACGTTCTCACGGCCGCCAGGGCCACCGCCACGACCCGGTCCTTGAACGACCAGGTCGGGTTGCGGGTGTCGTTCTTCAGGTAGAGGTTGCGGAGCCCGAGCACTTCCCCGAGCCGGTGCGCCCGCACCAGCGGGGTGAACCCGGGAGCCAGGTCCCACTCGGGGACACGGGGCGCGGGCAGCAGATCCTGGTAGCGCCAAATCGAGGCCGGGCCGCGCGTGATCCGGTCCCGGAGCGGCTCACCCCGGAGCCCGTTGAAATCATAGTCCACTTCCAGGGGCCCGAAGCAGTGCTCGCACACGAAGATCGGCTCCACCGAATAGCGCTGTCCGCACTCGCGACATACAAGACCAACCGCTCCCATTTCACCCCTCCCTCTGGCACAGAACAAAAAACCCCCCTCCAACTCGGCGAGGGGGTTGCTCCCTCTTATCTGCCGGAATTGGATCTTCCGCGGGAATTAGCACCACGCCAGGTGAGCGCCTGGTAGGCTGCCGGGTTTCATCGGGCCCGTCCCTCAACCGCTCTGGATAAGAGTTGCTATGAAGTTTGAACTCAAGTTAGCACACGCGTTCCCGCGTGTCAAGATTTCGATATGCCTCAAAATTATCGTTACCGAACGGCGAACCGTTGCCTCAAAATGCCGGTTACCGACGGCCAGGAGGCAACGTGGGTCCGCACAGTGTCCGCGAATACGCCGCAGCCCTTCGTTCTCGCT
>Ga0187846_10000796_pt1 | contig 17981 bp, 19 predicted proteins | sample TC_taG_FD_161473 | JGI IMG/M metagenome (GOLD analysis project Ga0187846, IMG submission 161473) | Biofilm microbial communities from the roof of an iron ore cave, State of Minas Gerais, Brazil - TC_06 Biofilm (v2) | ecosystem: Environmental > Terrestrial > Deep subsurface > Cave > Wall biofilm...
GGCACCGGCCCTTGTGGCCGGCGGGAGCTTCGCCCTGGCGCAGTTCGTGGTCTCCAACTACTGGGGACCTTATGCAGCCGACATTATCGCCGCTCTCTGCTCAATCACCTGCACAACTTTGTGGCTGCGGGCGCGAAGACGAAAGCGGACCGATTTCTCAGTAGCCCACAATGGAACTCCGTCCGCTCTGAAGCATGAAAATGATCGGAACCCGGCCCTCGCCCCCTCAGGGGGAGAGGGTGGCCGCCGAAGGCGGGCGGGTGAGGAGACCTACCCAGCTATTGATGTGGCGGAAGATAATCCGTCTTCCCTGCCCCGACTTACTGTAACCGAGTCAATGGCCGCTTGGACGCCATGGGTCATCCTTTCTGCGATTATGGTTGTTTGGTCTTACCTGAAGCTCTTCCAGGCAGCTCAGGTTGCCATCCCCATCCCCCACCTTCACAACCGCGTCTTCATAACGCTTTATAACAGGCCCTACGCCGCAATCTATCTTTTCCAGCCCCTGGGAGCCGGAACAGCGGCGCTCACGGCGACTGTAATTGCGGCGATCGTCTTCGCCATCCGGCCCGCAAGGTTGCTCGGCTCAGCAGTGAAAACAGTCCGACAGCTCAAGCGCGCCGGGCTAACGGTGGTTCTGATCGTAGCTCTGGCCTATCTTTACAACTACTCCGGAATGGCCTATACCCTCGGCGCCGCACTCGCGGCTCTGGGTTCCTTGTTCCCCCTGGTCAGTGGTCTCCTTGGCTGGGCAGCGTGTTTCCTAAGCGGCAGCGACACCGCGAGCAATCTCCTGTTCGGCAACCTGCAGGTCGCCGCCGCTCACCGCATCTCAGTGGACCCCGTCTTGCTCGCCGCCACCAACTCCTCCGGCGCCGTTACCGGAAAGATGATCTCCCCGCAGAACATCGCCATCGGGGTCACCACCGTGGGCTTGATCGGCCACGAGGGCCAAGTACTGCGCAGCACTTTCTGGCACAGCATGGTGTTGGGCGGCGGGCTTAGCGCGCTGGCTTTCGCTCAGGCTTACTGGCTGAAATGGATGGTGCCGTGATATTGATTTTGGATTTGAGATTTCGGATTTCAGATCTTGTAGGGGTACGGCTTGCCGTACCCTACGAGGGCAGGATGCCCACGCCACACAGCCGACGGGACGCTCGCGCCCCGTCAAAATGTCGGTCCCGGATTGCCGTATCCTTGACCCGTGGGAGGGACGCGGACCCGGGGTACGGCAAGCCGTACCCTTACAGACTGATGTACTAGTTGATTACCTAGAGGAGTCCGGTGTAAGCTAAGAATGGCTGAGAGCAGTCGATTCAACGGCAAGCCCTCGGACCAAATCGAGAACCGTCCGTATGGCTACTGCAACGTCTGACCCGGTCGAGATCACCGCGCCAACCGCCCCATCGACTCTAGCTGCGCTGGTGGAGAGCCTGCGCCCCGCACAATGGGTAAAGAACGGTTTCGTCTTTTGTGCGCTGATTTTCTCCCGCAGCCTCACGGACTGGCACCGAACCGCCCTGGTGACGCTGGCCGCCTTGGCGTTTTGTGCTGTTTCCGGCGCCACGTACCTGGTGAACGATGTGCTGGACGCTCGCGATGACCGCCAGCATCCCCTCAAGCGTCTGAGGCCGATCGCTTCGGGGAAAGTCAGCACCAGGGCTGCTCTGTGTACTGCGGCCATGCTTGGGTTGGCCGCGCTTGCCGGGGCGTGGACTATTGACCACGCATTCTTCCCGATCGTCTCGATCTACGCTGCCATCAACCTGGTTTATTCCGCGTGGCTGAAGCGAGTGATGCTGGTGGACGTCTTCGTGATTGCAGCGGGTTTCGTTCTGCGCGTTATCGGAGGCGGGATGGTGATTCACGTCGAACTCTCGGCGTGGCTGATTGTCTGCACCACTCTGCTCGCCCTTTTCCTGGCGTTGAGCAAGCGGCGGCACGAACTGGTGCTGCTGGGTGAAAACGCCTCCGGCCACCGCTCCAGCTTGGCCGACTACACGCCCCACTTCCTCGATCAGTTGATTGCAATCGTTACGGCCTCGACGGTGATGTCGTACGCGCTGTATACGCTGTCCGAGGATGCTCGGACCAAGTTTCCCAACAAGCGCCTGGAACTAACTGTACCGCTCGTGCTCTTTGGAATTTTCCGCTACCTGTACCTGGTCCATCGGCGCGAAGGCGGCGGTAATCCGGCCCGCATGCTGTTTACGGATCCGGTGCTGCTGTCGTCAGTCTTGCTGTGGGCCGTGGCGGTCATTGCGATCATCTATTTGTAGCTGGAAGGCTTGATTCTTGGAACTCGACTTTTTGAGTCGGGTTTTTCAGAGGACGCTGCAAGGAAGAGACCCCTCACCCGTCCCGACAAGTCGGGACACCCTCTCCCCTGGGGAGAGGGCTGAAGTTTCTAGGGATTTTTGCCCTCGCCCCCTGGGGGGAGAGGGCGGCGATCCCGCAAAGCGGGAGAGCCGGGTGACGGGGTCCAACCGGCGATTTTCGAAATAGGACGGAAGCCTATGGGACGATCTCGAGTCGCAGTGCTGAAGACAACTCCGACCACTGTGATCGACGACTACAAGCGGCTGATGCGCCTCGCGAACTATCAGCCGTTTCTGCCCAAGGACAACGAGACCGCACTCAAGATCAATATCACGTGGCATTATTTCTACCCCGCCTGCTCCACCACTCCGTGGCAGCTTGACGGCGTCATCTCCACCCTCCTCGAAGACGGCTACTGCAAGGAAAAGCTCTACGGCTGCCACAACCGCACTGTCGTCGTCAGTGCCCGACGCGGCGAAGTCGCCAACAAACATAAGCCAGTCGTGGTGGACAAATACGGTCTGCGCAACGTCCATCTTTACGACAAAGGCGAGGAGTGGGTCCGCTACCAGCCCAAGGCGAAAATGCTGGTATTGGATTCCATATATCCCGAAGGGATTCGCATTCCCAAGCGGCTGATTGGATCCAATATCCTCCACTTGCCCACCATGAAGACCCACGTATTCACGCGGATCACCGGGGCGATGAAGAACGCCTTCGGCGGGCTGCTGTTCGAGAAACGCCATTGGACCCACAGCGTGATCCATGAAACCCTCGTGGATCTTCTGGCGATTCAAAAAGAAATCCACCCCGGCATCTTCGCGGTGATGGACGGTACCTTCGCCGGTGACGGGCCTGGCCCGCGCTGCATGGTGCCCCGCGTCATGAACTACATCCTGGCCAGCGCTGACATGGTTGCCATAGACGCCGTCGCCGCGAAGATGATGGGCTTTGACCCCCTCTCCATCAAGTTCATCCGCCTCGCACACGAACAGGGCCTGGGCTGTGGCGAGGTGCGTGAGATCGAGGTGGCGGGCGAGGATACTACAGGCGTCAATTTTCACTTTGACGGCCTTGGCGATACCTTCGCCAGCCGCGGCCAGAAGATGATCTACTGGGGTCCGCTGAAGCCGCTGGAAAACCTGCTACTGCGTACGGTGATAGCTCCATGGTCCTACGCGGCCTCCGTGCTCTATCATGACGTTTACTGGTACCACTGGGTAGGTCGCGCCAGGGTCGAGCGGGCTCTACAGACAGAGTGGGGGAAACTCTTCGCCAGCTATTAGACGGAGCCTTCCGCGGCTCGTATCCGGCGCTCGGAGCCCGCCTTGGACTGCGGCGGCTTGACGCCGCCTTCGCAAATCGGACGGAGGCCTTCGGAGGCGAATCGCAAGGTTAGAAGGCGCGGCATGATTGCGCGTCACGAGCGTCAAGGCGGCTTGGCCCCGCTGGGTGAAAGATGAGTGATTGGCCTCACAGTCCTGTGCCCTGGTGGTCTAGGGAGCGACTCGTGCGGCGCCTTGACGCTGCCTTCGCCTAATCGGACGGAGGCCTTCCTGGAGGGGGTCGTAAAGGTCGAAGGTCAAATCAATCGAGTCCGGGCTCCGCACGACTCCGCGTCACGGGGAAGCTCAAGGCGGCGTGAAGCCGCCGCACTCCAAGGCGGGCTGCGCCCGCAAGATGTAGAAACGTCAGACTGCCGCTCGCGCTGCGCGTGGTCGCGAGTGGGTCTCAACTAGCCGGGCAATTTCCTCTGCGACCAGTGGCCTTTCCACATAGTCCAAAGCGCCCAGTTGCATCGCGTCCATGTAGCACTTTATATCCAGGCAGCGGGTCACAACCAGGATAGGCGTCTGTCGGTCGATTTCGATGGCGCGTTCGAGCACCTGCTTCCCTTCGAACTGCGGGCCGCCCTGGCAAACTACGATGAAATCAAAAAAGCTCGACTCGATTTGGCGCAAGCCATCGGCGTACCCGTTGGAACAATGAACCTCGCAACCGTGTTCTTGCAGGGTCTTAGTAAGACAACTCAGTTCTCCACACTGTTCATCAACGAGCAGAACTCTTCTGCGACTAGGGAAAGAGCGCTGCGCCGAGGTGTGGTTTGAGAATCGGTCACTCATCAACCACCTCCGCGCGGTCACAGGTGGGCCGCTGAAATCTAGATTCCCCTCCAGTTTCAAACGTAGTCGCAGCGACGGCGCATGTCAAGTTGAAACAGCTCGAGTTTGAACTAAGGTCGGCTGTCCAGCATGAAAACAGCCGGCACCCCCAGCCCTCGCCCCTTGGGGGCTGAGCGTGTCCCACATCCTTCGCTCGGCACCGAGGGTAATAGTGGTAGGAATGTGAAACAGAGCCCCAAGAGGGCGGACCACCTCATCCCGCCATCGCGGGACACCGGCCTGGGTGTCCAGAACCCCGTCCGGTTTGCCCGCCAGCCCCGAAAGGGCGAAATACCAGCAAAAGATATGCGTAAAGATCAGTCACGGGGGAGAGAGGGTCGCGATCCCGCGGCGCGGGAGAGCTGGGTGAGGGAGCCGTCCCTCACTGTAGCAGGTCTTCCTCCCAGCGTTCGACACCAGCCGGCACGACGCCCCGCAACAATGATGCCAGGGCTTCCAGCGACTTCCTGGCGTCGCCGATCGGATAGTAAAAGGCTTCCCAGTTGTCGCTGTCCTCTCCGTCGTGGTTAGCGATCACGTGTTCGAAATGCCAAGCCTCCTGCAACTCTCGGTAAGCGCTGGAAGCCCGCCTCTCGATGTTTTGGAGATCTGCCGCGGAAAGTTCGCCTTGCTGGCGGCGCGTCCGGCGCAGCAGCTTGCGTCTCATGACGTCGGTGACGAAATCGCGCAGCGCAACATTCCGCTCCGACGCGCGGAGGAAGAGGATCTCCTCCCGCGACAACGGTGAGAGAAAAACGCTAAGCCGTCTGACACCAGCAAGCCGAGGGTGGGTTTCAAGCGCTCCGCCCACAAAAGGATTTCCTTCGAAAAATGCGTCAGCCTGCTCGAGCAGCGACAGGAGTTCATCCACATCGAGCGCCTGCAAATCACCCCTCACGTCCATCAACGCGAAGCGGCTTTCTACCCTCAGTGCTTCAATCTGGCTTCGCTGCCGAAAATGATAATCCACGCCGTCCAGTTCGCCCGGACGCGGGGAACGGCTGTTGAACAGCACGAGCTTCCGCAAGCGACTTCGTAGCTCCGGGTAAAACCGGCCAAGCGCTTTGTCCAGAGGACTCTTCCCCACGCATGACGGTCCCGACAGAATCACCAGGCGTCCCATTGGGCTGAAGCTCATCGCTCACCTCCATCCGCACGGCGCTGCTTTCACACTGGAGAATCCCTTCAGCTCCCGGTCGGAATTATCCCCGCCCCCTCCATCATCAAGACAACCGCCCGCTCTGGGGCTCGCGTGCGATGCAGCACGCCTCTGGGGACGGTGAACCCTTGTTGAGGGGCGAGCTCCACCGTTCGACCCTCTAAGTCAATCAGGAACCGGCCCTCGACCACATAGAAGAATTCATCTTCTTGATCATGCTTGTGCCAGTGGAACTCCCCCTGAACTACGCCCAGCCGCACCACACTGTCATTCACCTGGCACAGCGTCTGGTTATACCAACGGTCCTTGCAAGCTTCGGCGAGCGACGGAATGTCGATCAGCTCGAGGGCGCCGAAGCGCGCGTTCAAATTGATCGTATATGGTGCTTGACTGCCCATAAGAACTCTCCTTCTCTATTTCCCTTCGTTGCGGGCCACGTCACTGTCTGTGCCGCGGTAAACGGCATAAGAACTAAACTTGGCGTGTTGAGAACCACCTGATGAGTCGAACGGTAGTTGGCATCGCGGTCCCTCTTCCTATGTGCTGACAGCCCAGGCGGGTGGGCGAGCTACTCCAGTTTAAAGACAGCACCAAAATCGGAGTCGCCGCCGTTTAAAGTGCCGTAGAGTGCGCCGAACTTGTCCGGCACTACGCCATTGGGGTTGCGGCTAGGTCCGCCGTGGTTGAAATCGACCAGCGTGGAGTAAGCCCACCTACCGCCCGGCGCCGCCGGAGGCGCAAGCTGAAACACCAGACCCGCATCGAGGTCAATATCACCAAAGATAGTCCCAAGGAGAACCCCATTGGCACCGAGTATCAAGTAGCTGGGACCATAGCCAGATGCGTTGAAGTTGTAGAGGACAGTCTTGTGCCAAGGGCCGGCGCCACTGGCGGGCGGGCTTAGAGCAAAGATGTTGGGTGCATTCTCACTGCCGTGGCAGCGAGCAAGGCCGTACAGGACTCCGTCCCTACCGGATACCAGGCTGTAAGGGAATGCACCATCGGGATGGTCATGGAAAGTGTAGATCACCGTTTCCGTCCAACTGACTCCGGGGTGTGAGGGTGGGCTTAGCTTAAAGACCACCCCGCATCCGTTGGGGCAGTTGGAAGTAGGCGCGATGCCGCCGGCAAAGGTGGTGCCATAAAGAGAGCCGTCGCGGCCGACCACCAGAGGGCCGGAGGGCGTCCCGCCATCAGCTCCGCCAGAGAACTGATGAAGGGTATGCTCTTTCCAGGGGTCGTCCTCCGTGGCAGGTGGCACGAGTTCTACCACCGTTCCACAGCCGTAGGTGCCACAGCCTGAGAGGCCGCCGTAGGGAGCGGCTCCATAAATGGCTCCGCCCTTACCGATGAGGAGCGGAGTCCAGGGAAACGCCCCTTCTTGCTCACGGAACGTGTAGATGTTAGCGAAGTTCCACTTACCGCTGGGATCCTTAGGCGGCGTCAATTGAAAGACACTTCCGTTGGGGAGACCACCGTTGGTGACGCCGTAGAGCTTACCGGATGGGTCGAGGGCAAGAGTGCTTGAATTGCAACAACCATCATTCCCACCGATGAATTCATAGATAACGGAAAATTTCCACTGGCCGCCGGACGTGGCAGGGGGAGTCTCTTCAAAAACCGTGCCGCAACCCACTCCAGAGTTGCAACTTGATATCCCGCCGTACCATGTCGTCCCGTAGAGGACCCCGTTGTGATTTGCCACGACTGGCGCGGCGGGGTTGCCGCCATCAGCTTGGCCGCTAAAGATGTGAAGGGCGGTCAGCTCCTGCGCGGCGCAAAATGCAGAAATCATCAGCATCGCTACCCCCACAGCGCTGACGTGGAGAAAGTTTCCGATCATCGGAGGGTTCGTTCTGGGATTGGCCTTCGCTCGGAGTGTCATGGCCAGACTCCTTTGCCCTTCGGACGACGATCTTCACGGAAGTGCGGGAACAGAACATGCTACGGCAAGTTTTTGTCCAAATACAAGCACCGCCACCGAACGGTGCAAAGCCTCCGATGGCTCATTGGGCACGGAACCGGTCGCACGCCCTACTTGTCTTCACGATTTTTGGCGCGTTCTAATGCTGGAAGACCTCTTTTGTCAACCCATGGAAGCCGTCATGGAAGCCATCACCGACCTAGGGATGTAGGGGTACGGCTTGCCGTACCCTCGCTTGTGCTCCGCCCCATGTCACTAAGGCAAGCCATGGGTTCGACAAGTGCGATTCGAAGAGGTTTGACTGTTCTGTGCTCCCTGAAGGGGAGCGACATGGGTAGCCGTGGGTAAAACCCACGGGTAGGGAGGCCCTCACCCCGCCTGCGGCACCCCCCTCCCCGTTCGCGGGGAGAGGGGAAGGGGGGTGAGGGGTGAGTCGGTTTCCGGGGGGCGCTGCCCGGGCGCTGCCCCCGGCTACTCTGCCGCCCGAACTCGAGCGGCTTGCCCACACCACCAATCGTAAAACGCGGCGATTCGATAAGATCCATGTCGAGGAGTTTTCGTCCTTCAAAGATGCGCTCAGCGAGAGCTGCTAATCTTGAAGGAGGGCGACTGTGCAAAAATACTTCGCCGCCCTGACGATTCTGTTCCTGCTTGGTATGGTATGGGGCCAAGTCCTGCCGATGAGAAGAAAAGGGATAAAACTGACGCCAGGGCTGGGAGGAGCATGGGCGGAGACGACAATCCACCAGTTCTCGAGTGGGACGGGAGTGGCTGCGCAAGGCGCTGTTATCTTTGACAATGGGAAGCTGTACGGCACAGCCTCCCGCATGAGCTTAGCCGCTCCGATAGGTGGCGGGGCCGTATTCAAGATCGATCTCTAATCCTTGAGGAGATACAAATTCTCAGAATGGCCGGGCTAGAATGTTGGACACTACACTAGATGTTGAAGGGCGGGCAGCGCGATTCCGATTGCTCCATAGCGAAACTAGCGGCGATAATCTGGTCCGCAACAACATCTTTGCGTTCGGCGAGAAGGCACAGATTCGCCGTACACGTAATGAACCGCACCGCAGCTTCCACTTCGAGCACAATATTGTCTACTGGACCAGGGCCGGCTGCTTGATGTCAATGGAATGACCATAACTACGGTTTCGACCACAACTTGTACTACTGCGCTAGCGGCGGAGCGGTCCAATTTGAGGGCCAACCTTTAGTCGGCTGGCAGAAGTTCGGCCAGGATCGGCATTCGCTCATTGCTGATCCGCTCTTTGTGGATCCCAAACGCGGAAATTTTTCGCTGAAAATTGGGGTCGCCCGCTCGAAGGATTGGCTTCAGGCCGATCGATGTTGGAGCTGTGGGCCCTCGAGCCAATCCCCAGAACTCGAGCGTCAGCCGCCACTCAGAATAAAGTCTGGTGGCGGCGAAACTGTCGTCCTGAGGAGTCCCGCGTTGCGGGACGGTCCTGCGTGAGACGAAGGAAGATCTCCGATTGCGTGACTCCTCTCTCGCAAAGAAGTCGGTTCGCTTGTTGGTGAGCACGGCCGATCCGATTTTGGCGAAACACAACGGCACCTGCCGGTCTGAAGCACGGCGCTACACTTGAAATTGGGCAACGTCTGGAAATGTTCTCTGAATCTCTTAAAGCAGCATTCCTCTAAGTGCACATTTTCTGTTCCCAGCCCAGGCTGAACATATTCAGTTTGGCGTTCGGGTCTTCGGGATGCGCGGCGACTGCCGACTCATCTACCTCGACCCCCCAACCCGGCCCCGCCGGCAATTCGTAATATCCATCTCTTACGCGAGGGGCATCCGGCGTGAGATCGCATCGCCATGGCACGTCAAAGTCCTCAAATGTTTCCAGAATTAGGAAGTTCGGAATATTGGCGCACAGGTGCACTCCGATCATAGTCTTAAGAGGGCCGTCGCAATTGTGGGGTGCGACGCTCACGTAATGTGTTTCCGCCAAAGCCGCAATCTTCTTGGTCTCCAGGAAACCCCCGCTGTAGGTGATATCCGGCTGGATCACATGTGCCGCCTTTCGCGCCAGAAGGTCGAGAAAACCAAAGCGGGCATAGGTGTGCTCACCCGTCGCAATACGCAAAGGTGATGCGGCCACCACTTGCGCCATCGACTCCGTATTGTGCGCGGGGATGGGCTCCTCGCACCAGCCGGGATTGTACGGCACCATAGCGCGCACGGCATCGAGGGCCATGATAGGGCTAAATCGCCCATGGAACTCCAAGAGGACATCGACGCTTTCGCCAACGGCTCTCCGGACAGCTTCCACCTGCGCGGCGGCCCGCCGCAATTCCTCGCGGGGCAAGTCACGCCCTCCCGGACCGAAGGGGTCAAACTTCAGGGCCTTATATCCACGCGCGACGGTCGCGCGCGCGCGCTCCGCCAGCTCTTCCAGGTCGCCACCGTGATGATACCAACCGTTCGCATAAACCTTAACTTTTGATCGCACTTTGCCACCGACCAGGTTATAAACCGGTTGTCCGGTAGCCTTCCCGATGATGTCCCACAGCGCGGTTTCAATTCCCGCCATGGCCGCATACATCACGGGGCCCGCATTATGCTCAATCTGATACAGCTTGAACCAGAGATCCTCTATGTCAAAAGGATTATGGCCCAAGACGTATCGGCGGCCGAAATCTGAGATCATCTCGCGGACAGCGGTCTCCTTCCAGCCGAGTGTGCCCTCACCCCAACCTACCAACCCCGAATCAGTGGTCAGCTTGACCATAACAAATTGGCGCCATTGGGCGCCCACCAGAAAGACTTCCACCTTGTTGATCTTCACGTTTCTCCCCAGTTCGCGATTTGGCAAAGATCAGACTTCGTCCAGTTGATGAAGCAGTTTTTGGAGTTCCTCTCGCAGTTCCGTGGAAAGCGGACGCAGAGGCAACCGCGATACGCCTACCGGGATTCCGCGCAAGAGAGCGGCCTCGCGGCAGACAGCCAGCCAGTGGGGTTGCCCGGCGTCCGTCGAGAGCGCGCGATATTCAAACTGCACCAGCGGTAGCAAGCGTTTCCATAACGACTGTCCTGCCGCCAGATCCTGCTGGTCGTGGATGGTCTCGAAGAGCCTTCGCGCCAGCCGCGGAACCATCATCGGCAGACCAGAAATATAGCCGTCTCCTCCCACCGCCAGACCTTCCATGGCAATCAGGTCGATGCCCACGAACACTCCAAAGTCGGGGCCACAAAGCAACCGGGTGTCGTGAATCCTTGAAACTTCCAGGTGTGACCACTTCACAGAATGAATGACATCTTCCTTCGCCAGCACAAGGATTTCCTGAGGCGTGATCTCCACTCCCGCAAGGATCGGAACGTCGTAGATCATGATCGGAAGCGGCACCGCTTCCCGGACTCTACGAAAATGATCGAGGACATCTTGCTTGGGGGGGCGCAGAAGATAGGGAGGCATGACGAGAATGCCATTGGCCCCGTTCTTGAGGGCATGTTGGCTCAGCTTAATGGTTGTGCGTGTGCTGTAATGTCCCGTCCCCGCGTAGACAGGGACCTGGCCGTTGACCTCGTCAAGAATCCATTCCATCGACCGCATACGTTCCTCGTCTGTGAGAGCGAAAAACTCTCCGGCGCTTCCCATTGGGGCGAGCCCGTGCACACCCGCGTCAAGCAAGTATCGAATAAATGCTCTGGTGCCTTTCTCGCTGAGGGATTCATCGGCATTGAAGGCGGTGATGGTGGGGGCATAAATTCCCTTGGGTTTGGGGTACTCCGACATAGTTGACCTCAATGGGATAGTCCTCAGCGGTACAGGTCCCGAGCTAAGGAAGTCCGCTTAAGGGGCGAATTCCAAATTCTGATGAATGGAGTGCCGCCCAAATTTGGCTACTGTGCTAGATATCCGCCGTCAATGGCCCAGTTCGCGCCGGTGACGCAGGCGCATGCAGGGCTACAGAGGAACAAAACCAACTCCGCAATCTCCTCGCAAGTTGTGTAGCGCTTAATGAGGAATTTATCGAACCGGCCCCGGCTGTCGACGTATGCCTCCGCGGCCGCTTTTAGCCCGAAGGGCGTGTCCACAGCCCCTGGGCTAATGGTCACCACCCGAATACCCTGGGGAGCCATCTCCACCGCCATGGCGCGGGTCATTGCCGCGAGTGCGCCCTTAGTTCCGGCGTAGGCAATAAGCCTGGCATTGCCCGCCAGGGCGTTTACGGATGCGACGTTTACCACGACCGGATCCCTCACCTCCACCGGCGACTTACTGATGTACCGGAACAGTTCCTGGGTGAGAAAAAACGGCGCTCTCTGGTTCACCGCCACAATCCGATCGAAATCCTCTAGGGTCGTTTCCAGAAACGGCCTGTGCAGGCTCCATGCGGCATTATTGATCAGGGTGTTTACGCTCCCCAATTTCTCGAGAGCGTGGACAAAAATCACTCGGCCCGCGTCTGGGTCTTGAAGGTCCTGGACCATGGCAAAGCATTGACCTTGGGGCAGGCCTTCTCCTCCTATTTGTGGAAGGACCTTCGGATCACGGTCTACCAGAAGCACCCGGCTGCCTGCCGCCGCAAACCGGCGAGCGATGGCCAAACCCAGACCCTGCGCTGCCCCAGTTACAATCACCGAGCGAGATGGTGCTACCTGTTGAGGGAGGTCCATCCGCATGCCTCCGCGCTTGAGTTTTTGACCTTCGGGAGCGGTGTTAGGCCAAGATCCCTTTCCCAGCGTCGCCAAAAACAAACGTGAGCCTATGTCACATTGTCATACTATGTAAGCCGCAATGCAACCTGAGTGTCGAAACCTTGCCCGCCGATGCTAACAGCCGCTTGAAGGGCGTGCAGGATCTAGGTCTTGTTTTTCACGCAAGGCGCGTGCTTGCTAGCCAGATCAGTAGTGATAAGGGGATTTCCCAACAGTTATGGGGGATACGCTCCCCTTTGCTTTCCGGAAAGCCCGTTTCGTGCCCAATCCGGCTTAATGAGTTGAAGTTCACAACGACTATCGGGATGCAGGGACAGCGCCGAGGGACAGGCTCTCCGCGTTCGTGCGTTCCCTTCGCACCGCGGGCACGAGTAAGCGCAAGGCAGCCAAACACAGTGCGTTCTTTCGTTGGATCGTCCTTCACGGCTTTGGTAGATCTGCCTGGCGTCGCAGCGTCATGAAGGCCGAAGTGGAAAGCGTGTCGTTACGGGTGCGCCTTGGCCAGCGAGGTTGTGCAGAGTCCGTCCTCCTCGAAGTCTGCTGCTATCCTCGCTGGTCCCGCCTGGATGCCGCAGACTTTCTGGGAAGCGAAACTTGCACCACCCTGGAAATCAAGGGATGAGGTGGTAGTGGTAGCCACGGTCAACGGTTTCTTGACCGTGGCTACCAACTCGTTAAACCTTAACGTGCCTGGGGTTTTCTCCTGTTCCCAATTCGGCAGCGGCGCCATTCCACAGCGAGATCGATCTCGAGACAAGACCGATGACACGATTCGCGCCATGACGCAACAAGAGAAAAGAACCAAGGAAGCGAAGATAAGAGCAACAGGCAAGAAGAAAGACCAGTCAAACCGGCGCATCCTACTTGTGCTCTGGCAGGCTCAGTGGTACGCTACCGGCTAAACCTTCGAAGAAGGAGGATACAGCAGCCATGAGCATCCGTATGAATTGTGCATTCGCGATCTATGTGTGCCTCGTTTCAGCTTCTGGTGTGGCGGTCGGCGGCGAGTCGCTCGAGCAAATGTCTCAAGACCCGAATCAGTGGGTGATGCCCGGTGGAGATTACAGTGTCAATCGTCACAGCAAACTAAACCAGATTAATGTTGACAACGTGACCCACTTACAGGTGGCCTGGACCATGTCTACGGGGACGCTTCGCGGCCATGAGGGTCAACCATTGGTTGTCGGCGATATGATGTACTTTGAGACGGCCTACCCCAATTACGTCTACGCGATCAACCTTGACAACGTCGAGCGGGTTGCCTGGAAGTTTGCGCCAAAGCAGAACGAGTTCGCTCTATCGGTGGCATGTTGCGATTTTGTGAACCGTGGTGTTGCTTATGCGGATGGCAAAGTTTTGGCTATCGCGCTCGATGGACACGTTTATGCCCTCAACGCCAAAACCGGCGAAGTGATCTGGCAGGCGACCAATGCCGACCCCGAACTGGGCCAGACGATGACCTCAGCTCCCTTGGTCGTCCACGACAAAGTGATTGTGGGCGTGTCCGGCGGTGAGTACGGAGTACGCGGCCACATCACAGCCTATGATCTTAACAGCGGCAAACAAGTATGGCGCGCTTACAGCACAGGGCCGGACGAGGAAATGTTGATGGACCCGGAGAAGACGATTGACGGTGCCACGCAGAAACCTGTCGGCAAGGAGTCCAGTCTGAAGACCTGGGACGGTGAGCAGTGGAAACTAGGCGGAGGCACCACCTGGGGCTGGTACTCGTACGATCCGAATCTCAACCTGTTCTACTATGGCAGCGGCAATCCGGGCACATGGAATCCCACTCAGCGACCTGGCGACAATAAATGGTCCATGACCATCTTCGCGCGCAACCCGGATACCGGTGTGGCTGCGTGGGCGTATCAGATGACACCCCACGACGGCTGGGATTACGATGGCATCAACGAAAGCGTGCTTTTCAATCTCGACAGCGGTGGCGAGTCCCTCCCGGCGCTCATTCATTTTGACCGTAATGGTTTTGTCTATATCCTCGACCGCCGCAACGGAAAACTGCTAAGAGCCGACAAGTACGACCCCACGGTCAACTGGGCCTCCCGGATCAACCTGGAGACGGGACGGCCGGAAGTTAACGCCCAGTGGATGACCGAGGCGGGCAAAAACGTCAAGGGTATCTGCCCGGCGGCGGAGGGTGACAAGAACATGCAGCCCGTCTCCTATGATCCTCAAACCAAGCGTGTTTATGCACCCCTGAATCACATCTGCATGGACTACCAGGCCTTCAGCATCAAGTACAAGGCCGGATTCCCTTTTGTCGGGGCGGTGGTGGAGATGTACCCAGCAGAGGGCGGGAACCGCGGGCGGTTCATCTCCTATGACCCGGCCGTCGGTAAAACGGAGTGGGAGATCAAAGACATGTTCCAGGACTGGGGTGGTGCGCTGACCACCGACGGGAGCCTGGCCTTCTATGGCACATTGACAGGCTGGTTCAGAGCTGTCGATGTCCACACCGGCAAAATTCTTTATCAGTTCCGCACGCCGTCTGGGATTATCGCGAATCCCATTACATACATGCATGCCGGCAAACAGTATGTTGCAGTGCTCAGCGGTGTGGGAGGTTGGGCGGCTATCGGACTGGCGGCAGACCTCCACAAGTCAAGTGAAGGCCTTGGAGGAGTAGGGCTCACAGCGTCGCTTGGTGACTACACGAATCTTGGCGGTACGCTGGTAGTGTTTGCCCTACCGCAGGCTGGAGATCAGACTACAGCGCTCCTGCGAAGCTCACCTTCGTCCGACAAAAAAGGGGACTGAGCAAGCCATGGTGAGAATCAACTCTGTATCCGCTGCCCAGATAGTTGCCTGCATCGCATTCGTCGTCAGTGTTGCGCCTGCCCAGACGCTTCGTGTCTGCGCCGATCCTGACTACCTGCCTTACTCGAATCGGGCCGGGCAGGGCTTTGAAAATAAGATCGCCGAAGCAGTGGCGAAGGCGTTAGGCAAGAGACTGGAATACAACTGGGCGAGCTATCGGGAGCACGGGGGCTTCGAGGAATTTTTGGCGCGCACGCTCGATTCGGGCAAGTGCGACACCGTAATGGATATTCCGTATGGAAGCCGAGCAGAACGCACCACGGCCCCCTACTACGTCTCGTCATACGTGTTCGTGTTCAAGACGGCTGCGAAATACGATATCAAGAGTATGGATTCTCCTCTTCTCCAGCACGTGAAAATGGGATTTGAAGCAGATACGCCTCCGGAAACTGCGCTGAAGATGCGCGGCTTGATCCTTCGCGCGACCGCTTTTCATGTTGGGGATCAACCGGGAACGTCACCGTCTGTAGTCCTGGAAGCGGTAAGGAGCGGGCGTGTGGACGTCATGATCGCGTGGGAGCCCGCCATCGGTTACTTCCTCGATCAGTATCCGGACTTGGAAATCGTTCCCGTGCCAAACACGCGGACTCTGGGTTCACCCGAACAGTATTCATTTCCTATGTCAATGGGTGTGCGAGAAAGCGACAAGGAGTTGGAGCAGCAGCTCAATCAGGTCATCGCAAGCCATAAGGATGAATTTAAGGCGATACTGACCAGTTGCGGTGTAAAGCACTTCGCACCCGCGCTTGGGATCGCTGGGCTTTAACCCGTTAGTGGCAGAGTTTTGAGTCGAGATTCAGGACCCACGAGCCCTGGGAAATCAAATGAGCAGGCCCAACATCTTCCATCTCCCGGCCTTTTTCGCTTGCGGGCTGGGGGTTGCTCTCTTCGTGCAAATGCACGCGTTGACGCCCGCAGAGACCAGATCCGAGGGGAACCAGTTGGCCCAAGAGAGCGACTGCTTTTCCTGCCATGCCGTCGACCACAAGGTGGTCGGACCCGCTTTTAGCGAAGTGGCCAGCCGGTACGCAGGCAGGGCGGGCGTCGAGTCCAGCCTAATCACAAGCATCAAGGACGGCGGCTCGGGACACTGGGGTGACGTGCCGATGACGCCTCATCCGAAACTCAGCGATGAACAGACAAGGAAAATGGTTGACTGGATCCTGTCTCTGAAAGGTGAGGCCAGCGCTCGGCAAGCTCCTCCCAAGGAAACGTTTACGTACAAGGCTCCCAATGGCGAGAGCGTGACGACAGACTTCCCTGTGTTCGTGAAGGGTCACGAAAGCGACCACATCGTGACAGAGGCAGTCTTCACAGGCTGGCTGCAATTCAACTCCACTTGCTTTCGCTGTCACGGCGTAGACGCAACCGGCAGCTCATACGCTCCGGACCTCAGGAAATCCCTACGAGACGGTACGACCGAGCAGCAGTTTATCGCCATCGCTATGATGGGGGTGAAGGCGAAAGGTATGCCGGCTTGGGCGGGTTTTTACGACGAACCAGAGATGGTGCAGATTTACCAGTACGCGAAGGCTCGCAGCCTAGGACTCATACCGGAAGGCCGGCCGAAATCGTCCACCGATTGATCAGAATCCGAGAAAGTTTGCAACCGATTGCCTCGTAGCCACTCTCTTCAGCCCAAAGTGTCAGGTGAATCCTCCGAGGGCAAACTGGAAATCCCTGACCTTTTGCTCCAGCGATACGACATCGCCTTTTGAAAGCTGACAAGACGGGAATGGCGGGCAGGGGCTCTGGGCATGGAAAATCGGGAGCTGAAGACCTGATCACCGACCACGAGGCTTTCTTTCGTCCTCACCTATGCCGGTCACTTGCAACAGGCAAGGAGGAACTCACGGTGTGCGGCGGATTAGGCTCAGCAGGCGGGCCAGCCGGCGAGGGCGGCTCTGTTCTAAGCCGGAGCAGCACCGCGGGAAGCCTTTTTCGGGAATGCGCCTGAGGTAAGGCGGAGGGCGATGGCTGCGCTTGAGCTTTCCAAGTATCGGGAGGTCGAATATGGGGCTGCTTTTGCGCTGGCCCTCTCTGGGGATTTCGCCCGGTCTCAAACACTCGCGAATGATCTCGCTCGAAAAGCGCTTCCCGGAGGATACATCAGTCCGATTCAGCTACCTGCCAGCGCTTCGGGCCCTTCTCGACTGAACCATCCTGAAACCGCTTCGCGAGGTGGCGAGGCTGCAATGGCTATCGAACTGCTTCAAATCTCGGTTCCCTAAGCTGCAGTGAGTGACCGCTCCACCGGGACCGGTTGGTGGGCTCGACTGCTGCCGGGCGTGACATGGGACAGATCGCCAGATTCTCGATCCGGGACCGCGAGGCGCCATCAGTGACGTTTCACTGCATTATAGTACAATAGAATGATGGGCAGGGTCATCGCATCACTCTTCCTTGTCACTAGCGCCTTCGCCGGAGAACCCGAATGGCCTGGTTTCCGCGGACCCTCCTCCAACCCCGTCTCCATCAACTCCAATCTCCCCGACAAATGGTCGAAAACTTCCAATATCGAATGGACGGCGACTCTTCCTGGCCTCGGCTGGTCTTCTCCGATCGTCGCCGGCAGGAACGTCTTCCTCACAACCGTCACCACCGACGGCAAAGCGAAACAGCCGCAAGTCGGCACCAACTATTCCAACGATTACGTCGCCGAACTCTCGAAGCAGGGTCTCAAAGACAAGGAAGTTCTGGACCGCCTGAACGCGCGCGATTTCGAGCTTCCTAACGAAGTCACAGTGCATTATTTTCTCTATTCCATCGATCTCTACTCCGGCAAGATCAACTGGACACGCGAATTCCACTCAGGTCACCCTCCCGGGGGCCGTCATCGCAAGAACAGCTTCTGCTCGGAAACCCCCGTTACCGACGGCAACCGTGTTTACGTCTACATCA
>Ga0187846_10000797_pt1 | contig 17962 bp, 17 predicted proteins | sample TC_taG_FD_161473 | JGI IMG/M metagenome (GOLD analysis project Ga0187846, IMG submission 161473) | Biofilm microbial communities from the roof of an iron ore cave, State of Minas Gerais, Brazil - TC_06 Biofilm (v2) | ecosystem: Environmental > Terrestrial > Deep subsurface > Cave > Wall biofilm...
CCGGAACCCTGGATGCACGAGAATCCACGCCGCGAGTCCGGCCGGGGAGTCCGTCATGCCATACCCGACGGCCTGTGGCCGCGCGGTCAGCATCACGAAGTAGGCCGAGTTCCCCTGCCTACCGTATGTCATGAGGGTTTCGAATGCCGCGCGTTCTTTGTCGGAGAGTCCCGCCGGCGGAGGTCCGCCGGCCGCGAGCGCCGCGCCCACGTCGGAGGGTACCGCCGCCGGCAAGTTGACGTGGATGCCGAGCAATCCGGCCGGCGCCTGGCGCCCCATCGTTTCGGAGACGACCGCGCTCCAATCGCCGCCCTGGGCGACGTAGCGGGTGTACCCGATGCGCTTCATCAGCTCCGCCCAGGCGCGCGCGATGTGGTCGGGGTCCCAGCCCGTGACCTGCGGCCTGCCCGAGAAGCCAAAGCCGGGCATCGAGGGCAGCACGAGATCGAAGGCGTCCTCCGGGCGGCCGCCGTGGGCCGTGGGGTCGGTCAGCGGGCCGATGACCTTGAGGAGTTCGATGATCGACCCGGGCCAGCCGTGGGTCATGATCAGCGGCAGGGCGTTCGGATCCCGGGAGCGGACGTGGATGAACTGAATGTCGAGTTCGTCGATGGTCGTTACAAAAATCGGCAGGGCATTCAGCCTCGCTTCCACCTTGCGCCAGTCGTAGCCATTGCTCCAGTAGCGAACGAGCGCTTGCAGCTTTTCCAGCTGGACGCCCTGGGACTGATCGGTGACCGTCTCCCGGTCTGGCCACCGTGTCGCCGTGGTGCGCCGGCGGAGGTCGACGAGCGCCGCTTCGGGCACGTTGGCGCGGAAGGGACGCACGGCTTGGGCGCCGGATGTGTACTGGGCCTTCTCGACTTGGCTCATCTTCTGCTCTCCTTTGAGCTCCGGAGGCTTTTGGTGGATTGGGCGTTCACAAAGCCCCGCATGCCGAACTCGACGGCCGCGATCGTGATGGCGGCATTGCGCAAAAAATGGCGGCGACCGTGTTTGGATTCCTCAGTCATGTTTCTCCCTCCAACTGTTTCAAAGCCCCAAAATCCGTCGGCCGCTGATATGCTGATTGGAACGACAGCTCGGATAATCGTCGCTATACTTGCAAAGAGGATGAAACCGTCTTTGAAGCTCCCCAGCAGAATCTGGCGATAGCAACACCGTCCTGCTCAACTGACCGGGCTTCATTAAAAGCCTTGTAAATATGGCGCGCCCGGAGGGATTTGAACCCCCGACCTACGGATTCGTAGTCCGGCGCTCTATCCGCTGAGCTACGGGCGCGACTACCAGCATCTTACACCCAGATCCTCTGAGGCTTCAAGCCAGCCGGCTCGACGCGCGGATCGCTTGCGAGCGCAGAGTTCAAACGCCGGGTCCCGCGAGCGCTCATCGGGGAGGTTCAGCGCCTTGCAGCGCGCCATACTTGGGCAACCAGTATTCGCGATAAAGGCGCTCGCATTCTTGACCGCAAAAGAGCCGCTTGTTCCCCCCTTCTTCTACCACCCAAATATCGCGCGGGATCATCCGGCCACACAGCGAGCAATTGATCACGTTAGTCTCCCACCATCCCACGTTCCGCTTCTCCCAGTATCCCATCGGTGCGGCCTCCCCTCGTCAGCCCAGACAGAGAACCCGAGCCATCGGCTTTGGGCGCACCACTCGGATGATCGCAGGGCCATCCTCTTCGAGCTCACATCTGGACCAGCCGATGGCTGTCAGTCCGCAGCCTTGGGCGCCGGTGGCGTGGCCGGGACGCCACGGCGCGTCGCGTTCGATTTCGTCAGCCAGACCACGCCCTGGGCTTACCGTAGCGGGGGGACTATTACGCCACAACTTCATCGAACTGACGGATCGGCTCAATGCCGGTGAAGGCTGAAAACTTCGCCATGATTTCCTGCATTCGTGGGTCTGCAAGCGATGCCCCGAACTGCTCGCGGGACTTCACCCAAAAACTGGCAATGCAGACGAAGTGTGGGGTGGGTCGCCCTGGCGTGACCAACCCTTTGCGAACCTCGAACCTGACGCAGTTGTCACCAAGGAAGCGAGCATACAGCGGCGCCAGCGTGCCAGCGTAGTACTCAAAATCAAAAGGCCGTTCCTTGCTTGGATAAAGAACGGTTGCGCAGAACATCGACCGACCTCCTTCGGGGTCATCGCGCGTTTCGAAAGATGCGAATTTGGAGCGACGCCCTCGGGAGAGGAGTATTTCCTCCCCGCAGCCGGGTCATGGGTGCACGGCCAATTCCTTCACGCGTCCGTCGGTATTGCTCACGATGCATTCGAACTTAATGGTCTGTGTTTTCCCGTTCGCTTGGTACTTGCCAACGCCGTGGACTTCCTGGCTGTTGCCCGGAACGTTCCTGACGGTTTCATGTGTGACCGAGAACCCCGTCGTGGAGCGGAGGCCATAAGCGACGCGCAGCTCGAACGTGACCGCATCACGACATGCCTGCCTGACATCGAACACCCCCGACGCTAACTGGCCTCCACTGACGACGATTGCGACGCAGCTGGCGACGGTAATGAGAGCCGCGATGCGCATCTTCCTGACGGACAGCGACACCATGTGAGTCCCTCCGGGTTCCTGCAAGATCGGTGCCGGGCTTACTGTTTGTGAGACCTCGGACACTGGCTCAATCTTCTTTGCGTCGGTGGAGAACCATTTGCTGCTCGAGCAGCGGACCAATCGCACCGGCGATACAACGCAGACCTAAACTTGGGATTCCCTCCCCCTTTTGAAGCTTACCCGTCCCTCCGGCGACTTTCGGCCGCCGGCGCGAGCGCGGGAATCGCTTCGGCACGGTCCGATCGTGAATGATTAACTTCTTCACGTGCACTTCTTAAGTCCTTCAAAACAGGTTGATACGCTCAAGCCGGAACTCTAGGGAGGGAGTTCGTGATGCGACCTCGGGGCAACGCGAAGCGACCGTGGGTCGACCAACGGATGGGAGGTGGGCAATGCGACAGGTGACCGCACTCCTACTAGTGACGTTTCTCATGCTGCTGGGATTGTCAGGGACCGGCCAGGCCCAATCATCGGTGCAGGTCCAGGGCATCATTCAAAGCGTCGACTGCCAGGCCCAGGCCGTCGTCCTGACGGGTTCCGACAGCTCGAACACGATTGCCGTGGAGCCATACACCGCGGTGCTGGTTGACTCGACCAGCGTGCCGTTCTGCTCCCTGCAGCAGGACGTCGGCGCGCCGGCGACGGTATGGCTATTGGCCAGCGGCAACGAGTTCCTGGCGACGCGAATTGATGTCGTCGGTCAGGCCACCCCTGTGCCTCAGCCGCCCGCCGCCGCGGTCACGGCGCCACTGCCTATCGCGGGCGTTGTTCTAGGCACGCTCGCCGTGGCCGGGCTAGCGTACCTTCTCGTTCATGACCAGGATGGACACTACTACCGGTACCCCTACTACGGACCCTACTACCACTACTACTACCGGCCCGAATATCGGCCCTACGTCGGGGTGTATCCTTCAGTGGTTCCGGTTATCACGGTCCCATCCGTTTTCGTAGGGGTTGTGCTTGGCTCGACCGTCGTCGCAGGGCTCCAGTACCTGATCGTGCGCGATCACGACGGCCAAGTCTATCGGTACCCGTACTACGGTCCGTATTATCGGTTCTACTATAAGGCTGGGTACCGTCCGTACCATGGACCGGATGTGAACGTTCCTGTCCGTCAAGGTGATCCTCGTTGGGATGGTCAAGCGACGCGGAACGTGCAGCCGCAGGGTGGTCAGGGGACGTACGCGCCGAGCGGCCACGCCCCGGTCCAGCCAGGGGAGTCCCGGGGCACCACTCCGGTCTCGCAGGACAAGCAGCCGAAGGGGAACGGAGAGACTCACGTACCCAGCAACCACGCCCCGGCCCATCAGAGCGCGCCGCGGGGAGCCACGCCGATCTCGCGGGACAAGCCGCCGAAGGGGAACGGGGAGACCTACGTGCCCGATGGGCACGCCCCAGTCCAGCCGAGCGCGCCGCGGGGGACCACATCAGTCTCGCGGAGCAAGCCACCCCAAAGCAGCGGGGCGACCTACGTGCCGAACGGCCATGCCCCAGTCCAGCCGAATCAGTCGCGGTCGAGCGGGTCGACCTCGCGGAACGTGCAGCCCCCGGCGGGTCGGGTGATCAACGGATCCGGCGGCCACGGGTCCGCCCAGCCGACGATTCAGCGTAAGAACACGTCGTCGTCCAACAAAGAGTGCTCAAGCTCGTCGTCGCATCAGTCGTGCTCGGACGGCCAGCACGGTTCCGGGGGGAGGTGACACTTGCCCGAGCTGTTACCGGAGCCGCAGCAGGCACGAAGATCGTAGCGAAGCGGCTGAGCGGGCCGGATCCCTCCCAAAAGGAGTTCCGGCCCGCTCCTTTATACCCGTTCCTGTGGAGTTTGGTGGATCGAACTCACATGTTGATGGCAAAATCCAAGCGGTAGCGGTCCAAGGGCATGATTCCCGCCGCCTTGGCACCATCGATCGCCAGCCCTATGCCGTTGATGAACGCACTCTCGTCGGAGGCTAAAAAGAGGGCCGCCGCGGCCACTTCATCGGCCGACGCGTACCGCGCCGCCGGGCACGATGCGAGCACTTGCGAGAGCTTCGCCCGGCGCTGTTCCTCGCCCGTAGCCCCCGCCCACAGCATCGGGGTGTTGATCGGGCCCGGACAGAGCGCGTTCACGCGGATATTGAGGTGGGCATAATTGAGGGCAAGGGACTTTGTGAGGCCCATCACCGCGTGCTTTGTCGCGCAATAGACAGGATCCGCGGGACGCCCGATGAGACCGCCGTTTGACGACATGTTGATTATCGATCCGGCCCGCCGCCTGAGGAGGAAGGGAAGGGCGGCCTTGCATCCCAGGTACACGCCTTTCACGTTGACGGCAAAGATGCGATCGAACTCTGCCTCCGAAACCTCGGTGATGGGTTTCGGCAAGCCGACCCCCGCGTTGTTAAACATGATGTCCAGACCGCCCCATCGGTCAACCGCGGCGCTGATCAGGGAGTCAATCTGCCCGCTCCTGGTGACGTCGATGACCTGAGCGAACGCCTCTCCTCCTGAGGCTGTGATGTCCTTGATCGACGGCGCCGCATCGACGATGTCCCCGATGGCCACCTTTGCCCCTTCGCGCGCGAACACTCTTGCAGTCGCCAAACCGATTCCCGACGCACCTCCCGTAATAACCGCGACCTTGTTGCGCAGGCGCATGTCTCCCTCCTACCCGATGAGCCAGCCTGCCTCTTTTACGGCCGTGGTCCCTCCTGCGCCCGCGCACGAAGCCCCAACGACGCGAGACTTTTCCCCCGTCGTCGGGCGCGAAAGGCCGTCGCGCGAGGAAGGGTCCCGCGGGTACACCGGGGTCATCACACCCGGCCCGGCGGATTCCCGGCCCTATCCTTCCTGGCGGAGATGCCGACCGGGTCCACCGGGCCGGGCGCCGCCATGCCGCCCCGCCACGGCGATCCCCTTATTTTGTGACAATCACCTTGCCCACCATCCAGGGGTGGATGACGCAGGTATAGATCAACGTCTTCCCAGCATCGTTCGCCGTGAAGGTGGTCTGCCAGCTCGACTGCATGCCGGGCGGCCCCATCCGCGCCGGCCACAGGTAGCCGCTGTTCCGGAACGGGGCGCCGGTGACCTCCGAGGGCAGCACGTAGAGCGGGTTCTCGAGGAACTCCATGTCCATCGGGTTCTTTGAACCTTCCTTCCCGGGCTTCGGACGGACGATGAAGAACGGTGGACCGCCCTGCATCATCCCCGTCTTCGGGTCGGGCGTCAGGAACGTCACAAAGTGGGGTTCGGGCAGCACCGATTTGTTGGTCCACACGACCGTCGTGCCGGGCTTGACGGTGACGGCCGGCGGCGAAAAGCCGAACGTCAGCGTGGACATCCCGACTGCGGTGGCCTGCCCGCCGGGACTGACGGCCACGTACACGGTGTTCCCCGCGGCCGTCGCCCGCGATGAACGCATGGCAAGCGGGATCCCGAAGAGCAGAACCAAAACGATGCTAATTGCGACGTTGCGCATCTCTCCCCCCCTTTAGACTCCTTACCTATGGGATTGCGCTCACGAGCGCCCAAGGCTCTTCGACGCTTGCCCGTCGATCTCCGCCTTGGCGCCGCCGCTATGTGCGGTGTGGGCGGGGAGCGCGGCTACGCCCTTGCGTCTTTCACGAATGGCGGCGTACGGCGGGTCGACCGCTCGAACGGAATCAGCCCTGGAACGCGGCGATCGACGGGCGTCGCCCGCGTCGGCGTTGAGGGACGAGTGGTTGTCAGCCTACTTGACGATTTGTGTGGCGGCGACGCTCGCGAGGAGGGCGAGCACGAACCCGATCCCAAGGGCCCTCCGCCAGAACACCGTCGTTCCGTAGCGCCCCGCGCCGCCCCCGATGGCGAATGCCGCCACAGGAAACAGCCGGTTGCGTATGAGGTTCAACAGCGCTCCCAGAGCCAGGACCACGAGCAGGGCGGTGAGAAAGATTGCGAGGGTCATGAGGTCTGACCTGATCGCCTCCCCGCCAAGGAGGCGGGTCGAGGTTCCGCCCGTCGCGGCGACGACGAGCGTGGCGATCGTGCCGAGCAGGAACGCCACCAGCGCGGCCCACATGAAGTTGAAGGACGCCGCCGGCGAGTACCAGCGCCGCAGTCGGGCCGCGGCCTCGTCCAGCCTGCCCGACAAGTAGAAGACGTCTTTTTCCTCGCCGCGAACCGTGTACTCGACGGGAACGGCGGGCTGGCCTTTGAATCTCATCTGAATGTGCGGTTCCTGCTGCCACGCCGTGTTGAGGGACAGCCCGGTGATGCGTCGAGTCTTGGGATTGGGGAACGCCAGCACGTCGTCGAGCAGCGAATACTCGCTCGACGAGCCATCCGAGCATTCAATCGTGTATTCGATCTGGTCAGAGATCCCGAAAAGGATGCCTGCGATCTGTCGGAGCGACTCCTCATCCATCACATACGCAATATTGCAGACCCGTGTCCTGCTTGTTCGCGTCGGCATAGTGGGGTGTGCGTTATTCGCCCCTTGTTTTTCCGGTACGGAGGGGACTCCTCCGGAGCCCAGATACGTTCCGTTCTTTCGTGGATTCCCATTCTGCCCTCGCCCTAGACCCCATTCTCCAGGGGGGGAGTCCTGTTAGGGGCACGGTCTTCGCAGCACATCGTTGCTCTGGGCCGAGGCGAGATTCGAGTGATCGGGAGAAACCCATGTCAGAATCCCGATTAATTGTTGATGATCGTCGAGCACCGGCGAGCCGCTGTTGCCAGGCTGGGCAGGGTTGCTAAACTCGAGGTCAAAGGTTTCAGTCCCGTCGTCCGCAATCCAGAATTCTCTGATCAGCCCCTGGGCGGTCCACTTACGGGGAAAAGAAGAGACACGCCCGTAGCCGATGGCGCGAACGTGACTCCCCGCTTGAGGATGGCCCTTGATTGTCCTTGTAAGGAAGGGGAAGGGAGGAAGAGACCCCCGATGGGCGGTTGGGTTAATCAGTACCTCTTTCACGTTCACGCGATAGGGAAGACTGTCGATCGGTAGTTTGGCCGGGACGACCCGAATCTCGGCGACGTCTCGGCCCGGATTGATGGGCGCCTCATTTGACTTAATGGGGTCATACGTCAGTCTGCTTGCGCAGACAATCTCAACGGAGTAAAATTCTTTGTCCACGACGGCCAGCAATTGATGGTGTTCGGGGTCGCGCAAAGCGGCGTAGACGACATGGCTGTTTGTGAGCGCGACCCCGTCCGCTGAGACAAAAAACGCCGTCGCGTATCCGATCTGTTCGTAGGCTCCGGAGTGCTCTCTGACCATCGCCAGCATGAATACCGCATCGGCGGGGTCCGCGATCTGCCCCGTCACTGGCGCCGCCAGGACCGTGAAGCAGAGTAACCCGACTAGAGCGGCGCCGAGACGTGGTCTCAACCCCCACCTCTTTTACGACTGCGCAGGGACCATTCGGGCCTTTGGATCAAGAGGCGCTCTTGCTTGCATGGTACGGGTACGATACCTATCGCGAGTCGAGTGCTTTGAGCACCTCACCCGGCTCGGGATGGCGCTGGAGCTCTTTCTTCGAGAAGATCTTCTTCGCTCCCACCGTGACTTCGAAGACCCCGCCGGAGGATGGCACCAGACGAAGCCCCGCGACTTGTTCGCCCTTGGCCCTCAGGATTTCTTCCGCCACACGGACGGCATGGGGAAGGTACCCTCACCGGTTGCAGTATTCAATTTCCACGTCGAGCTTTGCGGCCACTGACGACACCTCCTTCGAATAGGGTCCCGTGCCAGTATGCCTTGCGCGAGACCCGATGTCCAGACGGTTGGCGCCCCCAGCCCGACGGGCCAAATATTGTGCCCGCGCGTTTCCTTTATGCTACGCTTGACATGATAGCTCAGGTGTTCTTCCAGGAGGCCGCCGTGGAGCGCCGCTGGCCGCTCAGAAGCGTACGCGCGCAGGCCGACGTGATCGACGTGACCGAGCCGAACCTGATGCGCGAGCAGTTCCCCTATCACGAACCCCCCAAAGTGTTCTTCGACGGACTCGACGCCCCCTTGGATCTACCCGATGAAATCTTCATCACGGACACGACGTTCCGCGACGGGCAGCAGGCTCGCGCGCCGCTCGAGGTCGCTCAGGTCGTTCATCTGTTCGATCTGCTGCACCGGCTGAGCGGGCCCCGGGGGATCGTCAGAAAAAGCGAGTTCTTCCTCTACAGCACGCGGGACCGGCAGGCCGTCGAGCAGGTGCTGGCGCGTGGCTACCGCTACCCCGAGGTCACGGGCTGGATCCGGGCGAAGCGAGAGGACCTGCGGCTCGTCCGCGACGCCGGGCTTGGCGAAACCGGCATTCTCACGTCGTGCTCCGATTACCATATCTTCCTTAAACTCGGCTGGACGCGCCGCCAGGCGCTCGACAACTACCTCGGGATCGTCGAAGAGGCGCTGGGCCAGGGGATCCGGGTGCGCTGCCATCTGGAAGACTTGACGCGCGCGGATGTGTACGGATTCGTCGTGCCGTTTGCCCAGCGGCTGATGACCCTGGCGGAGCAGGCGCATCTCCCCGTGATCCTACGACTCTGCGATACGATGGGATACGGCGTGCCCTATCCTGGGGCGTCCCTGCCACGCAGCGTTCCGCGCCTGATCCGCGCTATGGTGGCGGACGCCGGCGTTCCCAAGGCGTGGCTGGAATGGCATGGGCACAACGACTTTTATAAGGTCCTCATCAATGCCAGCACGGCGTGGCTCTACGGCTGCGCGGCGGCCAACGGGACCCTCCTCGGATACGGCGAGCGTACCGGCAATACGCCGATTGAGGGCCTCGTGTTTGAGTACGCGGGCCTGGTCGGCAGCCTCGACGGCATGGACACGACCGCGATCACCGCGATCGCCGAGTTCATGCAACGAGAATGCCAGTACCCGATCTCCGCGTCGCAACCGTTCATCGGACGGGACTTTAACGCGACGTCAGCGGGAATCCACGCGGACGGCGTCATGAAGAACCAGGAGATCTACAATATCTTCGACACGGCGGCGCTGCTGAACCGCCCGCCGTCGGCGAATGTGACCGACCGTTCCGGGGCGGCGGGCGTGGCCCTCTGGATCCAGCAGCACACCGGCCGGAACCTGCCAAAGAACCACCCCGTCGTGGAAACGATTCACGCCTGGGTGGCAGCGCAGTACGCGGCGGGCCGAACGACGGCGATCTCCGACGACGAGATGATCGAGCAAATCACACGCTCTCTCCACGAGGCCACGCGGTCCTGAACAGTCGGGCTCGCGCTCACCGGCCCCGCTGAGAAGCCCCCCAAGCCAAGCCCATTGCGGTGTGGTCTCCCCGTTTCGCTCTTTGGGTGCAGGCCGGCCGCTCCCTCGGCCGGCGTTGCCCGGGTAACCCCGCCACGGCCTGCCCTGGGCTGTGCGCCCACCTCCGGCCACGAGAGGGGGCGCCGGCGAATGGCGCGCGGCGGCCCCGCCTCGGGCACGGCCAGACGGGCCCTCGGGGGTCTAATCTCACCGTTTGATGGGCATACGACAGGATGAGCCCCTTCGCGACCGAGGAGTGGCAGTTGGACATCATCAAGCCGGCCGATATCGCCAGGCGTCAGTTCTCCCGGACGCTCCTAGGAGGAGCGGATCCGGAAGAGGTCAATGAATTCTTAGTGGAAGTCGCCGGGGCCGTCGGCCGCATGGGCGAGGAGCTCGCCCAGGCGGTGCAGGACCGGAACGCGCTCCAGCAGCTGCTGAAAGAGGCCACCGCGGAGGTCGAAAACGTTCAGAAGCAACTGACGCACGCGCAAGAAGAAATCGGCGCGTACCAGGACCAGGAAAACCTGATGGCCCGGGCGCTGATGAACGCGCAGAAAATGACCGAAGACATCATCCGGACGGCCAAAGCGCAGGCTGAAAAGATTACCAGCGACGCCAAGGCCGGCGCAGATGAAGCCGCGCAATCCGCCCGCAAGACCGGCGACGAGATCCTCCGCGACGCGAAGGCGCGGGCCGAAGAGATGGTGCGAAACACCGAGCGGGCGGCCGCGGCCAAGATGGCCCAACTCCAAAACGACGCGAAAGTGCTGGTGGAGCAGGCCCGGCAGCAGTCGGCCGAGATCAAGCAGGCCGCGGAGCAGTACGTGGCCGTGTTGATCACCAAGATCGAGGCATTCGTGTCCGACCGAGACGGAATCTCGCGCAATTTCGACGCCCTGGTCAAGATCCACGCGGACTCACTCGAACTGGTAAAGCGCCTCCGGGGAGAAGTGCAGAACGAGATGCTCCCCGCGCTTTACCAATTGTTGGAACAGGTGAAGAAGGAAGAAAAGAAGGCCGCTCCCGAAGCCTCGGCCGCCCCGCCCGCGGCTCGGTCGCCCCGCGCGGACGGCGCCGCCCATCCGAAAGGCGCGCCTCGGCCCGACGACAAGCGGGTCGTCAACCTGGACGTCGAGGCGGAGATCGTGGTGAGCCCTGTCACCAGCTACCTGCAGGCCACGAAGCTAGTGACGGCGATCTCCCGGATTAAGGGGATCAAGACCGCCCGCCTGCGCAGCTATTCCGGAGGTGTCATTACCGTCGACGTGAGCACCGAGAGCGGGACGCTGGCGGGGTTCGACGTCAAACACATCGGGTTTCCGATGGATGTCGTGGAGGCGACGGACAACCGGTTGGTGCTCCGCATCGCCAGGGCCATGCCGCATTCTGTGCGCGGCTAGGGACCGGCGCCCCCCCTTGTGGAACCTTGTGAAACCTTGTGGCACCGGCGGCGATGCGTTCGCCGCGCCGCGCCTCGCGGGCCCGCTTCCCGCACCCCGGAAGACGCTTGACTGTCGCGGAAAAATTAGTAGAGTGGTAAGAGGCGCTTTGAAATCGCATCCGGGCGAGTAGGTCTGCATCTGCCGCACCGCTCCCCGAAAATCTAGTGCATCCCGGTCGCTTTGCGACCGTAGCTTAGTGGAGGTTCGCATATGTCGTCACAGCTAGACCGGATTGAGCAACTGCTGCGCGCGCTCTGCACTCATCTTGGGGTCCAGGAACTGGACAAGCAAGGCAACGGCGCCGCCGAGGGTTTTGATGCGGAGAACAGCCGACGATACTCCGGCGTGGTGTCCCGGTTCGAACACGGGTGGGGGTTCATCGAGTGCGAGGCGATGAATCGCAATTTCTTCGTGCACTACAGCGATATTGATGGGACCGGCCTCCGGTCCTTGGATGCCGGGGAAGTGGTTTCGTTCGAACTCGCCCCGGGCAAAGACGGACGACCAAAGGCGGTCCGGGTCCGGCGGCACGCGGCTTCCCGCCAGCCCGGGAGGCCACCGCGGATTTTGGGGCTCCCGAAAATGGACTTTACAAATGGCGATCCCGGGATCGAAATCGAGGAGGCCGCCGCGGACGGGAACCAAGCCCCGCCGACGGGGCCTGCCGCGAGCGACGCACCGGGGAATGGCTCGTCGGGCGGGGAAGGCGCCCCCGACCCCGAGGAATAACCGCTTAACCTTTCACCACGGCCAGCGGACGGAGCCGGGCGACGCTGCGAGTGAGCCCGGCTCCGTCGCTTGCCCGCACGACCTCCGCGACGTCCTTGTAGGCTTCCGAGGCCTCTTCGGCGAGCAGTTCACGGCTCTTCGCTCGAACGATGATGCCGCGCTGCGCCAGGGCGTCCGTGATGTCCACCCCCCGCAGGAGGCGCTTGGCCGCCCCTCGGCTGCGCATCCTGCCGGCCCCGTGAGGAGTCGACCCGAACGTCTCCGCCATCGCCCGCGGGGTCCCGACCAGCACGTACGAATAGCGGCCCATATCGCCTGGGACCAACACCGGGTGGCCGACCTCGCGATATTCAGCGGGGACGTCTGGGTGACCCGCGGGGAACCCCCGCGTGGCGCCCTTGCGGTGTACGCAGAGCAACATCCGCTGACCGTCGACGAGGTGCTCTTCGATCTTGGCCATATTGTGCGCCACATCATACACGATGCCGAGGCCGATGGATTCGGCGCTCCGCCCCAGCACCTCCTCGAAACTCTCGCGGATCCAGTGCGTGATCACCTGACGGTTGGCAAAGGCGAAGTTCGCCGCACCCGCCATGGCCCCGAGATAGGCCTGGCCTTCCGGGGACGTCAGGGGGACACAGGCAAGCTGCCGGTCCGGCAGCGTGATGCCATAGTGCGCGAGGGATCGGTTGCACACGTCTAGGTAATCATCGCACACCTGATGTCCAAGCCCTCGAGACCCGCAGTGGATGAGCACCGTGATCTGATCTGGCTGGTGCAGGCCGAACACTTCGGCGGTCGCGGGATCAAAGATTTCGTCGACGCGCTGGATCTCGAGAAAATGATTGCCGGAGCCAAGGGTCCCGAGCTGATCGTGGCCCCGGGACAAAGCCTTCCGGCTCACCTCTCCTGGATCGGCCCCCGGGATCGTCCCCTCGGACTCGATGCGCCGGAGGTCCTCCCCGCGGCCGAATCCCCGCCGGACCGCCCACGCGGCACCCTGGCGCAGGACATCGGGAAGGTCCGCCGGCGTGACCCGCAGCCGGCCGTGGGCGCCGATCCCGGACGGGACGTTCCGGAACAGCCGCTCGGTGAGGGGCCCGAGGTGGGGGCGGATTTCCTCCGCGTTGAGATCGGTGGCGAGAAGGCGGACGCCGCAGTTAATGTCGTAGCCGACCGCGCCCGGGGAGACCACGCCGTCCTCGAGGCGCATCGCCGCCACGCCCCCGATCGGAAACCCGTACCCCCAGTGGATGTCGGGCATCGCGATCGCCCAGCGCACGATCCCGGGGAGCGTCGCCGCGTTCGCGACCTGTTCAATCGCTTGATCTTCTTTGATCTGCGGGAGCAAGGCCTCATCCGCGTAGATGAGCCCGGGGACCCGCATGCCCGGCTTGTACTCCACGGGGATCTCCCACCGGTAGGCGTCACGCTGCTTGAGGACGTGCGTGGCATCGGCCACCGCGACTCACCTCCTGCTCACAGATCCAAGACCACGCGCCCTTCCCAGCCCGCGTCTGTACGCTCCAACTGCAATCTATGGTAGGTGGCGGCCTTCACCAATCTCCTGAGGGTGTGCCGCTCCGGGTCGACGGACTCCCCCCAGAGTGACGCGGTCAGTCGGGTCTCGCTCATCCGCGTGACCTCACAGCGGTGCGGGAGAAACTCCTGAGTGTCGAGCACGTAGAGGAGTTCGTTGAGCCACGCCACCAGAAGAGCCTCGCGGTCCGCCGCCGAAACCGTCACCTCAATGTGCTTCTCTTCCCTGAGGCCCGCCGGATCCACCATGAGATCCACCAGCCCTTGGGCGGCGTGCTCGAAGAGTTCCGCGATCGTTCGTCCCCGCGCCACCAAACCGATGTCCGCCGTGTGGTCGAAGGTCTCAAACGCGCGGATGCTTCACTCCTCCTCGGCGACCGCTTTTTGCACCCTCATTATATCGCCTCGATTCCATCTGGAGCGGTGCTGCGGGCCGCGCGCGATACTACTCGCTGGCACGCAGAGGCGTGCGTTTTCCAGCGAGCGCGCATGCTATAATTGTGGTCGTTAGTGTTCCACGGCCAGTCTCCACAAGGACGGGCCCGTAGCTCAGTGGATAGAGCAGGGGACTCCTAAGCCTCAGGTCGGGGGTTCGATTCCCTCCGGGCCCGCCAATCCTTACGTATCAAGCGTTTCCGGCGAACCAGGCGCTCCGAAAACCGCCGAAAAGCCCCTGCTCACCCACTCCGAGAAGCCGTCCAGGCGTTCCTCCTGACAAAGCAGCTCGGTGGGTGCACCGGGGACACCCTGCGGACCTATCGCGGGTGGCTGGAGCGGTTCCTAGCCGTTGGCTCGGATGTTGGGCCGCTAGCGATGCGTGGGTTCTTCGCTCGCCTCCAGGAACGTGGGCTTTCCCCCAGCCGGCAGCACCAGGCGTACCGCACGCTGCGGACGTTCTTCCGGTGGTGCGTCGAAACGGGTCTCCTACCGAAAACACCTTTGAGCGGGTTTGCAATGCGCACGCCCAAGACACTGCCCCGCGTGCCCGCAGACGACGACCTTCGGGCTCTCGTAGTGGCGTGTACGTCTACCCGGCCCGAGGGGGTGCGCAACCGAGCCCTGGCCTCGTGTTGGCGGACGCTGGCCTGCGCGCGAGTGAGGCGCTCCGCCCATTGGTCGAAGACTGGCGGCCCACGGATCGAGGGCTCTTCGTCCGCGCCGGGAAAGGCCGCAAGGACCGCGTCGCGTTCGTTGGGCCCACGACAACGCGGGCGCTGCGGGCCTGGCTCGCGCGGCACCCCGCTTCACGGGCGGAGGCGTTCCTGTTTACGGACCGCCGCGGCCGCCCGGTGAAGTACCGGCATCTCGTCACGATCCTCCACCGGCTGAGCCATCGAGCCGCCCACCGCCGCGTGTTCCCGCAAGCGCTGCGTCACTTCGCAGCAACGAGCTGGCTACGGCTCCAGTCTCAGCCTGGCCAAATGGCGAGCCTCGGGACTCTTTCTCTGGCCAGCCCCAGGTCCCCCAGGTATCCGACGCAGCCGCGCGTAGCGGGACGTATCGTGGATGGTGCGGCGCGGAGGGCGGCGTGCCCTCCCTCCGCATCGCGCCCTAGTCTCGCCGGCGGTCCAAAAGACGGGAGCTTATTCGTCGTAGGGATAGGTACGTTTGGAGATGACGCGATGGACAGTGGCGGAGTTTCCGCGGTAATTGCGCCGGCAACGGCGAGGGCCGCAAGCCTGGCCGGTGATCCGTTTCCCAGTTCGCCGGATCCGGCCGACCGGACCCGATTTGAGCAATTGATCAACGGGCAACTAGACGATCTGTTCCGCTCAGCGCTCCGCCTTACCCGGAACCAGGCGATGGCGGAAGATCTGGTCCAGGACGTGGTGCTCAAGGCGTGGCGATCCTTCCGCGCGTTTCGGGAGATGAGCCGGTTTGGGGCGTGGGTCCATCGGATTCTCATGAACACGTTCTTCGACCTGCGACGCAGGCAGGTTCGCGAACCACAGCCTCTAGAGCCCGGGCAGATTGACACGCTAGCCCTCGGCGGCAAGGTTTTCGATGGGGAGTCCGGCGAGGCCGGGTCCCCCGAGTTTCGATTGGAACGGCTGATGGATTCTGAGGTGCGGGAAGGCCTTGACGATCTGCCATTTCAGTATCGATCCGCCGTTCTCCTCGCCGACGTCCATGGCTACAGCCACAGGGAAATCGCAGACATCCTCAACATCCCGCGAGGCACTGTGATGTCCAGGCTATTCCGTGGTCGGCACCTCCTCCGGATCCGGTTGCAGGAGTTTGCGGCGAACCGGCATCTGCTCAGCAGAGCCTCGTCGTAAACTGTGGACACACGACAGTCCCGCCGATCTTAGGACCACATCTTCCGGTTCGACAATCTGAGTCCGGTGTTTCCAATGGTGCCTAGCCCCTTGGGGCGCAGCATCCGGCCGACCCGCGTATCTGCCGTGAGAATGCGGTGGGCGAGGAATCGCCAGAGGCGTTCCTTGCGATGGACGTGGCTTGAAAGCCCTGGAGCTCGTCCCCGCCTCCGATATGGCTCACGTCTCCCCAGAATGCCTGCCAGGCTGCTCTGCCCACGCCGTGGCCTGAGAAGGGTCGGACGGGTCTTCCGCGACCAAGCGCATCTTCACTTCCACTTCCTGGACTTCCGCCCCCGCCAGGTCCAGAACCGGCACCACGTAGGTGACCGTGCCACGCACGGGGGCGGCTTCCTGGTAGTCTCGGCCGAGCGCCACCTTCACGTATCGTTCGTCGACGGGCCTCCCCGCCGCAGGATCGAAGCCCACCCACCCGTGGAGCGGATGCCAGACGTCGACCCATGCATGGGGCTCGTGCCGGCCCTCAGGGCCCAAGTACTGGTATCCTGAGACGTACCGCGCGGGAATGCCCTGCGAACGCAAGAAGCCTAGGAGGACGTGAGAAAAATCCTGGCAGACCCCTACGCCCGCCTCCAAGACAGCGGCCGCGGGGGTGTCGACTCGAGTCACACCCTTTCGGTACGACAGCCGGGACGGCATCCGCTCGACCTGTCGACGGACCCAGGCCCAAGCATCCTCGCCCGCACGGCGGTCGGGGGCGAACTGGCCGAGCTGGGTCATCGGAGTGGGCAGCGCGAAATCCAGCAAGGCCCCGAGGGCCTCGGGTAGGTAGGCCTCCCACCCGACGGGCTCGACCGGGGCGGGGCGCGGGGCCGTCAACACGTGGGAGCGCGCCGTGATCCCCAGCGTGGTGTGGATGACGTTCATCGAAAAGTGGTGGATCTCGTTGTCCCAGTGGTCCTGGTAAGTGCCCACCGTCGCATCCGGATCCACCGCAAGAGAAAACGCCAGCCGGTGCTGCGCGGGTCCCTCCGCCGGCGCAAGGCGCACGATGTTGGCCGACCGCAGAACCGGTGTCGCGTACCGGATCTGCGTCGAATGGCTTATCTCGAGAATCACGGGCGGGCCGCCGTCACTGTTGAGCGCTTTCTGATGGTCGGGTGGCCTCCGGGTGCCCGGGTGCCGCGTCCGTTCCTTCGAAGAAGTCCTCGAGCGCGATGCCGACCCCGGCCAGTTCCCGCTGCAGCCTCGCCAGAAACGCGACAACGCCTTCCAGGACGATGCTGTTCACGCCGCTGTAGGTCACACTGGCGAACAGGCTGTTGAAGGTGGTGTCGAGCGCGGTCGGGCGCCAGGCGGTTTCCTGGGTCAGCCCAAGCGCCAGCAGGTTCTCACGCGCCAGGGCCAGGGATGCCCGCAGCGATCTGGGGAACGCCGGATAGAGCAATAACAATTCCAGGACATTCTCCGGCTCGATGGGGCCCTTGAACACCCGGCGGTAGGCTTCGTACGCATTGCAGGACCTCAGGATCCCTCCCCACGCGATCGGATCCACCGGCGCGCCGCGCCCCCAGGGGCCTCCCTCCCCGCCGACCGCCTCAGCCTGAACGATCCGTACCGTCTGCGACGCTCGTTCGAGATGCCGTCCGAGATTAATCACCTGCCACGCCTCGTCCCGGACCACCGTGTCGGCAAGAAAGCCTGAGACCACCCTGCACGCCTGCTCGATTCTCTGCAGCGCAAACGACCACTCCTCCCGCGAGGCGGCTGTCCCTTGGAGCATCAGATAGAGTCGGTTCACGGACTCGTAGGTTTCGCGGGAGAGGTAGGCTCGCCCGCTGCGCGCGTTCTCGCGCGCCCGCGTGACGCACCCGGCGATCGAGTTCGGCGCCGCGGGGGAAAGGACGGCGAACGCAACATAGTCATCGATTTCCGGCGCGCTTCGGTGGGAGGCGGAAAACAGATCGCCGTCGCCGAGGACCGACAGGACCCGGCGGCCCCAGGCGTCGCGATCGCCCGCGAGGCGGCCGACCTCGAGCGCCAGGCGCCGCTGCACGAACAGGAACCGTGCCAGGCAGTCGGCCCGCTCCAGATACCGCCCCACCCAAAACAGGTCCCGGGCGACGCGACGAAGCATACTTCTAGCGGCGTCCTTCGCGCTGAACGGATC
>Ga0187846_10000798_pt1 | contig 17961 bp, 17 predicted proteins | sample TC_taG_FD_161473 | JGI IMG/M metagenome (GOLD analysis project Ga0187846, IMG submission 161473) | Biofilm microbial communities from the roof of an iron ore cave, State of Minas Gerais, Brazil - TC_06 Biofilm (v2) | ecosystem: Environmental > Terrestrial > Deep subsurface > Cave > Wall biofilm...
CGGACCGATGATGGTCGCCAACGACTATTCGGACGCGACCATGAAAGTCGAGGTGTGGCAGAAGGACATGCACATCATCGGCGATTTCGCCACCAAGCTCGATTGCCCGACGCCGCTCTTCGCGACCTGCGCGCCGCTCTATACCGCGGCGATGGCGTCGGGGCACGCGACGGACGACACCGGCGCCGTGTGCGCCGTGCTCGCCGCAATGGCGGGGGTGAGGCGGACGGCGCCCGCGCGCCGGCGCCGGCGTTGAAGCGGGCGCGCGTGCGAAGCGCTACTCCGGCTCCACGCCGGCCGCAGCGGTGCGAGGGGGCGCGGCCTCTTAGTCGACGCGGATGCCGGCGTCCTTGATCAGTTTCGCGTACTTCGCCGTCTCGGCCTGGATGAACTGTCCGAACTGTTCCGGCGTGCTCGACACGGGCTCCACGCCGAGCAGCGCGTAGCGCTCCTTCAAGTCGGGCATCGCGAGCACCTTCGCCAGGTCGGCGTTCAGCTTGTCGACGATCGGCCCGGGCGTGCCGGTAGGCACCAGCACCCCCCACCAATTCACCGCCACCAGTTCGGGATAGCCTTGCTCGGCGAGGGTCGGGATGTCAGGCGCGAGCGGGGAGCGCTCCTTGCTCGTGACCGCGAGCGGCCGCAGCTTGCCGGACCGAATGTGTTGCATCACCGGCAGCGCGTCGGAGAAGACGAGCTGCACTTGCCCGGCGAGGAGATCCTGGACCGCCAGGACACCGCCTTTGTACGGCACCTCCACGATGTCGACCTGCGCCACCCGTCGGAACATCTCGCCCACGAGATGCGACATGCTGCCGGGCCCGCTGGTGCCGAAGTTGAGCTTGCCGGCGCTGCCCTGCGCGAGGACCACCAGCTCGCGGACGCTATTCGCCGGCGTGGCCGCGTTCACCACGAGAATGTTCGGACCGGTGCAGATCATGGACACCGGGATGAAGTCCCGCTGCAGGTCGTACGGGACCTTGGATAGCAGCGGATTCGCAGCCACTGGACCCAAGTTGCCGATCACGAAGGAGTAGCCGTCCGCCGGCAGCCGGGCCGCGTATTCCATGCCGATCGAGCCCGCCGCACCGGCCTTATTCTCCACGATTACCTGCTGGCCCCAGAGCTCGGCGAGCTTCTGCGCGAGCACCCGGCCCATGAGGTCCGAACTGCCCCCCGGCGGGTAGGTGAGGACCATCCGCACGGGCTTGACGGGATAGGTCTGGGCGATCGCGGCCGCGGAGCAATGCGCCGCCAACGCCGCGAGCGCGACCGCCAGGACTCGATTCCATGCCATCGGGGCCTCCCCGGGCCAACGGGTTGCAAGGGGGCGCTCGAGTCTTCGCGCTCGACTCGCGTGTCCCAACCGCCGCGCTGATCCTAGACTCAGACGCAGCGCGGCGCAAGCCGCTGTTTAGCGGTCGATCAGCTGCGCCGCCCGCCCCCCGACGCGATGCAGCAATGGCCCGCGCGTCGAACTCGTTGCGGCCGCCGCGACGAAGCTCCACAATGCCGGCCGGTCCACCTCGGGCGAGAGGCACGGGGTTATCCGCCGCGGCTTAACCGGCCCGCTAGGGACCATCGCGCGCCGTCGCGGCGTTCGTTGGCGGTGGGCCCTCGGTGATCGACGTTTGATATTCGACCGCAATCCATGACGCTCAACGCCACACTGAATCCCGGCGCGCGCGCCGACCAGACGCTCGCTTGGAACATGAGCCTCCTCGCCCATCACGAGCTCGCCGGCTTCGGTGGCATCGGCGAGGGCCTGGGCATGCAGGCCACGCGCGACGGCCGGCGCATCCTCTGGCTCGCGCACGAGTCGGCGCCGAAGAACTTCACCGCGGTGGACGTCACCGATCCGCGCGCGCCGAAGATCGTGGTGCAGACCGATTTGCCGCACGCCAAGATGCGCTCCAACTCACTCGACGTAGTGGGCGACGTATTGGCCGTCGCCTACCAAACCAGCGGGGTGAACATGCGCCCCGCCGGGTTCGACCTGTTCGACGTCAGCCAGCCCGAGCGGCCGCAGCGCATCTCGCACTTCGACGCGTCGGGGCCGCACTCGCGCGGCGTGCACGCGCTGTGGTTCGTCGACGGGCGGTACGTCCACATGGCGAGCGGCGCGGCGGATTTCCGGCCGCGCGACCCGAAAGACGACCAGTTCTACCGCATCGTCGATGTGCACAATCCGGTGAGGCCGGTAGAGGTCGGCCGGTGGTGGCTGCCCGGCACTCGCGAAGGCGACGATGCGCCGCCGCCGGCGCGGCTGCCCGCGCAGTTCGACTCGGGCTTCCGCGCACACAACACCAACGTCTTTCCCGAACGCCCGGACCGCGCGTACGTGGGCTACATCGACGGCGGGGCCTGCGTGCTCGACATTTCCGACCGGTCGCGGCCGCGGCTCGCGGCGCACTGGAACCATTCGCCGCCGTTCAACGGCTTCGCGCACACCGTGCTGCCACTGGTCGGGCGCGACCTGCTGGTCGTGAGCGACGAGTGCGTGCGGGAGAGCGGCGCCGACTGGCCGAAGCTCGTGTGGGTGGTGGACGCGCGGGTCGAGGCGAACTTGGTGCCGATTGCCACGTTCCCGATGCCGCCGTATGCCGCGTTCGGCAACCGCGGCGGGCGCTTCGGCGCGCACAACCTGCACGAGAACCTGCCGGTGCCGACCTCGTGGCGCAACGAGAACGTGATCATCGGATCGTTCTTCAACGCCGGCGTGCGCGTGTTCGACTTGTCGAATCCCTACCAGCCGCAGGAGATCGCGTACTTCGTCCCCGGCGCGCCGAAGCTCTCGCCGGTCGGCGCAGTCCAGCTAAACGACGTCTACGTCGACGACCGCGCGCTGGTCTACACGGTCGATCGCTTCGCCGGCGGCCTCTACATCTTGGAGATGACGATCTGACGATTTCCGCGGCGGCGCGCGATCCGTTTGCCGGCCGGCTGCCGGTGACAGTGGTCACCGGCTTTCTGGGCAGCGGCAAGACGACGCTCATCCGGCGGTTGCTCGCCGACCCCGGCATGGCGCGCTCGGCGGTGATCGTGAACGAGTTCGGCGAAATCGGCATCGACCACGCGCTCGTCGCCGCGTCGTCGGAGCAGGTAACGCTGCTCGCGAACGGCTGCCTGTGCTGCGTGGTGCGCACCGATCTGCAGGAGACGCTGCGCGAGCTCTTCATGCTGCGCCGCGCCGGGCAGGTGATGGACTTCGACCGCGTGCTGGTCGAGACGAGCGGACTCGCCGATCCGGCGCCGGTCGTGCAGACCCTGGCTAGCGACACCCTGCTCGCGGCGCACTACCGGCTCGACGGCGTGGTGACACTCATCGATGCCGTGAACGGCGAGCGCGAGCTCGGCGCCGAGCGCGAGGCGGCGAAGCAGGTGGCGCTCGCCGATCGCCTGCTGCTCACCAAGACCGACCTCGTCGACGCCGCGCGGGCGCGCGCCGTGCGCGGCGCGATCCGCGCGCTGAACGTGGCCGCGCCGCTGCTCGACGTCGTCGACGGCGTGATCGACCCCCGGGACCTGCGCGACATCGGGCTCGCCAGCGCCCGCGCGAGCGCCGCGCACGTGCGCAGTTGGCTGGGGCGCGCGGCGCTTGAGGCGGACGCTGCCGCCGCGCCGGCGTATCTCGGCGAACGGTTACGGCACGATGCTTCGATCCGCACCTTCGTGCTCAGCTTCGACGCGCCGTTCTCGTGGTCGAGCTTTTCGTCGGCAATGGAGCTGCTCGCGAGCTTGCGGGGGCCCGACTTGCTGCGCGTGAAAGGCCTGGTGGACGTGACGGGCGAAGCGGGACCGGTCGTCGTCCAGGGCGTGCAGCACGTCTTTCATCCGCCGGTGACGCTCGCCGCATGGCCGGACGCGGATCACCGCTCCCGGCTCGTCTTCATCACGCGCAACATCCGCCGCGAGGCGGTCGAGGCTTTGTTCAGCGCCGTCGGCGGCTTGCAGACGCCTTCTCCGACGTCTTCCTCGGGCGCGTAGCGTCCGCGGCCACGATCCGCGGCAGCACGCGCTCCGCGCCGGCGAGGAAGCCGTCGACCGCGTCGGCGGCGAACGTCTCGAAATCTTCGAGCACCGCGCTGCCGTACACGAACTTCCGCACCGCCCAGTAAAAGATGCCGCCGTGAAGCTTCCACACGAACTCGAGCTCGCGGTCGCTCACCGGCGATCCGTTCGGCGGCGGCAAGCCCAGTTCGGCGCGCAGTTCGGCGCAGACGGTCCGCAGCAGACGGCGTTCGACCAACGCGATGTAGCGGGCGTTGAGCCCGACTCCCGCGAGCCCGGCATGGAAGTAGAGCCGGATCCAACGCGGGTTATACGTCGCGCGCGCATAGTGCCGGTAGAACGCGACCAAGCGCGCGGCGAGCGGGCGCGAGCGGTCGGCGAGCGCCGTGATCCACTCCGGCGCCAGGCGGCCGATGAAGAGGCGCTCGTAGACACGCTCGATCAGCGCCTGCTTCGACGGGAAGTAGCGGTACAGCAGCGGCTGCGTGATGCCGAGCTGGCGCGAGAGCTCGCGCGTTCCGCCCGCGAACCCGGCGGCCGCGAAATACTCGATCGCCCCTTCCACGATCTGCCGCTCGCGTTCCGCGGACGGCAGGCGCGGCGCATAGCCGCGGCGTTGCCGGGCCGGCAACGTGCGCCGGGCTGAGCCTGCTCGGGAGCGCGGTCGGGACGGCATCGGCGGGTGCAGAACCGGCGCGCGCTAGCGCTTGATCTTCAGCAACCGCGCCGCGTTGCGGCCCATGATCAGATCCTTCGCGGCGCGCGTGAGGCGCGGCACGCGCTCGATGTGCCCGACTGGGTCGACCTCGCCCATGTCGAACGGGTAGTCGGTGCCGAGCAGCACGTGTTCGGGCCCGTACTGCTCGACCATCTGGCGCAGCATCTGGACGTCGAAGGTGATGGTGTCGAAGTAAAACTTCTTCAGGTAACTGGTCGGCGCCTTCTTGATCACGGTGCGGCAGTCCGCGCGCGCGCGGTGCGCGTGGTCCATGCGGGCCCAGTAGTGGGCGAGGTAGCCCCCGCCGTGCGGGAGCACGATCTTCAGCTTCGGATGCCGTTCCATCACCCCGTCGAAGATCAAGTGGCTCGCGGCGACGGTGGTCTCGAGCGGGTTGCCGATGACGTTGTTGAAATAGTGGTCCAGCAGCCGCTCGCCGTGGGTGAAGCCGATCGGGTGCATAAAGATCACCACGTCGAGCGCCTGCGCCTTGGCGAAGAATTTCTCGAGGTTCAGGCGCGGGTCGGTGAGCTCCGCGCCGTTGACGCTCGGATTGATCTCGACGCCGCGCAGCCCGAGTTGCTTGACGCACCGCTCGAGCTCGGCGAGCGCGAGATCGACGTTCTGCAGCGGGACCGTGCCGAGGCCCACGAAACGCTCGGGCCGGCTCGCCACGATCTCGGCGAGCCGGTCGTTCACCTGCCGCGAGAGCTCGACCGCGAGCGCGGGCTCGGTCCAGTAGTAACACTGATTCGGCGCCGGCGACACGGCTTGGATATCGATGCCCATGCGGTCCATGTCCCGCAGGCGCACCTCGATCGTCGATAGCTGCGCCGAGCGATCCTGCATCTGCCGGACGTTGACCTCGCGCGTGAGCGCGTTCGCGAACCTGGCGGAAGGCTCATGCTGTGCCGGATTCAGCTGCGCGACCTTCGCCGCGACGTCCCGGTTGAGATAGTGACAGTGGATATCGAGGCGCAGGTGCTTGCCGCGGCGCGTCTTGACCGTCTTGGTCGTGGCGGATGGATGCGACATGCGGGCGGCCGCGTAGCGGTGCTCGGGGTGCGCGCACAGCGGGGCGCAGGTGAACATCATCGGTGGAATCTCCTGGTCGGGCTCGAAGCGTTGCTTGAAGCGGTCCGCGAAGTGCATGGCGCGGCGTGAATTGACGGCCGCGCGCGCGTGCAGCTATAGTCGGCGGGCCAGATTTCGAAAACCAACTGGCGCACGCTCGAGGAGATGGAACCATGGCCAACATCAGGGTAGCGGCGGCGCTCGTCGGCGCGGCGGCGCTCGTCGGCGCGCTCGCACCGCTGCCGGCGGCGGCGCAAGGGGAGCCGCTGCGGGTCGGATTTCTGACCGTGCGCACCGGCGCGCTCGCCGCCGGCGGCAAGCAGATGGAAGAGGGCGTCACGCTGTTCCTGAAGGAGCATAACTACATCCTCGCCGGGCGCAAGGTCGAGCTCACCATCGCCGACACCGGCGGCAACCCGGCACAGGCCAAGACCAAGACCCAGGACCTGATCGAGCGCAACCACGTGCACGTGATCATCGGGCCGCTCGCGACCTTCGAGGCGCTCGCGATCGACGAGTACATCAAGGGCGCGCAGGTGCCGCTGATCACGCCGACTTCGGCGGCGCAGAAGGATCTCGCGCAGCAGAAGCTGAACGACTACGTCATCCACGCCGTCGGCACAGCGGCGCAGCCGATGCACGTGCTCGGCGAGTTCGCCGCGAAGAATCTCAAATTGACGCGCGTTGCCACGATCGCCGACGATTTCACCTACGGTCACGAAGGGACGGCCGGCTTCCAGAGCGCGTTCGAAAGCAACGGCGGCAAGATCGTGCAGAAGCTGTGGCCGCCGCTGAACGTCCCCGAGTACGGCACCTACGTGAGCCAGATCAAGACCAACGTCGACGGCGTCTATGCCGGGTTCGCCGGCATCAACGGCGCGCGCTTTCTCAAGCAGTACAACGAGTACGGGCTGAAGAAAATCCCGGTTTTCGGCAACCCGACCTGCGTCGACGAGGGGATCCTGCGCAACATGGGCGACGAGGCGCTCGGCGTCTACTCGGCGAGCTGGTACTCGGCCGCGCTCGACACGCCGGAGAACAAGCGCTTCGTGCAGGCGGTGCTGGCCGAATACAACGTGGTGCCCGGCTTCTACACCGCGGGGACCTACGTTTCCGGCATGTACCTGGAAGCCGCGCTGAACGCGGTCAAAGGCAAGTTCGAGGACAAGGCCGCGTTCGTGCGCGCGCTGCACGCGGTGCGGCTCGAGCGCAGTCCGATCGGTCCGATCCGCATCGACGAGTACGGGAAGCCGATCCTGAACGTCTACGTCCGCAAGGTCGAGCGCCGGGACGGCCGCCTGGTCAACACGATCATCGCCACGTTCCCCGAGGTGAGCCAGTTCTGGACCTACGATCCGGCCAAGTTCCTGGCCGCGCCGGGGTACTCGCGCGACTACCCGCCGGCGAAGAACCTCGAGTAGCGCGTGGCGATCGTCGCCGTCAACGGCGCCGCGGTCGAATATCGGCAGGCCGGCAGCGGCCGCGATTTGGTGTTGCTGCACTCGCTGCTGACCGAGCTCTCGGTGTTTGCCGGCATCGAGCGCGCGCTCGCCGGCGCGCGCCGGTTGACCCTCATCAATCTGCCCGGCTACGGCGCCTCGACGCCGATCCATGCGACGAGCCTGTGGGACTACGCCGATCATGTGGCGGCGGTGCTCGCCGCGCTCGGTCTTGCGCCGGCCGCCGATGTGTTCGGCAACGGGTTCGGCGGCTTCACCGCCGTCGCCCTCGCCGCGCGCCACGGCGGGCAGCTCGACCGCCTGTTCATCGCCGATGCATTGGCCGCGTTCCCGCCGAGCGCCAAGGAACCGCTGCGCGCGATGGCGAGCCGCGTCGAGGCCGCAGGCATGGGCGCCGTGCTCGACGTCGCGATCGCGCGCATGTTTCCGCCGGCGTTCGTCGCCGCGCACCCGCCGGTCATCGCCGAGCGAAAGGCGGCGCTCGCCCAGGCGGATGCGCCCTCGTTTGCCCGCGCGTGTCGCGCGCTCGCCGCGCTCGACCTCGCGCCCGAGCTCGGGCGCATCAGGAACCGCACCTTCGTCACCGCCGGTGAGCTCGATCAGACGACACCGCCGGCGGGTGCGGCGCTGCTCGCCGCCGGCATCGCGGGCGCGCAGTTCCGGCCGCTCGCGAACTGCGGCCACTGCCCGATGTTGGAGCAGCCGCAGGCGCTGGTCGCGCTGCTCGAGGAGTTTCTCGGCTAGCTCCGTGGTCGGGGACGTGCCGCGCATCGGAGTCGCGTCTAGAACACGCCGAGGTGCTGCGTAATCAGCTGCTCGTTGTCGCGTACTTCGGCGACGGCGCCGGCGAAGGCGACGCGGCCGGTGTTGAGCATGATCACGTCGTCGGCGAGGTCGAGGGCGAGCTTGATGTTCTGCTCGACCAGCAGGATCGACTGCCCCTCCGCTTTCAACCGCGCGATCGTGCGGCCGACCTCGGCGACGATCATCGGTGCGAGGCCCTCGGAGGGCTCGTCCATCAATAGCACCCGCGGATTGCCCATCAGGGCGCGGCCGATCGCGAGCATCTGCTGCTCGCCGCCGGAGAGCGACCCGGCGGGCTGGTCCTGGCGCTCGCCCAGGGGCGGGAACACCTCGACGACGCGCTCGAGCGTCCAGGGCCGCGCCGCGCTCGCGCGCGCGTGCCGCGCGACGACGAGGTTCTCGCGCACGCTGAGCGTCGGGAAGACGCGCCGACCCTGCGGGACGAGGCCGATGCCCCGGCGCGAGATCGCCTCGGTCGGCAAGCGCGCGATCGGCTCGCCGAACAGCCGGATTTCCCCGACCCGCGGCGGCAAGAAGCCGATGATCGTGTTCATGCAGGTCGTCTTGCCGGCGCCGTTGCGCCCGAGCAGCGCGAGCACGCGCCCGGCATGGAGCGTGAACGCCACGCCGTGCAGCACGTGGCTATCGCCGTAGTGGGCGTCTACGCCTTCGAGCGCCAAGGCTTCAGTCACCGAGATACACCTCGCGTGTCTTGGGGTCAGCGACCACCTCGGTGCGTGTGCCCTCGACGATCACCTTGCCGTAGTGCAGCACCGTGATGCGCTCGGCGAGATCGAGCGCGGTGTCCATGTCGTGCTCGATCAGAACCACGGTGACTGCGCGCGGGATCCCGGACACAAGCTGCTTCACCGCGGCGCGTTCCTCGCGCGACAGGCCGGCGAAGGGCTCGTCCAGGAGCAGGAGCCGCGGCTCCTGCGCGAGCGCCATCGCGATTTCTACGCGCCGCCGCTCGCCATAGGACACCTCGCCGATCGGACGGCGCGCGAGCGGTTCGAGACCGACCCGCTGCAGGACGCGGCGCGCCTCGTGGTAAAGATGGTCGTGTCGCGCGAGCGGGCGGAACGCGTCCCAGCGCGCGGACGAGAGGCCGAGGAGCGAGAGGACGACGTTGTGCTCGAGGGTGTCCTTGCCGAACAGCGTGATGATCTGATAGGTCCGCGCGAGCCCGAGGTGCGCGCGCTGGTACGGGAGCAGGCGCGAGACGTCCCGGCCGAAGAGACGGATGGTGCCCGCGTCGGCACTCAGGTCGCCGGTCACGAGATTGAACAGCGTCGTCTTGCCCGCGCCATTCGGGCCGATGATGAGGCGGCGCTCGCCGGGTGCGACCGCGAGCGACACGTCGTTCATCGCCGGCAGCCCGCCGAACGCTTTTCTCAAGCCCCCGATTTCGAGCGCCGGCATCATGCGCGTCGCGCCCGCCAGCGCGCCCACCACCGCCGCAGACCCGGCACCAGGCCGTCGGGCATGAACACCACGATCAGCACGAACACGAATCCGAGCAGCATGTTCCACCGCTCGATGTACGCCGAGACGTAGTTTTTGAGAATCATCACGATCGCGGCGCCGACCATCGGCCCGGCGAGCGTCCCCGAGCCGCCGGCGATGACGGCGAGCAGCCCCTCGGCCGAGGCGGTGAGCGAGAGCGAGGTCGGGTGGATGTACTTGTGGTAGTAGACGAACAGCAGGCCCGAGACCGCGCCCCAGAAACCGGAGTAGACGAACGCGACCCAGCGGATCATGCCGACGTTGTGGCCGAGCGCGCCCATGCGCCGCGGCTGATCGCGGGTGCCGCGCAATGCGGCGCCGAACGGCGAGTCCACGAACTTCGCCATCATCCAGATCGAAAACACGGTCACGACGAGCGCGAAGTAGTAGAACGCGACGGTGCCGTCGAGGTTGATCCCCAATGGGTGCGGGCGGGTGAGCCCGCGCAGGCCGTTGTCGCCGTCGGTCACCGATACCCAGCGGTAGGCGGTGCCCCACAGGACCTGCGACAGGGCGAGCGTCAGCATCAGGAACCCGAGTCCGGTCGCGCGCAACGCGATGAGACCGAACACGCACGCCGTGAGCGTCGTGCCGGCCAGTGCGAGCGGCGCGCTGATCCAGTGGGCCAGGCCGAGCTTGAGGTACAGCCAGGCCGACAGGTACGCGGCCATCCCGAGATACGACGCGTGGCCGAGCGAGGGAAGGCCGCCGTAGCCGACCAGGAGGTTCAGGCTCGCGGCGAAGATCGCCGCGATCAGGATCTGGCTCATGAGGTTCACGAAGAACTCGCCGGCGACCCACGGGAAGCCGGCGAGCGCGACCGCGAGGAGCAAGACCCAGGCGATGCGATTCATGCGCCGCGCCGCCCGAACAGCCCGCGCGGGCGAAACGCGATGACGAAGATCATCGGCAGGAACAGGATCACGTAGGCGAGATCGGGCACGAGCGCAATGCCGAAGGTATAGGTGAAGCCGATGACGAAGCTGCCGACGAACGCGCCGACCAGGCTCCCCACGCCGCCGAGGATCACCACGATCAGCGCGAGCGGCAGCATGTCCCCATCGAGGCCCGGGTAGGCGGACAGCATCGGCCCGCCGATGATCCCACCCGCGCCGGCGAGCGCGGCGCCGAGACAGAACACGGTGGTGAAAAGCTTCGAGACCGGGATCCCGACCGCGCGCGCCATGTCCATATCGTCGACGCCGGCGCGGATCATCGCGCCGAGCCGAGTGCGCTCCATCAGGAGGTAGAGCAGGACCGCGGTGACGATCGCGATCCCCACCACGACGAGCCGGTAGCTCGGGAACGCAAAGCCGGCGATCCGGAGCGGCTGTTGCAGCCCCGCCGGCGTTGGCACCGGAATCGGGTCGCCGCCCCAGATGACGAGGCACGCGTCCGCGATGATGAACGCGACCCCCAGCGTGACCAGCACTTGGCCGAGCGCATTGCCGGCGAGCTGACGCAGAAGCAGGCGCTCGAGCAACCCGCCGCACGCCGCCACGACGAGACCACCGAGCAGTGCGGCGAGCCACAGGTTCGGCAGAAACTTGAGGAGCGTGACCCCGACGTAGGCGCCGAGCATGAAGAACGCGCCGTGCGTGAGGTTCGCGATCCGCATCAGCCCGAAGATGAGCGAGAACCCGGCGGCGAGCAGGAACAGCAGGCCGCCCAGCGCCAGGCTGTTCAGCGTCTGGATGACCCAGAACTGCATCGGCGTGGGCGCGCGGGGGCGTTGGTCGCTGGTCTATCGTGTCGCCCGAGAAGCCGGGGTCTCAGGCCAGCGCGGCGCCTGCGCGCCACTCGCCTGCACCCCGGCCTCGCGCGCCGGTATGGACTAGGACTCGAGGTTCTTCGCCGGCGGCCAGTCGCGCGAGTACACCGGGTTCTTCAGGAACTCCTCGGGCTTGTAGGTCCAGAACTGGCTCACGTTGGGATAGGTCTGGATCACCGTGTTGACCAGCCGTCCTTCCCTGCGCTCGACCCGGCGGATGTACACGTTGCCGACGATGTTGCCGTACTGGTCGAACGCCACCGGCCCCCGTACCGTGTTCACCTTGATGCTGCGCAACGTCTTCATGAAGGCCTGCTTGTCCTCGATTTTGCCATTGATCGCGTTCAGCGCCGCCTCCAGCACCGCGGCCTCGGTGTAGGTTGCAGCGGCGTAGAAGCCGGGATCGTATTTCGCTTCGGCGCGGAACGCCGCCGCGAACTTGAGGTTGAGCGGGTTGTCGAGCTCGGCCGAGTACCAGCAGGCGGTGAGGATGCCGAGCGCCTCGTCCCCCATGTTGCGCAGCACCGCCTCGTCCAGCGCCGTCATGCCACCGACCACGTGGACCTTCCCGCGCAGGCCGTATTCGTTGAACTGGCGGAGGTATCTGAAGCCGTTCGATCCCGCGAAACCGAGGTAGATCCCGTCGACGTTGGTTTTGAGCTGCGCGAGGTAGGTCGCATAGTCGGGCACGGTGAGCGGCGGGAATGTCTTCTGCACGATCTTGCCGCCCTCCTCCTCGAACACGCGCTGGAAGCCGGCCACCATCTCGTGGCCGTAGGCGATGTCGTCGGCAATCACCACCGCCCGCTTCCACTTAAGCGTCTTCGAGCAGTAGTCGGCCATCGGGTGCGCGCACTGCGATGCGGTCGAAGTCCCGCGCACGAACCACGGGTTGGGCTTGCGCTGCGTCATGTCGTCGGCGGCCGCCACTGACAGCGTCGGCAGCTGCGCCTGGCGGATGTAATCGTCGCTTGCCAGCGCTTCTGCGGTCGCAAGCGGCCCAATCAGCACTTGAATCCCGTCCTTCTCGACCAGCTCCTGCAGCTTCGTGCGCGCCTGCGCCGGAACGCCGCCGCTGTCGCCCACGCTCAACGCGACTTTGCGTCCGGCGAGCATGTAGTCGCGCTCGCGCAAGTAGAGGACGAGCGCGCGCTCCATGTCGAGCCCGCCCGATGCCAATGGCCCCGACTTCACGGTCATCAGGCCGAGCCGAATCGGCTCGCTCTGGGCCCGGGCCCACGGCCCGTGCACGGCGGCGACGCTGGCGCCGGCCAGGCCGGTCAGGAATTTTCTGCGACTGATCTTCATGCTGCAGCCCCTCCTTCCTCAGTGAATACGCTGTCGGTTAGTCATTTTAGGTCTAGTGCTGCACGCGTCACGCTGCACGCGCGCCGCCAAGCGGAAGCGTCCGGCCGAGCCAAGACGAAACGATGGTCGCGATGGCCGCTTCGCGCCCGACGTAGAAGTGGTCGCAGTCGGGGACGATCTCGACCGTGCACGGCCCGGCGCTGCGGCGCTGGAATTCTTCGGCGGGATAGAGATCGCGCGGCTCTCGATCGCCGCGCAGATAGAGCACCGGGCAGCGGATTGCGCTCGCCAGCTCGATGATGTCCGGGAGCTCGGTGAGCTGGTCGAGGAAGCTCTCGGCGCTCGTGACGTACCACCAGCCCGGCAGCAGCATCAGCTCGCGGCCGCGTCCGGCCTGCGCGAGTTCGCGCGCCTGGGCGGTGATCTCTTGCAGGCGCTCGCCGGCGAGGAGGCCCTCCCGACTCGCGCGGGCAACCATGGTCTTGCCGCCGCAGTGGGCGGACAAGAGGACGAGCGCCGGGGTCGCCGGACAATCGGCGACGTGCCGCACCGCGAGCATGCCACCGTTCGAGTGGCCGATCACGACCGGAGGCGGAAGACCGCGTGCGGCGAGCCACTCGGCCGCGATGCGGTTGTCGGCGATCGCTTCGCGCGTGCGCTGGAACGCCGCCCCCTCCGCGGCCCGGCTGTCGCGGATGCCGAGTATGTCGCGGCCGCGGCGGTTGAAGGCGAGACAGGTAAAGCCGAGGCGCACGAGCACCGGCGGTAGGAAGCGCATCGCGCCGAGATAGAAGTTCATCGTGTTGCCGTGGCACAGCAACACGGCGCCGGCCGTCGCGCCGCCGTCGGGCTCGTAGAACGCCCCGTCGAGCGGCGTCGTGTCGGTCGCAATGGAGACCAGGATGGTGCGCACGGCAGGGCTCGTCAGGGCGGGGTGCGCATGGGACTGCTCCCCGCATGAGTCAATGCGCCCCGCTTGCCGGCGCGTCGGGTTGCTTGAGCGGCTGTGCCCGGTCGAATGCTTCAATCCTCATGCACTCGGCGAAGATCCGGGCGGCGGTCGGCACACCGGAGGTGTCGCAGTTGAAGAACTTGGCGCCGAACATTTGCGACGCGAGACAGACGTCGGCCAACGTCGGCGCGTCGCCGTGGCAGTAGCGGCCCGTCTCGCGCTCGGCGGCGAGATGCGCCTCGAGCGCCTCGAGCGCTTTGAGCGTCCAGTGCTGGAGCCAGCGGTTCCGTCCCGCCTCGTCCACGTGTAGCTCGCGCTCGAGATAGCCGCGGATGCGCGGCACGATCAGCGGGTGACCGTCGCACGCCACGATCTGCGCGAGACCGCGGACCCGCGCCCGGCCGCGTGGGTCCTGCGGCAGCAGCGCCGGTTGCGGGTGCGTCTCTTCGAGGTACTCGAGGATGGCGAGCGACTGGAAGAGCGGCGGCCCGCCGTCGACCACCAAGGCCGGCACGACGCTCTGCGGATTGACCGCCCGGTACTCGTCGGTGTGCTGTTTGCCCTGCAGCAGGTTGATCGAAACGGCCTCCGCCTGGATGCCCTTCAGGGCGAGCGCGGTGCGCACGCGATAAGTGGCGAGCGAACGCCAGAATCCGTAGAGCTTCATTGCCATCTCGCTTCTCCTCGTCGCGACGCGCTAGCGCGCCGCGGGTATCACGGGCACCAAAAGATACGCCTCATGCTGCCGCCCGACGTGCAGCGTGGTCTGGCCGCCGAAGATCACGCGCGGGCGATCGCGCGGGTCGTCGTGCAGGAACGGGCCACAGCCGCGCAGCTCGTTCTTGAAGTTCGACAGCCTCGCGCCGGTCGTGCTCTGCCACTCGTAGTCCCGGCCGCGCACGCTGAGCGCGATGCGGTGGCCGGCCGGCACGACGATCGAGGTCGGCCACAGCTCGATCTCGAGCGCCACGATCTGCCCCGGTTCCAGCGGCTGCAGCTCGTCGTGCGCGTGATAGGGCCGGTAGTCGGTCGTAAGCTCAGGGTCGAGCTTGCGGTGCGACGCGCGGAGCCAGCCTTGAGCGAGCGGCGTGTGCGGGTCGATCGCACCCATGAACGTGACCTCGCGCAGATCAGGCGTGAACACGCGGAACACGAGGAACAGATCGGCATCGGTCGTCGACGACGACACGAACAGCCGCGCGGCGAGCGGTCCGGTGATCTCGGTCGCGCGCTCGAGCGGCGCCGACACGAACGTCACGCCGTCGCCGAGCGCGTCATAGGTGATGCGCGCCGCGGTGCCGACCGGCGCGCGGGCGAGGCCGTGAACGGCCGGGTCGAGGTAGAGCTTCGTCCACTGCGTGCGGGCGATCGGCCACTCGTTCTCATGGCGTTCGACGAACTTGTCGACGTGGCGGACCTGTAGTTGCACCGGCGGCTGCTCGGCCCAGCCGTTGCGCTCGCCCTTCAGGAAGTGGCCGAAGAACCGCTTCTGCAGCTGGACACCGTAGTCGGTGTAGAAGTGCGTCCAGTGCTCGATGCCGTGCACCTCGAGCCACTTCTCCTTCGCGCCGGCGCGCACGAAGCCCTCGAAGTTGCCGCGCGGATGCAGGCCCTGGCCGCCCCAGTTGGCGGCCGAGAGGAACGGCACGGTGATCCGCTCCCACACCGGCGAGCGCGACCGGTGATACTCGTCGTCGAGCGGGTGCGCAAGGATTTGGTCGCCGAAGTCGCAACGGTTGCGCAGGAGCGCTTGGTCGGAGAGCGTCTCGTCGCCGCATACGAACGCGCCGGTCAGGCGGCTGCGTGGACCGCGCGCGCCCAGGCCGTACTGGACGGTCCGCACCTGCATGTCGTACCAGTTTGCCCAGAACGTAGAGAGGATGCCGCCATGGTGGGTCATGTCGCGGTACCAGTCGGCCGCGCCCTCCCAGATGCACATCGCGGCGAGATGGGGCGGCGCCAACGAGGCGACATGCCACTGGTTGATGCCATAGTACGAGATGCCGTTCAGCCCCACCTTGCCGCTCGACCACGGCTGCACCCCGGCCCATTGGATGCAAGCGTAGAAGTCCTTCGTTTCGCGCGGCGAGAAATGGTCGATGTAGCCGGGGGAGCGACCGGCGCCGCGCGAGTCGACGCGCACGCACGCATAGCCGTCAGGCACCCATTTCTCGGGGTCGACGACTTCCCAGTTCTGGTACTGGTTGGTCGACCCGTAGGCGACGTCCGGGTGCTCGGCGACCATCCGCTGCCAGGCGCTCGGATAGCCGTCTTGAAACGCGAGTCCCTTGGCGTAGGGGCCATAGCTCAGGAGGACCGGATAGCGGCCGGGGGCGAGCGGTCGGAAGACGTCGGCCCGCAGCACGAGGCCGTCGTCCATCGCGATCGGAACATCCCAATCGATCCGCATGCCGTCGCGGATCTCGTCTGTCGCGCCGTTCATCCCTCCTCCGGGCGCCCGTTTCGCCGTGCGGCTTGCGCAACTGCTTATCGGTTGCTAATTTGAACGGGCGCGAGGGTGCCTGTCAATATATTAGATGCGAAGCACGGCGCGAGTGCGCGCCCACGGGAGAACGAGCAATGCGGATCGGAATCGCGGGAACGGGGCGGATGGGCGCGGCGATCGCCGCGCGGGTGCTCCAGGTCGGACATGACGTAGCGGTTTGGAACCGCTCGGCGGACAAGGCGAAGCCCCTCGTGCAGGCCGGGGCGACGCTCGCTGCCACGCCGGCCGCGCTCGCGTCGCGCGCCGAATGCGTGATCACGATCCTGACCGACGCCAGTGCGCTCGACAGCGTGTACCGCGGGCCGGACGGCCTGCTCGCCGGCGACGTGCAGGGAAAGCTGTTGGTCGAAATGAGCACTGTACGGCCGCACATAGAGCGCGCGCTCGCGCGCGATGTCGCGGCGCGGGGGGCGACGCTCGTCGAATGCCCGGTCGGGGGGACGGTAGGCCCCGCGCGCGACGGGAAACTGTTCGGGTTCGTCGGCGGCGAGCCGGCCGAGGTCGCGCGGGCGCGGCCCCTGCTCGACCAGCTGTGCCGGCGGGTGGAGCACGTCGGGCCGGTCGGCGCCGGCGCGGCGCTGAAGCTCGCGATCAACCTGCCGCTGCTGGTCTACTGGCAGGCGTTTGGCGAGGCGCTGTCACTGTGCCAGCCGCTCGGGCTCGATCCGGCGCGACTGGTCGACATCTTCGCCGACACCTCGGGCGGGCCGAATATGTTGAAGGTGCGCGGCCCGGCGATCGCGAAGGTGCTGGGGGGCGGCGACGCGGGACCGATCACGTTCGACGTCGACGCGATCCGCAAGGACCTGCGCACGATGATCGATGAGGCCGGCGCCCACGGCCGCGACTTGCCGGTCGCCGCGCGGGCACTCGAGTGCTTCGATCGCGCGGCCGCCGCCGGCCTGGGCGCGCGCGACGCGACGACCCTGCTCACCCACTGGCTGGGCCGCTAGGCGCCCAGATAGAGGCTCCGCACCAGGTCGTTGTCGCGCAGCGCCTCGGCGCTCTTGCCTTCGAACACGATCTCGCCGTGGACGATGATGTAGCCGCGGTCGGCGATGCGGATCGCCTGCTGGAAGTTCTGCTCCGCCATCAGCACGGTGAGGTTGAAGCCCTCCTTCAGCTGCTTGATCATCGTCACCGTCTGGTGCACGAGCAGCGGCGCGAGGCCGACCGACGGCTCGTCGATGAGCAGGATCCGCGGCGCCGACATCAGCGCCCGCGCGATCGCGAGCATCTGCTGCTGGCCGCCGCTTAGGTTTCCGGCGAGCTGCCGCCGGCGCTCCTTCAGTATCGCAAACGACTGGTAGCAGTAGTCGAGGTTGCCGGCGATCTTGACGCGCGCGAGCGGCCGGAACGCGCCGAGCAGCAGATTTTCCTCGACCGTGAGCTTGGGGAACAGCCGCCGGCCTTCGGGGACCATCGCCACGCCGAGGTTTACGATCTCCTCGGTCGGCGTGACGGCGAGGTCGACTCGCCGGCCGTCGATCTCGAGCGTGAGGCTGCCGCGCGTCGGGCGCACCATGCCCATGAAGCACTTCATGAGCGTGCTCTTGCCGTTGCCGTTGGTGCCGAGCAGCGCGACGGTCTCGCCCTCATTCAGGTCGAGCGAGACGCCGTGCAGCGCGCGCACCGCCCCGTAGCCGGCCTCGACGTCGCGGGCGGTGAGCCTAAGTGCCAAGGTACGCCCTCTGCACCTCGAGATTCGCTTGCACGATCGCCGGCGTGCCCTCGCAGATGGTCCGTCCGGCGTCGAGGCACATCACGCGCTGCGAGAAGCGCATCACCGCGTGCATGATGTGCTCGATCATGATGATCGTAATGCCGGTCTCGTTGAGCTGATGCAGGATC
>Ga0187846_10000799_pt1 | contig 17960 bp, 21 predicted proteins | sample TC_taG_FD_161473 | JGI IMG/M metagenome (GOLD analysis project Ga0187846, IMG submission 161473) | Biofilm microbial communities from the roof of an iron ore cave, State of Minas Gerais, Brazil - TC_06 Biofilm (v2) | ecosystem: Environmental > Terrestrial > Deep subsurface > Cave > Wall biofilm...
CGTGCTCGTCTGGCTCTGTGGTTTGCTGAACGCAATTGGGGTGCGACTGGTGGGTTACACTTCGATACTGTGGACGGCGGGCTTGGCCGCTCCGTTCGTTGCCTTGGTCGTGCTTGGCCTACCCCGTCTGATTCACTGGCAATTGCCGCCGGAAGTCCTGACCCCGCACCTCCTGATCGGGCGTCTCGGCGGGGCACTGGCGGTCGTCATCTGGAACTTCTGCGGATGGGAGAACCTGAGTGTGGTAGCAGCCGAGATCGAAAATCCGCAACGCAACTACTTGCGCGCGATAGCGATCGCGGTACCCGCGGTAACACTGGGTTATCTTCTGCCACTGGCGGTTTGCGTGCAGGGCGCGCCGAGCGGATTGGTCTGGCATACGGGCTCCTTTGCTGAGGAGGGTGTGCGAATCGGCGGCCGCTTGCTTGGGACCGCCATCGCAATAGGCGGCGCACTCTCTTCGTTAGCGATATTCGAAGCAGCGATACTTTGGGTATCGCGGCTCCCGTTTGTGCTTGCGCGCGAAAATTACCTGCCGCCAAGCCTGGCTGCAGTTTGGAGCGCCCGCAACGTACCAGGGCGCTCGCTCCTTGTTTGCTGTGCCATTTTCACACTGTTGATACCGCTGGGATTCATCACGCTGGTCGTGTTCGACGTATTTTTCTACATGTCGGCGTTAACGCTCGAGATGGCGGCGTTGATCCGGCTGCGGCAGCTTTATCCTCAACGCGAGGGTTTGTTCGTAATTGGCGGCGGACGAGCTGCTGTTTACCTGGTCGCCCTGGCGCCGCTTTTTACCTGGTTCGCAACTTTCGGCCTAGCCATTTCGCGCGCCGCTAACGACGTGATAATTGTCTCGGTACTCGTGGCCTTCGCCTGGCCCGTGTACGCGATCCTGCGCCAGCGCTATGGGGGTCCGACCAAGACGCCCCGCCCTCCGGTGTTGCCTCTCTCTGACGGGAGAGGCGGTAGCGCATCTTTTGCGCGACGGTGAGGGACATTCAGAACATTGCAGCGTGTGGATGCTTCGACCCGTTCCCGAATAACCGAGCGCGATTCGAAGACTGATGCTGCGTTAACGCATCCTGGAAATCAGTCAGCAATCGCCCCGCGTTGCAGAAGCAGATCAACGATGGGGCGGGTTGTAGACGTCGAAGAATGAAAAAGCTGTGATTACGAGCGCATGCGTGATCCTGCCCGTCGCAATCATTTGCTTGATATTCGGGAGCGGCACCAGCTCGACTTCGGTCTCCTCTGCCCCATCGAGATGCGGATTGGGCTCGCCCACCTTGCGCACATCGGGGGCGAAGAATGAGTAACACAAATTAGGCTGGATCGCGGGATTCGGATGGACCTGGCCGAGCGCAATGATGATGCTCGAATCGTAGCCGCACTCCTCGCGCATCTCTCGGCGGGCCGCCTCCGCCGGATTAGGGTCTTCCGGATCGATCATCCCGCCCGGAATCTCCAGGGTGAAGTCGCTGATACCGTGGCGATATTGCCGTACCAGCACCACTTCCCCCTCTGGCGTGACCGGAATGATGTTGACCCATCCTGGCGCGGAAAGAACATAGAAGTCGCGCTCACCGCGATGGGGATGTGAGGACTTGCGCCGGTGAAGGTCGAAGATGGGTGTGCTGTAGACGCGCTCAGTTACGAGCGTGTTCCAACGGCGGGTTTTCACAGCCGCAGCCAACTTAGAATAGCCGCCGATATTCGATTGCAGGGCAACGGTCCATCACGACGGTCATTCCCGCCTTGCGCGCCCGCTCGGCCGCCTCGAGGTTGACTACCCCTAATTGTCCCCACAAGACCCGCGCTCCTTTTCGCACGGCCTGATCAGCGATCTCCGGCAGATATTCCGGACGGCGGAAGACATCCACAATGTCAACCGGTTCCGGGATCGAATCGAGATTGGGGTAGCAGCGCTCACCGAGTTCTTGACGCAAGGCATCCGGCTGAAGCTGTGGATTGACCGGGATTACTCGAAATCCCCTAGTCTTGAGCAATTTTGCAATTTTGAGGCTATCGCGACCCGGATCATCGGAACATCCGACCACAGCGACCGTTGTGGGATTCGAGAGAATTGCCCGGATCTCATTGTCGGAGGGGTTTACAAAGTCCATGATTCACCTTCTGCGGCTGAGGATAGAAGCTAGTATCGGACATCATCTGAACGCCGCGTGAGCAGAACGCGAAGAGCGAGAGAGACTCGATTCGTTCGCTGCGCGTTGCACCGGTTGTTACTTTCCGCCTAATAGCTGGCGAACAAATGATCTATGATCCGAGGGATTAGCCTCGTTATCTCCTCGCGGCACTGAGCAAAAACCAGGTCGCCCTTTTCGACCGGATCGTCGATATCGCCCGCTTCTCCGGCGAAGGAGCGCAGCGTGTGCACTTCGAGACGGTCAGGTAACGTGAAACGCTCGCGCAAATCGCGCGCCTGCTGCTCAGTCATCGCTATCACCAGGTCAGCCTCATGGAGCAGTTCGGGATGGCGTTTCAGATCGGTCGAAGTAGTGTCGTCGGCAAGATGGATGCCGATATCACGCAGGACCATCCGCGTATCAAGCGACACCAAGGCGCCGTCGCGAGCGTACGGAGCTATACCTGCCGAGCGCACTCTGATCTGGCTGGCTAGCCCACGCTGCTGTAGCTCGCGCGCTAAAAGATGCTCGGCCATCACGCTCCGCGCAGTGTTTGCGGCGCAGATTAAAAGGACAGAACGAAACTGTGGCTGAAGAGGTGCCGGGGTGGAATTGTTTTGCGACATTTGCAATTTAGGGCAGATGGCCTAATGCGCTTGCTGCACTCCCAGCTCGGCCACGTGCAAGGCCCCACGTACAGCCTCGAATCCGATCACAGTTGCCCCTATCCCGCCAAGAAGCACGGCCAATAAAACGACGCTTAGTACCGGATGTCTACCGACCCACTCGAGGAATGTCATTTTCCTCTGTTCTGGCAGCGTCCAAATTGCACCGTCCGGCGACCGCTCTCCTTTGCTCCACCTGGTTCAATTCCCAGCCAAAACTTCCCCCAGGCTCTCCTTTTTGGTGACCCCTTTGGCGAGCTCCTGCTTAACGCGCGCTCCCAGCTCAGCCGGATCCCAGAACTTCAGCGGTCCCGACTGCGTGATTTTGGCTACGGTATGCCAGCCCTTCATCAGCCAGACCATTCCAAGTCCGACTCGAAACACTTCACCGTGAATGTCTTTGGCGTCGTCGCTCCCAAGCCACGCTACAAGCGGAGCGACGTGAGCGGGGCTGTATCGGTCAATCTCGCCCGCTTTTGGCGACGGCATCGTCGCGGCTGTCTGCGGGGTGGCGTCGATCGTCAGCCGCGTGCGCGCGACCGGCGCTATGGCGTTGATACAAACGCCGTAACGGGACATTTCACGATCCATGATGACCGCCATCGAGGCGACCGCGGCTTTGGCCGTGCCGTAATTGCTCTGACCGGCATTGCCGAGCAAACCGGAGTCGGAGCTGGTGTTGATCAAGCGGCCATTGAGCAAATTCCCAGCCTTGTGCTGCTCGCGCCAGTAATTGCAGGCGTGGCGAGCCACATTAAAGGTGCCGCGTAGATGCACGCCCAAGACCGCGTCGAAATCCTCCTCGGTCATATTGAAGATCATGCGATCGCGCAGGATGCCGGCGTTATTTACGACGACATTGAGCTTGCCGAAATTATCGATCGCACATTCGATAATCCGCTTGGCCGCCTTGAAGTCAGTAACACTCTCAAAATTAGCGACGGCCTCGCCGCCGGCTGCGCGGATCTCCCTGACCACCTCTTCAGCCGGCGAGCGCGATTCGCCGGTGCCATCGAAATGACCGCCCAGGTCATTGACCACCACTTTGGCGCCCTGCTTCGCCATCAGCACGGCCTCTTCGCGGCCGATACCACGACCGGCGCCGGTGATGATCGCCACTTTGCCGTCCAGTAATGCCATCGTTAATGCTTCCTCTCTGGTATTGCTGCTGCAAGACTTTTAGCACGCCACCGCTATTGCGTGCACCCAAATGAGCATTGTCCGAAGCTGAGGCTGCCGCCCAACGTCGTAAGTCGGGTTGTGGATAGGCTTCCTAAACAGCCAAAGTCAAGCGGTTGCGCCGGTCGAAAATAAGCCAAGCTCATCGTGGAAGCGGCCGAGCGCCCAGTCTCACTTCAATCGACCCGTCATACGGCACGCAATGAGAAGCTGCAAACGCGGCGTATCGCCTCGAAATCATCCACATCACTGGTGCATACGGTCGCGCCCAGCCGGCGAGCGGTGACGGCAATGAGCCACGTCGTTGACCAGAGAGGCACGGCGTATTTCGCGTCCTGTCAACCGTAACGCCCGAAGGGCCAGTCCAGCTTCGTCGAATTGGGCGGGGGACGGAGCAACCAGTCTGCCCGAAGTGGCGTGAGCACGAACGAGTTGATCGAGCCGCTCGCGCGCTCGTCGCGTTATCGCTCCAACACGCAGCTCCATTTGCAATACCGGGCTCAAGTAGCGTACGAAACCGGGACCCGTCACTAGTGGCTCGTGCAGCCGGTGATTGAGCCAGCCGATATATACATTCGTGTCCAGAATAAGCTTGGTCACTTCCCGCGAAATACGTCCTGAAAGCCCCCCACCCCACCGGCGCGGCGCAGAGCATCAACGATACGGGCCTCCTCCAGAACCATGTCGAGGGCACGTTCGACGGTCTCCTGCTCAGTGCGGGCACCCAGGATCCGACGAGCCTTATCGATGTTGCGCTGGTCCAGCTTCAGATGTTTGTCTCGAATTCCCACGTTCATACTATAGTCGTCTATGAAAGTTGCACGAAACACGACCATCCGCACGATCTTGCGAAGCTTGGCCGACTACGGAGTGCCGGGAATGCGCCGTTTTTTTTGCACGACGCGTACCGCAGACTCGGCTAGGCACGAGACATAATCGAAACCTTGACAGCGCTGACATATTTGGTGCAGTTGGGCTAGGCTGAGGGCGGCAGAATGCCAAATAATTTGGGAGTCTGAGTGTAATGGAGGATCAGTTCAGTCTGCTCGCGATGTTCATGAAGGGTTGGTACGCGACCTACCCGTTGATTGCGATTTCCGTAATCTGCGTCACCATCATTTTCGAACGCATTTGGGCGCTTTGGGGGTTGGGACGGCGAGCGACGCGACTCGCCGAGCGGATGATCGGTCCGCTGCGGCAAGGAAAATTCGCTGATGCTTTGGCGTTCGTCAGCACGCGGCGCGGGCCGAGCGAACGAGTCTTTGAGGAGCTGGTGAGCGAAGCCGAACTGGGCCCGCGCCAGCGGCTCGAGGAAATCGACGAGGAGAGGCGCTTTGCTGAACTACTGAACCTTCGGGGTTTAATTTGGGTATTAGCGACTTCTGGAGCATCGGCGCCGTTTATCGGCCTGTTCGGCACCGTGGTCGGCATTCTGGCCGCCTTCCAGTCGATGGCGATAATGGGCACCGGGGGGTTTTCAGTGGTGGCGGCCGGCATTTCGGAGGCCCTGATCTCGACGGCGCTCGGACTTATCGTCGCAATCATCGCGGTAATCTTCTACAACTATTTCTCCCAGCGAATTGAACGTATCAACGCCACCATCCACATTTGCGCCGCTCGCCTAATCGATGCGGCCGAGACGGGCAGGAAGGCCAATGGCCATTAGTACACCGAAGCGCGAGGGCGGAATGTTCTGGGAGATCAACATCACGCCCCTCACCGACATTTTCCTGGTGCTGCTGATAATCTTCATGGTCACCGCATCAGTTGCGGTCGAATCCGCCACGCACGTCGATTTGCCCGTGGCCGCGAACACCAGTCCCGAGAACAAAGGCGTGCTGGTTACCTACACCGCGAATCATGAGTTATTTGTCAATTCCAAGGACGTCCCGCAGGCCGATATTGAGGCCGAACTGCACGATGCCCTCTCCCGAGTCGATGCCAAGGTGGTGATTTTTCAAGGCGACCGCACCGTGCTGCTCGGCGACATGGTGCGAATACTGGACATGGCGAAAGCAGCCGGCGCCCAGCAAATCGCTATAGCAGCTCGGCGTGCAGCACCCGGAGAAGGGGCCTCGGGCTGGCAGTCGACGAACCCCACAGGAAGTTAGGACGAAATTCCGCTATGGCAATCCCGACTGGCGATGACAGCGGCGGCATCTTTGCCACTATCAACATCACCCCGCTCACCGATATTTTCCTGGTTTTACTGATTATATTTATGGTGGCGACTGCGATCACTATTGAGTCGGCAGCGCACGTCGATTTGCCCAGGCTCCAAGCACCGGCTCATCCTCAACAACCGCAGGGCGTGACAATCAGCTACACCTCGGACCATCAGATTTTCGTCAATGGCAAGCATGTGTCTGAAGGAGAGTTGCGTGCAGCTGTTCACGACGCGCTCACCCGAACGCCGGAAAAGATGGTGGTCTTCGATGGCGATCCGTCGGTAATTCTTGGCGATATGGTGCGGATTGTGGATATCGCCAAATCTTCGGGCGCCGAGCAGATAGCGCTCGCCGTGTCGGGTAACTCCAGCGGCGGTGAATCAGCATCAATCCCTGTGCCTTCCGGCGTCGAACCGATGCCCGAGCCAGTCGCGCCAGGCGGCGAACCCGCCCCCGAACCAGTTGCCCCGTCGCAGTGAGGTGCGGGCGCGCAGCCGCACCTAAGCAGGGTGTTGAAAAAAGACTTTCCAATGGCATTTGTAATCCGGCAGTTCCAACACCCTGAGTAAAAGATGGCTTCCTTCCTTTAGTTCTCTCCCGCTCGCGGGGGAGACTACAGAGGGGGAAGCAGGCTGTGAAGACCTTTTCAACAGCCTGGTAGGGTTCGAAAGGAAGCGAGGAAAACCGATGAAGACGTTCGTCATGAAGTCGATCGGGCAGGTTGGGTTTGCCGAAAAACCGGTGCCCCGGCCTGGTCCGTTGGACGCGATCATCAAGACCACAATAGCACTTATCTGCACGTCGGATTCCCATACCGTTCGCGGCGCGATTGGCCCGCGCGAGAATCTTACTTTGGGCCACGAGGCAGTCGGCATCGTGCACGAGGTGGGCGGCGAAGTTGGCAGCTTCAAGGCCGGCGATCGCGTCCTCGTCGGCGCGATTACTCCTGATTGGAGCGATTCTGCCTCGCAGGGCGGCCATTCATCGCAATCCGGCCAGGTGCTTGGCGGATGGAAATTCGCCAACATCAAGGACGGCGTGTTCGCAGAATATTTCCACGTCAACGACGCCGACGCGAACCTCGCACATATCCCGTCAAATGTGCCCGACGAGGCTGCAGTCTACTGCGCGGATATGCTGTCGACCGGATTAATGGCGGCAGAGAACGCCGCCATCCCGATGGGAGGGACCGTGGCGGTCTTCGCACTCGGACCGATCGGCCTGATGGCGGTCGCGGGCGCAAAACTGTGCGGCGCTGGCCTCATTATCGGAATCGACAATGCCCCTAAGCGTCTTGAGCTGGCGAGCAAATTCGGCGCGGATGCGACAATCGATTTCAGCCGCCAGAATGCGGTCGACCGGGTCATGGAACTTACCGGCGGCGCTGGGGTTGACTCAGCGATTGAAGCACTGGGCGCCGATACAACTTTTCAGAATGCCATCAGAGTGAGCAAACCCGGCGGCACGATCTCGAATGTGGGTTATCACGGTGAAGGCGAATTCGTTCATATCCCGCGGCTGGATTGGGGCGTCGGAATGGCGGAAAAGACGATCCGTACCGGTTTGTGTCCGGGTGGACGGCTGCGAATGGAGCGTCTGCTGCGGCTGGTGAAAGGAGGCCGGGTCGATCCAACCTGGCTGACGACCCATCGGTTTCGCTTCGACGAGATGCCGAGGGCGTTCGAGATAATGGACAAGAAGCTCGACGGCATAATCAAGCCGCTCATCCTATTTTAGGGTTGGTCTTATCAGGCGTGCTCCCCGCTGCGAGATAAATCGCACCGCCTTGTTTCCGCCTGCAGTGCCCAGCTCTCGGAGTCGACTCCCTTCACCTGTGCTGAGGTCCTCGACGGCGCGGGACTGGAGAAATAAAGATGAGCAAGCAAGCGCTTAAGGTGCCCGACAGCGAACGGGAACGCCAGCAACTGTTGGCTGAACTGCTATCTGATCATGGGTCTCAGTGCGCTGAACAGTACGGACCCGGAACGTTCGGATGCCACGAACTCCTGGACAGAACGGCCCTCGCCGCCGACATCGTGGAGCGCTATGTCCGCACCCATCCGGCTTGCATCCAGAATCAGGAGTGGTTTGGCTTAGCGGAACAGGCAGTTACGGCTCTTCACGAGCTGTATCAACGTATTGGTGAGGCTCATCTCGACCAAAAGTAGCGAAAGCGGCCCGCGTGGATCCGAAGCTGCTGACCACGAAGTTGACCGAACGCCATTGGCGCCAGAACTCCCCGGCATCCTATAATTTTGTGCGTACTTCAGGAGGAAATGTCGTGGCCGAAGAATTGTATGGGAAATCCTTAATTTCGGCAGACTCGCACATAATGGAACCGCGCCGCCTGTGGCAGGATCGGATTGATGCCAGATGGCGTGACAAAGCGCCGCGTATCGAAGCCTTGGATGAAAGCGGCGATTATATCGTGATCGAGGGAATGCGTCCGCGACCCCTGGCATTCGAAGGACCGATGGCTGATCTGAAGGCGCAGGGAATGGAGATTCCGGTCCCGAAGGGTTATCGCTACGAGCAAAACCGGCCCGGTTCATGGGATCCGAATGAGCGCCTCAAAGACCAGGATCTCGACGGAGTTTCAGGCGAGGTCATTTATCCCGGCGTCGGTCTTCATATCGTGCGCGCTCCCGATGGCGACTACATCGCCGCATGCTGCCGTGCGTATAACGACTGGCTTGCAGAGTACTGCTCCGTTCATCCGGCGCGGTTGAAGGGTGCCGCGATGTTGCCCAACCGCGGCTCAATCGATGCCGCGATCAATGAAGCGGAGCGGGCAGCCAAGCTGGGGCTGGCCACTGTTATGCTGCCTGCGTGGGTTGACGACCGGCCATACAATCTCGCGGAGTGGGACAAGTTATGGGCCGCGCTGCAGGACCTTGGCCTGATTGCCAGTATTCACTTATGTGGGCGTGAGCCTTATGGAATCGCGCATGGGCCAGGGGCAGGAGGGATCAACGTCGGCGTGGTCAAATTCGGCATGTACGACACGCTGATGCGGATAATCTGGGGTGGCGCGCCGGAACGTTTCCCCAAGTTGAAATGGTCGCTGGTCGAAGGCGGCATCGGGTGGATCGCGTCGGTGCTTCAGTTCATGGACCACTGGTGGGAGGACCATCGTGGCTGGATGGAGCCGAAGTTGCCCGAGACCCCGACCTTCTACTTTCGCCGCCAGTTCTGCGCCACGTTCGAGGATGACCGCGCCGGAGTGCTGACCCGCGAAATGATCGGCGTCGATAACCTGATGTGGGGTTCGGATTACCCCCATACCGAAGGCGTCTGGCCGTTTTCCCGCCGGCAGGTAGCACGCAATTTCGCGTCTATCCCTGAAGCGGATACCCGCAAGATGGTGCACGATAACGTCGCGCGCCTGTTCGGCTTCTCGATGAATTGATGGGAGCGCAACGGCCCGACTCTGCCTGACAGGGAGAGGGATCAAGGGCGAGGGTCATCATTGAGACGGACTGGCAGAGTCCGGCGACCATAAGGATTCTGAATCGCGCGCAGCGCGCTGAATAAGGACCCTCTCTGCGGCGCAGCGCCGCATCTCCCCCTGATGATAGGGGGAGAGATCCGGAGGCAGAAACGCGCTCGACCGATTATAGGAGCAAATCTTACGCAAACTCTTCGCAATCGGGTCGCGATTGTCGGGGTGGCTGATACCGAGGTTGGGGTCGTTTCCCAGTACAGCGCGACCCAACTCTACGTACGGGCCGCGCGGCTCGCCCTCGAAGATGCGGGGATTACCAAAGACCAGGTCGATGGGCTGATCACCTGCGCATCATGGGCCGAGCCCTACCTCTATCACGCGGAAATGATCGCCGAGTATATGCAGATCTTTCCGCGCTACTGTATGGGAGCGCCAGCCGGGGGCGGCACCACGCTCGCGATAATGCATCACGCCGCCTCAGCTATCGTCACCGGAATGTGCGACACAGTCCTGATCACCATGGCAGACAGCCAGGTCTCTGGCTTATCGCGTGACAAGGCCGTGGAGATGATGTCTACCGCTGGCCATCCGCAATTCGAGCGACCATATGGACCGCCCATTCCCGCCCTTTACGCTCTGCTTGCGCGGGCGCACGAACATGCCTACGGCACTACCGCTGAGCAACGTGCGGCGGTAGCAGTCGCGTGCAGAAAGCACGCTTCGTTAAATCCAGCGGCGCAGATGCGCAAGCCGATGACTATCCAGGACGTGCTAGCTTCTCGCATGATTGCCGATCCGCTCCATTTGCTCGATTGCTCGCTGGTCAGCGACGGCGGTGCAGCTTTCATAATGACCTCGGCTGAGCGCGCACGCGACTTCAAGCAAAGGCCGGTCTATCTGCTGGGAGTCGGCGAGGGCCATTCGCACGAACACGTGACGCAGGCATTGAATCTGACGGCTTCAGCAGCCAAAGAAGCGGGCGAACGCGCCTACGCCATGGCTGGCCTCGGACCCAGCGACGTGGACGTTGCCGAATTGTACGATTGCTTCACGCCGGTGGTGATAATCGAGTTGGAAGACCTCGGCTTTTGTCCCAAGGGCGAAGGCGGCCTCTTCGTCGAGGGGGGGCGGATCGAACTCGGCGGTGAACTTCCAGTCAACACACATGGCGGCCTGCTATCACATTGTCATCCCGGTCATCCAGGTTCGATGTTCTCGATTACCGAGGCGGTCAGACAGCTACGGGGTTCATGCGGCGCACGTCAGGTGGAGGGTGCGAAAATTGCGCTGGTACACGGCCAGGGTGGGATCATGTCAACTCATTGCACCGCCATTTTCGGCAGTGAGCCAATCTGATGGCAGAAAAAGATCAGCATCATCACCCTCACCCTCTCCCGCAGTCACCCTCTCCTCACCTCTCCCGCAAAGGAGCGGGCGATGGACAGGCAGGGCGAGGGGCAGACAAGCCTATGCCGATGCCGACGCTGGAGACTGCGCCTTATTGGGAAGGTTGCCGGCTACATCGATTGCGAATCCAATGCTGCTCCGAATGCCATCAGTATCAGTTCTTCCCGCGCATCTGCTGCTCCAAATGTTTCAGTGAGCGCATCGAATGGGTCACCGCCAGCGGCCGCGCCACGGTGCTATCATTCACTATTGTCCGCCGGCCGGTATCCCCGGCGTTCGCCGATGACGTGCCCTACGTGGTCGCACTGGTCACCCTCGAAGAGGGACCGCAGATGATGACCAATATTGTCGGATGCAAGCCCGAAGAGGTGACGATCGGGATGCCAGTTGAAGTTACTTTCGAGGATTGGAGCGATACTATTTCGATTCCAAAATTCCGTCCTCGTCGGAGCTAACAGTTAGAGCTCGTCGGACCCTTGTAGAAGTAATCCACTGAGATTTTGTATCACGCCGATCTTTTGCTGCGAGATTTTTTGTGTTCAGACCTTGAATCGGGGAAGCCATTCTCTTAACGTGCTTGTAACATTTCCTTAACCTGAGGGTCACTTTAGGTATTCGCGCGAGTTAAGAGCGGGAGATCCCCCGACTCGTTCCCGAGGGGTTCGCTATGCCTGCAGGAGAGACATCGTCAATTATAACAGGGAGTTCGGATGGCTCCTCGGAACGCCGTGAGCGAGAGGAGTTGGGCACCGGGAGATTGCTCACGAGTGCTGCTTTGATCGGGGCCGGCATGCTGGTCGAGCCCGAATTGCTGGGCGGTGCTCTGCTCGGCGCTGGTCTCGTCTACGGATTACCGCTCGTCGGGCGAGTTCTCCGTCCGGTCGCCACTAAGGCGGTGCAGCTTGGATATTCCGCGGTCGCTTCGGTCGGCGACTTGCTCGCTGGTGCTCGTGAGCAGGTCGAGGGTATCGTCGCTACCGCCCGCTCGGATTATCAACGGTCGCGGGCTGGTTGATCATCGGACGGATAAGCCTCCTCCGGCGAACTCAAGGATTAGGCAGGCGCGGGGCTGAAGACGTCCGCGATGGGGGCTGGCCATTGTCAGTTGCCGCGGCCGCGCGTTCATCAAGGATTATTTGGCGAAAAGAACCATGGCGCACGCGTTCACAATGATGCTCGTGACGGGTGCGGCGGTGGTGATCGCTGGCATTCTTCTGGGCTGGTCAGCCGACCGCATCGCTAATGTGACCGGGCTCGGCGAACTGTGGACTGGATGGGTGCTGCTCGCGGGCGCCACTTCTGTACCCGAATTCGTCACCGACACTTCCGCCGTCCGAATACATGCCGCCAATCTCGCGGGCGGTGATCTGTTCGGATCGAGCCTGACCAATATGGCAATTCTGGCCGTGCTTGCTCTTTCCTTTACGGGCGCAGCGGACGGCAGCGATAGTGTTCGGCGCGCGGAACTAAAGCGTTCGCCGGATCTCTTCAACGCTGGTTTGGCGATCCTGCTGACGATCCTAGGCACCACTTTTACCTTATTCCCCACCAATATCGGCGCTCGTGGCTTGCGCCCCGAGTCATTGAGCCTGCTTGTGATTTGGCTCGCCGGGACGCGTTTTCTGTATAAACGGCAACATTCACATCCCAATGCGGCCGGCTCGGCACAAGAAAAGGTGCACAGGCGCGCAGGTTGGCCCATTCTCATTTTCGCCGGCGGCACCGCGATTATCTTCCTGGTCGCGCCCCCATTCGCAAGCTGCGCCCAGCAGTTCGCAGCAGTAAGCGGTTGGGGCGAGTCGTTCGTCGGCACTTGGTTGGTTGGATTCTCGACCGCGCTGCCTGATTTGGTCACCTCGATAACTGCGTGCCGCCTTGGAGCGTTCAACCTGGCATTCGCGAGTCTCTACGGGTCCTGCGCCTTCAACATGGTGGTGTTCTTCGTGATGGATTTGGCGTCATCGCGTCCGGTATTCTCGCTGCTCGACCCGGTCCTCGCATTGTCGGGCGCTTTAGCAGTAGTGCTGATGCTTCTGGGCGTCGCTGCGGTGGCTTTGCGGCGACATCTCGTTCTCGCCCCGACGTTGAGAGGGGGCGTACTACTCGCCTCGTATGGTGTAGCGATCTGGATAATTTACGCTTGTCGCTGATCCGCACCATCTCGCAAGAGCAAATCGTCTAAGACGGATGAAGCCGCCTCGCCAAAGGGCGCACCTTTTGGAGCTGCAGTGTTGTCTCCCACAGATGACTTAAACAATAACGGCGATGTCTGTCATTCTGACCGAAGTGAGCAACGCGAACGGAGTGGAAGAATCTCGGACAGCGTCACGCGTTAGCGTGACGCCGGTACCGGCTTCTGTGTCCGCGGAGCGCTCCGCTGTTGGGTGAAGATATTTGCGGGACAGCACACCCTGGAGGTTTCCATGGACCGTGAGGAACGGAAAGCATTCATCCACGCGCATCGCACCTGTGTCTTCGGCTACAACCGCCGGCACGACGGTCCGTCAATGTCGATCGTCTACTACATGATGGACGGTCCAGATGATCTCCTGATTTCCACGATGGTGGAGCGCGGGAAAGCGAGAGCGGTCCGGCGCAGTCCCAAAATCTCGATTATGGTCCTCGACGAGAAATGGCCGCCGACTTATGTACAGCTCTACTGCGACGCCCGCATCGATGCGACGATGGAGTCTGATCCCGCGCGCGTAATTGATTCAATGATGAAACTGTACGCTCTGATGGCGGGCAAGCCGATGCCCGAATCGGCGCGTGCGAACGCGGCTGAGACTGCGCGGCGGGAAAGCCGGATAATCTTGCGGCTCAGGCCCTACGCGACCTTCGAAACACCTCCACGCCATGTATACGGGGAGCAGGATACCGTCGGATTGACTCACTGGCTGGGACAACTGTTGCCATGGTGACAGCACGATCAATCCGAGTTCTTCGCCGCTTACAGCTAGTTGCCTCGGTCGCTGCGTCGGCTTGATGGTGCTCGGCAATGGCCGGCTGCTCGTTCGTTGCTCCCGGACCTTCAGCACAACCGTGTGCTTGACCTCGGCTATGGTTTCGGTTGGTTCGCCCGTTGGGCCATCCCGTCCGAATGGTTTGTAAAGGACCTCCGAGGTAACTTCTATGTCGACCTGCTTCACGGGCGGATGCGCCTGCGGCTATCCGCTATGAATGTTCCGCCGCTCCTGTTTTTGCGCTGAACTGCCATTGCCGCGATTGCCAGCGGGTTACAGGCATCGATCCTCCGGGTGCCGGCGACAGCATTTCGAGTTACTAAAGGCGAACCGCGCTTCTACATTGTATCGGCGGACAGTGGAAATACCGTCAGCCGCGGCTTCTGCTCTGACTGTGGCTCCCCATTATTCAGCCGGCTGTCCGCAATGCCCGAGATAGTCGGTGTCAGAGCGGCTAGCCTTGACGATCCGGGTTGGCATCGTCCCGCCGCCGATATCTTTACGAAGAGCGCTCAGCCGCGTCATCGTATTTGAGCACCTGTTTCGCGCGCTCTGATCTTAGGCCGAAATAACCAGAGAGCGCCACGGCAGCTGCAAGGATCAGGCTTGCGATATATACCGGCGTTTTGACTTCAGCGTTACTCCCCAACCGAAGGTGGAATTGCCGCATCCGGCTCTTCCGCGCACGGCTTCGCTACGTGGCGGGGGAGAGGACGTGTGGCTGCGGGACCGGATCGCGCGCCAGCAGCCGTTCCATTGTCTCCCACGTCATGTGAGGCGGCTGGGAGCGGCGATTTAACCACTTACGCCAGACGCCGCAGACGCGATGGCGAAAGTTGCGGAGCAGCCGCAGGTTGCCCATAACGGCAAATACCAGAAAAGACCTGACACCATTCCGCGACGCGATTGAGAGCGCGCGCCGAAAGCGGTCCGCGCAGCGGTCTTCTGCTTCACCACCCAAGGGGGACATGGCCCAGTAGTGAGTGAATGCGAGCAGGTCGAGCAACTGTTGCCATGGTGACAGCCGGGCCGGAGGCTTGGCCGATGGCGTACGTGACAGCGTTTTTCACTAATGGAAACGCACGGGCATCTCCTTGATGCCGTTGATGAAATTCGATCGCATTCGGCGGATCGGTCCACAAGGCGCGGCGGCGGGGAACCGTCTTAGAAACTCGTCAAAGAAGATGCGCAATTGCAGCTCGGCCAGCCGTGCACCCAGGCAGTAGTGCTCACCAATCCCAAAGCCGAGCTGAGGTAGCCCGACCCGGCCTATGTCGAAGCGGAAGGGATCGGGGAAGATGTCTTCGTCACGATTTGCCGAACAATACCACATGATTATCTTGTCGCCTGGGCGGATAAGTTTGCCGCGCATTTCAACTTCGCAGAGGGCCGTGCGCCGCATGTGCATCACCGGTGTAACATAGCGGACAATTTCCGATGCGGCCGACGGGAGCAGATCCGGATGATCGATCAGCCGCTGTCGCTCGGCGGGAAACTCGGCCAGCGCGGCCAATCCTCCTGAAATTGAGTTGCGAGTGGTCTCGTTGCCGGCGACGACCAGAAGGATGAAGGTGCCGAGATAGCGTTCGATACTCATCGTTTCACCGTCGATCCGCGAAGTTGCGAGCATACTGATTAGGTCGCTTCCCGGTGCTGCAACCCGCTCCTGCCACAGTCGCAGCGAATACTCGCCTATTTCGCGCAGGCTCTTGGCGATATCCTCCGGGCCGCTGCGCAGCTCGAGATCGTCCTCGCCGATTACCGTGTTAGACCACGCGAACAGTTTGCGGCGATCCGCTTGAGGTACGCCGAGCAGTTCAGCCAGCACCTGAATAGGCAACTCGGCTGCGACCTCGGAAACGAACTCGCACTCGATTCGGCCTCCGAGCCGGTCGAGGATGACGCAGGTACGCGAACGGATTTGATCCTCAAGCGAGCGGATCCGCGTCGGCGTAAATCCCGGGGTAACCATCCTCCGATAGGTGACGTGCCCGGGCGGATCCATGCTGATCATCGGCGCCTCGGTCAGACTGGCACCACCCCCGGCGCCGAGGCCCAAGCTCCGCTCATCGAACATCCGATGGCCTCCATGCTCGCGCGCGGAGCTGAAACGCGTAGGATCCTTGGAGATTCCGACGATGTCGTCGTAGCGCGTGACGCACCAGAAGCCCGGGCCGTCACTTTCCGGGTTCCAATACAGCGGATCCTCGCGGCGCAGACGGGTAAAGATTTCGTGCGGAACGCCCGAGACGTAGAGGTCCGGGTCCTTAAGGTTGATCAAGTCGCGGTCCACCCAGGTCCTCCACTAGCTGTTTCATGAGTTCTCGCAGATAGCCACTCAGCCGGCTTTATGACTGGCCGGGCAGCCGAGTAGTTCGTCTTTGTCCTGCTAGAGCCCGTCCGCCTGTGGTGCGTTTAGAACACGGACCGGGGCCGAGCTAGCTCACGCTGCCGCCCGAGCGGCCGCGGTGCCTGCCTCTTCTCTCATCCGGCGGCGGGCGTCTCGAATCATGCAGAGGCCCATCGAGCCGGTCCAAACAAAATAGGTGCCGAATAGCCCCCAAAACGAGATCGCCCCGTTCCACGCGATTGGGCCGATCTTATAGAACGGCATCGCGGTCAACACCAGGAAACTGAGCCCGGCGAAGATCGCCCAGCATGAGACCCATCGCGGAAACACCCGATGCTCGCCCTGCTCTGCGAGTCCGACGATACCCGCCGCGATCGCCTGCACTGAGGTCACTGCATAAGTAATGTTGAACAGAATGAAGCCGAGATCGTTTAGCGCCCGAATCGTATTCGGTTCCAGATCGGTCCTAAACACGGCCGTCGCCCAGATCGCGGGGCAGAACATCAGCACCCACGCTGTCAGAATCCCGCCGCTTAGCTGGATTATTGTAAGCACCGGGCTCGCTCCCTCGATCCGCCGCATCACGACGGTCAGTTGCGCTGTCCATGGAATCCACAGTACGGCAACCAGCGCGGCCATGCTGTTACCGAATAGAATCGCGTTACGATGCGCGGCAAAGTGCGCCGCCAGTTGGGGCCCAGTTAGACTCGGCGCCGCCGGCGGCAGATTGTGACCGAAGAAACCCCAGAAAACGGTGAACAGGATCTCGAATGCGATACCGCACTCCGCCGCGAGTACTTGCCATCTGAGATTTTCTCTGGCGTTCATCTGCTTCTCCTCCGCGTAAATTTCAGTCTCTCCAAAAGAACCTTGTCCGCATAAGCTGTATCATGCCCGGATAACATTCCCGTAAAAGGAGCCCCTATCTAACTAGTTATCATTCATGAGATAGCTCCAGAAAGAGAAAGGCACTGTCATTTGTTGCGGTATAGCTTGAGCACACGCCCTGCCAATGTGGCGGGAGAGAGTCAGCGCTTTGGTACTTTCGGTCTCCCTGATAGCGATCGGCCAGACGAATCACAATTGCCGTGGTATATAAGTGATCAACGTAGGATCCCGTTTGAATGCGACACTGACCTCGAGGTGATCTTTCGAGATGATTGGCCTTAAACGGAACGTTAGCGTCACCTCGATTGAGTCAGATATCTCGCTGCGTTCGCTTACTTCTTCGGCCGCCGTCAACAGGATGTTTTCTATTAGCTGTTTTCCCCAATTATCCAGCGAGGTTTCCTCTGACGACGTGCTATCCATCGTATAATCTTCCTCGTCCCTGATGCTCAGTGCCCAATTAGATTTCTCAGTTCTGCAGTTACGCAGGAATGCTCAAGCTATCAAGATCTGACATGGCGGCGGTGATCCGTTTAATCATTTCCAGAGACATCTCTTCCGGTTGCATATCAGGGGTCGTACGAGTGTGAACGAGTGTCGGCGTCCACATTAAGAGGGCGGGAAAAAGTTGCTGTCGGCATAAATTCCACGCTTCGTCGAACGTGACGGCAAGGCCGCACTGTTCCCCCATCTGCTCCAGGTAGCGCTTGAGCAGGTCGCGTTCCCAAGCCCGCCGATCCTCGATGGC
>Ga0187846_10000800_pt1 | contig 17953 bp, 22 predicted proteins | sample TC_taG_FD_161473 | JGI IMG/M metagenome (GOLD analysis project Ga0187846, IMG submission 161473) | Biofilm microbial communities from the roof of an iron ore cave, State of Minas Gerais, Brazil - TC_06 Biofilm (v2) | ecosystem: Environmental > Terrestrial > Deep subsurface > Cave > Wall biofilm...
CGAGCCGCCTCGTCCTGCTGCAAGCCGGCAGAATCATGCAGCACGAGCGCCGCGACTTCCGCAGTGGCCGGCGTGCAGTAGACCGGGCCTTTAAAACCTTGCTGGGTCAGCGCCGGCAGATAGCCGCAATGGTCGAGGTGCGCGTGCGAGAGCAGCACGGCGTCGAGCGTCTTTGGATCGACCGGCGGCGGCGTCCAGTTCCGCTCGGTGAGTTCGCGCAGACCTTGGAACATGCCGCAGTCGAGCAGCACGCGCGCGCCGCTGTCGGTCTCGAGGAGATGCTTGCTGCCGGTTACGACGCCCGCGGCGCCGACGAACGTGATGCGGGCCAGGCGTGTTCCTCCTCGATGTCGCCGGTGAAGGTTGAGGGACGGCGATAGTGCTCGGTCCGGTAGCGCTCGACGCAGCGCCGCACGAGTTTTTCGGGATCGCGATCGTAGATGATGAAGGCGCCGGTCTGTTTGCCGAGCTCCGGCACGATCTCCGGCAGCGCGTCTGCAATTCCGCCGGAGTCCTGCAGCACGCCGATGAGCTTGCCCTCGTCGAATGCGATGCAGAACTCACCCAGCGTGCCGGAGCGGCCGCTGACGATGATGATGATGTCCGATGAGTGGATGTTGTGCACCTCGCGGCCCATCAAGCCGCTGCCCGTATACACGATGACGTCGAACGCGTCGACGGGGGACATGTACCGTTTGACGTGTTCGTTGCGCGACAGCGCGGGCGAGATGCCGACGGAAAGACCGCCGGCGGCTTGCGCGCCGCGCGCGCAATCGTACGGCAGCCCTGGGCACGCGCCGGTGACGCATGTGCAGCCCGCCCGCGCAATCGCTTGGCCGAGCGCAAATGCGCGCCGCCGTATCTCAGGGTCGATCGGACCGCCGGACGATCCCATCACGCCGATGGCGCGAACCGTGGAATCCTTGTCCGGATCGTATGTGGGGTCGAGCTCCGGCGCAAACTCATCGGAGTAAGACGGCGTACGCTCTTCGCGCGCCGGGTTGTCGCCGGTTGACAATCGAGACTTGGTCATTGCCGGTGGCGGTTTCGGGCTGGGGTTCGCGCGAGCCTGCGCAGAAGCGAACGAGCGACACGAACGCGACGAATGGGAGATCAGCGGTGCCGGCTGCGAAGACGAACACCATCTTGGGGATCGATTGCGCGCTCTATCTCGTCAAAGACATGCCGCGCGCCCTGAAGTTCTGGACGGAGACGATGGGACTGACGCCGACGCTGACGTATCCCCGCGGCGACGGCACGGAGTTCACGCTCTCCGACGACGCGACGTTCGGCCTGTTCCAGATGCCCGACGGAAGCTGGCATCGGGGCAACGGTCTGATGTTCGCGGTTGACGACATCAACGCAGCGGTCGCAGATTACAAGCGGCGTGGCGTCAAATTCGCACGCGGCGGCGCGGTGATGGAAAGCCCGCTCTGCTGGATGGCGTTCGCCGAGGACAGCGAGGGCAATTACTTCGCGCTCCACCAGCGGAAGACGTAACCCGAGTACAGAGCGGGATCGCCCCACATGCGCACGCGCCCCGATGTCCGCAACATCGCTATCGTCGCTCACGTCGATCACGGTAAAACGACCCTGGTCGACGCGATGCTGCGGCAAGCCGGCGTGTTCCGCGATCCCTTGCAAGCCGGCGAACTCGTGATGGACTCGAACCCGATCGAGCGGGAACGCGGCATCACGATACTCGCGAAGAACACGGGCATCGCGTGGGGCGGCATCAAGGTCAACATCGTCGACACGCCCGGCCACGCGGATTTCGGCGGTGAAGTCGAACGCGTGCTGCAGATGGTGAACGGCGTGCTGCTGCTCGTGGACGCGGCCGAAGGCCCACTGCCGCAGACCCGCTTCGTGCTGCGTAAAGCGCTCGAACAGGATTTGCCTGTGGTGCTCGTCATCAACAAGATCGATCGTAAGGATGCGTGCCCGGTTGAGGTGCTTGACGAAGTGCTCGCGCTTTTCATCGACATCGGTTGCGCCGACCATCAGTTGGACTTCCCTGTGATCTATGCGAACGCGCGCGCCGGGACTGCGACACAGGATCTCGCCGTCCCCGGCAGCGACCTGCGCCCGCTCATGGACGCCATCATCGCGCATATCCCCGAACCGCCGGGCGACGACCAGGGCCCCTTTCAAATGCTCGTTTCCAACATCGATCACAACGAGTATGTCGGGCGCATCGCGGTCGGCCGCATTTTCCGTGGCGTCGTACGGCCCGGCGACCCGATCGTGCGCATCCGTGGCTCGGCGCACAGCACGCATCGCGTCACGAAGATCTTCGAGTTCTACGGACTGCAGCGGCGCGAACTGACCGAAGCGCGTGCGGGGGACATCATCGCACTGTCCGGCGTCGAAGAGATCAATATCGCGGAGACGCTCGCCGACGCTAGCCAGCCCGAGGCCGTCGACGCAGTTCTGGTGGATGAGCCGACGATCTCGGTGGATTTCGTCGTCAATACCTCGCCGTTCGCGGGTCGCGAGGGTAAGTATCTGACCAGCCGTCACCTCAAGGAGCGGCTCGAACGCGAACTGGAGAGCAACGTCGCGTTGCGCGTCGAGCCGACGGCATCGCCCGACACCTTCCGCGTTTCTGGTCGCGGCGAGCTACATCTCTCGGTCTTGATCGAGACGATGCGCCGCGAAGGCTACGAACTCGGCGTTTCCAAGCCGCAGGTCATCGTCCTCGAGCGCGACGGCCGCCGGATCGAACCTGTCGAGTACGTCGTCGTCGACGTCGCAGAGGAATACGCGGGCGCGGTCATCGAGTCGCTGGGCCGGCGCCGCGCGCAGATGCTCAACATGCTGGCGAATGGCAGCCAACAGCGCCTCGAGTACACGATGCCGACGCGCGCGTTGTTCGGTCTGCGCAACGAACTGTTGACCCTCACGCGCGGCACAGCGGTCATCAACCATACATATTACGACCATCAACCGCTCGCGGGCGAGATACCCGGGCGCAACGCCGGCGTACTCATCAGCGCAGAAACCGGCACGGTAACGGCGTACGCGCTCGACAACCTGCAGGCGCGCGGCACCTTCTTCATCGCGCCCCAGACCCAGGTCTATGAGGGGACGATCGTCGGTCGCGGCAAGACCGAAGACGACATCACGGTCAACGTCTGCAAGGCGAAGAAGCTCACCAACATCCGCGCAGCAGGATCGGATGAGGCGCCGAATCTCGCGCCGCCCGAGCCGATGCCGCTCGAGCGCGCGCTCGAGTTCATCGAGGATGATGAATTGGTGGAGGTAACGCCTGAATCGATCCGCCTTCGCAAGCGTCTGCTCACTGAAGACGCTCGCCGCCGCGCCAAGCACACCGCCCGCCAAGCCGCGGCGCGTTCGTAGCTTTGAGAATCTAAAGGAGACCGATGAAGAAATTCAGCGCTACGTTACGGAAGTCGCCGGCCAAAGGCGTCTCTTACGTCGCCTTGCGTGTGAGGAAAATCATTTCGCGAGATTCACTACTCAACGCCGAGCGGTCGTACCAGCCGTACAGCGCGACGACCTCGAAACCGGCGCGTGCAAGCAGGCGCTCGAGCTCGTCACGGAAGTAGAAGCGGAACGGGAATGATTCCCGCGCATGCTCGCTCCGGCCGTCTTGATCCTTGAAATAGTAGTTGAACTCGACCTGAAACGTCTGCGCGGCGAGGTCCACTGCCGTGACGCGGTTCGTGCGCCGCACGCTGCGGCCGTCAGCTAACGGTGATTCGGGGCAATCTTCGGTCTCCTCACCGCGCTTCAAATCGGTCAACCGCTGCATGTTCGGATCAAAGACATCGAACACAAGTGATGCACCGGTCGCAAGATGGCGGCGCACGCACGCGAGGCACGCCAGTTGCTGATCGACCGTGATCAGGTGCGAAAATGCGCGAAACGGGATCGTGATGAGACCAAAACGGCGGCCGAGTTGAAAGTCGGTCATATCGCCGGGTTTGAGCACGATGCGCGCGCGAACGTCTGCGGGCAACGCGTCTGCTTTGCGCCGGCATGCCGCCAGCATCAACTCGGAATGGTCAAGTCCGGTCATCGTAGCGCCCGCTTGCGCACTCGGGATGAGGATCCGGCCCGTGCCGCAGCCGAGTTCGAGCACCGGGCCGTTCGCATGCAGCGCGAGATCGACGTAGAAGGCGATGTCGTCCGTACGGAGCCGGCCATACACGACGTCATAGCTGTCGACGATCGCCGGCGTGTACCGGTAGAGCGATTCGGGGATGGCTAGCTGCCTTGGTAGACGACCTCGATGCGCAGTCCGCTTGGATCGCGCACCCACATGGCATAGTAGTCGTCGCCGTACTCAGTGACGACGCTCGGCGCATCGTCGATCTCCGCACCGAGGTCGTCGAGCAATTTCGCGCATTCGTCGACTTTCGCACGCGATTCGGCGTTGAGCGCGAGATGATCGAAGCCGACGCGGCGCTCGCCGTCGTAGAGGTCGTCAGACGTGCTCTTCGCCTTGTTGATGACCAATTCGAAACCTTCGCGCTGATACGCGAACGAGTCGTCCTTGTCAAAAACCAGATCGAAGCCGAGCGCAGGCAACAGGACGCCGTAAAATTTTTTGGCTACTCTGAAGGCGTCGGTCCCGATGGCTAGGTGATGGATGGGATGGACTGGCATCTCGTGCGTTGATGATCCCCGTATTAACGGACGAAAGAATGCTACAGCCGAAAAGAAGCTCGCGCTTTGCTTCGGTGCGTCCCGCTGTTTACGACGCGCGGAATGGTCGTTTCCTGGCGAGGATTGCTACATATCCGCGTCGGTGGCGAGCGCGAGCGCCAATTTCAGTACCTTCAGACCGAGGAAAGCACACTTGAGGCGCGCTGGCGAGATATTGATGCCGACGTTGGCAAGCACTTCTTCCTTGCCGATCTTGTCGATGTCGGCAAGCGACTTGCCCTTGATGTCCTCGGTCAGCAGCGAGGCTGAGGCTTGTGAGATCGCACAGCCGCGCCCTTTGAATTTGACGTCCGTGATGACCCCGTCGCGGATCAAAAGATCCATGCGGATCTTGTCGCCGCACAGCGGATTGATGTCCTCAAAGGAAGCGTCGGCGTTCTCAATCGTGCCCGCGTTGCGCGGGTTGCGGTAGTGGTCGAGGATGAAATCTCGATAGAGCTCATCCATGCCCGTGAACGTGGGATCGGTCATGCGATCTTGAAGATACGCTTGGCTTTTTCGATGCCGGTGATGAGCGCGTCGACTTCGGACACGGTGTTATAGAGATAGAAGGACGCGCGCGTGGTCGCCGGCACGCCGAGCTTCTCCATGAGCGGCTGGTTGCAGTGGTGTCCGGCGCGCACGCAGATGCCGTCGCGGTCGAGGATCGTGGCGAGATCGTGGGCGTGGATGTCTCCAACGGTCATCGAGATGACGCCGCTGCGGTGTTCGATATCGGGCCCGTACACTTTGACGTTGCGGATCTCGGACAACTGGCGCAGCGCGTAGTCCGTTAAGAACTGCTCGTATTGATGGATGCGATCCATGCCGACCAGTTCGAGATAGCGGACTGCTACGCCGAGACCCACGGCCTCGGCGATCGCGGGTGTGCCCGCCTCAAAGCGCGCCGGCACGTCCGCATACGTCGAATGCTCGTAGTTGACGATGCCGATCATTCCACCGCCGGTGAGAAACGGCGGCATGGCATCGAGCAGTTCTTTGCGGCCCCACAAGATGCCGACGCCGGTCGGCCCCAACATCTTGTGCGCCGAGAACGCGACGAAGTCAGCATCCCACTCGCGGACGTCGACGGGCATGCGCGGCACCGCTTGGCACGCGTCGACGACGCTGAGCGCGCCGGCCGCGCGCGCCCGCGCGGCAAGTTGCGGCACTGGGTTGATCGTCCCCAGCGTGTTGCTCACGGCGGTGAAGGCGAAAAGTTTGGCGCCGTCGAGCAAGCGGTCGAGATCGCGCAGTTCCAGACGGCCGTCGTCGGTTATCGGCACGAAACGCAGCCGCGCGCCAGTCTGTTCGGCGAGCACCTGCCACGGCACGAGATTGGAATGATGCTCCATCTCGGTGAGCAGGATGACGTCGCCGCGCTTGACGTTGCTGCGTCCCCACGAGTATGCGAGCAGATTCAGGCCCTCGGTGGCGTTGCGCACGTAGATGCATTCGGCCACGTTCCGCGCGCCGATGAAGCGCGCCACCGTCTCGCGCGCTTCCTCGTACGCTTCGGTCGCCAACTCACTGATGTGATAGACGCCGCGATGGATATTGGCGTGATAGCGCCGGTAGTAATCGTCCATCGCGTCGATCACCTGGATCGGCTTTTGCGATGACGCCGCGCTGTCGAGGAAGACCAACGGCTTGCCGTGCGGCTGCTCCTTGAGAATCGGGAACTCGGAGCGGATCCGCTCGACGTCGACGTCCGTCAACCCGGGGGCCGACGGCTTGGCCAGCGCGCTCACGAGTCGATCTCCACGGCGACCTTGCCGCCGTCGACGGCAACGCGATACGTCTTGACCGGTCGAACCGCCGGCAGCCGGGTTGGGCGGCCCGTGGTCACGTCAAAGCGAGCGCCATGGCGCGGGCACTCGACTTCGTGGCCGATCAATTCGCCTTGATCGAGCGGACCGCGGTCGTGCGTGCATTCGTCCGCGATCGCGTAGATCGAACCGTCGTAGTTGCACAGCGCGATGCGCCGGCCGTTTGTTTCCACCACTCTGATGGTGCCGGCGGGGACGTCTTCGAGACGAGCGACTTCGACGAGCGTGGGCACAGCGTTACGAGGACCCCGCCACGGCAAGATCCGGTGCGAATTTGGCCGCGAGCGGGCCGGTGACGCGCGCGTCGTGCACCCTATCGAAGACGTCTTGAAAGAAGCCCTCGACGATGAGCCGCGCAGCCTGTGCCCGGTCCAGCCCGCGCGTCGCGAGATAGAACAGTTGCTCGGCGTCGATCGGCCCGACCGTGGCGCCATGCGTGCAGCGCACGTCGTCCGCCTCGATCTCGAGCTTGGGCTCCGTGTCGGCGCGCGCGCCCTCATCGAGCAGCAGATTGCGGTTGGCCTGATAGGCATCGCTGCGTTGCGCACCTTTTCCGATCACGATGACGCCGGTGTAGACCGAGTGCGAGTGCCCGTCGAGCGCGCTCTTGAACAGCAAGTCGCTGCGCGTGTCGCTCGAGCGATGGCCTTGCAGCGTGTGGTAGTCGAACTGCTGCTTGCCGTGCGCAAAGACCAGGCCGAGCATGTCGCTATCGGCGCCGCGCCCGAGCAGCTCGACTTCGATGTCCGTTTTTGCCAGTTTGCCGCCCGAGCCGAGGTTGAACGTGACGAGTTTTGCGTCACGTCCGATGCGCGCGTGCTGGTGGGAGAACACGACGCTGTCGCTGCCGGTGTTCTGCACGTGCGCGTACGCCAGGTGCGCGCCGTCGGCGAGCGCGATGTCGCTGATGCCGGCGATCAGTGGATCGCATTCCGTGTGCGTCTCGGTCACCGCGGCGCGCGCATGCTTGCCCAGCGCGACGATCACCCGCGGATACGGGCCTTCGCGCGCGGTCACGACGATCGGTTCGCTCGCCTCGATCCCGTCAGGAACGTACACGAACACGCCGTCTTGCCACGCCGTTTCCGCGAGTGCGGAATATTTTCCGACCGTGCGCCCGCTGCGCGCCTGCACGAGCGCTTCGCGCACCACGGCTTCATGCGACGCGAACACGCGTCCAAGCGGCGAAACGATGACTCCTCTGTACAGATCAGCTTCGCTGACCGTCAATGAATACAGCGATGGCGCCGGCGCAGGCGGGGTGAGGTCGATGCCCGCGAGGTTGAGACGCCGCCAGCCCTCGATGCGGTCGCTCGGCATTGGAAGAGCGGCAAAGCGCTCGTAGGCGCCGGCGCGCACCTCGCGCAGCCACGCGGGGTCACGGGATGAGAGCGCCGCGATCGCCTCTCGGTCGAGCGCGGCGCGAGGAAGCGTCTGCGCCAACCTTATCCGACTGAGCCTTCCATTTCGAGAGCGATCAGGCGGTTCAGCTCGACCGCGTATTCCATCGGCAGTTCCTTCACGAACGGTTCGAAGAAGCCGTTGACGATCATCGTCGTGGCTTCGACTTCTGTCAGACCGCGGCTCATGACGTAGAAGAGCTGTTCCTCGCCGACCTTCGACACCGTCGCTTCGTGCTCGACGCGCACGTCCTTGGCATCGACTTCCATGGTCGGGTAGGTGTCCGAGCGCGACGCCTCGTCCATCAACAGCGCGTCGCAGCGCACGTTGGACCTGACGCCGTCGCAGCCTTCGTACACCTTGACCAAGCCGCGATAGCTCGTGCGCCCGCCGCCCTTGCTCACCGACTTGCTCGTGATGATCGAGGTCGTGTTAGGCGCCGCGTGCACCATCTTGGCGCCCGCGTCCTGATGCTGGCCTTCGCTCGCGTATGCAATCGAGAGCACTTCGCCGCGCGCGCCTTCGCCCACGAGGTATACCGACGGATACTTCATCGTTAGGCGCGAGCCGATGTTGCCGTCGACCCATTCGACGTGCGCGTTCTTGTGCGCCACCGCTCGCTTGGTGACCAGGTTGTAGATGTTCTTATACCAGTTCTGGATGGTCGTGTAGCGGATGTGCGCGCCTTCCTTGGCGATCAGCTCCACCACCGCTGAGTGCAGCGAATTGCTCGAATACGTCGGCGCCGTACAGCCCTCGATGTAGTGCACGAACGAACCAGGCTCGGCGATGATCAGGGTGCGCTCGAACTGGCCCATATTCTCGGCGTTGATGCGGAAATAGGCTTGCAGCGGGATGTCGACGCGCACGCCCGGCGGCACCCAGATGAACGACCCGCCCGACCACACGGCCGAGTTGAGCGCGGAGAACTTGTTGTCCGCCGGCGGGATCACCGTGGCGAAATGCTCGCGCACGATGTCTTCGTGCTCGCGCAGCCCGGCGTCCATGTCGGAGAACAGCACGCCCTTGGCTTCCAGGTCCTTGCGGATGCTGTGGTAGACGACTTCGGAATCGTACTGCGCGGTCACGCCACCCAGAAACTTTCGCTCTGCCTCGGGAATGCCAAGCCGGTCGAAAGTGCGCTTGATCTCCTCCGGCACTTCCTCCCACGTCTTGCCCTCGCGATCGGCCGCCCGCATATAGTAGTAGATGTCGTCGAAGTTGATCGCCTCGAGCACCGGGTTCTTCGCCCACGCCGGCATGGGCTTCGCCAGGAAGATGTCGAGCGCGCGATGGCGGAAGTCGCGCATCCACTGCTGCTCATTCTTCATCTGCGAGATCTGCTCGACGATCTCGTGATCGATGCCCTTGCGCGACTTGAACGAATAGCTCTCCGTCGTATCGCGGAAGCCATACTTATAATCTTTGTCGACGAGCTGCTGTTCTTTCAGTGCCATTAGACCACCGCCAGTTCTTTGATGAGTGGGTCATAGCCCCGCGCCTCGAGCTCGTGGGCGAGTTCCGGACCGCCGCGCTTGACGATCTTGCCCTTGATGAGCACGTTCACGACGTCGGGCGTGACGTAGTTGAGGATGCGCTGGTAATGCGTGATGAGCAGGATCGTATGCTCCGGCGATCGCGCCGCGTTGATGCCCTCTGCGATGATGCGGAGCGCGTCGATGTCGAGGCCCGAATCGGTTTCATCCAGAATCGCGAGCGCCGGCTGCAGCACCATCATCTGCAGCATTTCGAGGCGCTTCTTCTCGCCGCCGGAAAAACCGTCGTTGACGTAGCGGCCGAGCACATTGGGTTCCATCTTCAATTTGCTCACCGCGCCGTCGAGCAAGCCCTTGAACTTGGCCGGCGTCAATGGGGCAGCGCCCTTGTGGCGCGCCATGAGCGTGTTGCGCATGAAGTTGGCGACGCTGACTCCCGGCACGGCCGATGGATATTGAAACGCGAGGAACATGCCCGCCAGTGAGCGCTCGTTGGGCGGCAGCTCCAAAATGCTCTTGCCATGGAACAGGATGTCGCCTTGGGTCACCTTGTACTTCGGGTGCCCCATGAGCACGAGCGACAGCGTGCTCTTGCCCGAGCCGTTCGGTCCCATGAGAGCATGGACCGTACCGCGATCGATCGACAGATCGATGCCGCGGATGATCTCGTTGTCGCCGACTGTGACGTGGAGGTCGCGAACCTCAAGAATAGTGTCTGCCATGAGCCTCTTTCTGACGCACGGATGCCCTACTATTGTAGGGCACGCCGGCCGGGATAGTCAAGATAACTGTTGAAAATCTTGCCATAGTGGGTTATACTAAGGGTGCCGGGACACCTGGCCCTCATATGCGAGAGTCGAGTTTTTTCCAAACTACCCGCGGGCGGATCGTAGAGCTTCTGCAACGCCGTGGACGTTCTACGGCCGCTGAATTGGCTGCCGAGCAAGGCCTTACGCCGAACGCGATCCGCCAACATCTGGCTCGCCTCGAGCGAGACAGGCTGGTGACGGAGAGTTCGGAGCGCCGCGGCCCGACAAAACCAAGTTTGGTCTTTTCCCTGACCGGCGAAGGCCGCCGTCTATTCCCGCAACGCCACGGCGCATTGCTGCACGCTTTGCTTGAGGAGATCGCGCAGAGCCAAGGCCCGGCGCGCGTCGGCGAATTGATGCATGCGATCGGCAAGCGCTCCGCGCGCAAGTTCGCCTCGCGATTCGATGGCAAGAACCAAGAGCAGCGCGTGGCCGAGCTCACATCGATCTTGCGCGAGCAGGGGGTGGTCGCCGACTTCCAGGCACTCGGCCGCGACGGCTTCGTCCTGCGCGAGCACAATTGCCCGTTCCGTGAGACTGTGACGGCGCATCCGGAGGTCTGCTCGGTCGTCCATACGTTGATGGGAGAGGTGCTGCCCGGCAAGGTGGAGCAGTTCAAGTCGATCGCCCGCGGCGACGAGACCTGCGAGTTTGCGATACCGGCAGGCGGAGGCAAGTAAGTGGATTTTCCCAAGTTCCAAGAGTTGGTGACCAACCGCACGGGCTTTGCCCAGATGGCGGATCCGACCGCCACCGGCGAGTATTTCTCCGATTCGTGCGGCGACATGTATACGATCTACTTGAAGGTCGGCCAAGGCGAGCGGATCGAGGACATCTCGTACTTCACAACCGGCTGCGGGTTCGGCGTGGCGACGTGTGCCATCCTGACCGAACTCGTCAAAGGCAAGACGGTCGACGAGGCCAGCCGTCTAGCGCCGGCGGAAATCGAAGCGTACTTAGGAGGCTATCCGGAACGCAAGAAAGACTATCCCGTGCGCGTGCTCGAAGCGCTTAAGGTCACGATTGACAACTATCGGAAGGGTTCCGCGGCCACGACTGCGGCGGACGCGTTCGCCAAGATTAACTAGTCTTAAGCTCCCCGGTTTTAGGATTTGCTGAGAACGCCGTGCGACTTTCGTCGCAGCAGCGTTGCGCACCATGCGGCCACAAGTTTAATTCCGCTTTCACCTAAGTCCAGTAACATCTCAGAGTGGGAAGAGTATAGTAAGTAGAGGACGCTCGGTTCATTTTCCGGGTGAAGCTCGGGTTACGCACAAATCATGAAGGCAACGCTGCTCCCGTCACGGCGCTCTCCGGTCTCCGATATCGTATCGGTCGGCCGGCGCCTTGACGCGCCCGCGGCGCGCCGCATCGCGCGCGCGGTTGCCCGTCTGCGCGGTGAGCGCGTCCCGGTTTTCACGATCGACATGGTTGAGATCGAAAGCGCCGATTCGGCCGGTTTTGGCGGCCTCGTGATGGCGCTGCGCAGCCTCGAGCAGGCGCGCACCCACGCGATCGTCGTCTGCTCGAACCCGGCGATCCGCAAACTGTTCGAGCTGGCCTCCGTGAAGCGGCTTGCAAACGTGGTCGCGCGCCCAGAAGAGGCGCGGATTCTCCAAGCGCAACTCGCCAGCGGGCTCGCGTCATAACCTCGAGCATTCGCTCGAGTGCTACGAGTCTAGAGCTTGCGGTACATCGGGCCGGACATCATCGGCTGCTCCGGGTAGAAATCGCGCAAGACTTCTTCTAGGGTTAGTTCGAACGCCGCGCCGTCGGCTTTGACCGAGCCGCGCAGCGAGTATGCGGCGCCATCAAGCACGCACCATAACAGAGCATCCGAGCCACGCTCGAGATTGCGATGCGTGAGCGTGCCGGCGTTGACCGTAATCGCTGCGCGCCGTTCGTCAAGCGCTTTGACTTCGGCATACGACAGCACGGCCACGCGCGGCGCACCGTCTTCATCGGCGGTCACGAGCAGCACAGCGCGGCAGAGTTTGTCTGCGCCCTGCTCGCTGCCGAACTCGAACCGCAGCGGCGGCGGGATGATCGTGGCGATCCGCTCGGACATCAGCCGTTTACCAGAAATGGATTGGTGGTGCGCTCGACGCCGATCGTCGTGCGCGGACCGTGTCCAGGCAGCACAACCGAGTCGTCCGGCAACGAAAACAGCGAGCTGCGGATCGAGTGGATGATCTGATCGAAGGAGCCGCCCCACAGATCCGTGCGTCCGATGCTGCCCGCGAACAGCGTGTCGCCGGCAAACACGATCGGCGACCCCGCCGGAATGATGAAGGATACGCTGCCGGGCGAGTGCCCAGGAGTGTGGCGGACTTCGAGCTTGTGCTTGCCGAACTCGAGCGCTTGACCATCGCGCAGGTGTGTGTCGATTGCAGTCGTCTCGGGCGGAGGCACGCCCAGCCATTGCGCCTGCAATGCGATGTTCTCATACATCGGCATGTCGGCTTCATGGATCATCGCGGGCGCACCGGTCAGCGCTTTGAGTTTGGCGATACCCCCGACGTGATCGATGTGCCCGTGCGTCGCGACGATCGCGGCAACCGTAAGGCCGTGCTTGTGGAGCAGCGCGCTGACCTTTTCAACTTCGTCGCCCGGATCGATGACGATCGCGCGCTTGCTCGTCTCGTCGCCGACGATCACGCAATTGCACATGAGGCCGCCGACCGGGATGCTCTCGACGATCACCGCACGGGCCGCCCTGCTTTCGCCAGCGCTCGCTCCAAGAAACGCGCCGTCTCAACGATCGCGCGCTCGTGCGTGCCGGCGAAGCACAACTCGGTTTCGTCGGTCGCTCGGACGTCAAAGACCAGGCGCCGGCGGTCGATCTCTTTGAGCTCCACGCGCATCGTGAAGCGCATACCCTTTGGCGTCGCTGCCAGATGGCGTACGTCAAGCTTGACGCCGACCGTCGACGTTCCAGCCGCGAGATGCGGCGCGACGCAGCGCACGCACTCCGCCTCAGCGAGGCGCACGAGATGCGGTGAGGCAAGCACGGGAACGCCGGGATTGCCGTAACGATCGGCGAGCATCTCCGGCGATGCCACGTACTCGCTCGTTGAAGACAAGCCGGTGTTGAGCGTGTGCATCCGCGTCACTCTTTGCGGCTCGGGTACGGCGCGCCCTTTCTTGGGTACCTACCAAGCAGGCCAGAAAACGTAGGAATGTGACTCTTTGCTGAACAACAGCCTGCTCGTCGCACCGGCCTATCGGAGGAAGACGAAGAGTATGCATCATTTGAAGTACTTCGCCGGCTTTGCGCTCGTCGCGTTCATCGCATCGATGGCAGCGATGATGCAAACCGCGGTTGCTTACCCGAACCCTATTAAGATCACGCAGTGCTTTATCACGCAGCCGAAGCCGCTGAGCAAGAAAGCAGGCGGCACGCAGATCACGTACATCAATCAAGGCACGAAGGACGCAACGCATATCACATTCGCCGTGTCGTATCGCAACGCTGAGAGCAGCTTCTTGCGCAAAGTTACAGACGATGGCGATTTCCAGCCCCACGCGACGATCAGCCACCACTTCGCTCTGTACAACGACGTGACGTTTGCCGGGAAGACAGCCCAGTGCTCGGCGATCTCGGTCACGTGGGCAGATGGGACCAAGTGGCACGCGCCGACCGGCATGTGAGGAGAGCCGAGTAGCCTTCGGCTAAATCTCGTCGAACGGGCCGCAGCCGCGGCGCGCGAAGCGGCCCGGATGAGAAGCGTACGTCCCCGTCCAAAAAATCTCGCGCCGTGACCCTCGATGTTTCAAGCGCTCCGCCAAGCGCCCAGCTCGACGAGCGAATTCTCGCGTTCATCGCCCGCGCAGACGCGGACGACCGAGCCTTCAACCGTCTCGCGGTTGACGTCTTCGCTTATCAGTTCTCTGAGAATCAGGCGTACCGGCGCTACTGCCGGCGTCTTGGCCGCCGGCCGTCAGACGTGCGTCATTGGTCGGAGATCCCGGCTATCCCGACATCCGCGTTTGCGAGCATAAGGCTGGCATGCTTCCCGCGCGAACGGACGCGCTTGCGCTTCGTTTCGAGCGGCACGACGCGGTCGACTCGCTCTGTCCACGAATTGGAGAGTGGGTCGCTCTACGATGCGGCCCTTCTTTCCCATTTCAAGCGAAGCGTTCTGCCGGACGTTGACCGTATGCAGATGGTCGTGCTGTCGCCGGCATTCTCAGAAGCGCCGCACTCCTCGCTCGCGTACATGCTCTCGAAGATTAGTGGGCGCCTCGGAACGCCGGATGACGGATTTTTCGTCCGCAATGAGCTCGACTTCGATGGCGTGGTGGGCGCGTTAGAGCGGGCGAACGCTCCAGTTCTCGTCGCAGGCACGGCATTCGCGTTCGTCCATTTCTTCGATCGTTGTGCGGCCGAGGACAAGCGGTTTGCACCGCCTCGGGGCAGCCGCGTCATCGAAACCGGCGGATTTAAGGGCAAGTCGCGCGAGGTCTCGCGTGACGAGCTTTACGCATGGTTCACGCAGTTTTTGGGCGTGCCACGCGACATGTGCGCGTCCGAATACGGCATGTGCGAGTTGGGCAGTCAATGGTACGATGCGAATCTCGCCGACTGCCTCGGCGGCTGCACGCCGCGACGCAACCTCAAGGTCGGCCCGCCTTGGACGCGTATGCTCGTGGTCGATCCGGTCAGCGCGGCGCCGGTGCCGGACGGCGAGCCTGGACTACTACAGGTTTTCGACTTGACCAACCGCGGCTCAGTCGCAGCGATTTTGACGGGCGATCTGGCGCGGCGAATTCCGTACGGTTTCGAATTGCTCGGCAGAGCGCCAGGTGAACCGCCGAAGGGCTGCAGCGCCGCGATCGATGCGGTTTTGTCCGGCCGTGACGATTAACGCACCCATTTCGACTACGAAACGTGCAAGCGCCATTGCGCGCGGGGCGTCAGAGTGGCGCGATCGCGCGTCCGACGTCCGCGCCCAAGCGCGCGCCGCATTGTTGGGCGATATGTGGCCCGCGCAAACCGTCGAGATGGCGTTGGACAATGTGCTGTGGGATCTCGATGAGGCACGCGTTGCGGAGTTAATAGGTCGCATCGACCCGATGCGCGCCCGGCCTCAAGAGGCCGGGGCTACATTTCTCAACGTTCTTGTGATATTGCCGGGCAACGTTATCGGTCCGGCGATCCAAGCCGCCTACTGCGCTGCGATCGCCGGAGCAAACGTCACGCTCAAGCCCGCCCAGGGAGAACGCCATCTCGCGGAGATCGTCAGCCGGCAGTTCGACCGGCTGGGAGCAGGACTAACCGGGTCGGTTCGGGCGGTCTATTGGCCAGGCGGGGAGACTACGATGGAGGCGAGCGCCTTCGAGTGGGCACACCGAATCATCGCGTTCGGTGAAGATGCGACGATCGATCAAATCCGTTCTCGCGCGCCGGATGACGTCGAGGTCGTCGGCTATGGCGAGTCGTACAGCGTCGGGTTCGTCCACGCCGAAGCCGACCTGGCGCAGGCGGCGGCGCGTTCAGCGCTCGATATCTGTCTCTTCGACCAACGCGGCTGCATGTCGCCGCAAACAGTGTACGTCGGAGGTGACCGTGGCAGGGCGCTGCTTTTCGCACGAACGCTTGCCCAGAAGATGCAAGACTTGGCCAGAACGCTGCCGCGAGCGGCCTTTGCTCCAGGAGAACGCGAGATGATCGCGAGCGCCGCGCGGCGTCTTGCAGCGACCGCGCTCGAGCCCATGCCGCACGGACTCGATACGCTGATCCAAGGCCCGCAGCGTGAGTCGGTTCCTGAGTTCATCGTGGCGGTCGAACCCTTCGGCCCGCCGACGTTCACGGGTTTCGGCCGGATCGCTATCGTGAAGCCGTGCCCCGGCGCGCGCGAAGTCGCCGCGCAAATCAAACACGGCGGCAGCGTCCTCGACACCGTCGGCCTCTCAGTCGGCACGGACGAGCGCGACCGGTCGGCGCTCCGATTGGCGAAGGCCAAGCGCCTGTGCGAACTGGGCGAGATGCAGCACCCACCGCTCGGCTACCGCCCTTCGGTTGAAGATTTTGCGCGCTCAAAGAACGCGCCACGACAATAGAGAACGCGACGGCGGATTGATGGATCTCTCAGGCAAGGATCTTCCAAAAATCGTCGTCGCGCCGCCAGGGCCGCGCAGCCGCAGCCTCATGCAGCGCCTCCACGAAGTCGAAAGCCGAAACATCACGTTTTCGAGCGAGCGTTTTCCGGTCTTCTTCGAGCGCGGCGCGGGCGCGAATCTCCTCGACGTCGACGGCAACCTCTACGTCGATCTGACGGCCGCATTCGGTGTGGCCGCAACGGGTCATAGCAATCCGGCTGTTGTCGAGGCGGTGACCAGCCAAGCCCATTTGCTCTTGCACGGCATCGGAGACGTGCATCCTAATGAAGTCAAAGTCGCTCTCTCAGAAAAACTCTGTGCCCTTGCGCCTGGCGACGGGCCGAAGCGCGCCATCTTATCATCAACGGGCGCAGAGGCGGTTGAATCGGCGCTCAAGACGGCCATGGTTGCCTCCGGCAAACCGGGCGTTCTTTGCTTCACCGGCGCGTATCACGGTCTGACCTACGGCACGCTCGAGGTGACGGATCGCGATTTCTTTCGCACGCCGTTCAGCCGGCAGCTCGGGAAGTTCAGCACGCGCGTGCCCTATGCGTACTGCTATCGCTGCCCGCTTTCACTCACCTATCCTGCGTGCGAAAACGCATGCCTGAGCTTTGTCGAAGAAGCGGTGTCAGGCGACGGCGGCGATCGCATCGGTGCGGTGCTCGTCGAGGCCGTGCAAGGCCGTGGCGGCGTGGTCAACGCGCCCTTCGACTGGCTGCTCGAACTGCGCGAGTTGTGCGATCGGCGCAAATTGCTGCTGATCGTGGACGAAGTCTACACCGGCTTTGGGCGCACCGGCCGGTGGTTCGCGTGCGAGCACGCCGGCGTCGAACCCGACCTGCTGTGCGTCGGTAAAGGGATGGCGTCCGGCTTTCCGATCTCGGCGTGCATCGGAAAGGCCGCGGTGATGGATGCGTGGCCCGAGTCCGATGGCGAGGCGATCCACACGAGCACGTTTCTCGGTCAACCGACCGGCTGTGCGGCGGCGCTCGCCTCGATCGAGCAGATCGAGCGGCTCGGGCTCGTTGAACGCGCTGCTCAGCTTTCCGCCGTGGTGCAGCGCGAATTAGAGGAGTTGCGCGAGAAGGTAGGACCTTCTGTTGGCGATGTGCGCGGCTGTGGTCTGATGTGGGCCGTCGAGTTGATCTCCGAAGGCGGTGCCGGCAATCGCGCGCAGGCGTCTGCCGCCGTCACCGGCGCGTTGGAACGCGGCGTCGTGGTGCTCGCCGGCGGGCCGGAATGCCACGTCCTTTCACTGTCGCCGCCGCTCGTCATCACGCAGGAGCAGCTTCAGTTCGCCGTGCGCGCGCTCGTGGCAGCGCTGGAACATGCGCGTTTGCCGGCAGAGCGCAACGCATAAACCGTCTTCACATCTCTGTGAACACGGTTGTCCACAAGAACTTTCCCCTAACACGCGCTTATCCACAATTTTCTTCGAAAAGGAACAGTCGTTCGGCTTGTGCAGGTTAAGGTCGGATTGTATACTGCGCATACACCGACCGCGGTGCCGGGGCAGCGAAGCAACAACGGATGCTGCGAGTGCAATCGCAGATGAGCTGAGCGCTCCGGGAATGGTACCCCTGCCGTTGGGGACTAGGCTTCTCGCCTAGTGATGGCCCTGGGGATCGCGTCCCAGTAAAGC
>Ga0187846_10000801_pt1 | contig 17942 bp, 17 predicted proteins | sample TC_taG_FD_161473 | JGI IMG/M metagenome (GOLD analysis project Ga0187846, IMG submission 161473) | Biofilm microbial communities from the roof of an iron ore cave, State of Minas Gerais, Brazil - TC_06 Biofilm (v2) | ecosystem: Environmental > Terrestrial > Deep subsurface > Cave > Wall biofilm...
AGCTCGTGGATCCGCGGGCGCGAACCGTACCCATTTCGTGCGCGCCAGCGCTCGGCATCTGCCGTTTAGGAACGCTCGGTTCGACCTAGTCATGAGCGCGTTCGTCGCGCGCAACCTCCCCGACCTCAAGGAGGCGTTTCTCGAGGCCCGCCGAATCCTCGCTCCGGGCGGCACCCTGCTCACCCTCGAGATCACCGAGCCCGCCTCCCCAGCGTTCCGCTCGCTGTTCCACGCGTACTTCGACCGGGTCGTGCCCTGGCTCGGAGCCGCCGTGGGGAGCGCGGGACCGTACCGCTACCTCCCCGAGTCGTTGCGCCACCTTCCCGACCGGCCGGCCATGCTCTCGCTCCTACGATCCGCCGGCCTGCCTCGAGCCGAGGCGCACCCGCAATCGATGGGCATCGTGACCGCGTTCCTTGGCGAAGCGATTCCGTGAGCCCGCGAACCCCCAAAGGCGTTAAGCGGTGGGGCCGAAGTCGCCGGCCCGCATGCCGATGCCGAGCGGTCCGGCCTCCGATGCGTTTCGCTACGCCCACGAGCATTACGCCGAGGTCGCTTGGCTCTCCCAGAACACCAACCACCTCGTCCCTCCCGAGGTGGTCCGAGATGCGGTCGAGCAGGCGCTGAACGAGCGGCGGTACGAAGGCTATCCGTACGGTCCGGGTTTACCCGAGCTCAAGGAGCGGGTTCGCGAGGACCTCGGCCTCCCCACCGAAACCCAGCTCTCGATCACGTCGGGCGGCACGGAGGCGCTCTACATGAGCGCCCGAGCGCTCTTGAGTCCGGGCGATGAGGTCGTCGCCTCCGACCCGAGTTATCTCATCATACACCGCTTCATCGAGCTGAGCGGAGCTCGAGCGCTCGACCCGTCGATCTACTCACCGCCCTATCGCCTCACGAGCGAGCTGGTGAACGCAAGCGTCGGACCGAAGACGAAGATGGTCCTCCTGATCGACCCTTTGAACCCCCTCGGGTCGAGCTATCCGAGAGAGGAGGTCCGCGCGATCGCCGAGATCGCGCATGACCGTCACCTGGCCCTCCTGAATGACGTGACCTACCGGGATTTCGCCGACCGCCCTACCCTGGCCGCCGAGTTCGCGCCGGACGAGACGATCACGATCTGGTCGGTCTCGAAGAACTGCGGAATGGCCGGGCTCCGGCTCGGGGGGCTCGCCGGTCCCGAAGCCCGCGTCCGCGAGATCAACCGCTACAACACGAACGACCTGGGAGTCAACATCCTCGCCCAGTTCGCCGCCCTCGCCGCGCTCCGATCGAAAGCGACGTGGTTCCCCAAAGTCCGCGCCACCACCCGAGCGAACCAGGAGACGATTCGCTCGGCGGTCGCTCGGGTGCCGGGGGCCACCCTCCCGGTGTTCCCTTCGCAGGCGAACATGATGGCGGTGGACATCGCTCCGACCGGAGTCGCCCCCGAGGTGCTCGAGGAGCGCATGCTCAAGGACGATGGCGTGTTCGTCCGCGCGGGCAACTACCTCTCCCCGAGATTCGGCTCGCGGTTCATCCGCGTATCGTTCTCCAACCCCCCGAAAGACGTCGAGCGGTTCGCGGTGGCGTTCCCGAAGGCGATGGCCAAGCTGGGCGCCCGGGTTCCTGCCGTTTAGCCGGGCGGGGCCTTCGGGGTCGCGAAGAGGTCCACGACCACGTGCCGTCGCCCCGGGCCGTACGGTTTCACCTCGCGCGCCGTCCCGTCGAACGCTCCTCCTCCCAGGCGCTCCACCGCCTCCCGGACCTTCGCCACGGCCATCGACAGGGGCACGCGAACCTCGGTCACGAGATGGGCGTGGACCCAACCTCCCCTCGGACGAAGCAGGGGCAGAGCGGACCGCAAGTACGGGATCGAGGTGGGCAGGTAACCGAGGAACACGCGGTCGGCCTCTCCCGGCGGGAGTCCGAGTTCACGGTGATCGCCGAGAAGGGGCTGGACGATTCCCTCCACGTGGTTGAGCCGGACGTTCTCCCGCAGGAACCCGAACGACTCCGGGTTCAGCTCGCACGCGATCACCCGGCCCGCATGTCCCACAACGGCCGCGGGGAGCGTGAAGTAGCCTATCCCGGCGAACAGGTCGACGACCGAGTCGCCAGGTCGCGTCACCTCGCCCGCCCGATGGCGCTCGACCCGGTTACCGCGCGCAAACAGGATACGCTCTGGGTCGAACCGGTAGCGGATCCCGAACTCCACCACCTCGACCGGACCCGAAACCCCGGTCAACCGCTCGACGGACGGTCGCCGGTACTCCCCCTGGACGCCTCCGATGGACCGGAGGACCGTTCGAACGCCCAACTCGTCCCGATACCAGTTCGCGATGTCCAAGAACCACGGCCGCAACGACTCCGGTAGGCGCACGATCACCACGGCTCCCAGGCGTTGATACCCGGACGGCAATCGTTCCCCGACGACGTGTCCGGCCTCGGCGCAGAGGTGAGCTCGAACCCGCTCGACCGGGCCGGAGCGACTAGGGGACCGACCCAACGAAGACGGGGGCGCGGTGAAGCCGCCCCCAGGCTCAGCCACGGGCCGGTACGTCGGGGGCACCCCGCTCGAGCACGATGTCCAGAAACTGTTCGAGGTGGGCGATGAGGATCGGGTTGTCCGTAAACCCGCAGGCGTCCAGGCCCGGCGCGGCCATGAGCGCGTGGGCTCCGTCCGCCAGCACCTCGGTCGCGAGCAGGTTGGATCGGGGCACGTAGCGTACCCCTTCGGGAATTTTCTGCAGCGGGTTCGTCACGAACGTCACCTGAACGCCGCGCTTCACCGCGTGAGCGATCTTCTTTCCGAGCTCGTCCCGCAGGTCGGCGATCTGGGGGGTCGTTAGAATGAACGTCTTGTTCGACTGGTCGAGAAGGTCGGAGATCTTGCCCAGCACCTTGGCTCGCCCGCTCAACAGGTAGACCAGCTGGGGCTCCCCGTGCTCCCCCACGATGCGATGGAGCATCTCGAGCTTCTCGAACACCTCCTGGATTCCCTTCTTGAGCGACTCCGCCACCTCGAGGGGCGGCTTCGGCCGGAACAGGATCGGCTTTCCTCCGGTGGGGATCGCGTAGCCCTTCTGCGCCAGCGACTCGAGCACCTTGTAGGCGCTCGTCCGCGGAATACCCGCGGTCTGCGCAAGCGTCGCCGCGTCCCCCACTCCGCGAGCGACCAGGGCGATGTAGGCCCGAGCCTCGTAGAGCGTAAGGCCGACCTGGCCGAGAATCTCGACGGCGTGTCGGTACTCTTCCGAGATCTCGCTGCCGAGGGACGCTGCGACCTGCTCGACGGTCGACACGCGCCCGCGAGCTTGCGGAGGTTCTTAACCTGACTCAACTGGGGGGTGGTCCGACCGGACGGGCGAGCTTCCTCAACGCCTCGGGCCCGAGGAGCGCATCGACCTCCTCGCGCGTCAGAAGCTTCTCCCGTACGAGGAGCTCCTGAACCGGCACCCGGGTACGCTCGGACTCGTGGAGGACCTCCGCCACCCTGAGGTAGCCAAGGCGCGGGGTCAACACCGTCGCGAGGGCGGTCGAGGAGGCCAGGTACCGCTCCAGATTCTCCTCGTGGGCGGCAATGCCATCGATGCAGCGGGAGGCGAAGCGAGGCAGGAATCGCGTGAGGTACTCCGCGGAGCTCAGGACCTCGAACGTGGCGAGCGGCATCATCACGTTGATCTCGAGCTGCCCGGCCCCGACGGCGAGCGAAGTGGCGAGGTCCGCCCCGAGGACGTGGAAGCAGATCATGTTGAGGCACTCGGCCGCAGAGGGGTTGACCTTCGCCGGCATGATCGACGAGCCCGGCTGGATCTCGGGGAGGCGGAGCTCATCGAACCCGGTGGCCGGCCCGCTCGAGAGCAGTCGAAGGTCGTTCGCGATCCGCCCGAGCTCGCCGGCGAGCGTGCGCAACCAGCCCGAAGCCGCAGCGAGGGGCCAGCGGCTCTGCATCGCCTCGAAGGGGTCGCGCGCGACGCGGAGCGGAACGTGGGTGCGCTCCGCGAGATGGCGAACCGCGCGTTCGCGAAACCCCGGGCTTGTGTTGACCCCGCTCCCGACGGCGCTCCCACCCAGAGGGACCTCGGCCAGGGCAACCTCAACGGACGGGAGGGATTCCAGGACACGCTCGAGGGCGGTCGCGTAGGCGTGGAACTCCGCGCCCAGCGTTACCGGCAGGGCGTCCTTGAGGTGGGTTCTCCCGGCTTTGGCGCGACCTTCGAATTCCTTCGCCTTCCGCCCGAGGCTCGCGATGAGGGTTTGAACCGCACCCCGGAGGTCCCGGAGCGCGAACCAGGTGGCGAGCTGAGCCGCAGTAGGGTACGTGTCGTTGGTGGACTGACCCCGGTTCACGTGGTCGTTCGGACTGACCTCTTCGTAGTCCCCCTTCGGCTTTCCCAGTATCTCGAGGGCCCGGTTGGCGACGACCTCGTTGACGTTCATGTGGAACGAGGTGCCTGCGCCCGCCTGGAACACGTCGACGACCATCTGGGCCCCGAATCGTCCCGCTGCGAGCTCGTCCGCGGCCTGCACGATGGCCCGGCCGCGACGTTCGTCCAGCGCTCCGAGTTCCAGATTCGTGAGCGCACAGGCTGCCTTGAGATGGCCATAGGCGCTGACGAGCGCCGGCGACGCGCGCAGCCCACTCACCGGGAAGTTCTCGACCGCGCGGAGGGTCTGGATGCCGTAGTACGCTTCGTCCGGGACCTCAAGCGTGCCGAGCGAATCGCGTTCCGTACGCATCCGACGCCTCGGAGGCCTCGGAGCGGCGCCACCGAGAAAACCCTTTAGGTCGACCGAGAAGCTGTAGGGGCATCCCTCGAACGTTCAGCGATACCAGGAAGGAGGCGAGAGCCGCGTGGTGGACCCGGGAACTCTAGCGAGCGACGTCGCGCAGAATGCGGCGTCGATCCTGCTCCCGGGCCTTCTCTGGCTATTCCTCTACCGATTTACCTGGGAGAAGGAGGAGCTCGCCCGGTCGGCGGGCTTCTCCCGACTCGTGTTCTGGCTGTTGCTCCTCGGCGGAACCGTCGCGGTCGCCGCCTCGGTCATCGGGTTCGGGACCAATCTCCCACTCTTCGGCTACGCCGGCAACCTCCTCATGGTCAACCTCGGGGGAGCCCTCTTTCCCGTGTTCGTGGGGGTCCTCCTGCTCTACCGGATGTTCCTCAGCTCGAGTTGGCCGATCACTCAGTACCTCGCCGCGTTCGCCGTCGCCGCCGGCGTCGCGTTCGTCGAGGTGCTGTTCCTCCCGTCCAGCGCGTGGTACTTCCCGCTCGTGCTCACCGCGAGCGTGGCCGCCACGCTCGCGGTATTCGCCGTCGACTCCATCTGGGGGGCTCCGGCGTCCACATCCACGACCGGTCGACAGGTGTCGCTGATCCTCGGGCTGACGCTGTTCACGCTGCTCGTCACGTTCTTCACAACGGCGGCGGTTCCCGGGACTGGCATCGTATCCGCCTTCCCGTTCTACCTGCTCGCCCCGGTCGCGGTGGGCATCCTCGCCGTGGTTCTCGTCGGCCCGGTCGGACGGCTCCCGGCCCGTTTCGGACTTCCCATCGCGTATGCGGCCTCGACCTTTGGCGTGCTGATCGGCGCGGACCTATTGCGCCAGCCCCCCCTCTATGCGACCCCGGGAAGCATACTCTCGATCGGTGGCGCCGGACCTTTTGACTTAGTGGCCTTAAGCGGCCCCCTTGCCGTGTTCGCGGCGTACGCCACGTACTGGTTGATGGGTGGCGAAGGAGCGGCGGCGCCCGAGCGCGTGCCCGAGCCACCGCCGGCCCCGGCGACGCCCTACCAGGAACTTCACCGGGCGTACGACCTCTATGCGGAGGGGACGACCACGGAATCCCTTCGCGCTGCCGCCGAGTCGGTTCGCCGCGCCGGTGCGGTCAGTCGAGAGCTGATCGGGCTTACGCCGGCGACGGACCCGGTCCGCTCCTGGAAGGGCCTACCCGTGCCGATCTGGGCGCTCGGGGATCAGGAGAATCTCGAGGCGTTGTCGCGACAACCCGAACCCGATCCGCAAGACGCCTATCGCGCGATCCAGACCGCGCGGATGCTCGTCCGGCTCGCCGGCGTGCAGGGCAATTCGCGCTACGCGACCCCGATGCGTCGCTCGTTGGCCTTCGGCATCGACCTCGGGATCGTCGCGGCGGTCGCCGCCGCGGTCTGGGTCGCCATCGCCTTCGTCGCCGGGACGACGAGCTTCCTCAACAGTCTCGCCTTCGTGACGGCCGTCCTCGGGTTCGCTTCGGTCGCATACTTCTACTTCGTGCTCGCGGAATGGCGCTACGGCACGACGATCGGCAAGGCGCGCCTTCGGCTCCGGGTCCGCGACCGCGAGCTCGCGGCCCCGTCGTTCCTGGCTCTCCTGCTTCGAAACGTACCGAAGCTCGTGCCGCTCACCATCCTCGCCTACGGAGGGGCGATCGTGGCGATCCTCTTCCAAGGCGCATCGGTCGGCGGCACCGCGCTGGGTGGTTCGTCGTTTTCGAGCGCTGCGTATCTGGCCGCGGGGGCGATCATCCTAGTCGCAACGATCATCGGGATCGGTCTCTGCGGCCTCGTGAGCGTCGCCACGATCCACTGGAGCAGCGAGCGCCAGCGGCTCGGGGATTTCCTCGCCGGTACCTGGGTCGTTAGCGGCGGGCCGGGGACGGCGCCGCCGGCGCCGACGCCGGGCGCGATGGGGGCGGCCCCGTACGGGTAAGCGAGATTGCGATCGACGAGACGTTCGCTTCGCGCCCCTCCCGATTGACGAGCCGCTCCGTATCGATGCGTACCGGCCCCACGTCGACCTGTCCTTCGAGGAACCGGTGACGCACCACCTCGGCCACGTCCACGGCTTTACCGATCGCGTTGCCCCGCGCTTTCACCACGACCGGACCCATGCCGGCGTTGAGCTGCGCGACGACCTGGAACACGTAGGTCATCGTCGGTTTGGCCCCGATGTAGACGACGCTTCCCTCGTCGGCCGAGCCGTCCGGCTCACGCTCGGGCATCTCGCGGCGCAGGGAAGCTTCAGTACAAGCCTTTTTCCCACGGAGCGCCTCCTAATACCGTAGGGGAGGTCCGACCGCCGACCCGCCGGGACAAAGGTTATGCGCGAGGAGCCGTACGCGCCGCGGGTCGCGCAGGGGTGGCCCAGCTTGGTCAAAGGCGCCAGGTTGAGGTCCTGGTCTCGTAGGAGTTCGTGAGTTCAAATCTCACCCCCTGCATACCGAAGTCTCGGAGAAGCGGTGGCTCCTGAGACCCGGCATTGCCCGCAATGCGACGAAGTACTGACGGCGGAGGACACGGTCTGTCCCACCTGCGGCACCCCGGTGGTCGGTGTTCAGGACGCCGCGCCGGCGGCACCGGAGCCTCGGGAGGAGCCTCGACGCAAGCCGTCCTATCGAGTGGCCGGGCCATCGGGCTCGGGGACGGATGTGACCCGCCGCGTCGCGCGTCTCGCTCGATTGAACGAAGCCGCCGAGCCGCTCGGCATCACGCTCCCCACGCTCCCGGATTGGGCAGAGGAATTCGCCCGCTCGACCTCCGACCCCGAGCGGTGGAACGAGGTCGTTCGGGGGGTCGAGAAACTCGCCCAGCAGCGGGTCGTTGAGGCGCTTGAGGAGTGGGAGAAGGCGGTGAAGAACCGCCTCGCCCGCCTCGAGGCGTACTCGGTCGACGGCCGGCTCGAGCGCGACCAGATCGAGGACATCCTGCACGCGGCTCGCGGGGGCGACCTCTCCCTCGGGCTCGCGACCTATCAGCAGGTCGACCGAGTGGTGACGCTCAAGGAGCGTCATCTCGACCAGGCCCGCGAGGAGCTCGAGCGCTTGGTCTCGCTCCTTCGGGATATGGAAGCCCTGGGACTCCCCACGCCTCAGAATCCGGCCGAGCTCTCCGACGACCTCGAGCGGGAGCTTCGCGGCGGTCACCTCGCCACGCTCAAGCAGCAGATGCGGGCGATCCGCACCCAAACGGTGAGCCGGCTGCGGACCGGTCTGCCTGGGTACGTGACGCAGTACGGCGACTTCCTCGTTCGGGAGCGGGACGAAGGGGTCTCGGTGGAATTGGAGGCGGCCGAGCTCGCTCGGGGGGCTCGCGACTTTTCCGCCGGAAAGCCCGAGGAGGCGCTCCGTCGACTTCGCGTACTCGCCCAGGTGCACGGCGGACCGACCAGCCGCCCCTCGAGTGGGGGCCGCCCGAAGTCCCCGTCGCCCCCGGCCGATCCCGAGAAGGCTAGAGGAGCTTCTCGAACAGCCTGACGTCCTCGCCGAAGTAGTGTCGGTGAAGGACGCCGCTTTCGACGTAGCCCAGATGGAGGAACAGCTCGGCCGCCTGCCCGAAGCGCGACAGCGCGTCGATGTAGATCGAATGGCAACCGTTGTGGCGGGCCCACTCCGCGGCCGCGTGAAGCAATGCGGTCGCGACGCCCTCGCGCCGGGCCTCGGCATCGACGGCGAGGTGGAGGAGACGGCAACTGCCTTCGGAGATCTCGCAGCCCACCGCCCCGATGAGGTGCCGGTCGCGACGGGCGGCGAAGTACGTCACGCCCTCCATCCAACTCGTGAATTCGAGGGCGTTCGGTGTCCACGCCTTGGCGAGCTCGCCCGGGAGCACCGGCTCGACCGACTCCCAGACGCGCTTGTAGAGCTGGACGACGTCGGGAATGTCGTTATGCGTCAACCGTTCCACCGCGGGGGCGGTGGGCGTGGAAGTTGTCGAGTTTTCGCCTCGGCGCTCCGATGATTGAGTCTCAGCCACTCCCTTTGCCCCGGGCGAACGTTCGAGGATTCCTCCACGCGTCGGTGCGTCTTGAACCTTGCCGTTCGGCGCGACCTCAGGGAGTATGTCGGCTCGGGGTTCGCGGGAACGGGGTCGTTTCGCGAATGTGCTCGCGGCGCAGCACCCAGCGCAGCGCGCGCTCGATCCCGATGCCGAAGCCGGCGTGCGGCACGCTGCCGTGCCGCCGGAGGTCGAGATACCACTCATAGTCGGCGAGGTCCGCCCCCATCGCGCGGATGCGCTCGGTCAGCCGTTCGACACTGACCTCGCGAGCGCTGAGCCCGACCACCTCGCCATACCCCTCTGGCGCGAGGAGGTCGGCCGCCTCCACGGTCCGCTCGTCCTCGGGGGAGCGGAGCATGTAGAACGCCTTGAGCTCCTTCGGGAAATGCGTCACGTAGAGCGGCACGCGATCCTCGATCGTGAGCGCACGCTCCTCGGCCGTGCCGAGGTCGCTCCCCCAGCCGACGTGGAACCCTTGAGCCTGCAGCCGCTCGATCGCCTCCGCGTAGCGAATCCGGGGAAACGGCGGCGTGAGCTCCCGCAGCTCGTCCGGGGGTCGTCCCAGGACCTTGAGCTCCTCGGGACAGCGCTGGGCGAGCGTATGCAGCGTGTCGGCCACCATGCGCTCCGCGAACCCCATCATCTCCTCGAGGTCGGTCCATGCGAGCTCAACCTCGAGGTGGGTGTACTCGGTGAGGTGGCGAGGGGTGCGAGACTTCTCGGCGCGAAACGACGGGGTGATCGCGTAGACCCGCTCGTGGGGAAAGAGCATCGCCTCGAGGTAGAGCTGGACGGATTGCGAAAGGAAGCCGGGACGCCCGAAGTAGTCGATCGTGAACGCCTCAGCGCCGCCCTCGGCCGGATTGCCGGTCAGGATCGGTGGGGTCATCTCGAGCACGTCCTCCTGCTCGAGGAACGCGCGGAGCGCGCGGAGGTACTCCGCCTTCACTCGGAACGTAGCCACGTGTTCCCGGGAGCGGATGGCGAGGTGGCGCTTGTCGAGGCGGAACTCCTCGGTCTGCTCCTGAAAGATCGGGAACGGGAGCCCGGCGTCCACGACCTCGGCTTCGGTGATGCGGACCTCGCGTCCCCCCGGCGCCCTTCGGTCCTCGGTCACGGTGCCCCGAAGTCGGAGCGAGCCTTCGACCTGAACGTGCTCGAGCCGGTCGAACACCTCCCCGCCGACCTGGTCGCGTCGAGCCGTGGCCTGCACCGTAGCGGTGCGGTCTCGCAGGTGAAGGAAGAGAATCCCACCCGAGGATCGCGATTTCACGACCCAGCCGCGCAGCGAGACGGAGCGACCGACCGCGCCGTCGGAGAACACAGCGGCGACCGAGTCGGGCGCCGAGGGCGCCGAGCTCATTGGTACTCGCGCCATTTGTGGCCGCACTTCGTGCACTCGAAAATCCTCGTCTCGGGTTCGTCCGCGCCGCGAGTCTGGCGGAGAACCCAGTAGGCTTCGCCGTTGCCGCACTTCGGACACTCCTCCTTCGCGGTTGGCAGGGTCGAGACCTTTCCCTCGACTACGCTCATCGAACGCCCTTTGGGCGTCGACCGACCGACCTCGACCCCCGGGCCCATGCGCACGGTGGTGCCGTCCACTCCGCAGCGCCAGACCCCGTGGGCCTTGTCCGGCCGCATCAGGCGCTTACATTTCGGGCAGAACATGGAGTGCGAACAACCGGGCGGACGGTATTTGAGTTAAGCTCCGAGAAGTTCGTCCGCTGCACCGGCGCTGGACGGGGGGGCGTCGGGGGCCGCGACGCTGAGGGGAAGCGGCGACGGCTTGGCGCCCGGGGAGAGGAGGGTTCGCATGTGCTCGACTCGCCGGGTCACGTCGGCCGCGCTCCCGATGTCCCGGCGAACATAGTAGGCCCCGCGGACGAAGGGGAGCGCGCGGTCGACCCGGTCGCTCGCCTCGTGGATCGCGCTCGCCTCCCCGACGAGCGCGAGGCCCCGGGAGGTAGCGAATCGAACCCGAGCCGGTCCGGCCGGTTCCACGGTCCCGAAGAAGGCGCGGACCCCCGCCGCCTCGATCGAGGGAAGGTCGAAGTCGACGACGATACCGGCCTTCGGCTGCGCGCCGTACCCCGGGGGAACCAGATACTTGACCGCGGTGGCTCGCTGGCGGAATCGAACCAGGTTCGGGTCCACACGGCCCGTGGCGACGCCGTAGAGCAGCTCGTCAAAATCTCCCTCTTCGTAGAGCGTGAGGACGTTGAGCGCCTCCGGGTCTCCGAAGCGCGCATTGATTTCCAGTAGGATCGGGCCGATCCGGGTCTGCATGAACCCTCCGTAGAGGATGCCGCGGAACGGGAGGTTCTCCGCGCGGAGCGCGTCGACGGTCCGCCGGAGGATGTCGACGGCTTGGTCTCGAGCCGCCACGGAGAGGAACGGAAGAAGGTGATCCCGCTGCGAGTACGACCCCATGCCCCCGGTGTTGGCCCCCTGGTCGCCTTCGAGGGCGCGCTTGTAGTCTTGGACGAGGGGCATCGGGTAGAGACCGGAGTCCGTCACGAAGGCCATGAGGCTGAATTCCTCGCCTTCGAGCCGTTCTTCGAGAACGACCCCTTCGCCGCCGACCGATAGCAGGGCTTTGGCGAAGGCGGCGCCCTCCGCCTCTGTCGTGAAATCCCGGCCCTGAACGCGGACGCCTTTACCCGCCGTGAGTCCCACCGGTTTCACGACGAACGGGCCGCCGAAAGCACCGACCGCCGCGTCGACCTCGGCCTCGCTCTTTACCACGACAAATTTCGGGGAAGCGTCGATGCGATGGCGGGCGAGGAGCTCGCGACAGAACCTCTTCGAGGTCTCGATGCGCGCAGCATCGCGCGACGGACCGACCACGGGGATCCCCGCGGTTCGAAGGGCGTCCGACACGCCGCTCGCGAGCGGGGCTTCCGGGCCGATCACGGCGTAGTCGGCTCGTTGCGCCTTCGCGAACGGGACGACCGCGTCCGGGCGCGTCGGGTCGGCGTGCAGTCGAGCCTCGGAGAGGATGTCCAGGCCCGGATGGGGACCCGCGGTCACCGTAACGACGGTGGCCTCCGCGAGCTTCAGCGTCTGAGCGATCGCGTGTTCGCGGGCTCCCCCGCCAATGACAACCACCCGCATCGACAGCGGGCCGGGGTCTAGAAAGACGGGATATAGGCGTGTTGGCGCGGACGGGACCCGGGGGCGATTTCACCGCCGCCACCGTTAAGAACGGAGCCGAGGTGGGCGCGCCGGCTTCCCCGATGGATATTCGCGTCGTCGAGAAGGATCACGATTCGCTGCGCATCGAGCTCCCGAAGGGCGAGGAGACGTTGCTCATCCCCCTGGTGGAAAGCCTCCAGGCCGAAGAGAAGGTGGTCGAAGCCCGCTACTTCCTCGGCCATCCCTACCTCGACCGGCCGGTGCTCCTGCTCAAGACCAAGGGCGAGAAGCCCCAGCAGGTACTCAAACGGGTCTTGAAGGACCTCTCTGACCTCTACGGGGACGCGCTCGCGGACTTCGATAAGAAGGCCGAGAAGATCAAGGCGTAGAACGAGACGCGCATTCCGATGCTGAAAGAGTGCCCCCAGCACGGTTACTTCCGGGCGGAGAACTGCCCGGTCTGCGGCCAACCCGGTCGTTTTCTCATGAACGACCGGGAGCTCGACCATCTCGGCCGCGTCATGACCGGCGTGCTGAGGCACTTTCCGGAGAAGTACGGCCTCACAATGGACCCCCACGGCTGGGTCTCCCTTCCGACGCTAGTTCAGGCGATCGGACAGCACCACCGCGGCTACCACTGGCTCCGCGTCCACCACCTGGTGGCGATCGCGGAAAGCGACCCGAAGGGCCGTTACGAGATCAAGGACGACCGGGTCCGCGCCACCTACGGCCACACGCTCGAGGTGGAGCTCGACCTCCCCACCGAGCATGTACCGGATCAGCTCTACTTCCCGGTCACTCTCGAGGAGACGCCAATCGTGCTCGAGGTCGGGCTCAAACCGACCGACCGACGCAAGGTCCATCTCTCGCGGACCGCGGCGGACGCCCGGGCCGCGGGCTCCGTGCGGACTCCCGAGCCCGTCATCCTGGTCGTCGACGCCCGCCGCGCTCGCGGCGATGGGATCGTCATCATGCAGGCCGGGAAGACGGTCTTCCTGGTGGACGCGGTGCCCGCCGCCTACCTGAGTCGGCTCGAACCCGCGCCGACGGCACCCGAGACGCCCAGCTAGGCTGGTCCGAACCCGACCCGGACCCGGGCGGGTCAGCCGATCACTACGTTCGTCTCATAGTTGGTCGTGACGTAGACGTGGAGAGCGATCCCGCTCGAGGGCGGATAGGGATTCGCGAAGACGAACCAGAACGTGTCGGTGTAGGGCGCTGCGAAGATGATCCGACCGTTCGGTAGAGGGGTCGCAGACCATGCGGGGGTCGCCACGCCCGTGTGGGCGAGCGACGCGAACTCGGTGCTGTTGTAGACCGAAACGCCCACCGACGCCCCGAAAGGGTTCACGACCGTGTAGTTGCCCACGATGTAGTCCTCCCCGGTGATCGCGCCGCCAAAGTAGGTGATGTTCCCCGGCCCGACGGAGTAGACTCCCGCGAGGGTCAGCGGGTCCGGGAGCACGGGGGGGCCGCTCAGGACCGGGATCGCGATCGCCAGCGCAATGGCACCGACGACCCCAATGACGATCAGCGAGCGCAGGCTTTTGAGCCAGCGCAGCCGGGTCCGGCGGCGAACCGCCACCGGCGCAGGCCCCGGGGCTCCGAACCGCTCCCCGCATGTGGGGCATTGATTCCATTTCGGTCCGACGGCATCTCCGCACGCAGGGCACGTCGCCCAGGCGGGCCGGTCGGAGTTCGAGCCACTCACGGTAGCACGTTGGACTCGGGGGGATGCCTTTCCCCGTTTCGTACGAACCAGCGGGGCGAGTCGGCCTTTTACCCGGACCACCGTCCCGTCGGCCGATGGCCGGGCCTCTGGAAAGTGGGGAGGCGCGTGCGGATTCCTACCTCCCCGATCGACGGCGCATCTACCTCGCCAAGTCCCTCCGAGCGGTGGCGTACGGCGCCCTGAGCGGGTTCCTTGTCATCTACCTGATTCAGAACCTCGGCTACTCGGCTCTCTCGAGTTTGCTCATCACCTCCCTGACCCTGGTCGGCGCTGCCGCTTGGAACCTGCTGGCGCTCCCTCGAGTGGAAGCCCGGGTGGGCCGGCGACGCTCCCTCTACCTGTTCTCGGGACTCTTCGTCTTCTCGGCCGCCCTGCTCTACCTGGGGTCCAGCCCCGGCGTGGTCATCTTTGCCACGCTCGTGGGCGGCGTCGCCGCCGCGACCGCAGATAACAGTCCTCTCGGGAGCATCGAACAGGCGATCCTGCCCTCGATCACGTCAGCGAAAGATCGAGCCGCTGCGTTCGCCTGGTACAACCTTCTCGCGAGCTTTGCCGCGGCGGCGGGAGGTCTCCTGTTGATCTTTCCGGGAGCCTTGAGCCCGACGAGCGTCCCGTTCCTTCCGCCGGCTCCCCACCCGCCAATCCTCCTCGCCTACGTCGTGCTCGCCATCGGGAGCGTGGTCGTCTACATCGGGCTCTCGCCCGCTGTCGAGGCGGAGCGACCTCCCGTTCGCCAGGGCGCGTCCACGCTTTCTTCCTCCACGCGAAGCCACCTGGTCGCCCTGTCGGCCCTGTTCGGGGTCGACGCCTTTGCCGGCGGGATGGTCGTGAACCCGGTGATCGTGACCTATTTCGTCACGGTCTGGAACGCCTCGAGCCAAGAGATCGGGGTCATCATCACGGTGGTCGGCACGGTCTCCGCGCTCAGCTTTCTCCTCGCGAGCGCGCTCGCCCGACGCTTCGGTCTACTCCCCACGATGGTGTTTACCCACCTGCCATCGAACGTGATGCTCGCGCTCGTTCCGTTCATGCCGACCTTCGCCCTCGCCTTCGGGATGTTGACGGCGCGTTCGGCCCTCTCGCAGATGGACGTGCCGACGCGACAGGCGTACACGATGGAGCTCGTGCGACCCGAGGAGCGCACCGAGGTCGCGGCGACCCTCAACGGGACCCGCGGGGCCACGCAGAGCGTCGGACCGTTTCCGGCCGTCGCCCTTCAGGCCGCCGGCCTCTGGGGAGCCCCGTTCGTACTTGCGGGCAGCCTGAAAGCCGTCTACGACCTCGCTTTGTGGCGTCGATTCCGACGCGTCCAGGTCGGTCCCCCCGAGCTCCCCGACGAGCACGCTGTGCCCGCCCGCTAGGACCGCGCGATCATCGGCCCTTCGACGTCCCCAGGTGGATCATGACGTTCTTCGCTCGGGTGAACGGTTCGAGGGCGGACCGACCCTGCTCGGTTCCGACTCCACTCTCCTTCACGCCGCCGAAAGGGGTTTGGGGAAAGGTGTTCGGCGCTTCGTTCACGGCGACCATGCCCGCTTCAAGACGGCGGGCGGTGACGTGGGCGGTGGCCAGGTCGCGCGTCCAGAGGGCGGCGAAGAGCCCATAACGCGTGTCATTGGCGAGCGCGATCGCCTCCTCGGCCGTGTCGAACGGATGGGTCACGAGCACCGGGCCGAAGACCTCCTCGCGAACCACCCGCGCGTCCGAGGGCACGTCGTCGAGCACCGTGGGTTTCACGAAGTTCCCGGCTCGGAGACGTTCCTCTTCGGCACGGCCCCCGCCGGTCACGACGTGGATGCCGTGGGAGCGGGCCTCCTCGAGAAAGCCGACGACCCGGTGCGCCTGGTCCGCGGAGACGAGCGGGCCCATGTCGACCTTCTCCTCGACCCCGGCACCGAGCCGCAGCCCTTCGGCGATCTGGCGAACCTTCCCGATCAGCTCATCGTGCACGCTGCGTGCGACGATGAGCCGGGACCCCGCCCAGCACATCTGCCCGGCATTGCCAAAGATCCCGAACGCCACCCCGCGCGCGGCGCGTTCGAGGTCGGCGTCCGCAAACACGATCACCGGGCTCTTCCCGCCGAGCTCGAGGGTGGCGGGTACCAGCCGCTGGGCCGCGAGCTCGGCAATCCTTCGCCCGACGTCCCCGCTACCCGTGAAGGAGACCGAAGCGCAGCGAGGGTCGCCGAGGAGGGCCTCGCCGACCTCGGCGCCGGACCCGACGACCACGTTCAGGATTCCATCCGGAACGCCTGCCTCCTTCGCCAGGTGGGCGAACCGGAGCGCGGTGAGCGGGGTGAGGCTCGCCGGTTTCAGCACCACGGCGTTGCCGGCGGCGAGCGCCGGGGCCACCGAACGGACGGCGAGCAGCAGCGGATAGTTCCACGGAGCGATGTGGACCGTTACCCCAAGCGGCTCGCGAACGGTGTAGTCGAACCTCGCCCCGGGAACGGGGATCGTCGTTCCCTCGAGCTTGTCGGCAAGACCGCTCACGTACTCGAGCGTGCGGACAACATAGCCGATGTCCCCGCGGGACTCCTTGAGCGTCTTTCCCATGTTTCGCGTCTCGAGTAGCGCGAACTCCTCGGCTTGCTCCTCGAGGAGCCGGGCTAGCTTCGACAGCACCCGGGCGCGCCGACTTCCGTCGTCCGCGGGCCAGCCCGAAGACCGGAACGCGCGGTCGGCTTCCTCCATGGCATGGTGGGCATCCTCTCGGGTGCCGATGGCCGTCATGGCGAGCGGCACGTTGGTCGAAGGGTCGAGGAGGGCGCGCGTCTCCCCGGCGCTTCCTGAGACGGCCTTCCCGCCGATGAACAGTTGGACGGTCCCTTCGATTGCCGCGGACATGGAATTCGTGGCGAGATTCGCCGCCGTACCTTAACCGTTCCGAGCGGCGGCCTTCGGGGTCCGTTAACGGGGGTACGATCGGCCCTTCCAGACGAGAGGGCTTCCCCGGAGGCCCCGCGAAATCGAAGTCCCCACGATGACCAGGTAGTACCCTACCGCCAGCGGAAAGAGGAGGCCGTAGGCGGCCGAGCCGCGGATCGCTTTCGCGAACACGACGTGCTTGCCGAACAGAGCGACCCAGAGCAGGGTGCCCAGGCCGCTGAGCACCGGCGACCCCAGCACGAGCCCGAGCGGGAGGAGACCGAGAGGCAGCCAGAAGAATCCGATCAGCGCGGCAAGGAACCCCATCTGCCGCAGCGTAGAGTACTCGGTCCCGTGGACGCTCTTGAGGAGCCCTTCGAACATCTCGTGACGATCCCGATACATCCGGGTCGCCAGCAGGTCAGGGGCCCACGCCACCCTCAAGCGCTTGTGGGCGCGGCGGAACTCCTGGGCGAGGCGCACATCCTCGAACACCGCACCCCGTATCGCGGCATGGCCGCCCACGTACTCGTACGCGTCGCGGCGAACCAGGAGAAACTGACCGTTGGCCATGGCGGCCCGGGAGGAGTCGCGGTTTACCAGCGGCGTCCGGAAGTAGGTCAGAACGACCTGAACGTAGAACGGCATCACGACCTTCTCCCAGAACCCGACGGTCTCCACATGGGGCGCGAGCGTCGCGAGGTCGGCGTGCTCTCGTTGCGCCCACTCCACGGTCGACCGAACGGCGGTCGGGTGGTAGCGCATGTCCGCGTCGGTGAATAGCAAGTACTCTCCCTGCGAGGCGCGATAGCCTACGTCGCACGCCCAGTTCTTTCCCACCCAGCCCTCGGGCAGTGTTGGCTCCTCGATCACTCGAACAGCCGGGGCGCGCGCCTCGGCCAACGCTCGCGTTCGGTCGGTCGAGGCTCCGTCGACCACGGTGATCTGCATCGGCCGGTAATCCTGGGCGGTGAGCCCGTCGAGGCATTTCGGAAGGTCCTCCTCTTCGTTGCGCGCTGCGATCACCGCGCTCACCAACGGCGAATCCGGTGGCGGCGCGGTTCCGCTCGGACCGGCGGGCCCGAGGCGGGGCATCCGAGATGCGAGCCAGAGTGAGTAACCTTGGAAGATCAGGACCAGTCCGGTCGCGAGAGCGGCGAGCGCAACGTAGACAAGGTCGACCACATCCGGCTCGAGGGTCCGGGCTAATTAAGTCACGGGGGGTCCACGGCCTCGATGGCGTCCGAGGTTCCCTTCGTCGTTCACCCCGGCATCCGACCGGGTGTTCTCGAGGACCGTCTCTACCAGTCGCGCATCGCGTCCACCGCGGTAGAACACAACACGCTCGCGGTCCTCCCCACCGGACTGGGGAAGACGGCGATCGCGCTCCGCGTGATCGCAGAGTATCTTCAGCGGTTTCCCGGGAGGTCGATTCTCTTCATGGCGC
>Ga0187846_10000802_pt1 | contig 17940 bp, 19 predicted proteins | sample TC_taG_FD_161473 | JGI IMG/M metagenome (GOLD analysis project Ga0187846, IMG submission 161473) | Biofilm microbial communities from the roof of an iron ore cave, State of Minas Gerais, Brazil - TC_06 Biofilm (v2) | ecosystem: Environmental > Terrestrial > Deep subsurface > Cave > Wall biofilm...
CCTTCGTCTCACTGCCTTTCAACAGTATATGACATGTGTGGAGAACCTCCCTTTCTTCAGTGTCCGCTCTTATGGGTGCAGTCCAGGTCTTACTAAAACGATTGAAAATCATCACTGAGTGGTATCCAGGTAAGGTGACTCTAGAGGGAGAGGATCCCGACGAGCAGATCATGAACCACCTGAACTCAGCCCGCATCATTCTTCTGCTTGTCAGCCCTGACTTCATATTTTCGGAGGAGCACGGCAATATTGAGGTGGAGCGGGCTATGGAGAGGCATAATCAGGGTGTCAGGCCACGGGTCGTTTGTAGTGATCTAGAATGGGACGGCGGATGTTTCCCACGGTGAAGAGAAGACGTCGACCATCAGGCAAGTGCGGTGCCGCTTTGCTCACTCGCTGGCAGAGGATCGCCAAGTCTTCGTTGAGGTGTCGATCATTGAAGGGGCGAAAGGTGACGCTCACAACACTCTGATCAACGGTCACCAGACCTGGCAACTGGAAGAAAGGCAGGAGTCTCCCCCACGTCGCATGGGCATAGGTCTGCGGAAAATAGTGGTCACGCGTCCACATGACGAGATTGGTCAGCGCGAGCTTGCAGATGGTCATGACGTGATCTTTGCGGTTATCGAGTTCATACATGGTCCGCTCCGCGGCTTTCAGGTCCTCCAATGCGCGCAAGAGGTCACATTGTTGTTGGGCATAGCATTGATACTTCTGACTCTCCTTGCTGCTCTTGTCGTAGGCTCGCCACACACGCTGCCACCGTAGCTCCAACTCTGCATCAATCTGTGCCTTCTCCCCTTTGATTTGTGCGCGGCGTTGGTAATACTCCATCCCTTGCTCACAAAGGGTATCTTGATGGGCATTGAGCCGACGATACTGTTCCTCACCGTATGCCTTCGTTTGCTTCCAAAGCCGGTCGTAGAGCCGACCGGCGCGCTGAGAACGCTCTTTTGCTTTGACTGCCCAGAGCTTCGCGGTGCTCAGTCGCTTCTCTAAGGCGGTACGCTTCTTGGTCGCTTCAGAGTTTTCCACTGGCGTTTTGGCGAAACCGTGGTTGGTGTCAATGGATTGATCACAAATGACAAATTCTGTCTGAGTCGTACCAGCCACCTGCCCCTGGGCTATTGCCGTCTTCCAGAGCACATGAAACAGGCGCTCACTGCCACATCGGGGTATCCTTCCCACCATGATATTGCTTCTTGTCAGGGAGGACCCCATGAAACACCGCCAGTGGAAGAGCACACGTCAGTTCCTGGAACGACCAGATGCCCAGCGCGGCTTCGATCAAGCGTACCAGTGCCTCATGAGTTGGACACAGGGTCCAACGCCGTCAACCGTAGCCGAGGGAGCTCAAGCAACACAGGAGGAGTCAGATGAGAATAGCCGTCTACGTTCGCGTCTCGACCCAGCGCCAGACCCAGATGCAAACCATTGACCAGCAACTGGAGCGACTCCAGGCCTATTTCCAACTGCAAGGATGGGAATGGCGAGAGGAACTGGTCTTTCGCGATGATGGCTACAGCGGGGCGAGTCTCAAACGACCAGGACTGGATCGATTACGTGAGCAAGCAGCGCAGGTGCACTTTGATCGGGTTCTGATCACGACCCCAGACCGATTGGCCCGCAAGTATATCTATCAAATGCTCTTGATTGAGGAACTGGAAAAAAGTGGCTGCCAGGTCGAGTTTGTCGAGCGGCCGATGAGCCAGGACCCCCACGACCAACTCGTGCTGCAGATCCGCGGAGCGGTGGCCGAATACGAGCGCAACTTGATCACTGATCGCATGCGACGAGGCCGCCTGCAAAAGTACCGTGCAGGCACCTTGCTCCCCTGGGGACCTCCACCCTATGGCTATCGCACTGACCCTCTCCATCCACGTGATCCAACAGGGGTGCGCCTGGAACCAGCCGAAGCGGCAGCCGTGGCCGAGATGTTTGCCTACTATCAGCAGGACAGGCATACGCTGCGCGGGCTGGCCAAACAACTGCGGGAGCTTGGGGTGCGCGGACCGCGCGGCAGCCTCCATTGGAGTGATGGCACCATTCGCCATATTTTGACAAATCCGGTGTATATGGGTACCGTGTATGCAGGCCGCAATCACTATCGACCGGCGACCGGGCGGATTTCCCCGCTCAAACCAGTCGGGGGTGGCAATGGCAGTATCGAGCGCGTGCCGCCAGAAGACTGGATTGTGGTCGCTCAGATCCCGGCCATCGTCAGCCAGGAACAGTTTGACATGATCCAGGAAAAACTCAAGCACAATCAAAGCGTGGCCAGCCGCAATAACACCAAGCATCAGTATCTCTTGCGTGCCATGATCAGTTGTGGGTTGTGTCACCTGGCATGTACTGAACGCACGACAGATACGGGCCACCCCTATTACGTCTGTAATGGCAAGCGACCACTGCTGCAATCGCCTCGCACGGAGAAGTGCCCTTCGCGCTTTCTGCCGGTTGGACAACTGGACGAGCTGGTCTGGGCGGATCTCTGCGAGGTGCTGCTGCACCCGGAATGTCTTGACAAGGCCTTGCAGCGGGCACAAGGGGGACAATGGTTACCCCAGGAACTGCAAGCGCGTCGGGAGAACCTGCGCAAGGCGCGTGTGAGCATTGAGCATCAGACGGAACGCTTGACGGAGGCCTACCTGGCAGGCGTGGTTCCCCTGGAAGAATACAAGCGGCGACGGCACGAATTGGAACAGCGCTTGGAAAGCATCGCCGCCCAGATGCGGCAGTTGGAAGCCAGTGCCAGCAAACACGTGGAGCTGGCCGGGATCGCCCAGTCCATGGAGGAGTTTTGCCAGCGAGTCAGCTCTGGGCTCGAGCAGGCCAGTTTTGCACAAAAACGTCAATTGATCGAACTGCTGATTGACCGCGTGGTGGTCACCAACGACGAGGTCGAGATCCGCTACGTGATCCCGACCTCCACAAGCAGCGAAGAGACGCGTTTTTGTCATTTGCGCGCAAACTATTTCCAAACCCAGTGGCAAAAGAAAATCACGGATGATATTTTCCTGGACAGGCCAACGTCGAATGTAGGTCTGAGCGAGTTCTCCTGCGTTCACCACCTCGGCTGTGGTCACAATGGGAATCAGCTTTGCCGTTGTGGGAGCAGCAGGTGAGGGCTGCGCTTTCCAGCCTTCGCGCCATCGGGCGAAGTGTTCGTCATTTCCCTCCTCCTCATCTCCCGCTGGCGCTGGAACCTGACGACGATGATCGCGAATGAGAGCCACACGCAGGGGCAGGAACTGAGCTGGTTGGTCGGGCAGAGGAAGAGCAAATCTGGCTGGAGCCACTTCGCGGATCACCTGCCCGCGCTGATCGAGCTCAAGTGGCACGAACTGACCCACCTCCGTGAAAGATTCAAGACCGTCATATTGGTCCGTTCGCAACAGGGTGATCACCGTATAGCCCTGAGCCTGCAGGTCTCTGAGCAAAGGGGCCGCCATGCCTTCACGATCCACCACCACACGTCTGGGTCCAGTCGTGCCTGTGCTTTCTTCCACGCGAGGAAGAATCTGGGGAAGCCCCATCGTCAAGTGTTGATCCCCACGATGGGTAGAAACCTGCAAAGGATGACCCTGTTCATCGTGCAAAAGCACCAGGGCACGACATCCAAGGATCTTGCTGGTGCGACCGATGAGCCCGCGTGGAATGAGCTTCTCTGTGTAGACAGGCTTGCGATGGCCGTCGACATAGAAACAGGGAGAGCTGTCGGTCGCTGTTTCTTCATTAGCTCTTGATTGGAAGACGCAGGCTGTCCATTTCCCAAAGGCGTGGGTGAAGGACTCCGCTCCTCCTGCACGGGCCAGCTGGGAAAGAAAGCGCTCGACGTGAGCATAGCCGTACGCACGCTTTCGCCCGGTGAGCACACCCAAGGCATCCCCACTGTATGCGCGCAAATCGCAGGTGCGACGCAAACCGACGGCACCAAGGAAGAGCAACGTGAGCAAGAGCATGCGACGAGAAGGCGGGGTGAGGTGTGCCAAGCGCGGCTGGGTGCCAGCCTCACACGAAGCCAGGGCAACCTCCAGGGTGGGAAGCAAATCGGTTTCTTGAGCAGCCGCTAGCAGTAAGAGGCCGCCTGCTCCGGTCAGCCACTGTGATTCGCTGCCTGGGTTCGCCTGCGATTTTTTTCCCGCAGAGGCGTGGCTCGGCTTCCCAGTCCAAGAGCAGCACGTGTCGCATTCAGGTGACTGATGCTCACTAAGACGCCGCAGCGGTTCTCAAGCGCCTGCTGCACGATATGACTCGGGGTGCCTGGAGCGGCTTGGCAGTAGGCTTTGAGCCATTGCTGCACGGGTTCGCGCAGTTTGGCGGGGTGTCCATGCCTGCCATCTTGCCATGTGCTGACTCCCACGGTACGAACCTTGTGTACCAGTCGGTAAGCCGCTGAGCGGCTAATGGGCACTCCTGCGCGAGCGGCGGCTTCTTGCCACGTATGACCTGCTTGTATGAGGGCAACCAGGTGGTCTTTCGCCCTCCGTTGCTGTTCCTTTTCCATGAGCTGCTCCTGGCTTTCAAGATGTGCCTCGCCTGGGGTTTTCAAGGACGGCAGACGTTCAGTGGGTAGTAAGAACGAGCGTCAGGTGCTTCTCTGCCTGCCTGTACTGCCTTGGTCGAGGCATTCACTGGTCAGGCTTCGCAAAAGTCTGAGCCACGACGCGCAAGCGGCGAATCTCAGCAACCGTCCCGTAGACCTTCTCTAGCAGCGCCTTGTTGGCTTCGATCCCGACATGAATAAACCATGCGGCCGCATCACTGCGTGTGCTGCGAATACCAGCTTCAACCAGGGCATCGAGCGCATCCAGGTCATCTCCAACGATGCGACAGGTGACCACGTTGCTCTTGGGCGCGCTTGATTCAGCCGAGCGTCCCCGGTTGAAGATGGCCAGAAGGGTCCGCGATTGGACCTTCTCCAGCATGCTGTCCCCAAACGTCTCGATCACTCCGACCGCAACACCCGCTCCTTCTCGCACGATGGCAAGCAAGAGGTGCTCTGGTGCAATCGTGTGTTGTTTCAAGCGTCCCGCCTCACTCCCGGCTAATGCCACCACAGCAGTAGCTCGCGGGTTCAAGCCAATCTCGCCGGTCACAGGTTCATTCCCGCGCCCAACGAGCTGTTCAATCATATCCCGAGTCAGAGGAATTTCCAGGCCAACATGACGCAAGACTCCTGCCGCGAGATTCGTGCCCTCGCTCAGCAGACCAAGCAACAGATGTTCGGTCCCAATGTAATGATGATTGAGCTGCCGCGCTTCCTCTTCTGCCAGCACCAAGACTTTGCGCGTTTCTTCGGTGAAGCTGTCAAACGGAAGAGAGGTGTGCAGTGATGAACGCTGCACACCCGGGGTCTCACCCATCATGGCCTCCTCTCTCCTAGTTTGTATCAGGAAGATGTGTAAGTTGAAAGGATGTATTTCAAATACATTCTACACCGCTCATGATAGCTTTTTCTCCTTCAGTTGTCAATGAGCAGAAGAGTCAGCGAGAGGAGAGAATCGGGAAGTCCATCTTCCTGTGGCATCTCCAGCACAAGGAGGGACTCGTACTTTCAGCGAGCCATTCGTAAGCGTCCCAATCTAGATCGGTAAACATAGCTTTGGCCAGACATCCTGCTGGCGTGGAAACATCTGGCTCAAGCCACAGGACAAGGGCCGCGAGTGACCAGGCAGCGCTCGTGGTTTCTGTTTTAAGTGTATCAGCGAGTCGAGTAATGAATGTTCTAAGCCTACGCGACGGTATGATCTTTGCCCTTGCGCCGTTTGCGCTTCTCTGCCTCAGCAATCCTCCTGGCGAGGATCTCGCGCAGGGCCAGGGTCAGCGCCTCATCGCGTGTGGACCCGCTGACTGTCGCTCCCAGCGCTGGGATGCTGGCCACGAACTGATCGCCGGCCTCTGCTATCTCGATGGTTGGCAGTGTGTCTTTCATGGTATCCTCTCGCTCGAATCCTACCTGAAAACGGGCCAAAAGTCTAGTGCTCAATTTTCACCCGCACAATTTCCTCCAGGTCGTGCCATACCACGACAGTTTCAGCGGCTGGCATGCGCTGTGCCCTGCGAACCGCTTCATAAAACTTGACCTGCATCAGATGTTCATCTTCCCCAAAGTAGACCGATTCTGGGGTAAATTTGTCATAGTCATAACGGCCACCAGTGGCTTTTACCCGTGTAAGAATGATCACACTGTAGTACCCCATCGCTTCTACTCCTTCTGCCTGCCGTTCCAGAAATTCTGTGATAGCTACCCGCACCACAGCATCATCTTTCAGATACAATCAAGAACTAGCGAAACACGCGACTGAACGAGCGATATGCCACGACTACTGGCGGATCTCCAGCTGTTGCGCGATGAGCCCGCCGAAGGAATGACCGATGGCGGCGGGCTTCGTCTTGAGCTGGCCGATCGCGTCGATGTAGTGATCTGTGACTTGCCTGATCCGCTTGTGGGCGAAGACCTGCGGATCTTGCCTAGCCGCCTCGACGGTGTCCGGGTCATCGGGCCAGCCAGGCGCGAGAGTAGTGTAGCCTTCTCTTCGAACAGCTGGCGCCAGTTCTTCACGTCCAGCCTGAACGTGCGTCTGGACGAAATTGGGTATCAGGGAACGGACCTCCGGCGCGAGTGGTCTAACCGACCTTGTACCACAGCAGAGGCCCCCTGTCAATACGCGATCTCTGGCTATTGCTCTTATTCATCGCTACTTCGCGCTACTTCGTTTCCTCTCATCCCCGCAGAGCTTTCGATCTCTTGCGTTCCAGAGCCTCGCCCCAGGACAGCTTGCTGTAAATCAGCCCGTAAAGCGGATTAGAGCAATGAGGCTACATGCTGGTTCTGCCGCAGTACATTTCGAAGTAGCATTTGACCATATTTCTAAATCAGCTGCTGGTCCAGAAAAGTGCAAACATGGATCATTCAAAGACTGGTGAACTCCATCAGTTTTCGTAGTTCCTCTCTGCCAATAGGCATATATTTCTTTGACGATCTCGTAGGTTCATGTTTGAGGGGTGTTCTCAAGCAAAAGGCAATTATCCCTAACGCTGATCTATTGGTGGCACAGGTGTAGTGTAGGCTATGACAACTGATCTTTTTGGTAATGCCAGCACGTTTGACATACTTCTCTACCATTTTTCGCACCCCGCCGATACTGAGACCTTTCCCCTGGTAGTTTAAAAAGAGATGTTGATCTGAGGTCTTGGGCCGTACCGCAAGGTAGGATTGCAAGGCATGCAGTGCTTTTTTCTCAAGCGGGATTATGCGCTCCTTGCTTCCTTTCCCGTGAATCGTCAGCGTTTTATACTCCAGGTCCAGTTCTGGTAGACGAATGGCAATTACCTCACTTACCCGGATACCTGTCTGTGCCAAAAGCTGAAGGAGAGCATAATCGCGGGGGTTTCCTCTTGCTGCGGCTACTATCCTCCGAAACTCATCGGGTCGTAAAATGTGTTTCGGCTTGCGCTCTTTTCGGGGCCTCTTCACCGTCGAGGCAGGCGAATGGAGAATAACGCCTTCTTTCACCAGGTATGTAAAAAACATGTGTATGGAAACGAGCTTTCTGGCGCGTGTGGTGCCAGTACGACCTTGGTTCGCCAGATATCTGAGATACTCGTCGATATGGCCTCGGGTCACATGTTGCGCTCCGATAACGGTCATATCATTCTCTGAGAGCCAGGTGATAAACTGCTGAATATCTGTGCCATAGGCCTGAATGGTCAAAGGACTTTAGACCAGTTCGTGGATGAACTGGTCTAAAGAGGAGGCTAGCGTTGTGTGCGGCGTTGATATTGTCATGATGTAACTATGCCGATTTTTTGTTCCAATGTCAATCGAGCATGTGGTGAAAACTGGTTCCTATAACATGTCACAACGGCGCTTCTATTGGACCTGACAACCTTACGATCACGCTCGATCTTGTTGAGAGGGGTCCTGAGAATGGGCCCTTCTGGGAACGTGATGAGGCCGACCATAGAGTCAACGGGCATTATCTGATAAAAAGTTGAATAGGAGGGGTTGAAAAATGTGTGTGCAGCAGCAAATTGTGAATATGAGGCCGGTTGCTTATGAACAAGTGATGTGTTATCCCTAACTTTGAGGACCTCCACAGAAGCGAATCAACTTCAATATTTCTGCACGCTTTCTACTAGAATTCTGCTTATAAAAGTTGGGAAACTTCAGTCTTATTAAGACTGTGATGATCCAAACTTGATGTGCTATACTACAGGCATTGTGAATCATTGTCCTATTGTGGTTGGTACATAAGAACTCGCTAGGATGAGGGCATTGCGCCTATTTACCGAGGAGACAATCCTATGGAACTCACCCTGATACGTCAGACAGTCCGGCATCACGTTCGCCGGTGGGGGAGGTGCTCGACTCGCTGCAACCCATCAGCCCATGCTTGAGCAAGAAGGCGAGTGATGGCCGGGTTCTCGGCCTCTTGCACTGCCCTGATTTTGAGATGGCGCATGCGTTTGCCCCTGCCCACCAGCAACCTCTCTGGATCAGGCACAAAGCCGCCATAGAAGAAGCCGAGATTCGCATGTGCTTTAAACACCGTGATGTAGAAAATGGGGTAGCCGGAATCGGGAGGGCCGTACCATAAGGCATCGTGAGAGATGCTTTCGTGAGCCTCTGGGGCAACCGATGCGATGAGGCTGCGGAGCGCCTCGATGATCGGTTGTTTCTCGGCTGGAAGGTTCTCCAGCCAGGCTCGAACGGATTCTGTTGGGGTGTTTACATGCATGCTCAGAATATACCACACCCCGGCCAGACGCCGCTACACCCTGGCAACTTCCCACGAATTGCGCCCCATCTCGTTGGGCAACTCGTAGGCTGCTTCAAAAGGCTTGAGGGAGGAACAGCTTCGGCGGGATACCCTCGGGCCAAGGTGTGAAGAGTGTTCTCTTCAACTTGTCAGGACAAGCGGAGTGGCCCGCCAGTCCTTACAGCCGGTATGGGTATACAATCAGATGGCCAAGTATGTCCTCGCCATTGAGGGGGAGATGTTTGAGTCAAGCGACTTGCCTTTCGGAAGTAATGGAACTGCGGCAAGTCGTACGGCCATTCCGATGCCCTTGCAGCCGCACCTCGATCCAGTTGCTCTGCCAGAGCAGCCCATCACCAACGGCCACCCAAACGCCTCGGTGGCTGATGTGACCATGCTGGTAGGGTGTGCGACGCATGACGCTTCCTTCCTGATCTTACAAAGCCATGATTTGGCCTACGAGTCTCTTACTGACGAAGAGGTCCGGTCTTGAGTCGCGTCAGCCTATGGCGACAGAGGCCTGGAGCGCCTGGCGTTCTGAAACGCGGTGGTACCGTCCGAGCCTCCGCGTCTGCGGTACGCTTGGGTGGTCACCGATGCAACGTTCTGGGAGCGGGCTGTCTCCATTGCCGAGGCCAAGGCCACTCAACCGGCTCCGGTATTCCTCTATGAGTTCGTCTATCAGACGCCGCTGTACGATGGGGTGTTGGGCTGTACGCACAGCCTCGACCTGCCATTCGTCTTCCGCAATGTAGACCGGATAATATTCGGGGGGACTGGGAAGACTGGTTTGAAGTGCCCAACAACATGGCACTCGTCTGGGCGACCTTCGCCCACAATGGCAGTCCCCAGCACAAAGCGATTCCACAATGGAAATCGTTCGACAGGGAGGGGCGGGCAATGATGCGTATCGACGTCAACTGGGAGAGCGCCACTAGTCCTGAAACATCTGTATTCCCGGACAGTCCGATCACGTCGTGGTGAAGTTGAGTGGTCCGTAGCGGTGGAGGCGCGGTGGCCGAGCGACAGCGACGCGCTGCTTATCCCTTCTCTGATATCTGCAACGAGCACGGCGAAGGACAAGAGGAGTTCATGGTGCAGGGGCAGAGGGATTCTCTGTGTCCTTGTACGTCGTGAGTGGTTCATCAACACGATGTGGTGTTCCTCTCGGTTCGACGGGCAGCTCTGCTTGTTGCCATGCCTCCCAACCACCCAGTAGGGCGCGTGCATGAAGCCAACCCGCCCGCTGAAGCTCTCGCGCCACACGGGCACTTGTCTCCTCATTTAGTCAAGTACAGTAGGCAATGAGCCAGGCATCGTGCGGCAAACCAAGGGTGCGAGCCCGCATCTCGACTCTATCCGGAACGAAACGAATGGCCCCCCGCGCCTGCAGATCACTCCGCTCGTACGCACGTTCTGTACGAACATCCAGCAGGAAGACCTGAGCTCCCTCCTGTTGGAGTTGGCGCACCTCGTCAAGTGTGATGCGCAGGGGAGGTACTTCGTGCTGCTCATGTGCAGACCCCATTCCCCTTTCTTTTGGCAACGGCCCTTCAGGGCGCGCTCGCTCGACAGGGGAAGGTTGGGTTCCATCGTATCGAACAGTACTCTCTGACGCTGCACCAGCAGGCAATCGTGTTGCCTGCTCTGTACTGGTGGGCGCGGGCTGGTCCTGCACTGGAGGGCGACGACTTGCCAGGATGAGCGGTGTGCCTCCATGAACGACAACGGAGAGGAGCACGACGAATGAACAGATGGCGAACAACCGCTCACTGCCTGCAATTCCTGCAAACACGGGAAGCAGCACCAGCAACAAGGAGCTGAGTCCTCGCGGCCCGAACCAGACGATAAGCAGCCTTTCATAGCGGCTCAATCGCATGCGTGCCAGTGAGAGCAGCAATGCCACCGGCCGCACAAGCAGGGCCAGGATAGCAAAGAGCACCAGCGAGAGACTCAGGATCGTGAAGCCACTCCAGATCAGCGAGGCACCAAAGAGCACAAAGGTGAAGAGCAGCGTCATTTCCGCCGTCGTTTCGCCATATTCGAGGAAACAATCGCACATTTCCACGTCCAGGGCCGCAATCGTGAACCCGGCGGCGAAGGCGGCAAGAAAGCCACTGCCATGGACCGCTTCTGCCGCCGCGTAGGCAGTGAAAGCGATGCCCAGGGAAAACAAGGACTCGTAATCGCGCCGCATGCCAGCACGTCGCCGGATAACGGCCATCGAGGCCACGCCAGCCACAGCCACCAGCACTCCTGCCGCGGGCCCGAGGACAAACAGATCGAGAGCCAGACTCGCCCAGTACAAGTGGCTGGCCGAGGCAGTCTGGCCAAGAAAAGCGATGGCGACCAGTACGATCGGCAGCAACACGACATCCGTTAAGCCACTTTCCAGGCGCAAAGCTTGTCGAGCGGTGGGAGGGATATCGTCACGACGCAGCAACCCGCGCAGGAGAACCGGGTCAGTGGAGGCCAGAGCCGCACCGAGCAGAGCAGCCGCGGCAGGGGAGAGGCCGAGTAACCACCAACTCAAGACAGCGATCAGTGCCGCCGTGAGCAGCGTTCCCGGTCCTAAGATGAGCAGCGCCAGGGTCCTCGTGCGCCGAACTTCGGCAAAATTGAGCGAAATCGCATCGGTGAAGAGAACCAGAACCAGGCTCAAAGTGGCAACGAGGTGCAGGATCGGGGAGGTAAGCGTCACATCAAGGATCCCCAATCCTGCCGGGCCAAGGGCCGCTCCGATGAGCAGGAAGACCGCGACCTGGGGAAAGCCAGTGCGCTCGATGACCCCGGAAAGGAGCGCGGCAATGATAATGACGATGCCAACCAAAGCCAGGGCGGTGACCAGCGACTCGGTGTTGAACAGGCTCATCAAAACCTCCCGTGTGCGTTTCAAACGTCGAAGACTTCCAAGGTTGCTCTCTGTCGTCACATCCCTGGAAGTAGTCTTGTCACGGCACATCTCCCATGTCAAGCACAACCAGATATCGTGCTTGTGCGCCAGTCAAACGCATCCGCACGAAGAACAAGCAGAGGCGGAGAAGCTCTCTCGCGGTTGAGACCGCTGGCGAACCCTCTCCCTCGTCTCGCAAGCGAGCAATACATATCAGATGCAGCGCATGAGCAATGCGATCCAGTGCCTCACAAGGAGCTTTCGATCATGCCTATCATAGCTTATTCATTCCTCTTAGAACAGTCCACATGAGCCAGCTCCTGCCGACGTATGCACGCTGATGTTGTATAGTTAGGAAAGTGAAAAGGGTTTCGATCCTGGAGTATATGCAAGGACGATCTGGATAGGCAATACACACAAAGCAATGCATGCACATACAGACCACGGAGAAGCTTCCGCGGCGCACACATTGCAGCCCAGGCAGAACGGTGGACATGCCGGCCACACCGATCACAGCGAGGTCATGTTCAAACGCCCGTTCTGGATTGCGTTCATCCTGAGCATCCCGGTGCTCATCTACGCCGACCTGTTCCAGCAGGTGTTAGGATAACAGGCACCGGTGTTCTCCGGCTCGGCGTGGCTGGCCCCCGTGCTGAGCAGTATCATCTACTGGTACTGCAGCTGGGTCTTCCTGAGTGGGGCGGTCGCTGAGCTACGCAAGAGCAGACCAGGCATGATGACCCTGGTGGCCTTAGCGATCTCGACCGCCTACTTCTACAGCCTCGCAATCACCTTTGGGCTGGTCACGGGCATGCCTTTCTACTGGGAACTGGCGACACTGGTGACGATCATGCTGCTGGGCCACTGGATGGAGATGCGGGCGATCGGCAGTGCCCAGAACGCCCTGCGTGAGCTGGCCAACCTCCTGCCAGACATGGCCGAGCGAATCGTCGATGGCCGCATGGAGGAAGTGCCGAGCAGTGCGCTGCAGGGAGGTGAACTGGTGCTCGTGCGACCAGGAGGGCAGGTGCCAGTTGATGGGGAGGTGGCTGAGGGGGAGAGCCAAGTCAATGAGAGCATGATCACGGGCGAGTCGCGACCAGTCGACAAGCTGCCAGGTGATGAGTTGATCGCTGGCACGGTCAACGGTACTGGCTCTTTGCGAGTGCGCGTCACGCATACAGGCGAGCAGACGGTGCTGGCAGGCATTATGCGCCTGGTGGAAGAGGCCCAACACAGCAAGAGTCGAGCCCAGGCCTTGGCCGACAAGGCCGCTTTCTGGCTGACACTCATCGCGATAGGAATGGCTCTTGTGGCGCTCGTCATCTGGACCCTGCTGCGCGGTTTCGGCGACTATACCCTGGAGCGCGTCGTCTCGACCCTGGTGGTGGCCTGTCCCCATGCGCTCGGACTCGCCATTCCGCTGGTAATCGCCAACACGACGGCGCTTTCGGCACGCAACGGCATCTTTGACAAGACAGGCACACTCACCCGAGGGGAGCAGGGCCTGGTCGGTATCGCCACGGCAGACGGACTCCCAGAGGAACAGGCCCTCGCACAGGCCGCAGCGGTTGAGGGAGATAGTGAGCATATGATTGCCCGGGCAATGGTGGCCTCCGCCCGGGAGCGGAACATTCGGATTCCACCTGTGAGCGACTTTCAAGCGCTACCAGGCCGGGGCGTCCAGGCAACGGTCAACGGGCGCGCCCTGCAGGTGGGTGGCCCGCGCTTGCTCGAACAGCTGGAAGTGAGGATGCCAGAGCAGCTCGCCAAGCAAACAAAGGTGTGGCGCGAACGAGGCCAAACGGTTGTGTACCTGGTGGAGCGCCGCGTGTCCTCGCGGCGTTTGCCCTGGCCGATGTCATTCGCCCGGAGAGCCGCGAAGCGGTGGCGCTGCTCAAACAGCAAGGCGTGTGTGTAGCGATGTTGACTGGGGACGCGGAAGAGGTGGCTCGCTGGGTCGCTTCCGAACTGAGCATTGATGAATACTTCGCGCAGGTGCTGCCAGAGCACAAAAGTGAACAGGTCAAGGAATTACAGCGCAGGGGAGCACAGGTAGCGATGGTCGGTGATGGCGTAAATGATGCGCCAGCGTTAGCACAGGCGGATGTTGCCATTGGCGCAGGGACCGATGTTGCACGTGCGTCGGCAGGCATATGTTGGAACGAGTGCTTGTCCCGCTGGATGGATCAGCACGTGCAGAGCAGGCGCTTCCTGTCGCTGCACGCCTGGCACAGACCGTGGGCGGAACGGTCGTGCTGCTGCGAGTCGTGAGTATCCCCAACGAGTTTGTGGCCTACGTCACGCTTGAACCCATCGCAACACAGGCCGTCATCGATGCGACCCTTGAAGAGGCCAGGACATACCTGAAGAGTATGGCCAGTTCGCACAGTCTTTATAGCGTCCACTCAGAAACAGAGGTGCTCCTGGGTCAGGTGGGAGCAACCATTCTCTCGGTAGTGGACTCCCAACACATCGATCTGATTGTGCTGTGCAGCCATGGCTATACGGGCATGACGCGCTGGGCGCTGGGCAGTGTGGCCGAGAAAGTGAGCCAACTTGCTCCAGTTCCAGTACTGGTGTTGCGCGAATATGGGCCGATGCCTGTACTTCCACTTCCGCAAAAGGAAGGTTCCTTTGCGTGTACTCATCCCACTGGATGGTTCGGTGCGAGCCCAGGCGTCGATTGTCCCCGCAGCCCAGCTCATTGCCGCCCTGTCAGCTCCTGAGCATGGAGCACTGCATCTCACACGAGTGGTGGTTTTGCCAGAGGCAGCCCTACACAGTCAGAGTGAGCGAGAAGCCATTCTGCAGCAGGCGAAACAATACCTCAATTCCCTCGCGGACCACCTGCGCGAAGGTCTGCTCGCCAATCCCATAGCAGGCCTCAAGCTCTCTATTACCTGGTCCGTGACCGTCGATACTGATATTGCGGCAGGGATTATCAGAGTAGCAGAGCAGGGCGAGGATGCTGAGGGGACAGGAGTGTTTGACAGCTCGCAGGTGATCGCGATGGCAACGCAGGGGTATAGTGGTCAGCAACAGTGGGTGATGGGCAGTATCATCCAGCGTGTCCTGCACGCCACCAGACTTCCACTCCTGATTGTGCGACCGCCAGACATGATAGCCAAGGATCAGCCGATCTGAGACCAGCCAACGGTATGGCGGTGGTGTGCCCACATGGCGATGAGCCGTGTGTCATTCTCCTCGTTGAAAGCTGCTCTGGGTATAACTGGCCTTGTGGTTCTCGGTCGAGGGGCGGCAGATGCCCAAACCATCCTGATCATCGATGGGAGCTTGCCTGATGATCACCTTAGTCGCCTACCTCCTCGCCAAAGGGAATACTGGTAGGTCAAGGCTGCGAGAGACCAGATAGGCCTGACCTGAACGTTGGGAGAGCAGGTCACCTACCAGGCGGGAACGCAATGCTTTCAAGATGATCATGCGGCACGAGCTCGTGGCTGAGTAGCAGCCTTGTCTTGGGCATAAGGACTGCCGATATGGCGGAGCAGGGCAGCGGGAGTCTGGGTAAGTGTCTGAAAATGGGCGCTTCGAGTCCGAGACGGTATTCATCCCGCAGGACACGGCTCTGATGCTGCCCATGTTGAGGGAGGCTCAGTCTCGCTGGAGGGCCTTGCACTGACGGCCACAGATGGCTGTGCGCTCAGATTGAAGGATGCCACCCTGACCGCACTGCGTGCGACGACTGCGTGAGGGGCATCTGGAGATGTCGTCGTTGAATCCAACTCACAGGTGATTACTGATGCTGGATCGGTAGAGGAGTTGGCCGGCGCGTTCGGCAATGCCTTCACTGTCTCGGGCTCAGCCACACTCCAGTTGCATGGGTAAAGAAAACACCCAATGAAAAGAGTCAGGCGCTGAAGCCCTCGCATTGTTGAACCAACGGCAACAAAGCAAAACAGCAGCATTCCCGTCGCCGACCGCACGCACTTTTTGACTTTCTCACGTCTACCTCCTACAATGAACGGAGGTGACAAAAACAGCCAGCATCTGCTCTTGTATACACTCGGAGGAGAGGGACACTCGTATGACAACATCAGACAAAGAAAAGCGAGAAAAAGACCTGCAACAGGCGGAGGCGTGTCTGAATGCTGGTTCTGAAGCACGCAAGGACGGCAAACTCGACCAGGCGGCAGACGCTTTTGGTGAGGCAGAAACACGCTTTCGTCTGGCTGGTGATCTGAAACGAGCAGGGAAGAGCTGTTCATTGCTTGCCGCTGCGCAAGTGCAAAACCACATGCCCGAACAGGCCATCAGGAGTTATCAACGCGCTGCACAACTGTATAAAGAGGCAGATCGCCCAGTCATTGAAGCCGAGAGCTACCTGGCAATCGGGCACATCGAGCGACAACTTGCTCAGCTTGATCGGGCTCACGCAAGCTACCAGATGGCTCAGAATCTCTCTCGTGCGAACGGAGATCTCCAAGGGTTGGGGAATACCGCGCTTGCGCTCGGACATCTCGCCTTGCAACGTGGCACCATCGAGGAGGCTGTCGACTCCTACCGGGAGGCAGCGCACTTCTTTCAAGAAGCGGGTGACGCCATTCATGAAGCAGACGCCTACCGTAGTCTGGCCGAGGTACAACGCATGACCGGGCACTTCCCCGAGGCTGAGGCAGGGTATCAACGCGCTCAGGAGATGTACCAGGCGGCCAATGATATGTTCGGTGGCATTGACGCTCAACTCGGCCTTGCTCGTGTCTCTCTCGATGAGGAGCAGCAGCTTGACAGGGCAGCAGCGCTTCTTGCCGACGCACTCACTTCCTCGCTTTCGCTTGAGTACAAACTGGGGCAGGCCGATGCCAATCTGAGCCTGGCGAGGATAAGTCTCTTGCAAGGAAACCTCGATCAGGCATTGATTGGGGCAGAGGCAGCACGTCAACTGTACAGTGAGTCGCACAATGAGTTGGGTCTCGCGCACGCGAACCGTGTACTGGGCGAGATCCAGTTGCGCCGCGGACACCTTTCGTACGCCAACTCGCTGATGGAACATGCCCTGCAAACGTATCAGGCGTTGGTGTACCAGCCTGGGCAAGCTGAAGCAATGGTGGGGCTCGGGGAAATCCAGCTGCGGCGAGGCTTGCTGGAACAAGCGCTACAGACTTTTGAAGAGGCGCGGACACAGGCTCGCCTCCTCGACAACGGGCGAGTTGAATGGAGAGCCTTGCTTGGCCTGGGCGATGTCTACTATCAGTCAGGACAGCCGGGACAGGCGTTTCTCACTTATACGGAGGCGAAAGCGCATCTACGAGAAGTGTTGAGCGAGGTGGCACGTGCGAAGCTTTCAGCGGAAGCAGAGGTACGTCTGGCACGAGTCGCGCTCTTCACAGGTGAGTTGGCGGACGCAGAAAACCACCTGACGGCAGCGACAGCAGCCATGACAACGACTCCAGGAGCGACACAGGTTGCAGCACTGGCAGCGGTGATACAAGGCCAATTACTGTTGACAGAAGGTGATGTGACGCAGGCCGAGGTGCATTTTCGGCAAGCACACGAGCAGGCAGAGGCACGACAGCAGGGACGAGCTGCGGCAGAGGCCATGCTGGGCTTGGCCCGAACCCTTCTGGCGCGAGAAGAGCTTCAAGCCGCACAGGACGCGTTCGCAGCCGCAGGTCGCCAATTTGAGAAGATTGAAGGCGTCGATGGAGAGGGCTATGCAGCTCTCGGTATCGCACAGGTCTTCCTGAGACAACAGCGGTGGCACGAGTCGCTTGAGTACGGCAAGAGAGCATTCCTTCGTTTCACCCAATCACATGACGAGCCTGGGCAGGCCGACGCACTCCTGACACAGGGGCTCGCGCATCAAGGGAAAGGGGAGTTAGACCAGGCGGCAGCCGAGTATGAGCAGGCATTGAAGCTCTATCAGCAGCAGCATCGACCATTGGGTATCGTACAGGCGCGTGCTGCACGCGGCCGTATCTACCGCGTGCGTGGTGATCTTGAGCGAGCGCGAGATGAGCAGGCTCAGGCGATCACACACGTTGAACTCGTCATGCACAGCTTACATACCCCCGAGCAGCGGAGTAGGTTCTTGTGCCAGTATGCGGGACTGTACGCGCAAACAGCGATCACCGATGTGCAACGCAAGCAGGACGAACAGGGCCGAGCGTTGCTCCACCATTTTGCTCGTCTTTCTTGTGGCGCTGAACTGGTTCGCCATCTTGAGGTATACGAGCATGCACTGCCCACACAGAGTGAAAAAGTACCCGCAGAGGCTCTCCTTTCGCGGATACATGAACTGGTTGGTCATCTTGAGACATA
>Ga0187846_10000803_pt1 | contig 17922 bp, 14 predicted proteins | sample TC_taG_FD_161473 | JGI IMG/M metagenome (GOLD analysis project Ga0187846, IMG submission 161473) | Biofilm microbial communities from the roof of an iron ore cave, State of Minas Gerais, Brazil - TC_06 Biofilm (v2) | ecosystem: Environmental > Terrestrial > Deep subsurface > Cave > Wall biofilm...
TGCGATCCGCGCCGAGCGCCCTGACCTGGTGTTCGCGCCGCATGTGGAGACGGCTGCCGGCATGATCCTGCCCGACGGCTATCTGCGCAGCGTCGCGCAAGCGGTGCGCGAAGTCGGGGGACTTTTTGTACTGGATTGCATCGCTTCCGGTGCCGTGTGGGTCGACATGCAGGCGATCGGAGTCGACGTGCTTGTGAGCGCGCCGCAAAAAGGGTGGAGCGGCTCGCCCTGTTGTGCTTTTGTGATGCTCGGGGAGCGCGCGCGCAGCCTGATCGATGCCACGACGAGCTCGAGCTTCGCGGCCGACCTGAAGAAGTGGCTCCAGGTCATGGAGACATACGAAGGCGGCGGTCACATCTACCACCTCACGATGCCGACCGACGCGCTTGCTCGCACCCGCGACGCCATGGTGGAGACACGCGCGTGCGGGTTCGATAGCCTGCGCTCGGCTCAGCTCGACCTGGGCCGGAAGGTGCGTGCTGCGCTATACAAAAAGGGATTTCCCGACGTGGCTGCCGAAGGCTTCCAGGCGCCCGGCGTCGTCGTTTGCTACACGGACGACGATGCGCTGCACACCGGCAAAGCGTTTATCGCCGAAGGCTTGCAGATCGCCGCAGGGGTGCCGCTGCGCTGCGACGAGCCGCCGGACTTCAAGACCTTCCGGATCGGCCTGTTCGGACTCGACAAGCTGCAATACGTCGATCGAACCGTGGCAACGCTCGACGCCGCACTCGGGAGCATCGCTCGGAGCTGAGATGGAACGGCCGACCTCGATGAGCCGAGCCCGCCTAGGCCGCTGGCGGTAGTGTCGAATCCGCAGCCGCGGGTCTGTGCAGAGTGCAGAGTACGATAGAAGCTCGACGCGACACCACGCCGCCGTACCGCCAATGGATTTGGAACCGATCGATGCCCTGAAAGCCGCCGGCATACCTGAGGACAAGGCGCGTGTCTTCATGGATTCACTGCATCGCGATTTGGACAACCGGTATCGCATGCCAGCGGAGCAGCTTGTGACGCGCGGCGAGTTTGCTGATGCGATTTCCGGCGTGAAAGTTTCCATCGCGGACGTCCGGACAGAGATCGCCGCGGTGAGGACGGAGATCGCTAACACCAAAGCCGAGCTGATCAAGTGGTTCCTTGGCTCGATGATGGCAATGACCGCTGTGATCATTGCGGCCGTCCGTTTGACAACCAACTGACAGAGTCGCGACGGCGGATAAGCGCGGTGTGCGGGCGCTCTTCGCCGACGGCGTGGCAACGCTCGATCCGTTCGCTGGCAGGCCGCCCGGCTGACCCGGCCCGGCATCGACAGGCTCAGTGCAACGTGCCGACCTTAGGGCTGGAGGCGGCCGCTACTCCGATAGCGGCCGCGAGACCCATTCCCACGAGCAGCAGCGTCGTGCGCGTCCAGTTGATTTGACGCCGCTCGACGCGTTCGATGTCCTTCAGGGGGATTCGCTGCTCGCCGCTGACGAGTGCATCGGGTTCAACCGCGGTGAGCTGTAGGTCCAGTTTGCGGCCGTCGCGCACCCAGACGCGCACGTGATCGCCCGGGGCCATCGAGCCATTTCAGGACGTTTCGACGCCCACCGTCTTTACCGCCCGCCCTGGTACGTGCGCCGTCCAGCCGGGCACGCCGAACGGCACGCTGGCTGATTCGACCGACAGCGGCCTTGCGCGCGCGGTGATGATCGCCGTGACCGACCCCGACGGAAACGCATGGCTCAATCTGCTCAATCAGACGTACTTCCTCGACGAGGTCGGCAGCGAGTGCACCTTCGCCGACGCAGTCCTGCAAAATCCCGCGACCGGCAACTTCGAGGACGCGTTTTTCTTTGTGGATATCTTCCAGATCGGCTCGCACCAGTACGGCGTGCTGCCTGCGTACAACAACGCTCGGCACGCCTGCACGATCCAGCCGTAGAAACCGGGCAGCCGCCGGTCAGATCCACCCGCGCTGCCTGGCGTCCTTCAGCGTCAGATCCAGGCTGCGGCGGATCAAGGCGATCATCTCGTCGACCTGCGCGCGCGTGATCACCAGCGGCGGGGCGATGATCATGCGGTCGCCCACCGCGCGCATCACGACTCCGCTGTCGAACATGTGGCCGCGGCACACCATTCCGGCCTTCAGTTCCTCGGCAAAGCGCTGCAGCGGCGTCTTGCTCTTCACCAGCACCAGCGCCGCCATCATTCCGCACGCTTCGGCCTGGCCCACCAGCGGGTGCTCGGACAGCGCCTCGAAGCGCTGCTTCAGGTACGGCCCGATGTCCTCGCGCACGCGTGTCACCAGGTTCTCGCGCGACAAAATCGCGATGTTCTCCAACGCCACTGCGCATGCCACCGGATGGCCGCTGTACGTGAAACCGTGCGTGAACTCTTCCCCCTTCCCGATCAGGACCTTGCCAACGCGCTCGCCTACGAGCACGCCGCCCAGCGGGATATAGCCAGAGGTCACTCCCTTGGCGAACGTGATCAAGTCCGGCCGCGTTCCCATCCGCTCGCAGCCGAACCAGTACCCCAGGCGGCCGAAGCCGCAGATGACCTCGTCCGACACCAGCAGCACTCCGTAGCGGTCGCAGATGCGCTGGATCTCCGGCCAGTAGGTTTCGGGCGGGATGATCACACCGCCCGCGCCCTGAACCGGCTCGCCGATGAACGCCGCGACACGCTCTGCGCCAAGCTCGAGGATCTTCTGCTCCAGCAGCCGTGCGACCAGCACGCCGTACTCGTCGCGCGGTATCCCGGCGCCGTTCTCGAAGTGATAGGGCTGCTCGATGTGCGTGATGTTCGGAATGGGCAGGTCACCCTGCGCGTGCATCGCATCCATTCCGCCGAGCGACGCTCCAGCCATCGTGCTGCCGTGGTAGGCGTTGCGCCGGCTGATGATGACTTTGCGCTGCGGCTGCCCCAGTAAGTCCCAATAGCGCCGCACCATGCGCACTACAGTGTCGTTGCCCTCGGAGCCGGAGTTCACGTAAAAGACGTGGCCGAATCCAGGCGGTGCGATGCGGGAGAGCGTCTGCGCCAGCTCGATCGCCGGAACATTGGAGGTGTTGAAGAAACTGTTGTAAAACGGAAGCGTGGTGAGCTGCTGGTAGGCGGCATCGGCGAGCTCACGCCGCCCGTAGCCGACGTTGACGCACCACAGGCCGGACATCGCGTCCAGGATCCGGTTTCCCTCCGAGTCCCAGATGTAGACGCCCTCGCCGCGCACGATGATGCGGGCCCCGAGCTGGGCGAGCGCCTGGTGGTCCGTGGCCGGGTGCAGGTAATGGGCGCTGTCGGCCTGCTGCAGCGCGCGCGTGTCGTAGCGCTTGTCCTCCGTAGCGCCGTCAGGCGCGTAGGAGAGCGGCTTGCCCTCCGTAGCGCCGGGCGCGAACGAGGCCGCGGCACCCGCGTCCGTCAGCCCAACGTCCTTCAGTATCCTGGCTTGCATCAGCGCTCTCCGGTCAAACGTGCAGAAGCAGGTGTTCTCGCTCCCACGGGCTGATCACCTTCATGAACTCGGCGTACTCCAGCTCCTTGACCGAGAGATAGACGTCGATGAACGGCTTGCCGAGCACCTTGTGGAAAGCGGTGCAGTCGCGCAGCTCGCTCAGGGCGTCAGAAAGGCTGCGTGGCAGTTCGTAATCGAGCGAGTAGGCGCTGCCGTCGCTCTCCGGTGTCGGCTCCAGCCGCTCGCTGATGCCGAGCCAGCCGCACGCCAGCGTCGCTGCGATCGCCAGGTACGGGTTGGCGTCTGCACCGATCACGCGATTCTCCACGCGCCGGTTTTCGGGCGTGGAGCCGGGGATGCGGAAGCCGACAGTGCGGTTGTCATGGCCCCACTGGATGTTGATCGGCGCTGCCCCGTGCCGCACGATGCGCCGGTACGAGTTCACGTACGGTGCGACCAGCGCCATCGCCGCCGGCATGTACTTCTGCAGCCCCGCCAGGTAGCTGTTGAACAGGGAAGAGGGTGAGCCGTCCGGATTGCTGAAAATATTGCGCCCGGTTTTTGCGTCGACCAGGCTCTGGTGGATGTGCATCGCGCTGCCCGGCTCGCCCTGCATCGGCTTGGCCATGAAGGTCGCGTACATCTGATGGCGCAACGCGGTTTCGCGCAGCGTCCGCTTGAAGTAGAACGACTGATCGGCCAGCTCTAGCGGGTCCCCGTGCAGGAAGTTGATCTCCATCTGGCCTGCGCCGACCTCGTGGATCAGCGTGTCGACGTCCAATTCCATCGCCTTGCAGTAGTCGTAGATCTCCTCGAACAGCGGATCGAACTCGTTGACCGCGTCGATGCTGTATGCCCGGCGAACGGTCTCGGCGCGGCCACTGCGGCCGACCGGCGGCGCGAGCGGCATGTTCGGATCCGCGTTCTTCGCCACCAGGTAGAACTCCAGTTCGGGCGCTACCACCGGCTCCCAGCCTTTTTCGCGATACAGGTTCAGAACGCGCCGCAGAACCGTGCGCGGAACGAAATCGGCCGGCTCACCATTGGCTCGGAAGGCATCGTGGATGATCTGCGCGGTCGAATCGGCCGCCCACGGCACCAGGCATGCCGTGCTCGGATCGGGTCGCAACACCAGGTCGTGATCGGTTGCCGCGATCACGGCGCGGTAGCTCGGGTCGTCGCCGGGTTTGTCGCCGTTGACGGTCATCGCCAGCACGTCTTCCGGCACCCGCATTCCGCGGTCTTCGGTGAATTTCTCGCGCGGCAGGATCTTGCCGCGCGCCACGCCGGCCAGGTCCGGGACGAGGCACTCGATCTCGGTGATGCGGTTCTCGTCGAACCAGCGATCCAGGTCCTTCTCGGTAAAACTGCTGCGTACCACACTCGCACTCATGATCGATTGACCTCGGTTGCTGGCGCCGCCGGGGATGGCGGCTTGCTATTCGGGCGGCGATGGGGAGCGCCGGCGGGCCCGCGCGCATCCGATCCGCCGCGGCTGGGGCCGACGTTCGGGGCGTCAGCGAATGCGCCGCCTTCGGCGCACGCCGTTGCCGCGGATCTGGAAGCCGCGGATGCGTTGGGACGTATCCCCTTGCATAGTGTGCATGGACTGGATTGTAGTCCCGATTGGTATTATGGCGAGAGCCAGTATTGGCGTCTCGATGGGGCCAGTAATCCGCGAAGGAGCGATCCGCAATGCGCCATGCCGCCCCCACTGACGAGCTGTTGCGCGCGGCCTTCGCCGATGCACAGGCGGCTGCCGGCCTGCCGCGCTATCGGATCCTGTACGACGCGGTGCGGCGCGCGATCCTGTCGCAGCAGCTTGCCCCGGGAGCGAGGCTGCCGTCCACGCGCGAGCTCGCGCGCGATCTCGAGCTGTCGCGCAATACCGTGTTGTCCGCATTCGAGGCGCTGCTGGCGGAAGGCTATCTGGTATCTCGTGCGGGCAGCGGGACGTTTGTTGCGCACGCTGCGGCAGTGCCGATCTCGCGCAGTGGCCGGCGCCCGGCCGACGGCGCGCGCGGCGCTGTGGTGGCGGTTCGCGACGGCGCGGGTGAACTGTCCAAACGGGGTGCGCGCCTTGCCCGCTTCCGCGGCGGCCAGCGGCTGGAGATCCTGCCAATGGGCGGTTCCGAGGTCGATTTCACGCTCTTTCCGATGAAGCAGTGGCAACGCTTGCAGAGCCGCCAGTTGCGTCAGGGACGGCTCGATCTGCTCGATTACGCCATTAAGGGTGGCTTTGCTCCGCTGCGGCGGGTCATCGCCGACTACCTGCGCGCGTCGCGCGCGGTACGGGTCGAGGTCGAGCAGGTGGTGTTGACGGCGGGCACCCAGCATTCGCTCGACTTGTGCGCCCAGCTGCTGGCCGACGCCGGTGACACGGTCTGGATCGAGGATCCGGGCTACTGGGGCGCCCGTTGTGTGTTCGACGCGAGCGGCTTGAAGCTCGAACCGATCGGCGTTGACGCGGAGGGAATGAATGCCGAGCTGGCGTCGCGCGGAAGCCGTCCGCGCCTGATCTACCTGACGCCGTCCAACCAGTACCCAATGGGTGTCGCGATGAGCTTGGCGCGGCGGCGCGCGCTGCTGCAGATCGCGGTGCGCGAGCGCGCGTGGATCATCGAAGACGACTACGACAGCGAGTTGCGCTACAGCGGGCGACCGCTGGCGAGTCTGCAGGGCCTCGATTCCGCCGAGCGGGTCGTGTACGTGGGCACGTTTTCGAAGGTGCTGTATCCAGGCATCAAGATCGGTTACATGGTCGTTCCGGCGGCGTTGGCCGAATCATTCGGCAGCGCGGTGTACGACCTGCAGAGGCCGGGGCAGCTGGCAGTGCAAGCGGCGCTGGCCGAATTCATCGAGCGCGGCTACTTCGCCACCCATATCCGCAAACTTCGGCAGACGTATGCCGAACGGCGCGAGCGGCTGATCGGCGCGCTGCAGGCACAGCTGGGCGGGGCGGCCCGCATCACCTCCCAGCCGGCCGGGCTGCACCTGGTCCTGCGCCTGCCGGACGGCTGCGACGACGAGCGAATCGAGGCTTTGGCGGCGGAACGGGGCACGACGGTGCGCGCGCTGTCGCGCTATTCGATCGGGCCGGCCAGCGTTCGCGGCTTGGTGATCGGGTTCGGCTACACCGCACCGGAGCGGCTCGCCCATCATGGACGCAACGTCGCCAAAGTCGTGCGCGCTTCGCTGGCGCGTTCTTGATCAGCGGCTACCGCCCGTCAGGTTCGCCGAGGCGCCTGACGCAGCGGCCGCACAGGTAGGTCCATACGAATGTAGCGGCGGCAAGGCTCGTGATTTCCGAGTAGTCGTACGCGGGCGCGACTTCGACGCAGTCCATTCCGACCCAGTTCAAGTCCGACAGCTCCTCCAGCAGCGTAAGAACCTGCGCCGTTGTGAGACCCCCGGCTTCGGGAGTTCCGGTGCCGGGGGCGAACGCCGGGTCGAGGCAATCGATGTCGAGCGTCAAGTACACCGGCGCGCGATCGTGGCGGGCAACGCGCGCCCGAATCTCCCCAACCACCCCAGCCAGCTGCTCGGCGCTTTCGCGCCCACGCAGCTCGCGCGCGCCGATCACGCGACCTCCGGAACGTTGCACAAACTCGCGTGCCTCCCGGTTGGCCGGTGAGCGGATGCCGATCTGCACTGTGGCCTCGGGAATCACCAGGTCCTCTTGAATCGCCTCGCGCATCCAGGTTCCGTGCCCCGAGGGTTCGCCGAAATGATCGCTCCAGGTATCGCAATGGGCGTCGAAATGGACGATCGCCAGCGGCCTGCCACGCTGCGAACGATGCGCGCGCAGGATCGGCAGCGTGATCGAGTGATCGCCGCCGAGCCAGCACACGTGGCCGCTCGCGAGCAATTCGCCAGCCGCTGCTTGCAACGCCTCACGCTGTTGCGGCAGCGAGGTCGCAGGCAGCATCAGGTCTCCCGCGTCCGCCAGCGCCTCGCCCGGCGCGCAGCCGTACAGCGGGTGGACCGCACCGCACAGCATGCGGCTGGCCGCGCGAATCGCAGCCGGTCCGAAGCGCGCCCCCGGGCGGTTGGTGACGGCGGAGTCGTACGGAACGCCAGCGACCGTGAACGCTGCGCCCGCCTTCGCGCTGCGCGCTATGGCGGGCAAATCCGCCGTAGCCCGTAGGGCGGAGGCGGCGCCTTCCCGACGCGCAGCGCCGAGGAATGTGGTGGGGGAGAAGTACGCGGGCTCGTAGCGCATGAAACGGTCAGCCTCGATGTTGCGTTCGTATTTCGAGACCGAGGTCGATGCTAGCATCGGTCAAGCACTCACTGGAGCAGCAGACGTGGCGACGCAAGTACAAGAACAGATGCGGCAGCTGAGCGGATGCAACTATCTGCGCGGCGCCTGGGTGGCCAGCGCGGGCCGCCGGATCGACGTCGTCGACCCGGCCACCGAAGAAGTGATCGGCCAGCGAGCCGAGGCTACCGCCGGCGAGATCGATCTTGCGGTGCGCAAGGCGGCCGAAGCACAGCGGCTGTGGTGGGAGCGCAGCGCGCTGGAGCGTTCCGAGGCCTTGCACGAGGTATCGCGCCGGCTCAAAGAGCTGCGCGAGCAGATCGGCGAATGCATGACGCGAGAGATGGGAAAGCCCTTTCGCGAATCGACCTGGGAGGGCGGGGCAGCGGCGTCGTCGTTCGACTATTACGCGGAGCTGGCGCGCCACGACCAGGGGCGCGTCGCCGGTCCTTCGATCGCGGGCCAGGTCCATTTTACGTTGAAGGAGCCGCTCGGCGTGGTGGTGTCGATCGTGCCGTTCAACTATCCGGTGCTTCTGTTTGGATGGCAGGCGGCAGCTGCGCTCGCCGCCGGAAACGCGATCATCGTCAAACCGTCGGAGCTCACGACCTTGACGGTGTTGCTCTCGATGCCGGCGTTCGACCATCTTCCGCCCGGGCTGGTGCAGGTGGTGGCGGGCGGGCGCGAGACCGGCAGCGCGCTGGTGGAGCACGCCGGGACACACGCGATCGCGTTCACCGGCAGCGTGCCGGCGGCGCAGGCCGTGGCGCAAGCTGCGGCTCGCCGTTTCAAGGCGACATTGATCGAGGCGTCCGGCAACGATCCGTTCATCGTGATGCCGTCGGCACCGATCGACACCGCCGTCAAGGGCGCCGCGTTCGCGGCGTTCCTGAACTGCGGCCAGGTGTGCACGGCTGCCGAGCGCTTCTACGTTCACCGCGACGTCTATCGCTCGTTCGTCGACGGGCTTGCGCGGCAGGCGGCAACGCTGCGGGTCGGCAGCGGCCTGGGGCGGGTCGATATGGGGCCAATGGCGTCGCAGCGCGAGCGCGAGCGCTACGAACGCATCATCGCGCGTGCGGTCGAGCAGGGGGCGCGCGTCGTCACCGGCGGCGGCCGGCCGAAGCACCTTGCGCGCGGCTGGTTCGTCGAGCCGACCGTGATCGAAGTGACCGCCGAGATGGACATCCTGCGGGGCGAATCCTTCGGGCCTGTGGCTCCAGTGTGCCGCGTCGACAGCCTGGACGAGGCGATCGCCATGGCCAACCGCTCCGAGTTCGGGCTCGGCGCCAACATCTACACGTCGGACCTGGCCGAATCGATGCGTGCGGTCCACGAGATCGAATCCGGCATGGTGTGGGTCAATACGCCGTTGAACGACAACGATGCGGTGCCGTTCGGCGGCCGCAAGATGAGCGGCGCCGGTCGCGAACTGGGAGGCGAGGGCCTGGACCAGTTCCGCCGCTCCAAGATGGTGATGATCGCGCCGCAGGCGCGCCCGGATCCGGAGTGGTTTCCGTATCCGGACGCCGACGCATTCGACGCGCGCTGAGCGTCGGGGGCTGCACCGGAGCGCCCCTTGCGCGGGCGCTTCGCTACATGTGGTAGATCGCGGTCAACCCGATCGTTCGCGGCCGGAACGTGTAGTTGCGGACCAGCACACCCTGGCTTGCCACCGCGCTGGGATCGGCATCCGTGTGCGAATTCGGGCCGCCGGGCGGCAGCAGCGGGTGCGTGTCGAACACGTTATCGACGAAAGCGGACAGGTCCCACCGGTGGAACTTGGTTCCCGCGCGGATCGTCACGAAAGTGGTCGCCGGCGGCGTGTACGCAAACCGGTCGAACACGGTCGGACTGACCCCCGGGTCCTGCGCAGCTGTGCGCAGGTTACTCTTGCTTTCGTACTCGTAGTCCAGACGGAAGTACGACAGCAGAGCGAAAGCGGTGAATTCGTACAAGGCCCCGATCGACACGGTCCATGGAGGCGAGGCTACGCCGGAGTCGCCCACCACCGCGTCGCCCGTGCGCGCCACAGGCAAGCCGCTCGGACCAAGGCTCAGGTCCTGGCTGTAGGTCGCACGCGTGTAGCCGAACGCCGACTCGAACGACAGCTCGTCGGTGGCGTTCCAGTCGGCCTGCAGATCAAAACCTTTCGAGACCGCTGCACCGACGTTCGCCGTGAACTGCAGTCCACAGCCGGGCAGGTAGACGTTCTGCTGGATGTCGTTCCAGTCGATGTAGTAGGCGCTCGAAGCGAGCTTCAAACTACCGAACTTGTCCTTGGCTCCGATCTCGTAGCTCTTCACGCTGTCCGACTTGTATGTGGTGGGAGCGAACTGGCCCGTCAGCCCCAGCGTCTGGAACGTGGGGATGCAGAGGGAACGTGGAATCGGTGCGTTGTCGCCGCCGGTGCGGAACCCCTTGGCGTAGGTGGCGTAGAACAGGTTGTTCGGATCGGCCTGGAACGACACGCCGAGTTTCGGTGTGAACGGCGTTTCCAGCTTGTTGCCGGAGCCCAGGCCCGGCCCGCCGTTTTGGGTGCCGTCGGCGTAGTGGTTGAAATCGAACGCCGTCTTGGCGATTCGCGCGCCGGCAGTCACCTTGAGCCGAGGGATGAGCTCGTAATTGGCTTCGCCGAACAGCGCAACCTGGCGGTCGTGTCCGGTGTTGTAGTTGTAGTACGAGTAGCCACCTTTCACCAGTGGGCAGGTCCCGGAGGCGCATAGCGATCCGAATCCGTTGGGTCCGGTCGCGCTGGTTCCGTACAGCGCCTGGAACAGCGAATCGACCATCGGGTCATAGATTTCCTCCAGACTGACCTGGCGGGTGAACTGATAAAAGATCCCGCTGGTCCATGTCAGGCTCGCATTCGGGTCGTTCGACTGCAGGCGGATCTCTTCGGTGAAAGTTCTCTGCTCGTTGGTGACGGTGGCGGGCGACCGGTAGTTCTGGACGCTGGCCGGCAGATGCAGACCGAACTGATCGACCAGCGGGTAGTTCGCGTCGTTCAAGTACTGCAAGGTGCCGATCGGGTTGGCTGCGCACGGGGGAGGAAATCCGGCCGCCGCATTGCAGTTGGTGTTGCGCAGCCCGTTGGTCTGGTAGTAGCCCAGGTTGTACAGCGTGCCGTCGTAACCGCTCGCATCGTCGCGCGTGTAGTAGGACGTATTGGAGATCAGCGACACCTTGCCGATGTCGGCTTCGGCCTTCAGCACCGGAAGGAAGTAGTGATCGGGCTCCGGGCGCCCGGTCGGATCGGCGTTGAGGAAGCGATGGCTGCCCGGATCGGAAGTCACGGTCACACCGTTGGCTCCGCGGTCCGTCGGCCAGAATACCGAGATGTCGTTGCGGTTGCGATGCTGGTACAGAAAGCTCGGAGTGAGCGTCACGTCCTCGGTCACCGCCCACTTGGCGGCCAGCCGCGCGACGTAGGTGGCATCCCAATTATCTTTGGGGGCGACTGTTGCGAGCGTGAACGGATCGATGCGGTCGATCCAGCCGCCGTCACGCCGGTACCAGATGCTGCCGCGCACGCCGAGCTTGCCGTCGACCAGCGGCACGCCGCCGGCGACGCCCGCTTCGTAGCTCGGGTCGCCGCCCTCGGTGAACGCAACTTCCGAGCGTGCGTACACGCTGGATTTCGTCACGCTCGGTTGCGTCAGGATGTAGCGCACGGTGCCACCCTCCGAACCGGCGCCGAAAAGGGTGCCCTGCGGTCCGCGCAGCACTTCGACCCGCTCCAGGTCGAAGGTCTTGGGCAGGGTGTCGTCGGCATTGAAGCCGAGCGAGTGGATCTGGATCGGCGTGTCGTCGATGTAAATCCCGGTCGTTCCCGAGCCTCCCGAGGACCCGATGCCGCGGATGGTGATCTGGTTGATGCCGGTTCCGGTAGCGTCGATCTTCACGCCCGGCGTGAAGCGCGCGACATCGGTGAAGTCCTTGATGCCCTTTTCGTCCATCGACTCCTGCGTGAACGCGCTGACGCTGACGGGAACCTTGCTAAGCGCCGCTTCGTGCCGGGTCGCGGTAACGACGATCTCTTCGATTTTCCCGCCAGCTGGGGGCGCCGTTGCAGGCTCCGCATTTGCTTGCGGCTCGGGCGGCGGAGCAGGGGGCGGAGCTTCCGCGGGCGCGGCTTCGGGCGCCTGCGGTGCAGTGCCGGTGCCGGGTGTCTGCTGCGGTGCACCGGCGTCGGCCGCGCTGGCGCCTGGTGCGTCCGCCTGTTGTGCATGCGCCGGTGAAATCGTCGCCGCCAGACAGCCGACGGCAAGTGCGCAGGCGGCGCGAAGCAGGCCGCCATGAACGTTGGATTGCTCCATGTCCTCCTCCCTGCTGCAACTTTTTTCTTGTCGGTCCCTCCGAGCTATATCGATGGTACCATCGCCGCCGTCCGCAATACCGGTCACCGCTGCTCCTCCCCCCCTTTTGTGAAGCCCGTTGCTGTCCTGCAGTACTACGTGCGCGACGGAGTCGGCTTCTTCGGCAAGCATCTGAGAACGCGCGGAGTTCCTTTGCGCGTATTCGAGTTGTTTAACGGCGACACCGCGCCGGCCTTGCTCGAATCATTCAGTGGGCTGTGCCTGCTCGGCGGCCCCATGAGTGTGAACGACGACTGGCGCCCGCTGCGCGAAGGCGAGCGGCTGGTGCTGGAAGCGTTGCGCACCGACGTTCCGGTGTTCCAGTGGCACAACGAGATGTTCAGCGTGCCGCAGGGCGCGCGGCTGATCGCGACAGGGCAATGGTGTGCACATCAGGCTTTTGCGATCGGAAGCCTGCACATCGGCGTGCAGTTCCATTGCGAGATCGACCAGCCCAAGATCGATTCGTGGCTGACCGTGGCCGAATCGGCCGACATCGACCGCTTTGCCGATTCGCCCGCGGTCCAGTGCCGCGAGGCAATCCGATCCGCCACCGAATCACGCCTGGCCGAAGGCCAGCGCGCCGCCGCGCACATCTACGACCGCTGGATCGAACGCGTGGCGTCCTGAGGTCTGTCCGGGCAACGGAAATGCTGCGCCGGCTCGAACGGAATGCTGCGCGGACTGCTGCCCCGTCGCTCGATCGTCAGTTGTGCCGGCTCGCCGTATCGATGAACGCAGCCAGATCGGCCTTCATCCTGTGCAGCGAAGGCGCATGGATGTACATCATGTGGCCGGCCTCGTAGTACTTCATCTGCACGTGATCGCGCAGCTGCGCCGGTAGGTCCAGGTGCGCTATGGTGTACTCGGTCCCGAAGAACGGCGTGGCCAGATCGAAGTAGCCGTTCAGCACCAAGGTCCTGAGCGACGGGTTCAGCGTCATCGCGTGCCCCAGGTCCGGAGTGGTGTTGCCGAACGGCTGCGGGTACTCGCCCAGCGGCGCCTTGTGTTCCCACTTCCAGTGCCGGCCGATGTCGAAGTTGAACGGCTGGAACGTCCGTTCGCGCGGCGCGTTCAGGTCGCGGTAGTAATAGTCGAGGAATGCGGCGACGAAGGCGGGCGCGATCGCCGATAGCTGCGGGTCGTAGTTCATTTCCTTGCTGAGCGGGTCGACGCTGGGGCCGGTGAAGCGCGCGTCGAGCCTTCCGATCGTCAATCCCTCGGCCTCGAGCAGATGATGCGCGAACATCGACTCCGACACGCGGAATCGCGCCTCCTTCAGGTACTGCGGCGCAAGGCCGGTGAGATCGTGCAGACCATCCGCAAGCTTGTCGCGCTCCTCGTCCGTCAGCGTGTCACCTCTCATCAGCGCCGCCAGGTACGGGCCGACCGCGAAGCTGCGGGCTTGGTCGATCACGGCTTTCAGGTCGCGCTCTGGCGCGATCCGATGGTGATACCAGGCCGCCGCTGCGTAGGACGGCAGGAACAGCGGGTACGGCCGGTCGTTGCCGGGAAGGGCGAATAGCGATTCGAGGTCGGTAGCCACGGAGATCAGGATCACTCCGTTGAACGCCATCGACCAGCGCTGTTGCAGCGCGTTGACCACGGCGGCCGCGCGCGTGGTGCCGTAGCTCTCCCCAAGCAGGAATTTCGGAGAGCGCCAGCGCTGTCGGTCGGTCACGTACTGTGCGATGAAGCGCGCCACCTGATCGGCGTCGGCATCGATACCCCAGAACTCCTCGTCCTTGTGTCCGCATACGGCGTGGCTGACTCCGGTGCCGACCGGATCGATCATCACCAGGTCGGTGCGGTCCAGGATGCTGTCTTCGTTGTCGATCACCGGGTATGGCGGCGGCGGGGTGGGAGCAGCGTCGACCGTGACGATGCGGCGCGGCCCGAGCGCTCCCATATGCAGCCACAGCGACGAGGAGCCGGGACCGCCGTTGAATGCGAATGTCAGCGGCCGCAGCCCCGGATCGCGCACGCCGTCCTGGGTGTAGGCGACGTAGCCGATGCTTGCGGTCGGCTTGTCCTGCTCATTGCGCAGGATCAGCGTACCGGCGGCCGCGGTGTACTCGACCGTTGAGCCGCTGATCGCGAGGCGATGGTGCGTCAGCGCCTGCTCGGGCTTGGGTTCCGGTACTTCTTTGGCTTTCGGGTCGTCGCCAGGGCAGGTTGGCGCGGCGGATTTCTCGGCGCCCGCCTTGTCGGGCTGCGCTGTCGGCTCGTCCGCCCATGCGACCGTGCCGGGGGGCAGGCCACCTCCGGCCAGCAGCGGCACTACGGCGGCCAGCACGGCACGGAGCGCGGCGCGGCAGGTCCGGCGCAGGCCCCCTCCTTCCCCCATGCCAGGGCCCGCCGGTCGCATCGGCCGTTGGTGCTCGCCTCTTTACTTACTTGACCCGCTCGATCGCTTCGCGGAAGGCTTGGGCGTCCTGCGCGTTACCGATCTCCGGCGCCAACCGTTCCACCAGCGTGTCCAGGTTCGGCACGCCGGCGGCGAGCTTTTCGTCGACCAGCAGGCCGGCCATCGGACCGATGTAATCGATCAGGATGCTCTTCACCCGTGAAATCTGCGCGGCTGGAATGTTGCTGGTGGGCCGCCGGATGTTGCGCGTCTCCGGTGCGGTGCGCGGCGGTGGAACTCCTGGCAAAGTACGCGGACGTTCGCCACCGGGGGTGGTTTCAGGATCCATGTGAAGTCCTGTGGAGTCGGCGTGGAGTGCCTCCGGGTCGAGTGCGTCGACCGCCAGTACCGAGGAAACCGCCTCGGCGTTGCTGCCCGACAGCATGCGCGAGAGCAGGCCGAGCAGTGCCCGCTCGTTCGGCAGATCTTCGTCGCGCAGCACCTCCGGGTCGGGACGGAAAGTTGCCGATTTCGCCACGGCGCTCGCGGCCAGCTCCGCTGCGCCCTTGCCCCGGCGTGGACCGTATCCAACGTGAACGATCCGCCCGTTCTCGATGCCGATGCGGATTTGCCTGCCGTCGAACGTCACGACGTACAGCTGGCCGGTTGAATCCCGGCTCTGAACGCGCAACAGCAGTTCGAGTGGGGACATCCTGACCACCTTCCTCTCGCTCGTGGCGGGCCGGTGGCCCGCTTATTTCCGCGCCCGTCCCGCGCCTATCCCGCCTCGGTCTTCGTCAAACGCTCCATCGCCAGCCGCAGGCTTCGAGTCATCCGCTCGATCGCGCGGGACAGGCCTCCGATCTCGTCACGACGATCGGTACCTGGAATCTCGTGGTCGAAATGCCCGCGGCTCATGTCCTCGGCGATCGTGGTCAGCCGCACCAGCGGGCGTGACAGCCCTGGTGCGAAGATAGCAGCGAACGCCGCCGCCAGAAGAACGGCCACGAACAGCAGGATTCCCATTGTGCGGTCGGTGTCCGCAACCGGCCTCAGCGCCTCCACCCTGTCCATCTGCACTGCGACCAGCCAGCCGAATTTCGCCGGCTCCAGCACTGCGATGACCGGCCTGCCGTTGTCGCAGGTGAAAGTGGTCGTACTTGGCCCACAGTCGTCGTACTCGAGCACACCGCCGCGCGTGCTCTCCCGGTTCTGGAAAATCGGGCTCTTGGTCCAGTCGCGCAGCTCCTTGTCGAACACCGCCCCCGTCAGACCGGCCAGCTTGCCGTCCGGTGCGATCAGGATTGCGCGGCCGCTCTCGCCGCCGATCTCCGCTCTGCTCGCGTTGGCAAGAAGGTCGGTCAGCTCGTTCAGGCCGTTGGTCTTGGCCAGCACGCCCAGCACCTTGCCCTGCTCGTCCTTGATCGGCACCGAGACGACCCAGGAGGGCCGGTTGGTGGTCTTGCTGATCAGCATCTGCTGGCCCATCACCTGGCCGGCCATTGCGGTCTTGAAATAGATGCGCTCGTGGTAATCGATCGGAGCCAGGTTGTCGGAGCGGGTGAACGACATGCCGTCGGGCCCGACCGTGAAGGCGAGCTGCGTCCACGGCTGGTGGCTCGCGATCGCCACCAGCACAGGCTTTTGCAGCTCCGGCAACATCGATCGAATTGCGATCGTGTCGGCATGCTCGGCCAGCGTCTCGTAATTGAGGTTCAGCCACGCGTCCGCGCGCTGTGCCACGCGCACCGCTTCGATCCGAAGCCGATCGACGGCGAGCTGCTGAGCTTTGCCGGTGGCCTCGCTGCGTGCGATGTACCAGGTGACCAGCAGCGGCAACAGCGCCGCCACTAGGAGTCCGAGGAAGAAACGCCAGAATAAGCTTAAGGGAGGCAGGATGCTGGCCATGGATCGATACGCAGCCGTGTCGTGGACGAGGCGGAGAGTGGTTATCGCATGCAACGCGATTCGATGTCAAAGATCACGCTACCGCATAGAGGGCATCAAAAGGCAGTCAAAGATGGTGGGCCGTGCAGGATTCGAACCTGCGACCAACGGATTAAAAGTCCGCTGCTCTACCGGCTGAGCTAACGACCCGTGACCGGTTGCGGCAGGATGCCGGTTCTTCGATGTCCGTCAGCTGACGGACTACGGGGCAAACAGTGATTATCCAGGGGCGGCGAGGCGGGCGTCAACGCGAGCGGTTCATTTTGCACCCAGGGAGGAGAGGCGGTCCTTCGCGAGCTTGGCGGAGTCGCTGTCGGGAAAATCGGTGATGACCCGGTTCAAGGTCACGCGCGCGGCCTTCTTGTCGTTCAATTCGATCTGGCTGGCTGCGATGTTCAGCAGCGCGTCCGGTGTCTTCGGCGAATCGGGGAAACGATCGACCAGCGCCTGTTGGGCCGTGATCGCGGCGCGGTAGTCCTTGATCGCGTAGTACGAGCTGCCGAGCCAGAACTGGGCCGAAGGCGCATACGGCGACTGCGGATAACGGTTCAAAAAAGCGGTCAATCCGCCCACCGCGGTGCGGAAGTCGTTTGCCTTGAACAGCGCCATCGCCGATTCGTACGCAGCCTGCTCGTCGCGATCGACCTGGACGCTCTTGCCCTCGACCGTCACCGCCAGCGGTTCGAGCTTGCGGATGCGGGCGTCCAGGTCCGAGTAAAGGTCCTTATTGCGCTTCTGCAGGGTAGCCACGTCGTTGGCCACCTGCTCGAGCGTTCCACGCAGCTTGGCCAGCTCCTGGTTCAGCTGGTCGAACTGCCCGCCCGCGGCGAGCTGGCCGCGCTGAATCGCCTGCACCAGGTCGTCGAGGCGATCGATCCGCTGCGACAGCGCGTCGATCCGCGCAGCGTGCTCTTTGCGCAGCTGTTCCACCTGATCGCGCAGATCGACAATTGCCTTGCGCGCCTCTTCGTCGCCGAACAAGGCGAGCGCCGGAGCCGACAGGCTCAGCAGCAGCGCCGCCGCCAGCAGCGCTCGCAGGTGCGCAGGCAATGTACGCATCATCGGTACACGACGTCCGCGCGCCGGTTCTCGGCCCAGGCGGTCTCGTCGTGCCCGAGCTCCTTGGGCTTCTCTTTGCCGAGGCTGATCGTCTCGATGCGAGCGCCCTGCACGCCGACCAGTTCCATGCGCTGACGCACCGCGTCAGCGCGCCGCTGTCCCAGTGCCAGGTTGTATTCGCGCCCCCCGCGCTCGTCGCAGTTGCCTTCGATCCGGACCTGGCGCGCGGTGTGGTCGACCAGGTAGCGCCCGTGCGCCTCGATCAGCGGGAAGAACTCGTTCTTGATCACCGACTTGTCGAAATCGAAGTACACGCTGCGCTTGGCCAGAACGCCGTTCGGATTGTTCAACTCGTCGACCACCGGCGGCGGAGCCGGCGCTTCGACTCTGGCCACAGGCGGGGGTGCCGGTGCGGGGGCGGGTGCCTCGGTCGGCTTGCTCTGCTCGACCACTGGTGCGGGCTTCTCTTCGAGCTTGGTGCTGGCGCATCCGGCCGCCACCATCGCAGCGGAGG
>Ga0187846_10000804_pt1 | contig 17920 bp, 19 predicted proteins | sample TC_taG_FD_161473 | JGI IMG/M metagenome (GOLD analysis project Ga0187846, IMG submission 161473) | Biofilm microbial communities from the roof of an iron ore cave, State of Minas Gerais, Brazil - TC_06 Biofilm (v2) | ecosystem: Environmental > Terrestrial > Deep subsurface > Cave > Wall biofilm...
CGGCGCGTAAGCTTACAAAAACAGTTCACCACGGATCCTGGGGAGGCGCCGTGTTTCTCGGTCACTATGCGGTCGCCCTGGGCGCCAAGCGTGCCGCGCCTGCAGTTTCGCTCGGCACCCTCATCGTGGCGGCCGCGTTTCTCGACCTGCTTTGGCCCGTGCTCGTGCTGGCGGGAATCGAGCGCGTCGCGATTGCACCCGGCGCGACCGCCTTCACCCCGCTCGATTTCGAGTCCTATCCGATCTCGCACAGCCTGGCGACGGCAGTGCTCTGGGGGCTGGCGTTCGGAGCAGCGTACTGGGCAGTCCGCCGCTCTCCGATGGCCGCGGGCCTGCTCGCGCTGCTCGTTGTCAGCCACTGGCTGCTCGACGCGGTGGTGCACCGCCCCGACCTGCCGCTCGCGCCCGGCGGGACGACCCTGGTCGGCCTCGGACTGTGGAACTCGATCGCAGGCACGCTCGCGCTGGAGCTCGTCATGTACGCCGCCGGGATCGCCATTTACCTGCGCGCGACGCGCGCGCGCGATCGCATCGGCAGCCGGGGATTCGCAGTGTTTGCGTTGTTTCTGCTCGCGATCTACGCGGGCGCCGCGTTCGGGCCGCCGCCCCCCAACGCCAGCGCAGTTGCCTGGTCCGACATGGGTCAATGGCTCGTGATCCTGTGGGCGGCGTGGGTGGACCGGCACCGAGCCGCGATCCAGCGCGCCTGAGCGCAACTTCCCCGCGGTGCTCCGAGTCAAGCCATCGAGCGCGGCTTGCGCGCGCGTTTGTACACGAGGCGGTCGAACGCCCTGTTCGGCAACAGCCGCAGCAGGCGCGCCAGCCACGCCATCTGCCAGGGGATCACCCGGTAACTCACGCCGAGCAGGATGGCATCGGCGGCTCGGCGGGCGAACGCGTCGGCCGGCATCAGGAACGGCATCGGATACGGATTATCAGCGGTCATGGGCGTATCGATGAATCCGGGAGCGATCGTCACCACCCGCACACCGCTTCCCCGCAGCTCGATGCGCAAGCTCTCGCAAACCGTGATCAGCGCGGCTTTCGATGCGCAGTACGCACCGGCGCCGGGCACGCCGCGCACGCCCGCCACGCTGGCGATCGCGGCCAGGGTGCCGCTGCCGCGCGCGCGCATCGGCGCCACGAAAGGATGGAAGGTGTCGACCGCGGCCAGGACGTTGGTGGCCAGAATGCGCTCGAACACCGGCAGATCTTGAGCGTACTCGATCAGGGCCCCGCTCGAGATGCCAGCGTTGGCGACGACAAGGTCAGTGCCGCCGCACGCCGCCTCGAACTCGCATGCCGCTTCGATCAGGCGGGCGCGATCGGTCACATCTACGGCGTAGCGGCGGTGGCTGCCCGGCAATTGCGCGATCAGCGAGTCCAGAACTTCGCCACGCCGCGCGACCAGCCCCAGATGCGCGCCGCGCGATGCGAATTCGCGCGCAAGGGCCGCGCCGATCCCGCTGGAGGCGCCGGTGATGAAGACGTTCACCGGTTCACTTCTTCCGGCGTTCCTTGCGGGCCTTGTCGATCAGGAAGTCCATTACCACGAGGGATTCTGGGCGGCTGCCGTGCACCATCGCCGGGGAGGTCTCGTACCTGCCGTCGCAGGCGAGCATCGGGGTTCCATCGATCTTGTAGGCGGTATAGACCTGCACCGCCCGGTTCGCCTCGCTCACGACGCTAAAGGAGTTGTAGGTCTGGAGCCACTTCGCCCGGTCGATCCCATTTTCCGCCATGAAATCGGCGATCTGGTTGGTGTCCAGCAGCGGATGGTGCTCAACGTGGATCGCGCTAAAGACTCTGTCGTGCAGATCGAGCCGGCCGAGCGCCTGCAACGAGTAGTAGAGCTGCGAGTGGGGCTGGCGCGACGGATCGAACGCAACCGGAACGCGCACGTACGCCACGTCGGCAGGAAGCTGTTTGCGCCATGCCTGAAGGTCGGGCGTGAACGCGAAACAGTGCGGGCAGCTGTACTGGAAGAACTCGGTGACCTCGATCTTGTCGCCCGTTTCGACCGGTTGCGGGTTCTGCAGGACGATGTAGTCGGTGCCGGCCACTGGCGTCCAGTTGCCCTGGGCGCGCGCGCCCAGCGGCGCCAGCGCTGCGCAACACAGGCCGACTAGAACGTCACGACGCGGGTTGGAAACAGGCATAGCGGTACCTCGGTTTGTTGGAAATGAGGGCGATCGGTTCAACGCGCGGCAACGCGCCGCCGCTGACCCGATCGGCGATCACGGACCGTGCACGACTTGCGCCTCGATCCCGTTCTCGCTAAGCGTGCGGCGGATGCCGGACAGGTCGTCGAGCTCACGGTACGGGCCGATTCGCACGCGGTACAGGACGGTGACCCCATCCTGCATCACCTGGGAAACCCTTGCATCCAGTCCCAGCAGCGCCAGGCGCGCACGCATCGAATCGGCATCCTGCGCGGACTTGAATGCGCCGACCTGCAGCATCGCGCGGCCACTGTCGGGCGCGGAGGCTGGCGCTGCGGTCGAAGCGACCGACGGCCCGGCCGGCCCGCCCGCCGAGGGCGCCGGTGCCACTGTCGCGGGCGGCGTCTGGCCAGGCACCGCGGCCTTGCCCTGTCCCGCAGCCACAGCCGCAGCCGGCTGTGCGGGAACGTTGACTTCCTGCGACACGGCCTGGTTCGAGTAGAGCGGCTTGTTCGGGTCGGGAAGCTGGCCGCCGGCGCCCGGGTTCACGTTCTCGGTGGGCCGCTGGACCTTGTTGACGAACGGCACCGGTGAATTCGTGATGTACAGCGCCATCCCTGCGGACAGGGCGATGCCGCACACCAGCCCGGCCACGAAGCCACCGACGGCGCGGTCAGACCAAGTCAAGGCAGGTATCGGCATTCGGGAATCCGCTGCTTTCGCGAAGGAACGCTACATTCGTTCGGGGGCGGACACACCGATCAACCCCAGTCCGTTTCTCAGCACCTGCCGCACCGCGAGCAGCAGCGCAAGGCGCGCGGACCGCAGGCCCGGGTCGTCCACGAGGATGCGTTCGGCATTGTAGAACCCGTGCATCTGCGCGGCGAGCTCACGCAGGTAGAACGGGATCTGGTGCGGCGCCAGCATTTCGGCCGCTTCGCGAACGACGTCGGGGAAATCGCTCAGGCAGGACAGCAGCGCCATCTCTCGCGCGGACGCGAGCGGCGCCAAGTCAACTCGGATGGCGTCGTCTTCGTCGATCGCCACTCCCTGTGCGGCCGCCTGCGCCAGCACCGAGCAGATACGCGCGTGCCCGTACTGCACGTAATACACCGGGTTGTCCTCGCTGCGCGACAGCGCCAGGTCGATGTCGAACGCGAACTCGGTGTCCGCCTTGCGCGACACCAGGAAGAAGCGCGTCGCATCGCGCCCGACCCAGTCGATCAGATCGCGCAGCTCGACGAAGGTTCCCGCCCGCTTGGACATCTTGACTTCCTGCCCGCCCCGCATCACGCGCACCATCTTGTGCAGCATCACTTCGGGGTAGCTGGGGGGGACATCCAGCCCCCGGGACCGCGCCACCACCTGCAGTCCGGCACGTACGCGGGCAACCGTGCCATGGTGGTCAGCCCCTTGCACATTGATCGCGCGCGCGAAACCCCGTTCGAGCTTCGTCACGTGGTAAGCCACGTCGGGGACGAAGTAGGTGTAGGAGCCGTCGGCCTTGCGGACCACGCGATCCTTGTCGTCGCCGCTCCCGTCGATCGCGGTCGTACGCAGCCACAGCGCACCTTCGGATTCGTACGTCAGTCCGGACTGCTGCATCGCACGCACCGCCGCATCGACGCGACGGTCGGCATACAGTGACGACTCCAGGTAGAAGTGGTCGAAGCGCACACCCAGAGCTTCCAGATCCAGGTCCTGCTCATGCCGCAGGTACGCGACAGCGAAACGGCGAACCGCTTCCAGATCATTCGGGTTCCGCTCCGCGTGCACGGCGGCGCCATCGCGTGCCTGAACGGTAGCGCCAGCCAGGTAGGCGCGCGCGACGTCGACGATGTACTCCCCGAGATAGCCGATCTGGTCCGGCTTGATCGGCTCGCCGCGGAGCTCGCGCGCGCGCGCCTGAACCGACGTTGCGAGCTGCTCGATCTGGGCGCCGGCATCGTTGTAGTAGAACTCGCGCGACACCTGCCAGCCGCGCGCCGCCAGCACGTTGGCCAGCGCGTCGCCCAGCGCCGCCTGACGCGCGTGTCCCACATGCAGCGGTCCGGTAGGATTTGCGGAGACAAATTCGATCAGCGCGCGCCGCTGCCGTCCTTCCGGGCCGCTGCCGAAGCCGCTGCGTTGGCGCAACACGGTCCGGGCCACGTCCTGTTTGGCGGCTTCTGTCAGGCGCAGGTTAATGAAACCGGGCCCCGCAACTTCGACCGCTGCCAGCAGGCTTGCGCCAGAGGGAAGCTCGCGCAGGCGCGCAGCGACGGTCTCGGCGATCTGCCGCGGCGGCTGGCCCAGTTCGCGCGCAAGCGTCAGCGCCACGGGAGTCGCCAGATCTCCGTGCTCCGGAAGCTTGGGTCGCTGCAGTTCGATGTGGTCAGGCGTGGCGCGTACTGTGGCCAGCGCCTGGCGCAACAATTCCGCGATCGCCTGCCGCTGTTCGGCGAGCATGAATGACAGTATGTGCGGCGGCCGGAGCCGGGAGTGTAGCGGAGAGCGAGCCCTTGGCACGGGGCGCCGGTTCCCGCGTCGGTGGCGCCGGTTCCCGCCATCGCGCGAATGCATACTATTGGTCCGAGGCTTGCGCCGGGGCGCGGAATGGCACGGCTGCACTGGACAGGGAGATTGCGATGACCACTCTTCTTCTCGCGGACAAGGTTGCGCTCGTCACCGGGGTCAGCCGCGACGGGCAGGTCGGACAGGTGGTGGCGGCGGCGCTTGCCGCGCAGGGCGCCGCGCTGGCAATCGTGGCGCGTTCGCGCGATCGCGTCGAGGCGCGCGGGCGGGAGTTGAGCGCGAACGGCGCGCGCGTGCTGGCGATCGCTGCCAATCTCGCCGACGAATCCGAGGTGAAGCAGGCGGTGGACCGCGCCGTGTCGCAGTACGGCCGAATCGACGTCCTCGTGAATCTGGCTGGAGGTTTGACGCGTTACAAGCCCGCCGTCGAAACCTCGCTGGAGGACTGGAGGGCCGAGATCGACAACAATCTGCTCGCCACGTTCCTGTGCTCGCGCGCCGTGTTCGGCTCGATGCGCGACCGGGGCTCGGGCGTGATGGTGAACTTCGCGCGCGCGGGCTCGGCCCAGGCAAACATGGTGGCGTACAACTGCGCCAAGGCGGGGGTGGACGCGTTGACCCGGACGTTCGCTCTGGAAGGGCGTGATCACGGAATTCGCGTGAACGCGGTGGCGCCAGGGCTGGTCGACACCGAGTCGAACATCGAGGCGATGAAGCCCAAGGACCTGAAGAAGTGGGCGAAGAAGGACGACATCGCACGCGTAGTCGTCTTTCTCGCGTCGGAAGCGTCGGCCGGCATCACCGGTCAGACGGTGCAGGTGACCGGTTGGGGAATCTGACGCGAACTGGTCCGCGCCGCCTGACCGCCGCCGCGGCAGCGGCGATCCTGTTCGTCTCAGCTGCCAGCGCGCTGGCGCCCGCGCTCTGCCAGGCCGCGCCGCCGAAGACGCCGCCGAAAGCGCCCGCGAAAGAGCCTCTGAAGGTATTCAGCGCCGGCGCTTGCGAGCGTTTCGTCGCTAGCGCGGCCGCTCGATTCAAAAAGGAGCATCGCCGCGCGGTCGTGATCGAGGAAGGGACGGTCGGCCAACTCGTGGAGCGGATCAGCGAGGGAGAGCAATTCGACGTCGCGCTGTTGACGCCGGCCGGGGTGCAGCGCGTTCCGGATGGCTTTCTGGCCGGCCCGCCGGTGGAACTGGCGCGCGTAGGCATCGGCGTCGTGGTGCGCCAGAACGCTCCGCGACCCGATATCACGACTTTGGACGCGTTCGAGCAAACACTGCGGCAGGCCCGGTCGATCGCCTACGTCGACCCGGCCGCCGGTGGCACCAGCGGAATCTATTTCTCGCACGTGCTGGACAAGCTCGGGCTGACCGAGACGGTGCGGCCGAAAGCAGTCCTGGTGCCGGGAGGAGCCGTTGCACAGCGCGTGGCGAACGGTCAGGCAGAGATCGGCATCCAGATGATCAGCGAGCTCACCGGTGTCAAAGGTGTGACACTGATTGGACCTCTGCCCGCGCCGATCCAGACCTACACCGTCTATGCCGGCGTCCTCTCGGCTTCGACCTCGGACGCGGCGGCGGCGCGAGAGCTGCTGGATCTGCTGGAAAGTCCGGCCGTGGACGACTTGTTGAAGGCCGCCGGCTTGGAGCGCCCACCTGCCGCTCGGTAGCGGCGTCGACCGCTGCCAAATTCGCAGCAGTCCCTCAGGCACGCGCGAGTTCGAACAGCGGCTCCAACGCTCCGACCGTCAGACCCGCGTAGTTCTTGATCCGCGGCCGGAACTCCGCCGCTAGCGGACTCTCTTGCGGCCGAGGCAGCAGGCCGGTTCGGTGCAGGACTTCGGCAGTTACCGCATGCAGCGCGCGCGCATTGCCGTCGGCGAGGCGGATCGCGATCCCGATCGCGCGCGAACGCACGCCGATCGCTTGCACCCCGTCGGCGCCGGCCTTGGCGATCCAATCCCCACTGCCGGTCTGGGCGAGCGCAAGGTCGACGCGCCCGGTCCCCGACACGAGGTCGGGATGGCGCAACATCGCATAGCGCAGCGCAGCCAGTGCGTCGTCCTGTCCGGCAGCGAGCTGGGCGTACGTGTGCGCGAGGCGCAGCAGCGGCAGCGCATAGTTCGGCGCGCTGCAGCCGTCGATCCCGGGTTCGATCGGGCTTTCGCCGGCAAAGCGCTGAACCGTGTTGTGGATTCGCACCTGCAGCGCCGCTTCGGGCGCGAGGTAGTCCGCCAGGCGATGGCCGTGCAGGCGGCAGTAGGCGAGGAAGCCGGCGTGCTTACCGGAACAGTTATGGTACAGCGCGCCGAAGGCGCGCGGCGGCGCCGGCTCGCCGGTGGCGGCGTAGTACAAGGGTGGATGCGAGCCGCACTGCAGGTCGGCTTCACTCGCGCCAATTCGCCCCAGCATCCGCCGCACGATCTGCACGTGGACGGCTTCGCCGCTGTGGCTGGCGCACATCAGCGCCACTTCGTGCGAGCCGAAGCCGAACCGAGCCGGGCCTGCGTCCTCGATGAACGGGAGCGCCTGCAGAGGTTTGAGCGCGGAGCGCGTGAAGTTCAGCGCGTGGACGTCACCCGCGCCCGCCACCAGGTTGCCACGCAGGTCGCAAACGGCGACGCTGCCCCAGTGGACGCACTCGATCGCGCGCCCGCGGGTGGTGGCCAGCAGCGGCACATGGCCCGGTACCTCTTGCATGCAGGTGGAGAACAGAGAAATCAGGCCGGAGCCGGAGCTGGCGGCGCGGCCAGGCGGGCCGCAATCTCCTTGCGATACCGGTTCAGGTCCTGCACGGTCTCGAACGTACGTTCGAACAGCAGGCTCATGTTGTGCAGGATGCGCTTGACCACGCGCGTCTCCCACTCCGCGTCGAACCGGATCTGCTGATCGAGCCAGCGGTCGAGCCACCCAGGATCGGGCAGGCGCGACTGCACCGTATCCTGCGGGTACAGGCTGCGGTTGACGTGCAGATTGGTCGGGTGCAGCGGCTTGTCGGTGCGCCGGGCACTGGCCATCAGCACGCCGATCTTGGAGAAAGCCGCGCGCGCGGTGTCACCCGCCTCGATCAGGTACTTTTTCATGTAGCGCAGGTACGCGCCGCCGTGGCGCGCCTCGTCCTGCGCCAGCAGCTGGTAGATGTGGCAGATCACCGGCTCAGTGTGCCAGCTGGCGGCGCAGCGGTACCAGTGGTTCAGACGCACCTCGCCGCAGAAGTGCAGCATCAGCGTCTCCAGCGCGGGAGCCGGATCGAATTCGAACCGCACGTTGTGCAGTTCCTCCACGGTCGGAACCAGGTCGGGGCGGAAGCGGCGCAGGTACTCGATCAGCACGAGCGCGTGCTTCTGTTCTTCGAAGAACCAGACTGAGATGAATGCTGAGAAGTCCGAGTCCGCCCGGTTGTCGCGCAGGAACATCTCGGTAGCGGGCAACGCCGCCCACTCCGTGATCGCGTTCATCTTGATCGTCAGCGCCTGGTCCTGGCTCAGGCGCGAGCCGTCGTAACAATCCCACGGCACGTCCGTCTCCATGTTCCAGCGGACGGCCTCCAACGACTTGAAGAGCTCGGGGTACAGCATTTCCATGTTCGGCCCTCCCTGCCCGGGCAGGCCCTTACGCAGCAGCGCGCTTGTCATGCGCAATCATCGCGTACGCCGAATGGTTATGGATCGACTCGAAGTTCTCGCACTCGACCGTATAGGAGGCGACACGCGCGTCACGATTCAGCTCCAGGGCGACGTCGCGCACCACGTCCTCGACGAACTTGGGGTTATCGTACGCCCGCTCTGTGACATATTTTTCATCAGGCCGCTTCAGCAGGGACCAGACCTCGCACGAGCCCGCAGATTCCGCAATACGGATCTGGTCGGCGATCGGCAGCGGCGCCGCCAGCTCCGCAACGACCGTTACGTGCGAACGCTGATTGTGCGCACCGTAATCGGAGATCCGCTTGCTGCACGGACAGGCACTGGTGACTGGAACCATCACCTTCTGGCGCAGAGTCAGTGCTCCTCCGGCGATGCGTGCGCCGAGGGTGACGTCGTAGTCCATCAGGCTCTCGACCCCGCTCACCGGCGCGGCCTTGCTCATGAAGTAGGTGAAACGCGCCTCGATCGATCCGCTCGAGGCCTCGAGCCGCTGCAGCATCCCATGCAGCAGCGTCGCCATCGTGCCAGCCGAGAGCGGCGCCCGGTTCTCCTGCAGCAGCGCGATGAAGCGCGACATGTGGGTGCCCTTCTGGTGGGCCGGCAGCCCGACGTACATGTCGATCGCCGCGACCGAATGTTGCGGCCCGTGAGGCGATTCGATCGTCACCGGATGCCGGAGCGAGCGCACCCCGACCTGCTGGATTGCGATCTGTCGCAGATCGGCACCCGCCTGCACGTCAGCCAGGAATAGCGAATCCGGTGCGTTCATCGAAATTCCTGCGATGTGCAGCCCTGATGAGGCCGACCGACCGCAGCGGTCGCATCCTTCCCGGATCGATCGCGCCGCAACAAGTCAGCGTTCGAGTGTGCCGCACCCCTTTCTTTTGCGCAAACCGAGTGGGACCACCCCGGCAGACGCGAGGTTGGCCCGGATTTGCGCGCCCTGGACGCGAGCCATCGACTCTCGACGAGCCCCCCGTACCCTGACTTGGACAATGGACACCCATCCTCGCTGGTAGTTGCCTGACCCCGAGCTCGCCCGCTCTTCTTCCCTAGCGGGATTTGGTCAAGAAGGGCCTGCATTCCGGGATCAACCGCATTATCGTTTGCACTCCCCCGTGGTACTCTTGCGTGTCTGAATTGTCGTGGACAAGATGTCAGCGCAACTCACGATGAACGATGTGCTTCCCCATGCGGAAGCAGGGGCCTTCGGTATTGCGGCGGTCGAGCGCGATACCGGTCTGAGCAAGGACACGCTGCGCGTCTGGGAGCGCCGCTATCGATTTCCGCTGCCTGCGCGTGACTCGTCGGGAGAACGCCTGTATTCGCGCCAGGAAGTCGAAAAGCTCCGCGTCTTGAAGCGGTTGCTCGACCAAGGCCATCGGCCTGGCAAGGTTATCGGACTGGCGCTCGATCAGCTCGAGCGGCTGGCAGACGCCGCCGCCCCACACGCGGCCAGGCGCGCCGAGGTGGCCCGCCTGCACGGCGGGCTGGACGTGTACCTGGACCTGATTCGCCAGCACCGCGTCGAGGAGTTGCGCCGGCAGCTTTCGCAATCGCTGCTGCGGATCGGCCTCGCACGCTTCGTTTCGGAGGTGGTGTCGCCGCTGAACGAACTGGTGGGGGACGCCTGGTCCCGCGGGCGCCTGGAGGTCTACGAGGAGCATCTGTACACGGAGTCGATCCAGGTCGTGCTCCGCGGCGCGATCAGCTCGATCCCGCGACCCGGCAGTCGGCCGCCGGTCATACTGTTGACAACGTTTCCGCAGGAATCGCACGGCCTGGGCTTGTTGATGGCCGAGGCATTCTTCGCGCTCGAGGGCTGCCGCTGCGTCTCCCTCGGCGTGCAGACACCCCTGCTGGACATCATTCGCGCAGCTTCCGCGCAGCACGTGGACATCGTCGCCCTGTCGTTCAGCGAGGCTTTGAACCCGAACCACGTGATCGACGGCATCATCGAGCTGCGCGCGAAGCTTCCGCCGGGCACCGCGATCTGGGTGGGTGGTTCCTGTTCCGCGCTGATGCGGCGTACGCCCCCCGACGTGCTCGCGTTGCGATCTCTGAACGACATCGCCCCTGCGCTGGCCACGTGGCGCAGCACCCACCGATCGAACTAGGCTATTCCGGCGGTTTGCCGGTGGGGTTGTCCTGCGGTGCAGACTGCGACACCCGGCGCCGCGGCGCAGTTCCAGGGCCGGCTTGCTCACTTTGCTTACCGTTATCGGCCCGCTCGCCCTGACGGGCGGATTCGGCCGGCGCGGACTCAGCAGGTGCAGAGTCGCTCCGAGACGCCGCCACAGCAGCGACGCGTGCGAATTGCTGTTGGAGCGCATTCCACCACGGCATCGGATCAAAACCCACAGGCGGCGCAGTTGGATCGCCCGGCGGCGCAGCGGCGGGCTCGGCCTGGACGCCAGCGGGCAGCGTTCCGGCCTGCGCCGCGCGCGCCATCGACTGCATCGCCGCGATCGCGTTGCGCTGCATCTCCAGCGTCTGGATCGTCGAGTGCAGCAGGACCCGGTTCATCTCGAGCCAATGCGCGACGGTCTTCAGGTCGTTGATGCGCTTGTCGAGCTCGTTCGGGTCGAGCGTGGGCATCAACATCGACGGAATTCCGCGCGGCAGCGGCGCTTGCGCGAAGGGCGATTCGGCAGCCGCCATCGGAGCAGCCCCCGCGCCGCCCCACATCCGCGACATCCACTGCAGCGATTCGCTCATCTGCCTGGCCAGCGACTCGGCGATCGGCATCGTCGCCAGCGGATTCGGGTCGGCCATCGGAACGCTCCTCGTGGTTTCGGATCGTCGGCATCCGCGTTTCGTATCTTATTCTTCCGTTCGTGTCTGGTTTGATGACTTCGGCTTCGATGACCTTGGTTTCGACGACTTCGCGGCTGCCGGGCATTCCGGTGCGCGCCGGCGTCGCCCTGATCCTCGCCGCGCTGATCCACTTTTCGGCGTGGCAGACGCTAGCCGGAATTCGCGTGCTGCTGCCGCGCGAGGCACCGGCGACGGCGATCGACGTCGCGCTGCTGCCTGGCGCGCCTGCCCCGGCGTTGCTGCCGCTGCGGCGCGCCGTGGTCCGGGCCGCACCGCCGCCACATCGGGCGAACGGCCCGGCGCCGTTGACCGCGGTCCGTATCGCTGCGGGCAGGGCCGCGCGCGGCGGCGCTGCGAAATCGAAGCGGCGAGCCGGAAAGCAACCCGACGAGGAAAAACCGAAACCCGGTACCGCCGCCGCTGCGCCGGATGCGCAGGCTGCAGCGCCGTCTCAAGCACCATCGACGTCGCCACCCGCTGCTCCGGCAGCGCAGGCCGAGGCATCACCGCAAGCCCGGCCCGAATCGCTCCCGAGTGGCGCGACCGGCCAAGCGCAGGCGGCGGCCAACGGCGCACAGTCCCCGATCGCGCCGACGCCGCCAGCGGAGACGGCGCCGACGACCCAGACTGCCCAGCCTGCCCAGCCCGCCCCGGCTGCCCCGGCCGCCCAAGCTACCCAGGCATCACCCGAGGCCGCGACGCCGACGAACGCGGCGCCACCCCCGCAGATCGCCTCGGCTGCGGCGCCCGCGCTGGCGGCGCCCGCGCACGCAGCGGTGCAGGTGGTGCTGCCGAAGTCGGCCCGCTTCGTGTACGACTCCTATGGGACGGTTCGCGTCGGGGGCTTCGTGCTCGGCGTGCGCGGCCGCACGACCACTCGATGGAAGTTCCAGGACGGCCACTATCAGTCGGACCTGAGCATCGACGTGGTCAACTTCTCCGAGTCGTCGCGCGGGCGCTTCGATCCGGACTTCGGATTGGAGCCCGAGCGATATTCGGAGACACGACCGCGCCGGCCGGTCGCCACCGCGCAATTCGACTGGACCAACCGCCGCGTCACCTTTACCGAGGACAAGCAGCAGGACGAGGCCGAACCCGGCACGCAGGATCGGCTGAGCGTGCAGTTCCAGCTTTCGGTGCTGCGCCAGGTCTACCCGGAACGGTTCGTTCGCGGCGGGTCGATGCCCATCACGCTGGCCGGAACGCACGACGTCAGCCACTGGACGTTCACCGTGACGGGCGACGACATCGTCGACTCGAGCCTGGGCCACCTGCCGGCGCTGCGCGTGCTGTCGAACCGCACCACCGCGGCTGGCCGTGAATCGCTCGAAGTGTGGATCAGCGAGAAGCTGGACTGGTTCCCGGCGCGCATCCGCATGGTCGACAAGAACGGCAACGTGCTCGATTTCGTGGTCGACGAAGCGGTGATCGATTAGATGGCGTTGACTTTACAGTCAACACGTGTAACTATGTAGTTGATGCAAAGATCAACTGCACCACTCAATCGGGCGCTGAGCATCCTCACCCACCGTGCGCAGGCGCTCGCGCTGACGGACACGCAATGGGCAGATCAGGCGGGAATCCGCAAGGAAACGCTTTCGCGGCTGCGCCGCCGCGACAACTGCGATTTCGAAACGCTCCGATCGCTGGCCGAGGCGGTTGGAGCGCAGCTGGGCGTCCTCGAAGTTCGGGCGCCCGACTCGACGCCGGATGGCCATCTGCCGGCGACGTTCGACCGGGACTATGAGGAACGCCTTCTCGACCTGTGCACCTCAGGGGATCTCGATCCGGCTCGATGGGCGGCCGCCGGGCCGCACTTCTTCATGGCAGGCCTCGCCGTCATGCTCGCCAGCACAATGGATGCCGACCGGCGCAGCCTCCTGGCCCTGGCGGAGCATCTGCATCCCGGAGCAAGCGATGCGGCCGTGTTCGACCGATGGCTGCAGCGCAGTCCGCTGCGGCCCACACGATTTCTGTCGCTGCTCGATGCCCGCCTTGCGCATGCGGCCGCCTGACCCCAGCGCGCGCCCCGAATTCGTGGCGGCGTTCCGCGAGATCGTCGACCGGATCGGGCAGTCGCTGGCGGGATTGCCGCAGCGCGCACGGCCGATCCGGATGTACGTGGCGGGAGGGGCGGCGCTGCACTTGTACACGGGCGAACGCGTTTCCCGCGATATCGACGCCACGTTCTCCGGCCGGATCGCGCTGCCGGAGAACCTGGAGGTGGCGTATCGCGACGCCGACGGAGCCGCGCGCCTGTTGTATTTCGACCGACAGTACAACGACACGCTCGGGCTGTTGCACGAAGACGCATACGACGATTCGGTGCCGCTCGCGCTGGGAGCCCGCGATTCGAACGTCCTGGAAGTTCGCCTGCTGTCGCCGCTCGACCTGGCGGTGAGCAAGATCGGGCGTTTCTGCGGCCAGGACCGCGACGACATCGCGACGCTGGCGCGCCGGGGGCTGATCCGCGCCTCGGCGCTGCGGCGACGGGCCGAAGAAGCACTGGCCTGCTACGTCGGCGATACCGCGCGGGTGCAGACGTCGATCGACATGGCGGTCCGGATCGTCGCCGACGTCGAAAAGCGGATCGCGGCAAAGCGGTCGAGTCCGAAATGATCTTGTAGGCTGGAGCCGTGCTCGTGGTCAACAAGGGACCCCGAGCTTGTCTGACGGGTTTTTTCGCGTTGTTCTGGCATGTGGCCTCGGGCGACCCTGGACCGCAGGCGAATCGACCGTTTCGAGCCAGCTTGCCGGTCCTGTCGGGAAGCGCCGACGCCTCAGCGGTCGGGCCGTGGCATCACGGTCGCCTTGCCAGCGCCGGTGCCGCGGCCCGTTTCGTGCACCTTCAGCGCACCGTTGGCGCGGTGCTCTGCGCCGCCGGCGAGCAATCCTGCTGGGCGAAGAACTTGCTGACGACGTTCTCGCGCGGCTGCCCCAGTTGCTGCCACATGGTGCCGTCACCGGACAGGATCGATCCGGCGCGCTGCGCATCGGCAAGTTCGGCTTGCACCCGATGCTGTTGCACGACATCGGCGACGGCCGGGGCCGCAGGGTTCCGTGCGGCGCGCGCCAGATCGATCGCTCCGGTCGAATCGCCGGACACGATGGTGCCATCGCGCAGGGCCTGCGCAAGCTCGGCTTGGACCTGCCGCTCGCGGGCGGGGTCGACGGCCACTGGTGCAGCCGGATGCCGGGCGGCGCGTTCCAGATCGATCGCACCGGTCGAGTCGCCGGACATGATCGTTTCATCGTGCAGGGCCTGGGTGAGCTCGGCCTGCACCCGTTCGCTCGTCGTGCACTCCTGCGCGAACACGGCGCTCGAACCGGCGAATGTGGCGGCAATCGTCAGCGCGCCCAAGACAACGCGGCTCTTGTTCATGGTGATTCCTTTCCTCGGTGGGATGGTCGATGCCATGCCTGACCGAGGCCGGATACGACCTATTCCGCCGGGAATATTCTCCGGCCGCAAACGGTCGGTGCGCGCGCGGAACCGCTGGCAGCGAGAATCGGCAAATCGCCCATCGCGACAATCCCGCTATCCTCCTTCATCACCACATACTCACCGGCAGGGAGATCTCGATGGGTGTCATCGATTCGAAAGTCGTGAACATCGACGAACTGAAACTGGAGCATTTCCGCAAGGGCGACCGTTTCGAGTGCCGCGCGGTGCGGATCGGGCCGCTGATCGGGGCAAAGGACCTGGGTTACTCCTACGACGTCGTTCCGCCCGGCAAGCGCTCGTGTCCCTTCCACAGCCACCGCGCAGAAGAGGAAATGTTCTTCATCGTGCGCGGAACCGGCACGCTGCGCTACGGCAGCGAAACGCGTCGGATCCGCGCGGGCGACGTGATCTGCTGCCCGACCGGAGGACCGGACACTGCTCACCAGATCGTCAACGACTCCGACGGGGAGCTTGCCTACCTGTCGATCAGCACGATGATGCCGGCAGAGGTGTGCGAATACCCCGATTCGAAGAAGATCGGTGCGTTCGGGGGCGGCCTGCGGCACATGACGCCCGCGGATGCCGCTGTTGACTACTGGGTCGACGAGGTGTGAGCGGGCGCGGATCCCGGGTCGGGATCCGAGTGCGTGCGGTTCCTATTCCCTTCTAGGCAGCGCCAGGACGGGCTAAGCTGCGAGGTGTGGGCCGACCCAAGCGGGTGCGGCAGCGTGCTTGTCGCGTGAGGCCAGTCAATGGCGGGGTGGCGGGAACGCTTCGAGGTCTACTGGGCCCCCGACCCGGTCTCGGCGGAAATCCGCGGCAAACACCTGTACGCGGTGACGCACCTGACGCCCGTTGCGATGCCTGCCAACGTGCTGAACGGCGCAGCTGTCTGCTTCGCACTCTGGGAAAGCGCGCCTCGGTCGAGTCTGCTGATCTGGTTCGCATTGCTGGCAGCAGCGGCCGCGCGCGGCATGTTCGCGTGGTGGCGCCGCAGAGGCAGCGGCCCGCGGCCTGCAAGCCCGCGCGCAATCCACCGCGCGACGTTCCACGCCGTACTGCTCGGCCTGATCTGGGCTTACGTCCCGGCCGCCTGGTTCGCGGCGGCCGATGAGCCTCACCGACTGCTGATCGCGACCCTCACCTCCGGAATGATGTGCGCCGGCGCGCTGGTGCTAGCGACCGTTCCGACAGCCAGTTTGGGCTACGTCGCGGTCCTGGCAGCAGCGTCCGCGTACGCGCTGGTGGCCAGCAGGGAGCCCGTCTACGGATACGTCGCGCTGTTGCTCTGCACATACACGCCGGTGATCATCTTCGGCGTCCTGTCAGCGGCGCGAGTGTTTACCGCCCGCATCGTGTCCGAGCGGGAAGCGGAGCGCCAAAGCCAGATGGTCGGGCTGCTGCTGCGCGATTTCGAGGAGCACGCGACCGACTCATTGTGGGAAACCGACCGCGCAGGGCGCTTCACGCGCATCTCGAGTCGACTGGTGAAGCTGTTGGGCGAGGCACGAGGAGACTCGCCTCCGGAAAGCCTGCTGGAACTGGTGGATCGGGGCCGCGTACCCGGAAACACCGATGCAGCGAGCCAGGCGTTGCGGCGCGCGCTCGCGCTCGATCGGCCCTTCCGTGACATCGTCTTGCAGGTCCAGGCTCGCGAAGGCGAAAAATGGTGGTCGATCACCGCCAGGCCGATCACGGACGAGACCGGACGCGCCACTGGCTGGCGCGGCGTGATCTCGGACGTCACCGGAGAAAGACGCGCCCAACAGCGCTTGCAGCAACTTGCGCACTCTGATCCGCTGACGGGTCTGGCGAACCGCGTGGTCCTGCGCGAACGGCTTGCGCGCCTGGTCGGGCGCGGGTCAGCGAGCCGCCTGAGCGGCGCGCTGCTGCTCATCGATCTCGACGATTTCAAGAACGTCAACGACACGCTCGGACATTCGGCCGGCGACGCGGTGCTGCAGATCGCAGCCGGCCGCCTTCAATGCGTCGTGCGGGAGCGCGACCTGCTGGCCAGGCTCGGCGGTGACGAGTTCGCGATCGTTCTGTCCGACGCCGGCAGCAGCGACGAGGTCGCGAACATCGCGCAGCGCCTGCTGCGGGAGCTTGCTGCACCGTGCATTGCGCTCGGGCACAGCGTGACGCTGGGTGCGAGCGTCGGTGTGGCGCTGCTGCCGGAACACGGTTCGAGCATTGACGAAGTGCTCGAAAACGCCGACCTTGCACTGTATGCCGCCAAAGCGCGCGGGCGCGGCCGCTTCGAGTTCTTTGCCCCGCACCTGGCCGAAGGTTCCGCGCGCCGGCGCGCGATCTAAGCGCCAGGAAGTGGCAAAGTCGTCAGGGCAAAAGCGCGGGTCAAAGGCGGCGGAAGAACTGCGGCCAGGCAGCCTCGCCGCCCAGCAGATCCGGCGGCATCACTGGACGGGGCAACGCCGCCGGAGGCAGCGCACCCGTGCCGGCAGAGGTGGAACGGCTCCGCTCGAGCCATGCGATGTCGTCGGTGTCCGGTGTCGGCCGGAACGAAGCGTGGTGCTCGAGCGCCTGCCCCTCCTTGGCCAACACCGCCAGCTCGCTGCGGCCCGGTGCCGGCGCGATGAACGTCTCGCCATTGGAAGAAACCAGCCGCCCCAGCTGAACCTGCTCGCGCGCGACCGCGTGATCGATGTCCGACAGCAACGAGTCGACCTTGCGCCACCGCTCACCGGACAGCGGTGCCAGCGCCCGGTTCAGCTTGCCCTGTGCCGATCGCAGCAGCGACAACAGTCGCTGGTCGCTGGCCAGTTGCGATTCGAGCGCGGCCTGCTTCAGGTCGCCTGTGGCGCTGTCGATCAGCTGCTCCGCCTGCTGGCCGTTGCGGGCCGGACCGAATCGCAGTATGTCCGGTGCGTCGCGGACGGCCTGGTAGCGCTCCAGCGGGATCATCGCGAACGCGGGTACGGAGCACCCCGCACTCAGCCCGATCGCCAGCGCGGCACCCAGCAGCGCGCCGGCGAACGTGCGCTGCATCGACATCGTGGAACCTCCTTGCGTTGCTCGTTCGGTTCCACACCGTAGCAGGGCCGGATTAGGGTGAATTGAAGCAAGCGTTACGCCAAGGTTAAGGTGCCCAATCCGAGCGCCTCAACGTTGCGCGGAAGCCGACGCTCCTGCGGACGGAAAATCGGGCGCTATAGTCGAGTGACGCTCGCTTGAAGAGCAGCAAGATCCAGAGTCGGAGTAGGAATGCCAGTTGCCCAGCACCCCCTCCACGGATCCGGACGAGCAGATTTCCCGCATCCGGCTCTTGCCTCAGGTGATGACGCCAAGGCGGCGCAGGGGATAGGGATGACACACGCG
>Ga0187846_10000805_pt1 | contig 17903 bp, 16 predicted proteins | sample TC_taG_FD_161473 | JGI IMG/M metagenome (GOLD analysis project Ga0187846, IMG submission 161473) | Biofilm microbial communities from the roof of an iron ore cave, State of Minas Gerais, Brazil - TC_06 Biofilm (v2) | ecosystem: Environmental > Terrestrial > Deep subsurface > Cave > Wall biofilm...
GTCAGCGTCGTCTTGCCATGGTCCACGTGTCCGATCGTCCCCACGTTCACGTGCGGCTTGGTCCGCTCGAATTTCCCCTTGGCCATCGCCCAGCTCCTCGTCGATTCCTTGCTTTGCGCGCCGCCGCCGCTTCAGGCCGCCGGCGCTTGCACCCTGGTGCCCATGGTGCGGATCGAACGCACGACCTCTCCCTTACCAAGGGAGTGCTCTACCACTGAGCCACATGGGCCATCATTGATCCGGCCATCGAACCGTGGAGCGGGTGAAGGGAATCGAACCCTCGTCATAAGCTTGGAAGGCTTCTGCTCTACCATTGAGCTACACCCGCCCGCCATTCATTTGCCCGCACAACCCGACGGCGTGCGCAAACCGCACGACGCGCCCCGCAGGCAGACACGCGACTACGCGCCTGCAAAGCGATTTCCCTCGGTCCGATTGGTAATTCAGAACGTAAACGCGAATTGCCCCCAACCCGCCAGCTTCCGCCCGCACCTTTCCCACCAGCCCGCGCCGAGCGCCCTTCCCTTTCACCGGCCGACACCCGCGGAAGCCACGGAAGCCAAAGATGTCCGGCTGGTGGAGGAGGTTGGATTCGAACCAACGTAGGCGCAAGGCCAACAGATTTACAGTCTGCCCCCTTTAACCACTCGGGCACCCCTCCGAGGGAACCGCAAATTATGTTGGCAGACACTCAGTCTGTCAAATCAGCACGGGATGCGCCCGGAGAACCTAGGCCGAATTTCAAGTGTGTGCGCTCACAAACTACCCGGGCGGCGCCCGATTTGTCCACCCTTCGGGAGGTCACGTCTGCGGGACGTCACATCTGCTTGAACAAGTGGGTGAAGCTGCGGCTGACCTCGAGCTTGTCGGGCCGGTCCTTGAAGGTGACGAGCTGGCGGCCACGCATATCGCGCACGACGCCCGCGATCGCGCGCACGTTGACGATCGTGGACCGATGGATCTGCCAGAAGTGCTCCGGGTCGAGCTGATCGACCAGCTCGCGGATCGGAACCCGGATCAGGGCCTCGTACGTCCCGGTCTGCACGCGTGTGTACTTTTCGTCGGACACGATAAACAGGATCTCGCCGACCGGGATCATCCGCAACTGCTGGCCGATCGTGGCCTGGATCCATTGCAGGTGCTGGCGACCGCCCTGGCCGGAGGCCACCGCCTCCAGCCGGCGTGACAGCCGGTCCAGCAGCGCTCCCAGGTCCGGCGGCGGCGCCTGCAGCCGCTGGCGGAGCCGGTCGGCGGTGACGCGCAACCGCTCGGTCTCCGCCGGTTTCAGCACGTAGTCGACTGCGCCCTGCTCGAATGCCTCGATCGCAAACTCCCCGTAGGCGGTAACGAAGACGACATGGCAGGCGTTGCCGATCGCTCGCGCCGCCTCCACGCCGGTCAGGCCCGGCATCCGGATGTCAAGAAAGGCGAGCTGCGGCTGCAGCTGCCGCACCAGCTCGACGGCCTCCTGCCCGTTCTTGGCCTCGCCGACGATTTCAAGCTCCGGCCACACCTCGGCCAGCCGCGCGCGCAGCTGCTCGCGCATCAGCCGCTCATCGTCGGCGATGATCGCCTGCGGCAGCGTCATTGCGCGCCCGCGGCTGCTCCGACCGCATACGGGATCACGATGGTCGCGATGGTGCCCGACGGGGAGTTCGCCTCGATCGTCAGCCGGCCGCTCGCGCCGAACAGCGCCTGCAGCCGCTCGCGCACGTTGTTCAGTCCCACGCCGCTGCCCGCTGCACCAGCTACGCCGAAACCGAGCCCCGTGTCGCTGACGGCCACGCGCAAGTTGCCATCGACCACGTCCGCGTTCAGCGTCAACGCGCCTCCATCCGCCTTCGGCTCGAGCCCATGTTTGATCGAGTTTTCGACCAGCGTCTGCAGCATCATGGGCGGAAAGGTGGCCGTCGACAAGCCGGCGGGCATCGAAATCGCAAACTGCAGCCGCTCGTCCATTCGCATCTTCAGAAGCTCGAGATACGAGCGGCACAGTGCCATTTCCTGCGCCAGTGTGGAGGAAGCCTGCCGCATCTGCGGCAGCGCGGTCCGCAGGTACTGGATCAGGTTCTTCTGCATGCGGGCAGCCCGAGGCGGATCGGTCTCGATCAGGTAGTCGACCGACGCGAGCGTGTTGAACAGGAAATGCGGCTCGACCTGGGCCTGCATCGTCTTCAACTGCGCTTCGGCCAGCTGCCGTTTCAGGCCCTCGTCGGCCGCCACCGCGTCGGCCGCCTGCGCGCGCGACTCGGCACGGCGCTTTGAACCGAGCGCGATCTTCACGATCATCAGCGCGAAGGTCAGCATCACAACCAACTCGGCGAGGTTGGGCCAGTCGGTCTCGGTCTCCGATGGGCCGCGCGGCAACGCACCGACCTTGCGATTGACCTGAGCCCGAACAAGCTCCTCGATCTGGTCCTTGGCCGCTTCCACCGCTTCGGACACCTTGTCCGGATCCGAAAGCGCACCCGGGGGCACTGTCACCACCGGACCAGGTCCGGCGGCGCCCTTTCCAGCCTGGCCCGCACCGGAGGGTTTCGAATTGGGCGCAGGCTTTTCGATCCGCACCCCGTTGTCGTCGATCACGACGTTTTCGGAGCCGTTCTTGCCCGTGATCCTGACCCCATGCTCGTCGATATTTACCTGCGGCGATTCCGATTCACCCGGCGGCGCGCTGATGTGCAGGCCGTCCGTGTCGACCGAGATGCGAACGTCCACCGGTACATGAGGCGGCGCTCGATGCAACCTGCGTGGGCCCGGAAACAGCGACCCCGCCATTCCGGCGAGCGCCAAAAGGAGCACCACGAGCACGAAGAACTTGCCCCATCCGATCGAAACCAGCCAGTTGCCGAAGCGCGACGCTACAGCGCCGACGCGCGTGGCGGCCGCTGAGGCGGCGCGAGACGCCGCGCCACCCGCACGGGCCAACTTGGACCACCCAGTGTCGGGCGGGGGTGCCTCGGCGGCGTTTGCCGCACCGGCCTGCTCAGATCGTGGTTCGCTCATTGGTGTTCGCTCGTAACGCACTCGAGGCGTGCCATTTGCGGCAACTGTACGGCCGGCCGGCTGCTGCGGATACCCATGATCCGACCAGCTGCAAGATCCGGGGGCTGAGATGCAGCGCGACGCGATCGGCCGCACGCCGGGGCCGACCCGTGTTGGCGTGGCCACCCGGCGGAGTGCCGCCCGTCGTGGAATATCATTGTCGCGTAGGTAATCGTTCGGGTTTTTTGAGGGCTGACTTATGACGATGCGGGATGCCGACAACCCGATGGGCACCGACGGCTTCGAGTTCGTCGAATACGCCGCGCCCGATCCCGCCGCCCTCGGGGCCCTGTTCGAGAGCCTGGGCTTTACTGCGCTGGCGCGCCACCGCCACAAGAGGGTGACGCTGTACCGCCAGGGCGACATCAATTTCATCATCAATGCCGAGCCGGATTCGTTCGCGCAGCGTTTTGCGCGCCTGCACGGCCCGTCGATCTGCGCGATCGCGCTGCGCGTACAGGACGCCGCGTTCGCGTACCGGCGGGCACTAGAGCTAGGAGCCTGGGGCTTTGATTCCCGCTCCGGACCGATGGAACTGAACATCCCCGCGATCAAGGGCGTCGGCGACAGCCTGATCTATTTCGTCGACCGCTGGCGCGGCAAGGGCGCGGACCTGAGCGGCTACCGGCCCGGACGCATCGGCGACATCGGAATCTATGACGTCGATTTCGAGCCGATCGACGGCGCCGAAGGCGACGCGCGTCCCGCCGGAGCGGGCCTGACGCAAATCGACCACCTCACGCACAACGTCCACCGCGGCCGCATGAAAGAGTGGGCTGAGTTCTACGAGCGGCTGTTCAACTTCCGCGAAGTGCGCTACTTCGACATCGAGGGCCGTCAGACCGGTCTGAAGAGCAAGGCGATGTGCAGCCCGTGCGGCAAGATCCGGATCCCGATCAACGAAAGTTCAGATGACCGCAGCCAGATCATCGAGTACCTGGATCTGTACCGCGGCGAAGGCATCCAGCACATCGCCCTGGCGACTTCCGACATCTACCGCTCGGTCGAAGCGCTGCGCGTGCGCGCCGTGCAGTTCCAGGACACGCCCGACACCTACTTCGAGGGGATCGACGCGCGCCTGCCCGGGCATGGCGAGCCGCTGCAGGATCTGCGCCGCCTGCGCATTCTGATCGACGGCAACCCGCACTCGGGCGGCAAGGAGCTGCTGCTGCAGATCTTCACCCAAAACATGATCGGGCCCATTTTCTTCGAGATCATCCAGCGCAAGGGGCATGAGGGCTTCGGCGAAGGCAACTTCCAGGCCCTGATCGAGCTCGATCAGGTGCGGCGTGGCGTGCTCAAGCCGAACGTGGAGGCGGCATGAGGGGTCGACCGCAGCGCAGCGCGATCGGAGCGCCGGGATGAAGGTAACGCCGGTCACGTACGGTGAATCGCAGCGGCCTCCGCGCGGTGATTATTCCGTCGCTCGCGAGGACTACACGTGCGACCAGGCCTGGGACAGCTACACGAAAGAGCAGCATGACCTGTACGTGCGTCTGTTCGCGCGCCAGCTGCGCCTAGTGCGCGGGCGCGCCTGCGAAGAATTCCTGCGCGCGCTCGGGCACCTGAACATGGCGGACAGTATCCCGCGCTTCGAGCAGGTGAGCGAACTGCTGCGGCGCGCCACCGGCTGGCAGATCGACGCAGTCCCGGGCCTGATCCCGGAGGAGGCGTTCTTCCGCCTGCTGTCGCGGCGGCGCTTTCCGGTGACGGTATGGCTGCGAACACCGGAGGAGTTCGACTACATCGTCGAGCCCGACCTTTTCCACGACCTGTTCGGGCACGTACCGCTGCTGTTCGACCCGGTGTTCGCCGACTACATGCAGGCGTACGGCCAGGGCGGACTGAAGGCGCTGCGCTACAACGCCCTCGAGCTGCTTGCCCGGCTGTACTGGTATACGGTCGAATTCGGCTTGATCGATACGCCGCAGGGAGCGCGCGTGTACGGCGCCGGCATCCTGTCCTCGCCCGGCGAACTGGAACGCGCGCTGATCGACCCCACCCCGCTGAAAATCCGGTTCGATCTGCGCCGCGTGCTGCGGACCCGCTACGAGATCGATGACTTCCAGAAGACATATTTCGTCATCGACGATTTTGGGCAGTTGTTCGGCGAGACCGCGCAGGATTTCGCGCCGATCTACCAGGAGCTCCTTCCGCTGGCGCCGCATCCTTCCGATGAGGTGCAGCCCGGCGATCGCCTGTTCGCCGATCCGGCAGCGAAGACGATCTGACGACGACCTGCCGCCGAGAGGCGGCAGCGGCAACGATCGGATTGACCGAGCTCCGGCGTCCGCCCTACTCGGCAGGCACCGGCTCTCCCGGGTTCGGCGGTCGTATCTCGCGCCGGATTTCGGAGCGCGGAGGCGGAACGACGATCGGCAGTCTCGCCGCGGGTGCGCGTGTCGAGGCAGGGACCTCCTGCATCGGGGCGGTCAGCGTGTTGCCGCGCCGCTCGAAGCCAGCGCCTCCTGCGCCCTGCGGGCCGGCCACCGCGAGCGGAGGATTGGGCACTCGCAACTCGTGCCGCACCCCGCCCGACTCCAGCGTCACGCTGCGCGCATCCACCGCGACCAGCTTGGCGCCCGGCGCAACCTCCTGTCCGAGGCGTACTGCCTTGGCAGGCCGGTCTCCGACCAGGAACACCGCCGCCGAGTCGCGCCCGGCCGCAAATACCCCGGCAACCTGGATATCGCCCACTGCGGTGACAGCCGTTTCGATCTGGCCGAATGCGCGCGCGAGCAGCACCGGATCCGGATCGCGCGCGACCGCGGCGCGCATCGCCGGAGGCGCGGCCGTAGGCGGTGGTGTCATCAGGCGAATGACCCAATAAGCCAACAGGCCGCAGGCAGCGGCCGCGCCGACAAAGTGGATCAGCAATCTGGTCGGGGCGGACAGCATTGCGTCGAGTCCTCAGCGGCCCGAATATCCGAGCGCCCCAAAGGCGCGCCCGCAGGAGGCTGCGCCCGGATCTCCCAGACTACAGTGATGAACTACGGGGGTATTTCCCTTCACTTGCGCATTTCCCCTTTCACTGACTCATTGTCCTGCGGGGTATTATGCGGCGCTCCCTGGAGACACTGCAAAAACCCGTGGTGTTTCAACGACTTCGTCTCTTGCGACCGGCTCTGTCGGTGCGCAGCCGCCCGCGCGGCTTCACGCTGATCGAGATCATCGTCGTCATCACGATCATGGCGATCATGGCCGCCTTGATCGTGCCGCGCGTGATCGGCCGTACGGACGAAGCCAGGGTCACCGCCGCGCGAGCGGATATCGCCACGCTGATGAACGCCCTGAAGCTGTATCGACTCGACAACAGCCGCTACCCGACGCAGGACCAGGGGTTGCGTGCATTGATCGAAAAGCCGACCGTCGATCCCATCCCGGCCAATTGGAAGCCGGGCGGCTACCTGGAGTCCCGTTCCGTGCCGAAGGACCCCTGGGGCAACGATTACCAATACCTGAATCCCGGGCTGCACGGCGAGATCGATGTGATGAGTTTCGGCCGCGACGGCCAGCCGGGTGGCGAGGGCCCGGACGCAGACATCGGCTCCTGGACGCAGTAGTAGCGGCGCCCCGGCACGACGTATGTCAGCTTCGATGGCACCACGGCTCCTGACAGAAAAGCAGGAGAGGGGCTTCACTCTCCTCGAGATCCTGGTGGTGATCGTGCTGATCGGGGTGCTGACCACGCTGATCTCGCTCAGCACCGCGCCCGATCCGCGCCGCTCGATGGCAGAAGAGGCGCAAAGGCTGGGAATGCTGCTGACGCTGGCAAGCGAGGAATCACGCGTCCGCCAGCAGCCGATCTCATGGGAAGGCGACCTGCACGGCTACCGCTTCGTCAGCGAAGCGGGCGGCGAACGCCAGCTGATGAACGACGACGATATGCTGCACGAACGCACCTGGCAGCGGCCGCTGACGCTGCTGTCGATAACGCAGGACGGCCAGGCCTCGCAGACGCTGCTGAGCCCGGATGCACCTGCGCTGCGCCTGCCGATCGCGCGCGAATGGGTGCAGCCGCGCTGGAGAATCGAGATCGCCGACGGCAGCACCGACGTGACCGTCGTGTTCGACGAGAACGGCGTCGGTCACGTAGCGAGCGGTCCGCAGTAAGTGACCCGACGATGAAGCCCCGCCAGCCAGATGGCAGTCACATGCTTGGGTCCCGGAAACCGGCGGCGCCGGCGGGATTCACCCTGCTGGAGGTGCTCGTAGCGATGGTCGTAATCGGCGTGGTCCTGCTGACAGCGATGCGCGGCGCGATGTCCCTTACCAACAGCGAGCGCGACTTGCGTACCAAACTACTGGCGGTGCTGACGGCGGAAAACAGGATCCAGGAGCTGAGGCTGGCCGGCGGAACCCTCGCGCTCGGGGTGAACCAGCAGGACTGCGACCAGGCCGGGGTGCGGCTCGTGTGCGAGCAGACGATCCAGGCGACGCCGAACCCGTTCTTTCGGCTCGTGAAGGTACGCGTGCTCAATTCCGACCTCGGTACCCAGCGCGAGTACGCGTCGCTGGTGACCGTGCTGCCCACCACCGGTGGCTGAAACAAGCGGACGCGACCGATGCCTCGTTCAAGGTGCTTACCCACGCGCGCGACCGCCCGCCGGCGCCGCGGAGAAGGCTTCACCCTGGTCGAGCTGCTGGTGGCAATTGCGATCATGGCGCTCGTCGCGGTCATCGCGTGGCGCGGGCTTTCATCGCTGGTAGCCACGCGCGACCGCCTGGGACCGGAAGCCGACGATGTTCGGGCCCTGCTCGCTGCAACGGGGCAGATGCAGCTGGACCTGCAACACGCCGTCAACCCGGTGCTGGCGTGGCGCTCGGTCGCGCCGGTAAGCGTGCTCACGATCGACGGCGCGACAGCACTGCAGATCATGCGCTTCTCCGAGCCGCTGGCCGACGGCGCGAGTGCGGTGCAGCAGGTGACCTACGCGGTGATCGACGGTGTGTTGCTGCGTGAGTGCTCGGCCGCAGTGCGCAGCCTGCCGACCGGAACGAGCGCGCCAGTTTCGACAGTGCAGCTGGTGCCCAGGGTCGATTCCATCCAGGTGCGCGTGTGGCGGGCGAACCAGGGATGGACGGAACCGCTTCCGTACGACCCGACGATGCCGCCGGGGATCGAAGTCGTGTTGAAGCGCCAGGACGGCACCAGTCTGCGGCGGGTGTTGCTCGTTGGCTGAAGCGAGAGAAGTCAGGTAGAAATGACCCTAACGGCCCCTCACCCCCCATCCCCCTCTCTCCGAAGGGAGAGGGGGAGTCACATCCGAGCCCGCCGGTCGCTGCCGGCGCGCGGTGCCGCGCTGCTGATGGCGCTGGTTGTCGCGGCGCTCGCCACCGTGATCGTCAGCGGCATGTTCTGGCGCGAGTTCGTCCTGGTGCGCACGATCGACAACCAGCAATTGACGGCGCAGAGTCAGGTGCTGATGCGGGGTGCTCTCGATTGGGCGCGGGCGATCCTGCGCGAAGACGCGCAGCGCAGCCCCTACGTGGCTCTGACCGGAGCGTGGGCGCAGCCGCTTGCCGAAACGCGGCTCGATCAGCTGGGCGAGACCTCGCCGCTGGCTGCACAGGCGACGATGTCGGGTGCAATGGAGGACGCACAGTCGCGGCTGAACCTGCGCAATCTGACGGATTACAACGGCGCGCCGGACGATGCCCAGCACGCAGTGCTGGCTCGCCTGTGTGCAGAGTTGGGTTTGCCCCAGGCGACTGCGGATCTGATCGCGGCGTACGTCATGCAATCCGTGCCTCCGCTGTCCGGTTTTGTGCCAGCGACGGGGGGACAGCCGGCCAAGCAGAACGCGCTGTTGCCGCTGGTGTTCCCGGAGGACGTCGCAAGGATCCCGGGAATCGATCCGTCCGTGGCACCGCGTCTTGCGCCGTACGTGGTCGTGCTCGATGAACGCACGCCGGTGAACTTCAACACGGCTTCGGCCGAGGTGATTGCTGCCGAGATCGAAGGGCTGTCGCTCGCCGATGCCAGGGGGCTTGTGGCCGATCGCGATCGCAACCCGTTCATCAACGTCGGCGACATCACCAACAGGCTGCGCGGGCGCGGATCGAGCTTCTCGCCCAACGACGTAACGGTGACATCGCGCTATTTCTTCGTCCGTGGCGAGATCAAGCTCGAGCGCGCCGACATCCGGATGGAAGCGCTGGTGAAGCGGTCACAAACCGGACAGCTCGGGCCGATCGACGTGATGTGGGACCGCGAATCGTGAGCCGCAACGGCGCGCAACGCCTGTTGGCGTTCCTGCCGCAGCGGACTGCGCAACCGCAGGGAGCATCGCGCGGATCGCCCGGCGCCGCCACCATCGTCGCCTTCCGCCGTGTCGACGTGGGCCAGCAGCTGCTGGATGCGGGCGACACGCCGCTGACGTTGCTGCCCAGGGCTCGGTCGGTCGAACTGCTGTTCGACGCGTCGGACGTGTTCACCACGTTGATCGAAGCCCCCAGGATGCCGGAAGGCAAGTTGCGCCAGGCGCTTCCCAGCCTGGTCGAGGAGCGGCTGCTCGCCGACGCCGCCGATTGCCACCTCGCCTATCGGATCGAAGGAACCCAGGGCAATTCGACTCGAATCGCAGTGGCCGCGGTCGACCGCGTGACCCTGACTCGCACACTCGAGGCCGCGGCCGAGGCGCAGGTGCGCCCACACGCTGCGTACAGCGCGCTGTACAGCGTACCGCCGCCGGACGCTGGCACGCTGTCGGTGCGACTACAGGGGGGGCGCGGTATCGCGCGCACCGCCGAACACGCGGGCTTCGCGTTCGATCTGGACGGCGAGGTTCCGGCCGCCCTCTCGGTCGCCGTCCAGCAGCTGGGCGTGCGCAGAGTGCGCGCCTACGGGCCGGATGCTGCAAAAATGCTGGCGCTTGCGCCCGCGCTTGGAGTCGATGTGGTCGACGCCAAGCGCGACCTCGATGCGGCCGCCACCGCCGGCGCGGTGAATCTGCTGCAGGGACGCTATGCACCGCCCGGCCGCTTCGGCATGCCCACGCTGGCGGCGCTCGCGCGCAGCGGGGCGCTCAAACCGGTGCTCGTGTGGGTCGCCGTGTGGTTCGCGATCTTCGTGATCGGGCTGAACGCGTACCGCTTCAAACTCGCCTCGGAAAACCGCGCGCTGCAATCGTCGATGCAGAGCGCGTTCCGTAGCGCGTTTCCCTCGGAACCGCCTGAGGATGAGGTGGCGCAGACCCTGCGGCATCTGCGCCAGCTGCGCACGCGCGCAGGACAGCCATCTCCCGACGACTTCTCGGTCCTCAATGCCCAGGCCGCGCAACTGCTGGCCGGTGCCCCGGTGGGCTCGCTCGCGGGCCTCAAGTACCGCGATGGCGCTTTGAACCTGAAGTTCAAACCGGGAGCAACCCGTACTGCCCCGTTCCAGGACTCGCTGCGCGCCCGGGCTGCGCAACAGGGACTGGACGCTCGCTTCGATTCAGGCGGATCGGCGCGGATCGCGCCGCAAGCACCATGAACGTGGAGCCGCTGCGCCGCTTCTGGTCCGAGCGCGAACCACGCGAACGCGCTGTGCTTGCGCTCACGGCGGGCCTGGCGGCCGCTGCGCTGGTGTACCTGGCGCTGATCGGGCCGGCTTTGTCGGACATCACACGCCTGCAGCGCGCGCTGCCGAATTCGCGCACGCAGGCCGCGCAACTGCAGGCACTGCTGGGGGAAGTGCGTTCGCTGAAGTCGCGTCCGCCGGTAGCCTCCACCGATGAAAGCGAGGCGCCGGAGGCGGTCCAGCATTCGCTGGCGGCGGCCGGATTGAAGGCCGCGCGCATGGTGCCGCTGGCCAACGGCGCGCTGCAATTGACGTTCACCAACGTCTCCTATCCGGCCTGGTCCGTCTGGCTCGCAACTACGGAGCGCGAGCTCGGAATGCGCGCCGCGGCGGTGACCGTGAAAGCCACTGCAACGCCGGGCAACGCCGACGTCGAACTGGCGCTGAAGGCAGGGGGCGAGTGATGCCGACTCCATCACCCACCCGCGTGCGCAGCGTGATCGCAGTTGCAATCGGCGGCACGCTCGCGGCGCTGGTCACGATCTTCGCGCTGGCGCCTGCGCAGTGGGCGGACGACGGGGTGCGACGGATCTCGGACGGCCACGTGCGACTGGCAGAGACCGCGGGAACGATCTGGAACGGATCGGGCACGCTCGTATTCGCTTCCGGGCAGAGCGACCGCGAGGCCGGTGCGAGTCTGCCGGAGCCGCTTTCGTGGCGGCTCGATCCGCTGGCGCTGCTGTTCGGCACGATGGAGCTGACGCTGCACCACCCATCAGCGCTCTCCGGGCCATGGCATGTGAGCGCATATCTGAACGGCCGGCTGCACTTGGGAGCGGTTGCGTTGCGGCTGCCAGCGGCGATGCTGGCGGGCCTGGGCGCGCCGTGGAACACGGTGCGGCCGGGCGGCATCATCAGTCTGCGCACGGACGGCATCGAGCTCGCACACAACCAGTGCAGTGGAAGTGTGACCGCGGAATGGGAAGACGCTTCGAGCGCGCTGACTCCGGTCGCGCCGATCGGGCATTACCTGCTGCAGACGTCCGGCCACTATCCCGGAATGGAAGTGCGGCTTCAGACGGTTGCAGGGCCCCTGGAGCTGGAGGGCAGTGGCACAATCGGCGCGGGCGGACACCTGCAGTTCGAGGGGATCGCCCGCGCACAAGCCACGGCCGACCCCGCGACCAAAACCCAGCTGACGGGACTGATCTCGCTGCTCGGGCGTCGCGATGGGGACGCCGCCATCTTGAGGGTTGGATCCTGAGATGAAGCCAAACGCCTGGATCTTCGCGCTGGCACTGGCCGCGGGCGCAAGCGCACTCGCTGCCGACGCGGCCACGGACACGGGCACGGGCACGAGCCCAGCCGGCGCAGCGGGTACGCCTGCCAGCGCTGGCGTTGGGTCCGCCCGCACCATCCCCGATGGCGGCGCAACCAGCGGCGCGGACACCGTCATCCTGAACTTCGTCAACGCCGACCTGGACGCGGTCGTGCGCGCGGTGGGGCAGTTCACGGGTCGCACCTTCGTGGTCGATCCGCGCGTGAAAGGAACGTTGACGCTGGTCACCGAGCGCCCGGTCACGCGGCAGCGGGCGTTCGAGGACCTGCTCGCCGCGCTGCGGCTGCAGGGCTTCACGATGGTCGAATCGCCGGAGGCCGGCGGAGTGGCGCTGATCCTGCCCGAGGCGGACGCGAAACTACAGGGCGGCCGCGTGGTCACGCCGCCGTCGAGCGCGCCGAAGGGCGACCAGGTCGTCACGCAGGTGTTTCGACTGCAGTACGAATCGGCCACGAACCTGGTTCCGGTGCTTCGTCCGCTGATCGCGCCGAACAACACGATTTCGGCGTATCCGGCCAACAACACCCTTGTCATCACCGACTACGCGGAGAACTTGCGGCGGCTGGCGCGAATCATCGAAGCGATCGATTCGCCCGCCACCTCGGAAGTCGACGTCGTTCCGCTCAAGTACGGCTTGGCCACCGACGTGGCAACGATCCTGACCAAGGCGCTGGACGAAGGCTCACGCGGGGGGCCCGCTGACGCGGGCCAGCGCGTTTCGGTGGTGGCCGAGCCGCGTAGCAACATGCTGATCCTGCGGGCCGCCAGTCGGGCGCGCTTGAATCAGGCAAAGGCATTGATTGCACGCTTCGACCAGCCCAGTTTGACCCCCGGCAACATCAACGTGGTGTATTTGCACTACGCGCAGGCGGTGAAGCTGGCGCCGCTGTTGCGCGCCGTGCTGTCGAGCGACCCTTCGTTCCTGCAGCAGTCGGCAGGCGGAGGGTTGACGGTAACCCCGGTCAGCACTTCGCTCGGCCAGACGAGCGGCTCCTCACCGACCCAGCCGAACCAGCCAGCGCAGCCGGGTGCGGCAGGCGCGAACTATCCGACCCCTTCGGGCGGCGGTGGGGGTAGCGGTGGCAACGGCGCGGTTGCGGGGATGATTCAGGCCGATCCGTCCACCAACTCGCTGATCATCTCGGCGCCCGAGCCACTGTATCGGAACATCCGTTCGATCATCGACCGGCTGGACGTGCGGCCGGCGCAGGTGATGATCGAATCGCTGGTGGTCGAGCTCCAGGGGCAGCAGGCCGCCGAGTTCGGAATCCAGTGGCAGGCATTGAACGGCCTGAGCAACGTCTCCAGCAGCAACAGCACGCAGTTCATCGGCGGCACCAACTTCACGAACGGCACCGGAGCTGGCTCCAACATCGTCGGCCTGTCGGGGAACATCACCGCGCCCGGGCCGGGCTTGAACCTGGGGATCATCAAGGGGCAGATCCAGATCGGTGGCACGACAATCACCAACGTCGGCGTGCTGGCGCGCGCGCTGGAGACGATGGCCAACACCAACATTCTGTCGCGCCCGAACATCCAGACGCTCGACAACGAGGAAGGTAAATTCCTGGTCGGACAGAACATCGGGCTGTTGACGGGTGCCTACACGAACACGTCGACGACCGGCACCGCCAGCACGGTGAACCCGTTCCAGACGTTCGAACGCCATGACGTCGGACTGCAGCTCTCGGTGAAACCGCAGATCTCCGAAGGCGGGAGTGTGCGTCTGGCGATCTACATCGAAGACTCCTCGGTGGCCACCGGGACCGACCCCAACAACCCGGTGCTGAACAAGAGGAGTTTCCAAACCAACGTGCTGGTGGAGGACGGCAGTTTCGTCGTGATCAGCGGCCTGATCCAGGATCAGGCGGACGAGACCAAGAACAAGGTGCCGCTGCTGGGCGACATACCGCTGCTCGGGCGGCTGTTCCGCTACGACTCGCGCGACCACACCAAGACCCAGACGATGGTGTTCCTGCGCCCCGTGATCATCCGCGACGAAGCGGCCGCATCCGACATCGCGATGAGCCGTTACGACTACATGCGCGCGCAGGTGGGGCAGATGCGGCAGGAGCCTCTGCTGCCGCTTCCGAACCTGTCCAACGAAAACCTGCCGCCGGCGCCGAACGCGGCCAAGCCGAAAGCATCCGCAACCGCGCCCGGCTCACCCGGAGTCCAATCGCTCCCAGTGCCGCCGCAGCCGGCGCCGCAAACGGCACCCCAGAGTCCATCGTCGCCGCGTTCGAGCACGTCCGACGCCGTCAACGTTGCCGCCGCGCAGAACCCATATCAGGCGATCGAAGTCTCGCAGGTGCGCGATAGCGACAGCGGTCAGAAACTGCAGCAGCGCTTGAAAGAGGCCGGTTTCGAGTCGCGCTCGGAAAACGTGCTGACGACCGACGGCGACCAGGTGCGGGTCCTGGTGTCGGTCGAACGCAAAGCCGAACGCATCGCCGATGCGCTGTCGGCGCTGCGCAGGCTCGGATACGATCCGGTGCTGGTCGGGCCGTAGCATGATCGCCGCCCAGCGCTTCGTCCCGTACGCGTTCGCGCGTGACAACCTGATCCTGTTGCGGCCGGTATCGGAACGCGATGCCGAAGTGTGGATCGGCGAGTCGACGCCGATCGGTGCGCTGAACGAGGTAATGCGCGTGTTCCCCGGGCGCGTGCGACCGATCGTGGTTCCCGCCGAAAAGCTCGCGCAGGCGATCGCGCAGGCGTACGCGCACCACGAAGGCTCGGCGCAGCAGGTGGTCGGCGACATCGAGGGCGAGCTCGACATCTCGCGGATGATGCAGGAAGTCCCGGACGTCGAGGATCTGCTCGAGACCGCCGACGACGCCCCGATCATCCGGATGATCAACGCGCTGCTGACGCAGGCCACGCGCGATGGCGCCTCGGACATCCACATCGAGGCCTTCGAAAACACTTCGCTCGTGCGCTTCCGCATCGACGGCACGTTGCGCGACGTGGTGCGTCCCAAGCGTGCGCTGCACGCGGCGCTGGTGTCGCGCATCAAGATCATGGCGCAGCTGGATATCGCCGAGAAGCGGCTGCCGCAGGACGGGCGCATCGCGTTGCGCGTGGGCGGGCGGGCGCTGGACGTGCGCGTGTCGACTCTGCCGACCGGCCACGGCGAGCGCGTTGTGCTGCGCCTGCTGGAAAAGGACCTGGCCCGGCTGGATCTGACCAATCTGGGGATGTCGGGCCAAACGCTGGCGGAGTTCGACCGGCTGGTGCACCAGCCGCACGGAATCGTGCTGGTGACCGGGCCGACCGGCTCTGGCAAGTCAACGACGCTGTACGCCGCGATCCGGCGCCTCGATTCGGCCTCGACCAACATCATGACGGTGGAGGATCCGATCGAGTACGACATCGAGGGCATCGGGCAGACCCAAGTCAACCCGAAGATCGAAATGACGTTCGCGCGCGCACTGCGATCGATCCTGCGCCAGGATCCGGACGTCGTGATGATCGGCGAGATCCGGGATCTGGAAACCGCGCAGATCGCGGTGCAAGCGTCGCTCACCGGGCACCTGGTACTGGCCACGCTGCACACCAACGACGCCGCCTCCGCGGTCACGCGCCTGATCGATATGGGAGTCGAGCCGTTCCTGCTGTCCTCGTCGCTGCTGGCGGTGCTGGCCCAGCGCCTGGTTCGCAAACTGTGCACGGCGTGCAAGCAACCCGATGGCGCCGGACGCGGATTCGCACCCGTGGGCTGCGTGCAGTGCGGGCAAACCGGCTATCAGGGGCGCACCGGCATCTACGAGCTGCTTGCTATCGACGATGCGGTGCGTGCACTGGTTCACCGCGGGGCGAGCGACGCCGAAATTCACGCGGCGGGTACATCGAATGGAATGGTGCCGTTGCGCACCGACGCGACACGCTGGATCGTGTCCGGACTGACCTCGCAGGAAGAGGTCCTGCGCGTGACGCGCGAGTCGTGACGGCTCGCGGCGGCTCGTGACCTCGTACTGCAAAACCCGTCGGCAAGTGTGCCTGGACCCGGGACGAAATCATGGCTGCGTTCCGGTATAGCGCGGTCGACCCGGAGGGCCGCGAGCAGTCCGGCGTGCTGGAAGCGGACAGTGCTCGCGCGGCGCGGCAGCTATTGCGTACGCAGGGCCTCGTCGCGCTGAACGTTCAGGTGGTGCTTTCGGCCGGCGCACGCGCCGGCGCAGGCGCGGCGTTCGGGCGCCGCCTCTCGAGCACCGAACTGTCGGTGGTGACGCGGCAGCTCTCGAGCCTGCTGAATGCGGCGTTGCCGGTCGCCGACGCGCTGACCGTGCTGGTGGAGCAGAGCGAGCGGCAGTGGATGCGCGAACTGATGGCCGCGATTCGCACCGACGTGCTGGCCGGCTCGTCGCTATCGGCCGCGCTGGCGCGGCACCCACGCCAGTTTCCCGACCTGTACCGCGCGCTGATCGCCGCCGGTGAGGAATCGGGCCAGCTCGGCTCGGTGCTGTCGAGCCTGGCCGATTTCATCGAGGAGCGCGCACGGCTGCAGCAGAAGATCTCGCTCGCATTCGCCTACCCGGCGATCGTGACTGCGGTGGCGCTGCTGGTCGTTACGGGGCTGCTCACGTACGTGATCCCGCAGGTCGTGAAGGTGTTCACTCAGACGCGCCAGAGCCTGCCGCTGCTGACACGGGCGATGATCGCGCTGTCGGAGTTCGTCCGCAGCGACGGCTGGATCGTGCTGCTGCTGCTCGCGGCAGCAGCGGCTGCGGCATGGTGGGCTCTGCAGACGCCGGCGCTGCGACTGCGCTGGCACCGCACGATCCTGCGGTTACCGGTCATCGGCGTGCTGTCGCGCTCGCTGAATACCGCACGTTTCGCCGGAACGCTGTCGATCCTGGTCGGATCGGGAGTTCCGATCCTGCGCTCGCTGCAGGCGGCCGGCGAAACGCTCGGCAACGAAGCGCTGCGCGGCCGCGTGGCGGAAGCTTCGGTGCGCGTTCGCGAAGGCTTCTCGCTGGCGAGCGCGCTGCGGCGCGACGAGCGCGGGCCCGCGCGCTCACGCCTGTTTCCGCCGGTGCTGATCCACCTGATCGCCTCCGGCGAAGCCACGGGACAACTGCCTCAGATGCTCGCACGCGCCGCCGACATGCACGCGCGCGAGGCCGAGCGCAGGACACTGTTCTTCACGTCACTGCTGGAGCCGGCGCTGATCCTGCTGATGGGGGGCGTGGTGACGATGATCGTGCTGGCGGTGCTGCTGCCGATCATCGAGATCAATCAGATGGTGCATTGAGGGGCGGCGCGCGGGGCACGGCTTGCCGAGCGCCGCATTCAAGGTAGGCGCAATCCGTTCGTGTCCGCATTGAACACGGGTGGAGAGGAGGCGCAATGACGAAAAAGCTCATCGCCCTTGTCATCGTCGCGACCTTCCTGATCATCGGCCTCTTCGTGGTGCTCAATCGTTCGGGTCATTGCGATGGAATCTTCGAGCAGGCGGCGCCGCAACTCAAGGTCAAACTGCAGCTTCTCAAAACAAACGGGGAGTGGGTGATCGGCAAGGAAAAGCTCCAACAAATCGCCGACAATTCCCAGAAGGTCGCCCTGCACCTGAAAACCTGCTGCATCCTGCGTGACGGCAATTCGATCTCCGCCGAGCAGTTTCAGGTCTGCGTGAACGGGGCGAAGGAATACGACGCGAAGATCGGTCAGATCACGGATATCGTGGCGGAGGCCCAGGCCGCCAAGGCAGCGGGCAACACCCAGCTCGCGGATCAGAAGATTGCCAGCGCGCAGACAGCGGCAGGAGAAACCGACGGTATCGTTCGCAAAGTGGCAGATGCCACCAAGGACGGCAAGCCGCAACTTCTGCCGCCGGACGGCAAGCAGGTCTTCTTCAATGACTTTCGAGGAGCCAAAACACTGGAGGATTGGGAAGTGCTCCGTCCGCTTCCCGATCTCTACGCCCTCGAAAAGGACGGACTGCTGATCATCAGTTCGAGCGCAGGGAATCTGGGTTCCGACAACATCCCGAACCTGTTCAAGTTGAAGAAG
>Ga0187846_10000806_pt1 | contig 17902 bp, 19 predicted proteins | sample TC_taG_FD_161473 | JGI IMG/M metagenome (GOLD analysis project Ga0187846, IMG submission 161473) | Biofilm microbial communities from the roof of an iron ore cave, State of Minas Gerais, Brazil - TC_06 Biofilm (v2) | ecosystem: Environmental > Terrestrial > Deep subsurface > Cave > Wall biofilm...
CTTTGTCGCAATGTTCATGGCACCTGCATACATGCAAGGCCCGAGTACGTCCATACCTTCGGAATCTACGGTGATTGATGAAGATGATGAACTTTAACAAGCAAACTCGGTCCTGTCATGCTGAGCGGAGCGAAGCATCTGGGTGCTCATCGGGAGAGATCTTTCGCTTCGCTCAGGGTGACAGTACTGCGCTCAGGATGACAGTGCCCCGGCTCAGGATGACACTGGTAGGTAACTTAGTTTATAGCTAAGGAGTTCGCGATGCAAGCAAACAACACTGTACGTAGGCAGACCAGTAAGCTCAATAGCGACTTCTGGAAATACTGGACAGGGCAGACCATTTCGAATCTCGGCAGCTCAATTACGCTTTTCGCGTTGCCGTTGCTGGTCTATAAGCTTACCGGCTCGGCGCTCAATCTTGGTATCACCACTGCTGCTACATTTTTGCCCTATCTGCTCTTCGGATTGATTCTTGGCGCGTGGACGGACCGGGTAAACCGCAAGCGCATGATGATTGGCACCGACATTGGCCGTGCGCTCATCGTCGCTTCAATCCCACTCATGGCTGCACTGGGCATACTCTCCGTCTGGTGGATCTACCTGGTAGCATTCATTCACGCTACGTTGACTATCTGCTTCGAAGCAGGGCAGTTCGCGGCTATTCCCAGCCTGGTCAATCAAGACGACCTGGTTACGGCGAATGGGCGGATCCAGGCAAGCTACTCTGGCGCCAGCGTCATCGGCCCTTTGCTTGCTGGTGTGCTGATAACGATCGTGCCTGCTACGACGCTCATGCTGATCGATGCGTTTTCTTTCCTTGCCTCGTCGTTCTCGCTTGCGCTCATCAGGATCAGCTTCAACACTGGTGAGAAACGAGCGCCAACAAGCATTCGCAGTGATGTGGTCGAGGGGCTGCGTTACGTGTTAGGCCACCCGGTACTGCGCAACATTTCGATCATGATGGCGCTGGTGAACTTTGTTGGCGTTACGACGTATGCCCAACTGATCTTCTTTGCCAAAGAGCGGTTTCAGGCCACTGACGCCCAGGCGAGCCTGTTATACTCGGCAGGGAGCTTAGGTGTTGTGATTCTCGCGCTGGCGGCTGGTCAATTGCGCAAGCGCTGGTCTTTCAGTACCGTGGCGCTGGGAGCGCTGATGCTGGAGGGGGTGCTGACGGTCGTTTTTTCGCTTATGCACTGGTATTGGGCTGCTGTAGTAATCTGGACGCTGATAGGAGGACTGGGTATCCTCTTTAACATCAACACGAGCAGCCTGCGGCAGGCAATAGTGCCTAACCATATGCTGGGTCGTGTAATAAGCATTGCCAGCGTGCTGGCATGGTCGGCCATTCCTCTGGGCAGTCTGCTCGGTGGCTATGCGATCTCGTGGACGCAGAACGTAGCACTGGTTTATGGAGTGATTGGAGTGCTGATCTTTTTGATTCCTTTTGCTTTCTCGTTCACTGCGCTGGGACATGCTGATAGGTATATTCCAGCAGCGGAAAAAGGTAGTGCAATTGCAGAGACAAGCAATGATCCAGAGGTGCCCTCCCATTCAGACGTACAGGTGCACAACTGACCCCTGGTGCATTGTTTCATGGTCGAAACGAAAGTAATGTCAAATCCTGAGGAAGGTTCTATCTGTGAGAGACTCGCATTGCGTCCTTTCGGTTAAATCTTCGTCTGTAAACACGAATTGAGAAAGCATTGGGGCGCTCTCTCACCGGATTTGATAGAAGCAAGGAGCATTGAGTTTTTCTCAAGAGAAAAGAGGATAGTGATGCATCCATTTATAAACGAGCAGATGGCACAAATGCATAGGCAGGAGTTGCTGGGTGAAGCAACGTCCGCACGTTCTGCAGGCCAGGCCCACACCAGAGCACAGGGAAAGAGCGATGCTGATCGGCTTTATAGGGGCCGCTGGGGTCTGATCTTTGGTCTACCGGTCCTGCCTTCTTCTACCAACGAGGCGTGGCTGCGATATCGCATGCGTGCTACGATCCGTACAGTAGGTTTTGGGGCCTTTAGTCTTGGATCACTGGCTGGGAGTTTGATAGGAAGCAGGTTTGGCTTGCTCCCTGCGGCTGTGTTTAGCTGCATCGCTTGCCTGGTGATTACCCTGCCGGTACTGGCAAGGTTAGTCATTGGGATGAAAGCGCACCGCCCCTACGAGAGCTGATTCAGCAAATCTGCTAAATCCTGGTATACATGGTCGGGTTTAAGAGGAGATTTTTCCAGGTCTTTACGCGAACTGCTGCCTGATAAGAGCAATAAGGTATGAGTCCCGGCGTTTTGACCAGCGAGGATATCTACTTGCAGACCATCGCCGATCATGGCTGTTTCGCCGGGCTGGCTGTCTAAGAGATGCATGGCCTCCTGGAGCAGCATCGGCTCTGGTTTGCCAACGACTTCCGGGGTTACCCCGCTGGCAACTTCGATAGCTGCTGCCAGTGCGCCGCAGCCAGGAATGAAGCCGCCCGCAATGGGCAAGACAGGATCACGGTTTATAGTAATAAAAAGCGCCCCTGAACGTACAGCATTCATGGCGCAGGTCATTACGGCATAGTCGAAGTCGCGGTCGAGGCCAACCAGCACCGCATTTGCTTCTTGTGCATCAATGTTCGCTGCCGTCAAACCAAACGACTCGACCAGCTCTATCAGGGGTTGCTCGCCAACAACATAGACAACACCTTGAGGAAAGCGGCGGGCAATATACTGGACCGCTGCCTGTCCAGCGGTGAGCAGGTGTGCATTATTGGTAGCGATACCAAGGCGTTCAAGTTTAGCCAGTATCTGTGTTGCTGTTGCAAAGGAGTTATTTGTCAGGAAAAGGTATTTCTTCTCATTCGTCTCAAGCCAGGTAATGAACTCTTTTGCGCCGGGCAGCAACTCATTTCCCCGGTAAATGACTCCATCGAGGTCGATCAAATAAGTGGTATATGGTAACATAGGGCATTAATCTCGCAATAATTGCTCACGAATAGCGACAATCTCGCGGCGCAGTGCAGGATTAATGTTCACCGCTCGATCGATCTTTTCGCAGGCATGAAGAACGGTACTGTGATCACGCCCGCCGAAAAGTTGTCCAATTTCCAACAAGGAGGCCTGTGTCTCCTGTCGCATCAGGTACATAGCAATCTGGCGGGGCATGACGATGTGTTGATCACGTTGCTTGCCACACATGGCCTCCAGAGAAATGTGGTAGTACTCCGCCACCGCCTGCGCTATTTGCTTAATGCTCAGGTTGGAGTCTTTGCTATCGTTACCCAGTGATGACATGGCGACACGAGCAACTTCCATAGTCAGATCGGTATTATGTAACTGCTGGTAAGCCATCAAGCGATTCAGGCAGCCTTCCAACTCACGGATATTTGTCTGTACACGACCTGCGATATAGGCAATGATATCATCGGGAATGCGATAGCGCAGCAGGTCGGCTTTGACGCGCAGGATTGCCATGCGCGTTTCCAGGTCGGGCGGCTGAATGTCGGCGATCAGTCCCCATTCAAAGCGCGAGCGCAGCCGCTCCTCCAGGCTAATGATAGCCTTGGGGGGTCGATCGCTACAGATGACGATCTGCTTGCTCATCTCATACAAACTGTTAAAGGTATGAAAGAATTCTTCCTCCGTCGATTCTTTGCCGGCGATAAATTGAATGTCGTCAACCAGCAAGATATCGACAGAGCGATACTTCGCACGGAACTCCTCGGTAGTGCGATAACGAATGGCGTTAATAATTTCATTGGTGAATTGTTCAGATGATACATACAGTACAGCAAGTCCCCTCTGCACACCCTGATGTCCGATGGCATGCAGCAGGTGTGTCTTGCCCAAGCCGACACCTCCATAGAGAAACAGGGGATTGTATGACTCCCCAGGGGCCTCCGCTACGGCAAGGGAAGCAGCATGCGCCAGGCGATTGCTATTACCAACAATGAATGCATCGAAGGTATAGCGGGAATTGAGGCGGTTATATAACAAAATGTTGGCGCGCTCCTCGCTGCCCCATTCTTCAGTTATGCGATCGGCGGAATAGATGTCCCTATGATGGAGGTCTTGCAGATCATACTGGATGGGCGATTTTGATGGAAAATCATAATATGCAAAACCGCTTGCTTGATGATAGCGTGTTGGCGAGATGCGGCTGTTGATGTCTCTGGCAGAAACAACGGGTTCATCAAGCGTATTTGTAACGGAAATGGCAACTGGTTGCCCGGTGACATCAGCCAATATATCCTCAATGGAACGCCGCCAGCGCGTGTTAATTACGTCACGAGCCAGGGTACTGGGGACCTGAAGCATGAAATAGAGTGCTTCATCTTCCGGTAAAGAGTCAGCATCAATATCGTCAAAGCCGTTCAGTGAAGCATCGGTCAATCTGGAAGAGAGCAGCCATGCTTTACATACGGCATCAATAGGAGCTGTTTCGAGTCGTTCGAGCGTAGCACGCCAGATTGTTGCAACGTTCACTGCATTACTCTCCATGTTTAATCCTCAATGACAGCGACACACTCAATTTCAATCAAAGCCTTGCGAGGCAGTTCGGCCACAGCGATCGTTGAGCGAGCAGGCATCAAGCTATCAGGCCCCTCAAAATATGTGGCGTATACAGCATTCATAGCTTGGAAGTCACTCATGCGAGTGAGAAAAACGGTTGTTTTTAAGACACAGGCAAGTGATGTTCCAGCACTGTTAAGTACAGCCTGAAGGTTTTGCAGAACTCGATGAGTCTGTGCCTGGACATCATCACCTACAAGCTCACCGCTTGCCGGGTCAAGAGCAATCTGGCCAGAAGTATAGACGAATTGGCCGCAGCGGATGGCTTGATTATACGGGCCTATGGCTGCTGGAGCATTGGTTGTAGTAATTCTTGTACGTTGCATAAGTATTTTCCTCGAGTGATGATAAGACTTGCAGGTAGATCGCAGGAGGTGGAGACACCCACACCCCAGGGCGCGATAAATCGGGCCCCTACGAACCTCCATACCCTGGTGAATGAGACGAGCTCTGCCACCCCAGGGCGCGATAATGGAGTTTAACAAATGAAACCGGTAATAGATTGTAGGGGCCGATTTATCGCGCCCACCGCCGATTCATCGGCCAGATGCACGGCCAGCTATACCCGGATTATTGTGTTAATGTCCATAATCGGGCCCTTACGACCCCCCATACCCTGGTGGATGGGAATGCCCTTGTCCGCCCACGCCAAGTGATAAATCACGGGGAGCTAACTGGGGCGATGGTACAGTCTGATGGGCGCGTGCTTGTAGCTGTAACTCTCTTGCGCAGAAGCGCAAAGCCTGTTGCATCTCCGCGGCTGAGTGAAAGCGATCAACTGGTTCTTTCTCCAGTGCCTTCATTACAATCTGCTCCAGGGTAGCTGGCACATTTGGATTGAACTGGTGCAAAGGTGGCGGGTAGGTTGATGCGTGCTGCATCGCGATGGAGACGGCAGTAGGGCCGACGAATGGAGGACGGCCAGCAAGCATTTCAAACATCACCACGCCAAGTGAGTAGAGATCAGAAGAGGCTGTAAGTTTCTCACCCCGGGCCTGCTCAGGAGAAAGATAGTCGGCAGTCCCCAGCACAATACCGCTGTTGGTTAAACCTGCATCTTCCGCCACACGGACTATACCAAAATCCGTAAGTTTGACCAGAATGCTTCGTTCGCTTGTCGTAGTTGAGCCATTTGAAGCCAGCATAATGTTCTGTGGTTTGATATCGCGATGAATAAAGCCGCGTGTATGAGCCACCTGTAATACAGCGCATACTTGAGCTGCGATCTCCAATGTCTCGAGTGCGTGCAAATGCCTGCGGTCTATAATCAACTTTTTCAGAGTCGGACCATGAATATACTCCATCACGAGAAAATAATGGCCAAGCTCCTCAACAAAATCATAGATTGTAACGGCATTGGGGTGAGCAAGCGCAGCAGCTGCACGGGCTTCGCGGCGGAAGCGTTCAACTGCTCGTAAGTCATTCTTGTCCAGGGAGCGCAGTACCTTCATCGCGACCAGTCGCTCGACGCGGTGATCCCAGGTCTTAAATACACTGGCCATCCCACCAGTAGCAATATGTTCACGGATCTCGTAGCGTCCAGCAATGAGCGTACCTTCAAACTGAGTCAACGTGTTACCTCAACTGATACCTAGAAGGAATATCAAACAGAGAAATAAGCATTCCAGGAAGTGTTCCCAAAACACGATTAGCTCTAAAAGTGCCAAAGGCCAGTATACCATGAATGGTATTACGGCGTCCAGAATGCGCGTGAATTCCCATCAATGCCGCCCGTAGTTAGTTGGACAGGGTAGCCTTGCAGACTATAGACGCCAGTTTTGGCATTAAAACTGATATTTGCCAGCCAGAGATCGAAGGTGCTGTTATTATAGGACACGAAGGCAATCTGCTTCCCATCCGGCGACCAGACAGGCTGGCTCACGTACTGCCCGCTCAAGATGTGGGAAGCTTTCTTGTAAGGTAGCAGCGCCTGCTGTTGAACCTTTGGATCGTTTGGGTTAGCAGTCACGCCCTCCGGTACATTCATCACATAGAGTCCTGTCTGGGTGGAAGATTCGCGTTTCACAAATGCGATCGCGCTGCCATCGGGTGAGAAGGCTGGCTGCAAATTTTGGTCTTTCGCATCAGTGATAGCTATGCCTGGATCATATGCTGGAAGTCCTGGATGATACACCCCTGGATGCCTGGCAATGGCAGTGGCATCTTCCAAGAATATCTGGATGACTTGCTGGGTGCGTGTTGCTGCATCATATGAATAGCTCGTATAGACAATCTCAGTGGAATGTCCTGGGCGATAGCTGGGGTCGCGGTCGCCGCCGTCCCCAAAGTTGGCATAGGCTATATCCTGCGGCCTGGCTGATGGATTAGCGAAAGGAATTGACAATACTTGTAAATCCAGAAGAGGCGCATCTATTCCTGTAGCAGCATACCAATCCTCTTTTTCGAGATCGCTCAAGAAGAGCAAATGTGAACCGTCAGGCGACCAGGCAGGCTGTGCAAACCAGTGATACGTGTTTTTGATAAATCCACTATCGTTATAAAAATGTCCCTGGCCGGTAAGCAGTAGATGCAAGGGACCTCCATTGACTGGCATAGCGACCAGATCGGAGTAGTTCATATGGGGCACAATAAAAGCTAACCATTTACCGTCAGGAGAGATTGCAGGGTCATAGATGCCATTCCCGTTTCTGATCTCGCGAGAAGTATTGTTTCCATCGGTCATCCACAGGTTATGGTCGATGGTGAAATAAATCTTGCCTTTAAAAAGGTTTTGAGCGACGCTAACATTATTGCCATTTGAGTTAGTGGTAATGGTAGTTCTGTTCTGATTATTCCCACCAATACCCAGGCAACCCTGCAAGCTTAATGCCATCAGGAGCAGCGATAGAGATAAGCTCCAAGGCGTAAATCGCTTCATGTGTTTTTTTCCCTTTTAGTGTCGTTCCAGGCCGTTTATTGCTCCCCCACCGCCCTTAAAAAGAGCGAGATCGGGGGATACCCCCAACAGGGGCGCAGCTCCTGGACCCTGCTTTCAAAAGCCTGATCGTGTAACATTATGCCTGCATTGCTAGCGGCGAATCAAGCACAACCATGAACATCAAGTCGAGCAGGCTGTGAAAACCAAGTAAGTTATCGCCAGCTCCCAGTGGACTCATTGTGTCAGTACCGGCTACCTGGCTCACTGTTTGCCAGGCGCTAGCGCTGGTACTGACACCAGGTGCAGGTGATGACTGCGATGCGGATGCAACCGAACTATTGGCGCTATTCGCCTGAGTGTTGCATGCCGCTTTGTTGCCTAATGCGAACATCTTCGCAATTGCAGGCACAATCAGAGCGCAATCCGGGTAGACGACAGATTCTCCGTTCGGCGTGGTGCCAATTTGCGAATAGGGCGGACCTAAGATGACACGTTCAATAGAGTTTGGGTCAAGTCCACGAGCAAAATTCATTAGTTTGAGCACGTCGGCTATCTGCATATCTGTCTTAACGTATCCGTCCAGGTCGTGTGCTAAATCTGATAGCTTTCCGATGATATCGGGATTGTTGAGTTTTGTTTTGAGCGCGCCCAGTATCGACTGCTGGCGCGCGGAGCGGCCAAAGTCTCCCACCAGGTCTGCGTGTCGTGATCGCACATATTCAAGCGCCTGTGTTCCAGAGAGGTGCTGTGGCCCAGGAGGGATATACAGGCGTTTATAGGCATAGGGGTTATGGGCATTAGCGCCAACATCGTCAGGATAATTATCGTCTGGAATCGGGTGCAGCACATCGACATCGACGCCACCGACTGTATCGATCACTTTGATGAAACCATCCAGGCCAACCCAGGCGTAGTAGTTGATGGGAATACCAAAATCCTGGTAAATCGTGAGGCGACTGAGCGCGACACCACCAAGACCAAAGGCTTCATCCAGCTTATGCATCCCACTTCCCGGTAGATCGATCCAGAAGTCACGAGGTATTGAAAGCATGCCAACTTTCCTGGAAGCAGGGTCAATCGTGACGACGATATCCGACTGTGCAAGATAGCTTCCACTAGAAAACTTTTCATCAGTGTCACTGCCGAGCAGGAGTATATTGATACGAGGGCCACTTAAAATGTCAACCCCGTTGCGATTAAGATTGGGGTTCTCGTCACCTTTCAGGCGAGTGACTTGCTGGTTGACAATATGACTGATGGGAGTAGCCAGGAAATACAAATAGTATCCAACCAGACTTCCCGCAACAACGAGAAGCAGCAGCACTATCGATAAAACGATACGCGCCCAGATAGGGAAGCGTCTCTTTTTGCCTTGCTGGGCTTTCCGCTTCCCTGGCGGTCGCGGCGATTGTCCGTACGGCGGAGAGCCTTCAGTTCGCTGGTTACCTGCGGGCATAGGGGGTTGAGTATACGGTGAGGGTCCAGGCATCGACATAGGGGCCATCAAGGGCTGTGATGGTAGGTTTGGCCCAATCATCTGTGGAAACGGCTGCATGCCGGTATTCTTCATTGGCGGAGCCTGTGGGGGCTGGATGTTTTGAGAGCTAGCATGCATCGCTGCAAAGGGTGTAATGCCTGACTGGTGTGGCGATACTGGAACCTGGCCATAAGCAAGCATTTGTGCTTGCACAGCGTTGGCATGGCGTGCCGGGCGGGTTACCGGCTCATTCGTTGCTGATTGTTTCAAGGTTTCCTGGTCGGCCACAGACATCAATCCTGGTGCTCCGCTACGATGAGGAGGCTGGAAATTACTTGCAATCCAATGTGACAGAAGTCCTGTACGAGGGCGATGCGGCTTTTGGTTAGTTGAAGTTGGCCCTGCCTGAGACTGGCCAAACGGGATGGCTGAACGCGTATCCACAGGTGATAATTCATGGGGTGAGTGCTTTGTCTGAATGTTTTTTTTACCATGTAGAGCGTTGATTTTGATAAATTGAGATCTCAAAGCGATGTACCTGCCTCCTGATCGTATCCTCAGATCCAGCTGGCGAATCCAAAGTGCGACCGCTGGCACCTATCCATCTCGCCAACGCCCCCTTCGCTTCGCTCAGGGCTTCGGCTCACCAGGGCTTCGGCTCACTGCGCGGCTGCTGCTACGCAGTCAGGCGAGATGCAAGGAGCAGGGTCCCCGCTCCACACCACTTCTCTCCGGCCCTTACCAAGATGCCGTGAAATTTCGCCAGCAGTATCTCCTTATCCGAAACAAGGATAGAGAAAATTAATTTGTGAGCTTCATTTAAGTATAACGTGTCGTAGAGTACAAACATCACTTTCTGGAAGTGAATATAGCAATTATAGCTAACATGTACCGGGGGGAGTTACTTTTCCATCTCCTGGCGCCAGGCTTGCAAGAAGGATAGAATCAGCGAGCCGATCAATACGACTAGCAGGATGATCTCCATTGTGCTAAAGGTTTTCTTTTTTTCCATCTGTATCTTCATCTCCTTTCATAAGAGAAAGTGACTTCGTTTTCACCAATGTATTTTAGCTTATCGGACCCATAACTCTCTACCTCCTCCATAATCATGTAACAGGTGGAAGTTTTGGGCAACCCATGCATGAAAGGCGGCTACATCTGGCAGGTTGAAGCGTCCAGTAAAAAAGAGCACAGCATGCACTTGCAATTGCGCCGTGGCGTTCTCAAGTTGTGTAAGCGTTAAATATCCAGAATGAATACGAACCATCGACGTATCCACAAGCGCAGGAGGGGTGTTGCGGTCCGCAAGGCCTGCTATAAATTGCGCGTCTGTGACGACCAGTTGATTGGGAGTTATGGCCTGGCGCAAATCTCCAGCTACCCTGGCTTCGAGTTGTGTCAAGCTAGAGACGCCGCTGGCCTCGGCTGCATTGTAGTACAACATGTCCTGCCGCACATTAATTAATGAGGTGCCCAGGATAAGCACTATGGCAATCCAGGTGATGTAGGTTTCTCCTCTGGGCATAAAACCGCTGGAATTACTCCTTTTATAGGCAGATGGGTCGCCGATGCCCATTACTGCCAGCGCAATAAGAGGAGGCGTGAGGGCCACAAGGTGGTGCTGAAAGAGGGGAACCTGGTGCCAGAGTAGGAAGAGCGTTGCGAGCAACCAGGCAATTAACGGAATTACCCTCCAATCTCGCCGTAAAAGCGCAGCTACCATGCCATAGGACGCGGCAAGTGTCAAAGGTGTATAGAGAGCATGTTGAAGAATTGAGATGTTGCCCTGCTGGGTGCCACTCATTACCCTGGCGGCATCGTTATGAAAGGCAATCACGCTCTGCACCATTGCCTGGTACGAGGCGAGGAAAGGGATTAGCAAGACTGCCAATGTCAGTAAAGATGCTGCGATACCGGCAATGATAGGAAGCAATCCCGCAAAGCGCGTTCCGGGTTGCTGGTGCCAAATTTGCCAGAGTCGAGCAAGGATCAAGAGAACAACCGGCACGAGAATGGAGAGACTAAGCAACTTGCAAAGGATGCTCAAGGTGAGGGTCACACCTGTGAGGGCGGCATAGCAAAGACCACGAGTCCCCTCTGGATGTTGCCACCACAGGTAAGCCAGACCCACCGCCAGTAGTGAGAAGGCAGCAGATGATACCTCTGCTTCGATAGTTTGTGATTGTGCGAGGTACAGTGGATTGACAACGAGCAAGAGCAAGGCCGCGATTGCACCCAGGCGGCCGCTCAACGCCTTACCGAGCAGAAAGGCTCCCAGAAGGCCGAATAGAGAGACCAGGGCTATAGCTAGCCGCGCCGACCAGAGTGAACTGCCAAAGAGTGCGTAGCCAGGAAAAGTGGAGAGCAAAAAGAAAGGCGGCTGTGAGTAGAAAATATGATGGTAGAGCGCAAATCCAGCGGTCATGGAGCGCAAGGTTTGCCAGTAGACACCCTCATCGTAGCCATCACGGTCAAATGGAAGGCCGAGTTGATAGAGGCGCATGCCGATGGCAACAGCGACCAGGACAAGTACTGCTCCCCACAGAAGGATGGTTTGCCAGCCTGGATAGTGTAATACCTCGTGCTTTGTTTTTCCGGTCGAGATATCGTTCTTAGTTGTACTGACAGACATAGGTTGTGTCTCTAAAATACATACCGGGTAGAAAAACGTAGGGGCGCAATGACTTGCGCCCGCCTTGGATAACGACTAACCATCACGGGCACAATGACTTGCACCCCTACATTTTTATCTTTCTTACCCACCCATAAAGAACAAGGGTCCCTCATCTTTAGGGGGCTTTTCAGTGATGCTGGCAGTTCCCGTTTCGCCAGTTGGAGAGAATGTCTCAGTCGAGCCGGCTATGGGGGCATCGATCTCCTGGTTGTCACCATTACTTTGACCACTGACCAGAGTATAACCGTTGGTATGGCCGTTGCCATTGGTTGCCACGATCTCGAAGTCGGCAAGGACTGTTTTGCTAACACGGCTGGCATCGGCCTCATCGATCAACTGCTTAATCTCTTCCGCGACTAGCTCATCGCGCTCGATCAGGGCCTCAGCAACAGCCATAACAGCCTCGCGGTGCTCCTGGAAAAGATGTTTGACCGCCTTGAACTGCGACTGTAGTACAGCTTCCGTGCGCTCAGCCAATTTAGGTATGCTCATTGGATTCATGCCAGAAACTGGATTAGCGTATCCTAAATAGGATGATAGAGTGCCATCCATACCATATATGCCTACATACCTAGACGCGAGCTGTGTAGCGCCAGCGAAGTCGGCAGTCACGCCATTTAAGTTCACATCAAGGAACAATTCTTCGGCAGCGCGGGAGGCCAGTGACACCTGAATGCGGGCCAGGACATCCTCTTTACTCCAGGTTACAATCGTCTCCGTTTGACGCCAGGCAGCAAATGCGGCAGCACCTTCCAGGTCACCATGTTGATGCAATGTGACAAAAGCTGGAAAGTAGCGGTCCATTAGATAATAGCAGGCTACAGCATGCCCTGCCTCGTGATAAGCAAGACGCCTGCGTTCAATCGGAGTCAACTCGGCGAGCTGGCGCAGGCCAAATTCGTGCACGTCTTGCGCCTCTACAAGGTCCTTATAGGTCACCATGTCGCGACCGTCGAAGTGAGCAATGATGACTCCTTCGTTAACGACGTGTTTAATCGCGACAGGAGTATACTCGACCATACGCTGCACCAGCGCGTTCAGGGGAATGTTCGGGTCATGCCTGACCTTGTTCAGATAGTACTCGATGACCTCGCCGCGATACTTGTCGGTTGGTGGAGCAACATGAACTTTGCGGTCAAAGCGACCCGGGCGTAGGAGTGCGGGGTCAAGCGACTCAGGGATATTGGTTGCGCCAACAGTGAGTACCGGTTGAGCCTGGACACGGCCATGATATAAACCAATCAAGCGGAGAATTTTCTTAAACCAGCCCGTCTCGATATTCGGTGGATCCATTTGCATCAACAGCTCATTGAGTCCACCCATACCACCTCCCATGGCCCCGAAGAGTCCACCACCCATGCCCATTGTTCTGCCTCCAGCTGCTGAACGCGACATACCAATGGCATCAAGTTCGTCCATGAAGACCACGCAAGCACCGTACTGACGCGCCAATCGACGCGCTTTGTTATAAAGCCTTTTGATCATAAGCACATTCATGCCGATGAACATGGCCTGGAAACTGGCAGCGCTGGCATAGGCAAAGGGAACACCCGCCTCGGTACTCATACACTGTGCAAGATAGCTTTTGCCCGTTCCTGGATCACCTGTAAGCAGGAGACCACGTACGGCTTGACCACCCATCTCCTTGAATTCTTGGGTGCCTCGCAGCAGCAATACAATGCGCCTGGCTGCCTCCAGAACCTCTGGATTACCCTTATAGTCATTAAAGCCGACGCCAGTCTCGCCAGGCATGACCCAGTAGAGTCGCGGACGGCCCAAAAACCAGAAGAGAGCTGCGAACTGTATGAGTAGAAAAGAGACGGCAAAGAGAATATTGAAGAGTAACGAGAGGACTGTCCCTAGTGATGGCGGAGTTAGCTGTGGGAACAGCGTGAAAAACAATACCCATAACACCACAAACAAGAAAGCAAGCAAGATCCAGCGCGTTTGCCTTTTCGCGAAACGCCCGAACTGATCCATACCAAGATCGATGGACCTATCCAGGTCACTTGATTTTTTCTTTTCTGCTGTTTTTGCTGACACAGTGGTCTATCCCTTCTGCTCTTGAGCCGAATTTCCTGTACGATTACAGAGATGGACGGAATTCTACAAGGTTGACCTCAAGCAATATCCCTCCTTGCTGCGCGACTGAAACGAAATGCCAGAGCATGTAGCCGCTGACACTGCCTCCAGGGCCGTTGGCCGAGAGATCTACTTCTACAAAGGTGTCGATAGTTGTATCCGACTCTTGATATGCGCTTATAACGTTGATGGCTTTCCAGCTCAGGTGCCCTTGCGGTTGGCTGTACTGGCTAACCAGTTGTTGGGGGTCCGGTGGTTGTGACATGTTTTTATCGAGCAGAGATAGCGCAGCAACGTTGCCGTCACGCAGCGCATAGAGCCAGTTTTGTACCTGGTCGCCACCATTATTGCTGCCACGGACCTGGAAGTGGAAAGGGTCATTACCGATGCCTAAAGGCCAATTCCCGGTAACTGCGTAATTTACTGCCGTATAGCTACCCAGGATCAGTAAAAACATGATGAGGCTAACCAGTTTGTGTCTCCTTATACCTCGAACGAAATAATACAGACCCTTGAAAATAGGGCGAAAAATACTTTTGACGAACAGGGCGGTGCGAGTTTGGCCTGCTCTTGTATGAGGTGTATATTGAACTTTTTGCTTTTCCGGCGCTGTTTGTTCCGGCGGTTGTTGAGTAGGTGATGGGCTTATCATGCGTCTCGCATCTCAACTTTCTCAGGCTGCACATGGAGCGTTTCTTGTTAGAAGTAACGCGTTTCTATAAGATTTTAATACGAGTCAATGGTAAGGGCAAGCCCCACCCTACGTATCGGGTTAGTATTCCACGATTATAGTACGGTTCATAATGCTACCACCCTCACAATGTACCATACACTACAATGGGCCATTTGGCAAGAGGCAGAGCGGCCTATGGAATTATTGTTGGCAATTAGAGCAAATGGGGGATGAATTCTCCACCCAGGGCGCGATTATGCAGATGAACACAATCATCTGGGTATACGTGGCCGTGCATCTGGCCGATGAATCGGCTGTGGGCGCGATAAATCGGCCCCTACGCTCTATTACCGGTTTCATGTGTTCATCTGCATAATCGGGCCCCTATGTCACCCATAATCATCCGTGTAATTTGTTCATTTCCATAATCGGCTCGCTACGAATACCGGCTGCGTTTGATATAATAATGTGTACGTACATACGTTACAGAATACTAGTACGTAGAGGTATGATAATGCTTTTCAACTTTTTAAGTTGGATAGCGGAAAATCCAGTGAGGGCTGATAAAGAATTGTAACGACCAAAGTCGGTACTGTCATGCTGAGCGAAGCGAAGCATCTCGCTGCCGAGGGAGCGAGACCCTCGCTTCGCTCAGGGTGACAAAACTTTACCGATCTTGGTTGGTACAATTCATAATCGGCCCCTACATAAAGGCAGGGCAGAAGTTTATGGATACTAGCAGGGATAAGCCAGCCGGTACCGATGGCAATCCATATATCTGGCTGCGCTATACGACACAGTTTAGCACTGGAGGGCGCACACATACAATTGAGATGGGTATTCCTGTACCAGTAGGGGCAAGTGCGGAAATGCGCGAACAGTTGATTCGCGAAGCTGAAATGGGGATGGAGCAGCTTACACGGCGGGTCGAGAGTCGTGTATCCCAGATGCTCCAGCGCGGCTCTCGCCCACCTGAAACGGCACGGGCACAGGAATCTGCTACCTCGAGGCCTCCCCAGGCTCCTTTACAAGATGTGGGTAGTCGAAGTGTACAAGGGACGCCTGCCGCTACTGGTACGAGACCACCTGCTCCTGCTCGGGAAGCTCCCCAGCCGCTATCATTACCTGAGAAGCAGCCTGCAGCGACGCCAGTCCATCAAGGCGGCGGAGTAAATATGCCTGTTACTCCTGGCGTACAAGGTGACGCGAATAGTATGAAGCTTTCACAGTTTATGCAGATCATTCGAGAAGCCTGGGGATTAACACCGAAACAGGCTATGGATTTGTTAAATGTGAAGACATTGAATGGTATGAACTACCGCGAGGCTTTGAGGCAATTGCAGCCACTGGTGGAGGGAGATGCCAGGAGCGTATCGACGCCTGATGCCAGTACACATTCGCCTGTTGTCAACCAGCCAAAGCCTGCAGAAGAACGAGTGCGACCACGAGGGCCCCTTCCCAGCCCAACACTGGGAGAGGAGCGAGTGCGACCGCAAGGATCTGCTCCTGCCTCACCCCCTTCCCCCTCTCCATCAAAGATGGAGAGGGGGTCAGTGGGTGAGGCTCCGCCCCTACGGAATGAGGCAAAGCAGGGTGCTTTAGCTGGACCGACGAATATTCCAGTTATTCCTATCAAGGATGATATGATACGTGAAGTTCCAAGAAAGGTATATAAGTTTGATGAAGAGGACGAAGAGATGGAGGAGAAAGAAGAGGAGAGTGAGGAGCAGCGGGCGATTGCAAGGATCAAGCTGGATGATCTGAAAGAAGTGCGTGGGACAGCACTTGCCAGCCCAGGGCGGCTGACTGCATTGCAGAACGTGCTGAACTCGCAAATTAGTGAGGAGCAATTGCAACACCTGATACAAAGCGCATGGGGCGCAACAAGTGTAAAGAAGTTGAAGGTCGACCAGGTAGAAGCGCTCATTTCCTGGGCAAAGGAAGATTATTTCGTGGATGAGGTGGAAGCAGTACTGGCGCTTATTGATGAGGAGGGGCATTTTGCGCGTAGTGACTGGTGAGGCAAAGGGGCGCAAACTCAAAGCTCCCAAGACGCCGGGCACCCGCCCGATTATCGATCGTGTGAAGACAGCTCTCTTCGATATTCTCTCAGCGCGCGTGGAAGATGCGCGCTTCCTTGACCTTTTTGCGGGCACCGGCAGCGTCGGCATAGAGGCGCTTAGCAGGGGAGCTGCCAGCGCGACATTCATTGAAAGAAATTATAGCGCGCTGAAATTAGTGCGCGAAAACCTGAAAATTACTGGCCTGGATGATCGTGCTGAGGTATTGCATGCTGATGCGTTCAAGTTCTTGCAAACATATACTGCTGAAAAGCAGTCTTTAGCGGGCAGTCAAAAACGCGAGTATGATATTATCTATGTGGCTCCGCCGCAGTACCAGGGAATGGCGGCGCGCGCTTTACAACTGCTGGATAACTCGCGACTCGTGCCGGATACAGGGTTAGTAATCATCCAGATTCATCCCAAGGAACGCTCAGTGGTGGAAGCAGTCCCGCTCACATGCCTGGCGCTCACCGGCGAACGACGTTATGGCAGCACATTACTGATGTTTTATGAAGTGAATAGGGAGCAATCTATCGATGTCGATACAGCTACAGAAGCCTGATTATATTATCGTCTATGTAAGCGATATGCAGCGCTCCACGGCCTTTTACCGTGATGTGCTGGGGTTGCCGTTGAAATTTGCCTCACCTGGTTGGACAGAGTTCAACACTGGTTCAACGACCATCGCCTTGCACACGACTGGTGGCGATAAAGCGCCACAACACGAAGGGCGGCCACCTGCGGGACAGGCGCACATCGGTTTTATTGTTGATGATATCCAGTCTGCCTACGAAGCACTGATGGCCCAGGATGTATTTTTCTCATTACCACCACAGAAGCAGACTTCGGGCGTGACCCTGGCTGTGCTGCATGATCCTGATGGATTAGGTATTACGCTGCAACAACGTTAGGAGCAGAGGGCCATGGTAAGTAAACCAGGAGGAAGTCGGTTCGCTTTTGTAGATGCTGGTGAGGCGGCACGCATATTAGGAATTGACCGGGTAACGCTCGATCAATGGGTTCGTGATGGTCGTATAAAGCCACACAAGGGCGTAGGACGCGAAGCATTCTTCCGGACCTTAGATGTTGAGGCGCTGTATAACGAGCTGCACCCATCGGCTGAACTTGCTGAGGCGGTTGCAGCAGACGAGCGTGAGAGCGCGGGTGAGGAAGAAAAAGGTGCAGCGCGCAAAAAACAGGACCCGCAGATGCGTGTCTACTTGCGGCTACAAGCGGATGCGAAGTGGTATGACATCTCGGAGGAAGATATTCGCACCTGGTTTCGACAGCTTTCGCCCGAGGGATACGAGCGCAATAAGCGCAATGCAGAACATACCGTCAATAAATTGCAGTACCTGGTGAGCTTGATCGAAGAAGCACAACGGCGCGGTGATGGCTGAACCTTGTTCTTCTCAGTTCTCTACATTTCTGTTACAATTAGGTGGGCCTAGTTGTATTTCTTAGCTGTACGTGTTTGTATGCAGGAAGTAGGAGTGATA
>Ga0187846_10000807_pt1 | contig 17900 bp, 19 predicted proteins | sample TC_taG_FD_161473 | JGI IMG/M metagenome (GOLD analysis project Ga0187846, IMG submission 161473) | Biofilm microbial communities from the roof of an iron ore cave, State of Minas Gerais, Brazil - TC_06 Biofilm (v2) | ecosystem: Environmental > Terrestrial > Deep subsurface > Cave > Wall biofilm...
CGCGTCGGGTGTTGTAAAGTAACTCGGTGATGCCACAAGGAAAACGCTCGGTTCTGTTCGTCTGCACCGGCAACATCTGCCGCTCGCCGACCGCCGAAGGCGTGTTTCGCAAGCTGGTCGCCGATACCGGGTTGGACGGCCACATCGCGGCCGATTCGGCGGGCACCACCGACTATCACGCCGGCCAACCGCCCGATTCCCGCATGCAGGCTGCAGCCCGCGCGCGCGGCTACGATCTGTCGCGGCTGCGTGCGCGCCAGGTCGGACCGGGCGATTTCGACCGCTTCAACCTGATCGTCGCGATGGACCACGACCATCGGGACATTCTCGCGCGGCTCGCGCCCCCGACCGGCGCCAGCAAGATTCGACTGATGATGGAGTTCGCGCGCCAGTCCGAGTACGCCGAAGTTCCCGACCCCTACTACGGCGGCCCGGAAGGGTTCGAGCTGGTACTCGATCTGATCGAGGACGCGGCCGAAGGGTTGCTCGCGACGCTTCGGGCCGAGCTGGACAACGTGCGGCCCTGAGGGCCGCACGTTCCCAAGCGCGCGCGTCAGCTCGCGGTCGGCGGGTCGCTATCGTGGTGCTGCGTCTCGACCTGTACGAGCGGTGCGTTGAGGTCGGCGGGCGGCGGGCGACGTTGGCGTTGTACGCGCGGGGTCCCGGGCTCGTCGGGGGCGGCCGCCTCGCGCGTCATGTCCGGCCTCGTCTCGATCATCACCAGCCCGCGCGCGCGCAGTGCGGTTTCCAGATCGGCTGGCGGTGCCGGTGGCGCCGGGGTGCGGGCTGGCGGTATGGGCGAAGCGTCCGGCACGCTCGCTGCGGGCGGCACGGACTCGGTCCTAGATTCCCGCAACGGCGGCGCTGCAGCGCGCTCAGCCGTAGGCATCGCCTCGCGCTCGAACGAGGCCGCCGGCGGTGCCATCTCCCGCTCGAACGAAGTAGCGGAGGCCGCTATTTCTCGCTCGAACGAAGCCGCCGGGGGTGCCAGGTCCCGCTCGAATGACGCCGCCGGGGGCGCTAGGTCCCGCTCGAACGAAGCAGTCGAAGCGGACGCCACGGCGCTCATCGCAGTCGACGGCTCGCCCGCTGGTTCGACCCCGCCGGGCCGCTGGGACCGCCCCTCGGGGCGCTCGCCGCGTTCGCCGCGATCGCGGCGATTCCTGCGCCCTCGGCGCCGCTCATCTTGGTGACGGCCGGATTCCAGCACCGGCGATCCCGGCGGCAGCGGCGAGGCGCGTTGCGGCCCGCGCGGCTCCTGCCCGCCGCGCTCGCCTTGCGGCGGACGTTCGTCGAAGCGCGGACCGCGCTCCCCGCGCGCCTCCGGCGCCGGGCGCTCGCCTTGCGGCGGGCGCTCTTCAAAGCGCGGACCACGCTCCCCGCGCGGCCCGCGCGGCTGGTCCCCGCCGCGTAGGTGACGCGGCTGCTCGTGGCCGCGGTTTTGTTGCGGCGGCCGATCCGGACGCGGCGCGCGATGCTCGCGCCCGCGGTCCTGACCGTCGCCGCGATAGGGCGGCCGTTCGCCGCGCCGATCGCGGCGTTCCGGACGATCGCCGCGCTCGCCCCGTTCGCGTCGCGCCTGCGGCTCCTCGCGCACGGCCGGGGCGGCCGGCACGGCGGGCGATTCGGGCGCCGGCGCGGGGCGGCGGAACCAGCCCAAGATCCGATCCATGACGCCCGACTTCTCCGCCGGTGCCGGGGGGCGTGCCGCGGCGACCGGGGACACCGGGCGCGGTGGCACCGGCGCCGCCTTGGGCGGGGCGATGGGCGGCGGCGCCCCGGGCGTGACGCCGGCGACCACGGCTTGCTGCCGCACCGGCGGCGCGGCGTCCTGCGGCCCGGCGGCCGCCTGCTCCTCGGCCGGCGTATCGACAAGGTTGTAGCTCGGGGGGAGCACGCCCTCCTGATTCAGGTCGTCGTGGCGCAGCCGCTCCACCTTGTAGTGCGGGGTCTCGAGGTAGATGTTGGGAATCAGGACGATATTGACCTTGAGCCGGGTCTCGAGGGCGTGGATGTCGGTGCGCTTCTCGTTCAAGAGGTAGGTCGCGACGTCCACCGGCACCTGCGCATGGATCGCCGCGCTGTTCTCCTTCATCGCCTCTTCCTGGATCATGCGCAGGATGTGCAGCGCGGTCGACTCGATGCCGCGGATGAAGCCAGTCCCGCTGCAGCGCGGGCACGGCTGGTGGGCGGTCTCCTCCAGCGACGGGCGCAAGCGCTGGCGCGAGAGCTCCAGCAGCCCGAACCGGGAGATCTTGCCCATCTGGACCCGGGCGCGATCGTAGTGCAACGCCTCCCGCAGCCGGTTCTCGACGTCGCGCTGGTTGCGCGGATTCTCCATGTCGATGAAATCGATCACGATCAGCCCGCCGAGGTCGCGCAGCCGCAGCTGCCGCGCGAGCTCCTCGGCCGCCTCGAGGTTGGTGCGGAGCGCGGTCTCCTCGATGTCCTGGCCCTTGGTCGCGCGCGCCGAGTTGACGTCGATCGCCACCAACGCCTCGGTATGATCGATGACCACCGCCCCGCCGGAGGGCAGGGCCACCTGCCGCGAATAGGCGCTCTCGATCTGGTGCTCGATCTGGAAGCGCGAGAAGAGCGGGATGTCGTCGCGGTAGGGCTTCACCCGCTGGACGTTCTCGGGCATCACGTTGCCCATGAACGCCACCGTCTGCTCGTAGACCGAATCGGTGTCGACCAGCAGCTCGCCGATGTCGGGCTGGTAGTAGTCGCGGATCGCGCGAATGACCAGGCTCGACTCCTGATAGATTAGGTACGGCGCGGGGTTGAGGATTTTGCCGCCGTCGCGCTGCGCCGCCGCCGCCTCCGTGATCTTCTCCCACAGCTTGAGCAGGTACTTGAGGTCCCACTCGAGCTCCTCGAAGGTGCGGCCGATGCCCGCCGTGCGGCCGATGATGCTCATGCCTTGCGGGACGGTGAGCTTGTCCATCGCGTCGCGCAGCTCGTTGCGGTCCTCGCCCTCGACGCGGCGCGAGACCCCGCCGCCGCGCGGGTTGTTCGGCATCAGGACGAGATAGCGCCCGGCGAGGCTCACGAACGTCGTGAGCGCGGCGCCCTTGTTGCCGCGCTCGTCCTTCTCGACCTGGACGATGACTTCGGTGCCCTCGGCGATCGCGTCCTGGATGCGGGCGCGGCCAGGCTCGGCGTCAGGCCTGAAGTAGGCCCGGGCGATTTCCTTGAACGGGAGGAAGCCGTGGCGCTCGGTGCCGTAGTCGACGAAGGCGGCCTCGAGGCTCGGCTCGACGCGGGTGATGATTCCTTTGTAGATGTTTCCTTTGCGTTGTTCCTTGCTGGCCGATTCGATGTCGAGGTCAATCAGCTTCTGACCGTCGACGATCGCGACACGGAGTTCCTCGGCCTGTGTCGCGTTGAACAGCATGCGCTTCATATAGTTGTTCTCCTCCGCGCGCTGCACAACACGCCGCTGACTGGTGCGGGCCGCTAGATCATGGTGGTGATCGCTCTGGGTTGGCGCAAAATGGTCAGTCGGATCGGGACGTGTGTGTCGCCCGGTCTCCTGCGATACCGGGGCGGGGGAATCGGTACATGATTCCGGCGCGCTTCTCGATTACATCGGCCGCTGCTACTGGTGAGCGGCGACAACCAGCTGCCGGGCGCTTTCGCTTCGAGCGACGCCCACTTCGCGGCGCATCCGCCGGGGACGTGGTGGCGGCCGGGACTAGCGCGCCGGCCGCTGTCCCGCGAACGAAGACAGCGGTCGGAGTATATGAAGAATGAAGGATTTAGGCAACGCGCGTGCGCGCGTAGCGCTGATCGACGAGGCGCACGCGACGCAGCGGGTCGACAACTTTTTGCTGCAGCTGCTGAAGGGTGTGCCCCGCAGCCACGTCTATCGCCTGCTGCGGGGCGGCGAGGTGCGGGTGAACAGCCGCCGGGTGGAGGCGACCTACCGGCTGCAATCGGGCGATCGGGTGCGGATCCCGCCAGTCAGAACGCGCGCGCGTCCCGCCCAGGACGCGCCGGCCCGGCCCGATCCGGGGTTCCGGGCGGTGTACGAGGACGACGCGATCCTGATCCTCGACAAGCCGGCCGGCGTCGCGGTGCACGGCGGCAGCGGGGTGAGCTTCGGCGTGATCGAGCGCCTGCGCGGGGCGCGGCCCGCGGCGCGGTTTCTGGAGCTCGCGCACCGGCTCGACCGCGACACCTCGGGGTTGCTCGCGCTCGCCAAGAAGCGCTCGGCGCTGGTCGCCCTGCACGCGGCCCTGCGCGAGGGTCGGGTGACCAAGGTCTACCTCGCGCTCGTCGGCGGCGCCTGGACGCTCGGCCGCCGCGACGTCGTCCTGCCGCTGCGCAAGCGCCTCACCGCAGCGGGCGAGCGCCGCGTGAGCGTGGAGCAGGGCGGACAGGCCTCGCGCACCCGGTTCGAGCTCGTCGGCCGCTACGGCGGCTTCTCGCTCGTGCGGGCGACGCTCGACACCGGCCGGACGCATCAGATCCGGGTGCAGCTCGCCCACCTCGGATTCCCGATCGCGGGCGACGATAAATACGGCGATTTCGAGCTCAACCGAACGCTCTCGAAGCAGGGGCTGAAGCGGATGTTTCTCCATGCCTGCGCGCTCGCGCTCGATCACCCGCTCACCGGGCAGCGGCTCGCGCTCGAGGTGCCGCTCCCCGAAGAGCTCGCCCGCTTCCTCGACCGGCTCGGCGCGAGCGCTCCCCATGCCGCGGCGCTTTGAGCTGCTGGTCTTCGACTGGGACGGGACGCTGAGCGATTCGGCCGGCGCGATTGTCGCCGCGATCCAGGCCGCGGCCCGCGATCTGGGTCTGCCGGTCCCGGACGAGGCGCGCGCGCGCCACGTCATCGGACTGGGGCTGCACGATGCGCTCGCGTACGCCCTCCCCGGACTGCCGCCGGCGCAGTACCCGCAACTCGCCGAGCGCTACCGGCACTACTTCCTGCCGCACGCGGCAAGCTTGCCCCTGTTCCCCGGGACGCGGGAGATGCTCGCGGCGCTCCGCGCGCGCGGGCACGCGCTCGCCATCGCCACCGGGAAGAGCCACGCCGGCTTGGCGCGCGCGTTGGCGGCGAGCGAGCTCGCGGGCCTCTTCGCGGCGACGCGCGCCGCCGATCAGTGCGCGCCGAAGCCCGCGCCGGCGATGCTGCTCGAGCTGCTGGACGAGCTCGGCGTCGCGCCCGGGCGCGCGCTGATGATCGGCGACACCTCGCACGACCTCGAGATGGCCGCCGCGGCGGGCGTCGCGGCGCTCGGCGTGAGCTATGGCGCGCACGAGCGCGCCCGGCTCGCGTCGCTTGCACCGCTCGCACTGCTCGAGTCGACCACGGCACTCGCCCAATGGCTGGCGCGAAACGCCTAGTCGTGTGCCCGAGCGGCGCGCTCGCCGACGGCGGCGCGGGCGTGCGCTTCGAGGTGCGCGTGGCGGGCGCGCTCCACGGCGCGTTTGCGATCCGCTACCGGGGGCGCGTGCACGCCTATCTGAATCGGTGCGCGCACCTCGGGGTCGAACTCGATTGGCAGCCGGGGCAGTTTTTCGATGCGGAGCGAACGCTTTTGATATGCTCGACGCATGGCGCGCTGTACGACCCGACGACCGGGGCCTGCCTAGGCGGTCCGTGCCGCGGCGGCCGGCTCGTCCCGGTGGCGGTCGAGGAAGTCGACGGCGAGGTGCGACTGACGGAAAAGGACTTACCTCATGGCTGAGATCGAACGAAACTGGGACCGCGAGGGCAGCTGGGAGCGCGAAGTGATCGGCAAGCTCGCGCTGGAGGGGTTGCGGGAGCAGCGGCGCGCGCGGCGCTGGGGCATCTTCTTCAAGCTGCTCACGTTCGCCTACATCACTATCGTGCTGGTCGCGTTCCTCGACTGGCGCCGCACCGAAGCGCTCGGCGGCGGCAAGCACACCGCGCTGGTCGACCTCACCGGCGTGATCGATGCGAAGGGCAGCGCGAGCGCCGACAACGTGACCAGCGCGCTGCAGAGCGCGTTCAAGGACAAGAACACGCAGGGCGTGATTCTGCGCGTCAACTCCCCCGGCGGGAGCCCGGTGCAGGCCGGGATCATCTACGACGAGATCCGGCGGCTGCGCGCGCTCTACCCCAACATCCCGATGTATGCGGTGGTCGAGGACATCTGCGCCTCGGGCGGCTACTACGTCGCCGCGGCGGCGGACAAGATCTATGTCGACAAGGCGAGCCTGATCGGCTCGATCGGCGTGATCATGGATCAGTTCGGCTTCGTCGACACGATCCACAAGCTCGGCGTCGAGCGCCGGGTCTTCGCCGCCGGCGACAACAAGGCGTTCCTCGACCCGTTTTCGCCGCTCGTGCCGCAGCAGGTCGAGCACGCCAAGGTGCTGCTGAAGGCGATTCACGAGCAGTTCATCGAGGTGGTGCGCAAGGGCCGCGGCGCGCGGCTGCACGAATCGCCCGACCTCTTCAGCGGCTTGATCTGGACCGGCGCCGAATCGATCGACCTCGGGCTGGCCGATGCGTTGGGCAGCGTCGACTACGTCGCGCGCGAGGTGATCAAGGCCGAGAACGTCGTCGACTTCACGCAGCGGGAAAACCTGGCGGAGCGGTTCGCCAAGCGGTTCGGGGCCGGCGCTGCGCAGGCGCTCGGTTTCGGCGCCGTCGGGTGGTCGCCGGAGCTGCGCTAGCGCGCGCCGGCGGCGAGCAGGAGAAACACCGCGGGGTGCTTGCCCAAGGTCGGCGGCGCGGCGCGCCAGTCGCGGATCGAGCGGGTCGTGATGCGCTCCGCGGCGAGCGTGAGATCGGCCGCGACGCAGAGCAGCGTATCCGGCGCCAACGTCGCGAGCGCGGCGCGCAGCAGGCGGTCGTTGCGGTAGGGCGTCTCGATGAAGATCTCGGTGCGCCGCTCGCGCCGGGAGTCGGCCTCCAGCGCGCGCAGCCGCGCCTGCAGGTCCGGCTCGCGGATCGGCAGGTAGCCGTGGAACGCAAAGCGCTGCCCGTCCAGGCCCGACGCCATCAGCCCGAGCAGAATCGCCGACGGGCCGACCAGCGGCACCACGCGAACGCCCGCCGCGTGCGCGTGGCGCACGAGGAGCGCGCCCGGATCGGCAACGGCTGGGGCGCCCGCCTCCGATAGGACGCCCGCGCTCGCGCCCGCGAGCACCGGCTCGATCAGCCGGCGCAGCGCCGCGGCCGTCGGCTCGGCTTCGAGCCGCTCGAGGCGCAGCGCGCCGAGCGGCTGCGGATGGCCGAGCGCGCGCAGAAACGCGCGCGCGCGCTTCGGCTCCTCGGCGATGAAGTAGCCGAGCGCGTGCACGCGCTCGCGCACCGCCGCCGGGACCGCCGCCGCGACGTCCTCGCCGCCGAGGGTCACCGGCACGAGATAGAGCGCGCCGGCGCTCACGCTGGCGCGAGCACGTCGTAGCCGAGATCGCCCAGCATCTCGACGAGCGCGATCAGCGGCAGCCCGATCAGCGCGGTCGGATCGTCGCCCTCGATCCGCTTCACGAGCGCGATGCCGAGCCCCTCGATCTTCGCCGCGCCGGCGCAGTCGTACGGCCGCTCGGCCCGCAGGTAGGGTTCGATGACGTGCTCGGGATAGGCGCGAAACTCGACCTCGCACGACACGAGACGCACCGCGGCGCGGTCGGTCGCGCGCTGCACGAGCGCCGCCGCGGTGAGGAAGCGCACGCGCTTGCCCCGCACCGCGCGCAGCTGCGCGACGGCATTCGCGTGCGTGCCGGGCTTCGCGAGCAGCGCGCCGTCGAGGACCGCGACCTGGTCGGAGCCGATCACGATCGCGCCGGGGAAGCGCGCGGCGACCGCGTCGGCCTTGGCGCGCGCGAGGCGCAAGGCGAGGGCACCGGGCGCCTCGCCGGGCTGCGCGGTCTCATCGGTGCCCGGGCTCATCACCTCGAACGGCAGTCCGAGCCGCGCGAGCAGCGCGCGCCGATAGGGCGAGGTGGAGGCGAGGATCAGCGGCGGCCGCAGCATCTTGGGGCCAGCCGCGGCGCGCGCCGCCGGGGGACTATGTAGCTCACTGATTTCTTTGACGCTCTGTAGGAAAAATACTATCATTCGCGCCCTGTGTCTGGCGCCGGGACCATTTGCGGCGTGCAGGACGCGCGCCCTGGCGCGCGGGGGTCGCTCACCGGCACGAAAAAAAAAGTGGGGCCGGTAGCCGCTGACCCCGGTGGGGAACCCGGAAGGAGTCCGTTCATGGCCGTCCAGCAGAACAAGAAGTCCGCTTCGAAGCGCGGGATGCACCGCGCTCACGACGCGTTGTCGAACCCGCCGCTTGCGGTCGAACCCGCGACCGGCGAAGTGCATCTGCGCCACCACATCAGCCCGAGCGGGTTCTACCGCGGCAAGAAGGTCGTCAAGACCAAGGCCGACTAGCCGGCGCGCGCCAACGCCTGACCGCAGACGGGGGAGGAGCCGCGCGGCGCGACGTCGGGTCGCGTGCCGCCGCCACCGATCGTGGGAATCGATGTCACCCTGGCAATCGACGGCATGGGCGGTGACCATGGTCCGCCCGTGACGGTTGCGGCGTCGCTGCGCTTTCTCGCGGCCAACCCGGGCGCCAAGATCCTGCTGGTCGGGCAGCGCGCGGCGCTCGAGGCGGCGCTCCCGCGCCGCGCGGGCGCGCCCGCGGCGCGCCTGGAGGTGCGGCACGCCGCGGAGGCGGTGGCGATGGACGAATCCCCGGCGGCCGCGCTGCGGAACAAGAAGGACTCGTCGATGCGCGTCGCGATCGACCTCGTGAAGCGCGGCGAAGCCGACGCCTGCGTGAGCGCCGGCAACACCGGCGCGCTGATGGCGATCTCGCGGTTCGTGCTGAAGACCCTGCCCGGCATCGACCGGCCGGCGATCGTCTCGGTGCTGCCGTCGATGACCGGCAGCACCTACATGCTCGATCTCGGCGCGAACGTCGACTGCGGCCCCGAGCACTTGCTGCAGTTCGCGGTCATGGGCGCGACGCTGGTCGCGGCGGTGGAGCACAAGGAGCGGCCGGCGGTGGGGCTGCTCAATATCGGCGAGGAGGCGATCAAGGGCAACGAGGTGGTGAAAGAGGCGGGGCTGCTCCTGCGTGCGAGCGGGCTGAATTTCATCGGCAATGTCGAAGGCGACAAGATCTACCGCGGCGGCGTCGACGTGGTCGTGTGCGACGGGTTCGTCGGCAACGTCGCGCTCAAGACCTCGGAAGGTCTCGCGCAGATGCTCGGCAAGTTCCTGCGCGAAGAGTTCACGCGCAATGCGCTCACCAAGCTCGCGGCGGTGATCTGCTACCCGGTGATTGCGGCGTTCCGGCGGCGGGTCGACCACCGCCGGTACAACGGTGCGACGCTGCTCGGACTGCGCGGCATCGTGGTGAAGAGCCATGGCGCGGCCGACCTGGTCGCCTACGAGCGCGCGCTCGAGCGCGCGGCCGAGGAGGTGCGCAACGGCGTGCTCGCCCGCATCACCGAGCGCCTCGCCGTGGCGCCGGCCGCGGGCGACGCACCGCCCGCCTCGGAGGCGGCGCTGTGACCTACTCGCGCATCGTCGGCACCGGCAGCTACCTGCCGCCGCGGATCGTCACCAACGCGGAGCTCGCGCAGCGCGTCGATACCACCGACGAGTGGATCGTCAGCCGCACCGGCATTCGGCAGCGCCACATCGCCGAGCGCGGCCAGACGGCGAGCGATCTCGGGCTCGAGGCGAGCCGCGCGGCGCTCGACGCGGCGGGCGTCGCGGCGGGCGCGCTCGACCTGATCATCGTTGCGACCTCCACGCCCGACTACGTCTTTCCGAGCACCGCTTGCCTGCTGCAGGCGAAGCTCGGCGTCGGCGGCTGCGCCGCGTTCGACGTCCAGGCGGTGTGCAGCGGCTTCGTCTACGGCCTCGCGATCGCGGACGGTTTGGTGCGCAGCGGCCAGGCGCGCTGTGCGCTGGTGGTCGGGACCGAGGTGTTCTCGCGCATTCTCGACTGGAACGATCGCGCGACCTGCGTGCTGTTCGGGGATGGCGCCGGCGCGGTCGTGGTGCGCGCCGCCGAGCGCCCGGGCGTGCATGCGACGGTGCTGCACGCGGACGGCGCGCTCGCCGGCATCCTCGCCGTCCCGGGCAACGTGTGCGGGGGCGAGATCCTCGGCAGCCCGTACTTGAAGATGGACGGGCCGGCGGTGTTCAAGTTCGCGGTCAAGGTGCTCGATGAAGTGGCGCGCGAGACGGTGGCGCAATGCGGCCTCGCGCTCACCGACATCGATTGGCTGATCCCGCACCAGGCGAACATCCGCATTCTCGACGCCACGGCGAAGAAGCTCGGCCTGCCCCGCGAGCGGCTGATCGTGACCGTCGATCGGCACGCCAACACTTCCGCCGCTTCGGTGCCGCTCGCGCTCGATGTCGCGCTCCGCGACGAGCGCATCAAGCCGGGCCACAAGGTGCTGCTGCAGGGGGTCGGCGGCGGGTTCACCTGGGGCGCGGCCCTGGTCGAGATCTGACGCCATGCGCGAAATCGGACCGCGCGCGCGCGCCCCGGCCACGCCAGGGGCGGCGGGATGAAATTCGGCGTGGTGTTTCCCGGCCAAGGCGCGCAATCGGTGGGGATGCTCGCCGGCTATGGCGATGCGCCCGAAGTGGGCGAAGTGGTGGCGATCGCCTCGGCGGTGCTGCGGCAGGACATCGCGCAGCTGATCGCCGCCGGCCCCGCCGAAGAGCTGAACCGCACCGTCAACACGCAGCCGGTGATGCTGACGGCCGGCTACGCGGCCTATCGCCTGTGGCGCGCGCGCGGCGGGCCGGAGCCGGCGCTCCTCGCCGGCCACAGTCTGGGCGAGTACACGGCGCTCGTCGCCGCCGGCGCGCTGTCGTTTGCCGACGCGCTGCCGCTGGTGCGCGTGCGGGCACAGGCCATGCAGGAGGCGGTCCCGCAGGGCGAGGGCGCGATGGCCGCGTTGCTCGGCCTCGATGACGATGCGGTCCGCGCGGCCTGCGCCGAGGCCGCGCAGGGGCAGGTGGTGGAGGCGGTGAATTTCAATGCGCCGGGCCAGGTGGTCATCGCCGGCCACGCGGCAGCGGTGGCGCGGGCGATTGAAGTGGCGAAGCAGCGCGGGGCGAAGCGTGCGGTAGCGCTGCCGGTGAGCGCGCCGTTCCACTCGTCGCTGCTCGCGCCGGCGGCGGCGCGGCTGCAGGAGCACCTGCGGTCGATCAGCGTGGCGCGGCCCCGCATCCCGGTCCTCAACAACGTCGACGTACAGGCGTACGACGACCCCGAGCGGATCAAGGACGCCCTGGTGCGTCAGGCGGATCATCCGGTGCGCTGGGTCGAGTGCGTGCGCGCGATGGCCGCGCACGGCGTCACGCTCATCGCCGAGTGCGGTCCGGGCAAAGTGCTCGCGCCGCTGGTGAAGCGCATCGCCGACGGCCTACAGGGCTTCGCCCTGGTCGACCAGGCCTCGATGGCGCAGGTGCGCGCGCTCGTGGACGCGGCGTGACATGGAACTCACCGGGCAGGTAGCGCTCGTCACCGGCGCCTCGCGCGGGATCGGGCGCGCGATCGCGCTCGCCCTCGGCGGGGCCGGCGCCACGACGGTCGGGACGGCCACCGGCGAAGCGGGCGCGGCCGCGATCGGCGCCAACCTCGCGGCGGCGGGGATCACCGGGCGCGGCGCGGTCCTGGACGTCGCCGACGGCCTGGCGATCGAGGCGCTGGTGGCGCAAATCGAGCGCGAATTCGGCGCCGTGACCATCCTCGTCAACAACGCCGCGATCACTCAGGACGCGCTGCTGGTGCGGATGAAGGACGCCGACTGGGATGCGGTGATCGACGTCGATCTGAAATCGGTGTTTCGCCTCTCGCGCGCCGTGCTGCGCGGCATGCTGCGGGCGCGCGCCGGCCGCATCGTGAACATCACTTCGGTGGTCGGCGCGAGCGGCAATCCGGGCCAGGTCAACTACGCCGCGGCCAAGGCCGGGATCGCCGGGCTCACGCGCTCGCTCGCGCGCGAAATCGGCAGCCGGGGCATCACCGTCAACTGCGTCGCGCCCGGCTTCATCGACACCGACATGACCCGGGCGCTGCCCGAGGCGGGCCGCGCGGCGCTGCTCGCGCAGATCCCGCTCGGCCGGCTCGGCGCGCCGGAGGAGGTGGCCGCCGCGGTGCTGTTCCTCGCCTCCGGCGCGGGCGCCTACGTCACCGGCACGACGCTGCACGTGAACGGCGGGCTGCACATGAGCTAGGCCGCGCGGGATCGCGGGCGGCGGATTTCCGGTCGCCGCTCGCGGGGCGCGGGAGCGTTCTGCTAGAATCCGCCCGCTCGGCTAGGCAAGCTCCGAAACAGGCTCAGGAGGTGGGGTCGCGAGGATGCTCGCCGTGGCGAGCGGGGACCACGCACACCAGGGGCCTTACCACGGTTAACGCTTAGGATGTCATTCGTCGAAAGACCGCAGTTCGAGCTTCCTTTGCAGTCCAAGAACACATTCGTGAACGGGAAGGAGCCCGCATGGACAACGTCGAACCACGCGTGAAGAAGATCGTCGCCGAGCAACTCGGCGTGAACGAGGCCGAGATCAAGAACGAGTCCTCCTTCGTCGACGATCTGGGCGCGGATTCGCTCGACACCGTCGAGCTCGTGATGGCGCTCGAGGAGGAGTTCGAGACCGAAATCCCGGACGAGGAGGCGGAGAAGATCACCACCGTGCAGCAGGCGGTCGACTACATCAAGAGCCACCTCGCCAAGAAGGGCTAGCGCCTCCGGAGCTCGCTTGTCGCGCCGCCGCGTCGTCGTCACCGGCCTCGGGTTAATCTGCCCCGTCGGCAACAGCGTCGACGAAGCCTGGGGCAACATCCTCGCCGGCCGGTCCGGCATCGTCCGCATCACCCGCTTCGACGCCTCGGCCTTCCCGAGCCAGATCGCGGGGGAGGTCAAAGGGTTCGACGTCGCCGCCTATCTGTCGCCGAAGGAGGCGCGCCGCTACGACACGTTCATCCACTACGGGCTCGCCGCCTCGATCCAGGCGCTCAAGGACTCCGCGCTCGAGGTGACGCCGGAGAACGCCGAGCGCATCGGCTGCGTCATCGGCTCCGGCATCGGCGGCCTGCCGCTGATCGAGGCGACGCACGATGACTATCTGAAGGGCGGGCCGCGCAAGATCTCGCCGTTCTTTGTTCCCGGCAGCATCATCAACATGATCGCGGGCCAGCTTTCGATCCTGTACGGTCTCCGGGGCCCGAACCTCGCCATGGTGACCGCCTGCACGACCTCGAACCACTGCATCGGCGAGGGCGGGCGGCTGATCGAGTACGGCGACGCCGATGTGATCGTCGCCGGCGGTTCGGAATCGACCATCAGCCCGCTCGGCCTCGGCGGCTTCACCGCGCCGCGCGCGCTCTCGACCCGCAACGACGACCCGGCGGCGGCGAGCCGCCCGTGGGACCGGGACCGCGACGGCTTCGTGCTCGGCGAGGGCGCCGGCGTCGTGGTGCTGGAGGAATACGAGCATGCGCGGCGCCGGGGGGCGAAGATCTACTGCGAGCTCGCCGGCTACGGCATGAGCGCCGATGCGTTCCACATCACCGCACCGAGCGAAGACGGCGCCGGCGCTGCGCGCTGCATGGCGAATGCGCTGCGCAACGCGCACCTGAACCCGGACGCGATCGACTACATCAACGCGCACGGCACCTCGACTCAGCTCGGGGACATCGCCGAGACGGTGGCCGTCAAGCGCTGCTTCGGCGACCATGCGCGGCGCCTCGCGGTGAGCTCGACCAAGTCGATGACCGGGCACCTGCTCGGCGCGGCCGGGGGCATCGAGGCGGTGTTCTCGGCGCTCGCCGTGCAGCGCCAAATCGCGCCGCCGACCGCCAACCTCGTCCACGTCGACCCGGCGTGCGACCTGGACTACGTGCCGCTGCAGGCGCGCGAGATGCCGATCCGGGCGGCGCTGTCGAACTCGTTCGGCTTCGGCGGCACCAACGGCACCTTGATCTTCGCCCGCGTTTGAGCGCGCTCGCTGGCGAACCGTCGCACCGCCCTCCCGGCGGTCGCGGCCCGGGCACCGGCGCGGATCGGCGCGCCCGCGCGGACCGGCATCGCACCCGATTTCGCTCGGCGCCGGTGCCGGGTGTCACGCCGCCGACGCTCGCAGCGCGCAGCGCGGCGTGAATGGTGCCGCGCGGCAATACTACACATCGATGAACCATTTGTTTCCCAAGGTGTCTTTAGCTGCAAGGTCATGCCAGAGCAGCGCCGGCGGGTCGGGTATACTGGCCCGGCGCCAGCCGTTAAGCAGTTGAAAAATAACAATACGCGCGGCTTGCCGGGAGGCGGCGATGGCGGATCGCGAGGTTGACCAGCAGCTGGTCGAGCGTGCGCAGCGCGGCGACAAGCACGCATTTGACCTGCTGGTCACCAAGTACCAGCGTAAGCTGGGTCGGCTGCTGTCGCGGTTCATCCGCGACGCGGCGGAAGTGGAAGACGTGACGCAGGAGGCGTTCGTCAAGGCGTACCGGGCGTTGCCCTCGTTCCGGGGCGAGAGCGCGTTTTATACCTGGCTCTATCGGATCGGGATCAACACCGCCAAGAACTACTTGGTGGCGCAGGGCCGGCGGGTGCCCACCACCACCGAGTTCGACGCCGACGAGGCCGAGGGGTTCGAGGACGGCGACCAGCTGCGCGACATCAACACGCCGGAGAGCATGCTGATGTCGCAGGAGATCGCGACGACGGTCCAGATGGCGATGAACGAGCTGCCCGAGGATCTGCGCACCGCGATCGAGCTGCGCGAGATCGAGGGCTTGAGTTATGAGGAGATCGCGAACATCATGAACTGCCCGATCGGGACCGTCCGATCGCGCATTTTCCGGGCGCGCGAGGCCATCGCCGCCAGGCTGCGCCCGCTGCTCGACACGCGCAAAGACAAGAGGTGGTGAGGCTTATGAAGGAGCAAGTCTCGGCGATGATGGACGGCGAGCTCGCCGACCATGAGTGCGAGGGCTGCGCGCAGCGCATCAAGGATGATCCGCAGCTGCGGCAGGAAACCTGGGACCTCTACCATCTGATCGGCGATGCGCTGCGCGGCCACCTGGTCCCCGGCGTGATCGACCAGGTTCGCGCCCAGCTCGCCGCGGAGCCGCCGATCCTCGCGCCGCGTCGCGCCGCCGCGCGGCCCGCGCGCCGGGCCGCCTGGTACGCGCTCTCGGCGGCCGCGACCGTGGTGGCGGTCGCGTTCGTGGGCTGGACGGCACTCCCGCGGTTCGACCTACCGAGCGGCCGAACCGAAATCAAGGTTGCCGCGGCGCCCGCGCCGGCGAGCGCCGCGCCGGCTGCGGGTTTCAACGACTACTTGCTCGCGCACCAGCGGTTCTCGCCCTCGGCAATGGGCGGCATCGCGCCATACGTCCGAACGGTCGCCGAAGAGAACGGGGCGCACTGACGATGCGCTCGCTGGTCGCCGCCGCGGCGCTGGTCGCGGGCTCCGCGCTGGGGGTTGCCGCTGCGCAACAACCGAACAATGACGCGGTGGCTTGGCTGCAGCGCATCTATACCGCCACCGACCAACTGAGCTATACCGGCACGTTCGTCTATCAGCGCGGGGAGCAGGTCGATGCCTCGCGCATCACCCGGATCGTCGATGCGGCGGGCGTGCGCGAGCGGCTCGAGGCCCTCGACGGCGCGCCGCGGGAGATCGTGCGCTTCAACGAAGAGGTGAAGTGCTACTTCCCGGAGACGATGACGGTGAAGATCGATCGTCAGGCCGACACCCGGCCCTTTCCGGCCATCCGCGGCAACGTCCTCGAGCTCACGAAGTCCTACCGCATCCGCAAGGCCGAAACCGAGCGGATCGCCGGCTACGACTGCCAGGCGATCGTGCTCGAGCCCAAGGACAATCTGCGGTACGGCCACAAGCTGTGGGCGGACATCAGCACCGGCATGCTGATCAAGGCGAAGACCTTCGGCGAGCGGCAGGAGGCGGTTGAGCAGTTCGCCTTCACCCAGCTCCAGATCGGGGGGAAGATCGACAAGGAGCAGGTGAAGTCGCGCTTCGCCGGCAAGGGCCGCGACTGGCACGTCGAGCGCTCGAGCATGGTCGCGGCCGACCTCGCGAGCGGCGGCTGGCTCCTCGGCGTGCTGCCCCCCGGGTATCGGAAGGTCACCGAAATGAAGCGCAACCTCGGCGCCACGGCCGATGTCGGGCACATTGTGGTCTCCGACGGCCTCGCCGCGGTGTCGGTGTTCATCGAGCCCATGGGGGCGAGGGCGGCGAGCGTGCCGCCGGGCCTGTCCAGCCAGGGGGCGGTCAACATCTTCATCCGCAAGTTCGCCAACCACCTGGTGACCGTCGTCGGCGAGGTCCCGGCCGAGAGCGTTCAGCTGATCGCGAACGCCGTCGAATACCATCAACCCCAATAACCGGTCGCCGGCGGTGCGCCGGGCGCGCGGATTTCCTTGCAACCAGCCCGGGCCGTCATTTATCGTTGCGCCTGGGCTCCATCGCGACCGCCATCCATGAAAACACTCCTCTCAGCGGTACTGCTCGCGGCCTCGCTCGCGTGCGCGGGAACGCCGTTCGCCCAGCAGGCCGCGCGCCTGCCGGACTTCACCCAGATCGTGGAGAGCCAGGGCCCGGCGGTCGTCAACGTCAGCACCACCCAGGCCCGCGCGCGCCGCGACCAGCCGCCGGCGCCGCAGCTCGACCCCGACGACCCGTTCTACGATTTCTTCCGGCGCTTCATCCCGCGCGGGCCGCAGGGGCCGCGGGAATTCGAGTCCACCTCGCTCGGCTCGGGCTTCGTCGTGAGCACCGACGGCTACATCCTCACCAACGCCCACGTCATCGACTCGGCCGACGAGATCACGGTCAAGTTGACCGACAAGCGCGAGTTCAAGGCGAAGGTGATCGGCGCCGACCGGCGCACCGACGTCGCGGTGATCAAGATCGAGGCGAACGGCCTGCAGGCGGTCCGCTTCGGCGACCCGAACAAGCTGCGCGTGGGCGAGTGGGTGGTGGCGATCGGCTCCCCGTTCGGCTTCGACAACACGGTGACCGCCGGCATCGTGAGCGCGAAGGGCCGTTCGTTGCCGCAGGAGAACTTCGTCCCGTTCATCCAGACCGACGTCGCCATCAACCCCGGCAACTCGGGCGGGCCGCTGTTCAACCTCAACGGCGAGGTGGTCGGCATCAACAGCCAGATCTACAGCCGGACCGGCGGTTTCATGGGCCTCTCGTTCGCGATCCCGATCGACGTCGCGATGGAGATCTCGAGCCAGCTGCGGAACACCGGGCGGGTGAGCCGCGGCCGCATCGGCGTGGTGATCCAGGAGGTGTCGAAGGAGCTCGCCGAATCGTTCGGCCTCGGCAAGCCGTCGGGGGCGCTCGTGAACGCGGTGGAGAAGGGCGGGCCGGCGGAAAAGGCGGGCGTCGAGGCGGGGGACATCATCCTCAAGTTCGACTCGAAGCAGGTCGGCGGGTCATCGGACCTGCCGCGCATCGTCGGCGGCACCAAACCGGGCGCGCGCGTGTCGATGCAGGTCTGGCGCAAGGGGCAGACGAAGGAGGTCATGGTCACCGTGGGCGAGCTGCCCGACGAGCGGGTGACCGCAAGCCGCACCCCGAAGCCGGGCGGTCAAAAACCCGAGGTGGCCGCGAACCGGCTCGGCCTGGTGGTGAGCGACCTCACCGAGGACAAGCGCCGCGAGCTGCACCTGCAAGGCGGCGCGGCGGTCGACGAGATCCGCGGCGGCGCGCGGGCCGATATCCGCCCGGGCGACGTGATCGTCGCGCTGACGGCGAAGGGCAACAGCACCGACATCAAGTCGGCGAAGCAGTTCAACGATCTCGTGGCGGGCCTCGACAAGGGCGTCACGCTGACGCTGCAGATCCGCCGCGGCGACGCCAACATCTTCGCCACCATCCGCGGCGAGACGAGCGGTGGCTGAGCGCGCGCCGG
>Ga0187846_10000808_pt1 | contig 17900 bp, 11 predicted proteins | sample TC_taG_FD_161473 | JGI IMG/M metagenome (GOLD analysis project Ga0187846, IMG submission 161473) | Biofilm microbial communities from the roof of an iron ore cave, State of Minas Gerais, Brazil - TC_06 Biofilm (v2) | ecosystem: Environmental > Terrestrial > Deep subsurface > Cave > Wall biofilm...
TGCCCACTTACGGCCGGATTTCGCGTTACGGACTGATCGCATTCGCCTCTTCGCTGGACCGAGTGGGCGCTTTCGGGCAGAACATCCGGGACGTGGCCTACATCATGGGAGTGACGGCGGGTAGCGATCCGATGGACTCCACCGCTGCCGCAGTCCCCGTTCCGGACTATCTCGATGCACTAGATGCGCCCGTAAAAGGACTGAAAGTCGGGGTGCCCACCGATTATTTCGCTGAAGGGCTGGATTCCGCAGTTCGGGAAAAAGTCGAGGCGGGAATCCGCTTGCTCGAGAAACTCGGGTGTCAACGGATGGATTTAAGCATGCCGCATACGGAGTATGCGGTGGGGACGTACTACCTGATCGCGACGGCGGAGGCGAGCTCGAATCTGGCTCGGTACGATGGCGTGCGCTACGGCATGCGCATACCAGCGGGGACGCTCATCGAAATGTACCGAAAGACGCGCGGCGCGGGATTTGGGGCGGAAGTCAAACGACGGATCATGCTGGGCACTTACGCGTTGTCGGCCGGGTACTATGATGCCTACTACCTGAAGGCGCAGAAAGTGCGCGCGCTGATCGCCGGAGACTTTGCGGGAGCTTTTGAAAAGGTGGATGCGATTGTGACCCCAACTTCGCCGGTGCCCGCTTTTCGATTGGGCGAGCGTACCGCCGACCCGTTAGCCATGTATCTAGCTGATATATATACAGTTACAGGATCTCTGACAGGTGTCCCGGGTATCTCGGTGCCGTGCGGCAAGACGGCGGAAGGGCTGCCGGTAGGGTTGCAGATCTTCGGTCAGCCATTCGGTGAGGCACGTGTGCTGCAATTGGCGAACGCCTTCGAGAAGGCTGGCGGAGCATCCATCTAATCGGCTCCCTTTGAAATTAAATACACCTTATTGGAAATTCGATTTCCAATTCTGCGCAGGTTTGTTTCACTTCCGATCATCTCTCCGCTTGGGCTCAAGACTAAGGTTTAAGCAACGGCTCATCTAAGTCTTTTTCTTGCCGCTGACTTGACGCGCCAAGGCACCAAAGAATCGAATGTAATGGAACGGAAGGACTATTGCTAGAAATCAGCTTTTGAAAGTAGGATGCGTGTATTGAAGTATTCGGGGGGTGGAGTCAAATATGAGCGGCCCAACGATCCGGTTCAGCCAAAAGGTTTTTACAGAAGAGGAAGTCTCAGGACTTACCGGCATTTGCCTGGAGCATCTGCGAAATCTTAGCCGCGTCAAGCATCTGGGCCGCGCCGTGGAAGCGGCAGCTGAAGCGGCTGGGAATGTGGCGCAGAAATTGTTCTATACCTCGTCGGAACTGATGGTGCTCAAGGTGGTTTGCGGCCCCTGCGAGCACTGATCGAATTTCGAACTTAATTCCGCCTTTTTCCTTCACGTCGCACATCTTCCAGCCCTAACATCTTCGGAGCTAGTTGATTGCAGTAGCGCTGTGACGGCGCTATGCTCAGAACGTCTGAGTGGTTCATATGATCCCGTTGGAAAAACAGCCTCCGAGAAATGCCTGCAGCGGATCGCTCCTTTCGCCGATCGCCCTCTGGGCGGCGCTGGGCTTTGTCGCCGTCATGTTTGGGCCGAATGCGGCCTATGCGATGGGCTTTGGCACTCAGGAACAAGCGGCCCAGCAAACTGGCCAGCAGGATGCTTCAGGCGAGATCGCCGTCCCGCTTCCCAAAGGCAAAAAGCTGGTTCTCGCCGACGGTAGTTTCCAGATTGTGCGCGAATACCAGCGTGAAGGCGACCGGGTGCGCTATTACAGCGTGGAGCGCTCGGCCTGGGAGGAGATGCCGGCGGCGCTGGTGGATTGGGCCGCCACGCAAAAGGCCGAAAACGAGCAAAACGCGCAGCAGGAGAAATTAGCCAAGGAGATCGCAGAAAGCGAAAAGGCGGCGCGTTTTGCGGACCTGAACGTAGATACGAGCTTCGAGGTGCGCCCGGGCGTATTTCTTCCCGATGCCGTTGGTTTTTACGCCATTGACGGCAACAAAGTTGACGTTATGCAACAAGAGAAAGCGGAAGTACACACGGACAAGGGGCGGGCAGTCGCGAAAATCGTGACGGGCATGCCCTTGATTTCGGGCAAGCAAGATATGGAAATTCCGGGGAAGCAAGCGAAACTCCGAATCCACACGGGCGATGCGGAGTTCTTCTTCCGGACGGCCGATCAGCGCGAACCCCATCTCACGCTCTTCCACGCGACTGTGAAGGGCGAGAAGCGCGCACTTGAAGTGATCACAACGAATATTGCCGGCCAGCAAAAGGTGAAGGGCCGCGAAGTGTCGCTACTGCAATGGGACGCAGCGCAAGGGCTTTATCGGTTCACCGTAGATCAGGCACTCGATTCGGGGGAATACGCCATCGTCGAAACGACCACCGCGGAGGGGCAAAGCATGTATGTGTGGACCTTTGGCGTTGACGTGACCGGAAATCCAAAGCCGGGGAGCCCAGCGCCTGCGCACTGATTCGCGAAAAGCGCAGGCTAATTGGCGCGCGAGAATTGCGCGGCGCCGGACTTGCCAAGCTCGTCGGTGAGAATGGCAATCAAGTCGGAGATGCGGAAGGGTTTCTGGATTGTCCGTGCGCCGACCTGGGCCAATTGCTGGGTGACCGCCGTGGGGGCCAGTTCTCCGCTCATAAAGAGGAAGAGCGGCTTGTGCTCGCCAGGGCGCACTGCATTCCTCACAGCGGCGTAGAGACCAAGCCCCGAAGCTTCCGCACCGCCGCCCGCTCGCAAATTCAAGTCACACAAGACGGCATGGAAGGTGCGACGCTCCATTACGGAAAGAGCTTCTTCTACGCCGGCCGCGGCCTGTACGTAAAAACCACGTGCGCTGAGACCTTCGCGGATCATTTCCCGGATACTCTCCTCATCGTCGACCACGAGAACCGAGTACTCCGCAGCCGCTTCCCTGGGCATTTCTTTCGAGCCAGGGGCGACCGTTGTTTCCCTCGGTTCGGCCAGGAACAAGGCCGTACCTCGCGCGATTGGGAGCCAGATCGCAAACAACGATCCGCCTTGAGCGAGCGCCTGAGCTTCGATTTCGCCGTTGTGTTCGCGAAGTATTGCCAGACAGATGCTAAGACCTAAACCGGTGCCCCGGCCCGGCCGCTTGGTGGTGAAGAAAGGATCGAAAATCTTTGGCAGTATCTCGCGCGGAATCCCGGCGCCGTCATCCTGGAACGTGGCCATGACACGGTCCGTGGCGCGGCTGACACGAATGCGAAGAGTGCCATGCTCGCGAATCTCTCGGACGGCCTGCTCGGCATTGGCGATAAGATTCAAGAAAACCTGAGTGAGCTGGCTGGTGTCGCCCAGGATGAGGGGAAGATCCGCGGGAGCAGAGAAATCCACGGTGATGCGATTGGAGCGCAGAGAATGTTCATGAAGCTGCAAGCTGCGCTCGATCAGTTCACTCAAATTGAGGCAAATCTTGCGGGGCTGGGGCGGGCGCGAGAAGGTCAAGAGGCTCTGAACGATCTGGGCGGCACGACGCGCCTGGCGGTGCGCAATTTCGAGTTGGCGGCGGGCAGAATCGTCGGGGGTGGAATCACGCAGAAGTTCCGTGACGCCGAGGACCGCGGTGAGGGGATTATTCAGCTCATGGGCCACGCCGGCAATCATCTGGCCCATCGCAGCGAGCCTCTCACTCTGAATCAGTTGCTGCTCCATGCGCTTGGAGTCTGTGATGTCGCGCGCCGCGGCAATCACTCCGGCGATACGGCCGGAAAAATCCATGAGCGGGCTGGCGGTGGCGCGGAACAGGCGTGCTTCACCGTCGTTGCGCCGGATTAAAAATTCGGTGCTGCCATTGGCGCATTGACCTGAAATGATGGCCTGCAAAAATGTTTGTACTTCTCTTCGGCTGTGAGGCTCGACTTGCTCGCTGAACGAAGAACCGATCAGCTCTTCCGGCGAGAAGCCCAGCAGTTCCCCGGAGCGGGGGCTGACGAAGGTATAGCGGTCTTCGCGATCAAGAGCGATGACCAGGTCGGGGAAGCTCTCGACGAGGCGCCGCGCAAATTCCTGCTCGCGCTGCAAACGGGTTTCGATCTGATGCCGTTCGCTGATGTCCACAAGAGTGCCTTGACGCCGGCGGACACGGCCGGCGGTGTCGCGGATCAGGGCCGATGCATGAAGGGCGGAAAGAGGGGAGCCATCGCGGCGGCGAAGCACGGCTTCGTGGCCTTGGAGGACGTCAGATTGAGCCAACTGGCGGCGTTCGGTCTCCCACTCATCGGGCTGAAGGAAAAATTCCGAGAGCGGGCGGCCAAGCAAGGCCTCGCGATTCTCGTAACCGAGCATGCGAACAAAGGCGGGATTGATGTCTTCCAATTTTCCGTCGGCATCGGCGATGTAGACGCCTTCCTGCAAGGTCTCGAAGAGGTCCTTAAAGCGAGCTTCGTTTTCGCGTTCCACAGTGATATCGCGCGCGAGCACACAGACACCTTGCAGAGCGCCGTCGCGGATGAGCGCATGCGTCGTGCACTGGAAATATCGGGCGCTGCTGTCGTGCTTGAAGCGGATGCGCAAGACACCGGACCACTGATGCCGGTCGATCAGGAGGGGCAGCTCATGTTGCACCAAGGCGAGGGCGGCGCCATCGGCGAGTTCAAGGAACTCATTGATCGGGCGTCCGGCGATTTCGCTGAAGGGGCGGCCCAACAGGGACGCGAAACTGCGGTTGGTGGCGAGGATCTCTCCTTTCAGAGAGAGCGAGAGTAAAACGTCGTCAAAAGTGTCGATCAGGTCGCGATAGCCACGCTGCGAACGCTCCACGATCTGGAAGAGCTTCTCCACGTGGCCGGCCGCGGGAGACTGCGGTTGATGCGAGAGTTCGTGGACGAGACGGCGCAGTTGGGCAATTTCACGCCATCTCGAAATGGCGTAGGCCCCGAAAAGGCTGACCAGCAAGACCAAGCCGATGGGAAGAGCGTCCAGCTTCCACGGGAGCGAACCTGCGGGCTGCCAGGAGACGAGCGCCAATCCGATCGCCAGAGACACGAGCAGGACGACCGCCAGGAACCAGAGGCGGCTTTCATGGGCCCCTAATCGATCCAGCGGAACCGGCGAGCGATTCCAGGCGGATCGGCTTGCTCGAGGCTCCGTCGAAGCTTCGCCGATCGGGGACAAGCCGGGCAAGTCGGGGCAATCTGGCTCCAGAGGAAATGAGAGGCCGACATCTGTGCCGGTGCCAGAACGTTGGCTAGTGCGTGTGGACATCGAGTTTCTGTATTGCCGTCTCTCCCGAAAGGACGGGGAAGGCGCGCGGCTGACAGTCTAGGGCTGGGGCGAGGCGGACGCAACTGCTTCGAACCAGTGATATTACCTATTAATTAAGCCGGAGTCGAAGGCTAAGAAAAGACAAAATTAGGACACGCCGAGACAAATTCCGGCGCGGTCTCGACAGCCTCGGCAAGCTTCTGCACACTCGAACGCTAAGAAAAGACAAAATTAAGACTGGCCGAGACAAATTCCTGAAACGAGCGTTCCTGTGCGCAGAAGCTCATACTGCAGTTTTTAGAACTACAAACGTGGCATCGAACCGTCAGGGCTGAGCCCTTCTCATTCCGGAAGGCTTAGTGTCGCGGCTATGGATTCGCTGCGCTCACCATAAAAAGCCGCGACCCACAAACCTATCGAGTTGCCAGACAGACTCTTTAGCCTTCGGCGATGGCGTCGGCGTCTTTGCGGAGGAAGTCCAACGCGGCGGCTTCCTCGGGGGTCAATTCGGGCGTCACGGCTTCAGCCTCAGCGGGCTGCGGCGGAGGAACTTCGACCAGCAGGTCGATATTGCGATATCGCTCGAGCCCGGTGCCCGCCGGAATGAGCCTGCCCATGATGACGTTTTCCTTGAGGCCACGCAGATAATCGACCTTGCCGGCGACCGCCGCTTCGGTGAGAACGCGCGTAGTCTCCTGGAAACTGGCCGCGGAGATGAATGAGTCGGTAGAAAGCGAAGCCTTAGTGATGCCGAGCAACAGCGGACGGCCTGTAGCCGGGCGGCCTCCCTCCGTGATGATGCGATCATTTTCTTCGCGGAAGCGGAATTTATCGATCTGTTCCTCGAGAAGGAAGCGGGTGTCGCCGACGTCTTCGACTTTGACCCAGCGCATCATCTGGCGAACGATCGTTTCGATGTGTTTGTCGTTGATGTTGACGCCCTGCAGCCGATAGACCTCCTGGATGGAGTTGACCAGGTAGGCCTGCGTGTACTTTTCGCCGAGTACGGCGAGCAGATCGTGAGGATTGAGCGGGCCGTCGATCAACGGCTCGCCGGCATGGACGTGTTCGCCTTCCTGCACGTTGATGTGCACGCCACGGGCGATGGAGTATTCCTTCTGGGTCTTGCCGTCTTCGCTCTCGACGTAAATCTTGCGCATGCCCTTGCTGATTTCGCCGTATTTGACGACGCCGTCGATTTCGCTGATGACGGCGGGATCTTTGGGCTTACGAGTCTCAAAAAGCTCGACGACGCGCGGCAGACCGCCGGTGATGTCTTTGGTCTTGGTGGTCTCGCGAGGAATCTTGGCCAGGACGTCGCCGGGCTGCACCTCGTCGCCATCGGAGACCATCAAGTGGGCACGCGAAGGCATGAGGTACTTCTTGCGGCTGCGGCCGGCGGAATCGCGGACCTGGATGGTCGGCTGGTGCTTCTCGTCGCCGGGAGGCAACGTGACGACGAGCTGAGCCAGACCGGTAACCTCGTCGACCTGTTCTTCGATGGTGATGCCGGGCTGCAGATCTTTGAACTCGATCGTGCCGCCGACTTCCGTGAGGATCGAGAAGGTAAAGGGATCCCATTCCGCGAGAATCTGGCCGACATTGACCGATTGGCCTTCGTCAACGCGCAGGCGGGCGCCGTAAACGACGTGATGGCGCTCTTTTTCGCGGCCTTTCTCATCGACGATGGCAATCAATCCGGAGCGATTCATGGCGATGAGAACATTGTTGCGGCCGTGAACGGCCTTGAGGTCGAGGAAGCGGACGAAGCCACTGCTGCGGGCCTCGACCTTGGATTGCTCGGCCACCCGGGTAGCCGTGCCTCCGATATGGAAGGTACGCATGGTGAGCTGAGTGCCGGGCTCGCCGATGGACTGCGCGGCGATGACGCCGACCGCTTCGCCGAGTTCGACCATGCGGCCGGTGGCGAGATTGCGCCCGTAGCAGCGGGCGCAGACGCCGCGTCGCGATTCGCAGGTAAGTACGGAGCGAATCTTTACCCGCTCGATGCCGGCCCCCTGAATCGCGTTGGCGAGCTCTTCGGTGATCTCCTGGTTGATATCCAGGATGATGTTTCCTTCGTAGTCTTTGATTTTCTCGAGCGAGACGCGGCCCACGACGCGGTCGCGCAGAGGCTCGACTTCGATTCCGGCCTCGAGGATAGGCTCGACGTAGATGCCATCCTGCGTGCCGCAATCGATCTCATTGATGATCACGTCCTGGGCAACGTCGACCAGTCGGCGCGTGAGATAGCCGGAATCGGCCGTCTTGAGCGCCGTATCGGCGAGACCTTTACGCGCGCCGTGGGTGGAGATGAAATATTGCAGCACGGTGAGGCCCTCGCGGAAGTTGGAGGTGATCGGCGTCTCGATGACTTCGCCGGAGGGCTTGGCCATCAGTCCGCGCATGCCGGAGAGCTGGCGAATCTGCTGTTTCGATCCGCGAGCGCCGGAATCGGCCATGACGTAGATCGGATTGATGATGCCTTCCTTATCCTGTTGTTCGAGAGCTTTGAACATCTGCTCGGCAACTTTTTCGGTTACGTCGCTCCAGATGGCGATCACTTTGTTGTAGCGCTCGCCATTGGTGATGGCGCCGTCGAGGTATTGCTGCTGCACCTTGACGATTTCGCGCTCGGTGGCCTCGACAAGGGATGCCTTGTCGCCGGGGATGACCATGTCTTCGATGCCGATGGAGATGCCCGAACGCGTGGCGTAGAGGAAACCGAGTTCCTTGAGGTGGTCAAGCGCGGTAACGGTTCGCTCGAGGCCAAAGCGCAGATAGCAGTAGTAGACCAACTGCTGAACGCCCTTTTTCTTCAGCAAGCCATTGATGAATGGCATCTCCTTGGGCAGGTTATCATTGAAAATGACGCGACCGACCGTAGTGGAAATGAACTGGCGATTGAGGTTGACGGAAGCCGTGTGCGGGACGTCCTGATCGTCATAGGCACTGGTGAGGTCGATCATCTCGCCGGTGTAACGTAAGCGGATGGGTGTGAGCAATTCAACTTCGCCCGCTTCCAGCGCGAGTACCACTTCTTCCACCGAACCGAAGGCCCGGCCTTCGCCCTTGGCTCCCGGCTTCGCTTTAGTCAAATAGTAAATGCCGAGCACCATATCCTGCGTGGGCACGGCCAAAGGCAAGCCATTGGCGGGAGAAAGAATGTTGCGGGAAGAAAGCATCAACACCGCGGCCTCGATCTGCGCCTCGGGCGAGAGCGGAATGTGCACGGCCATCTGGTCGCCGTCAAAATCGGCATTGAAGGCCGTGCAGACCAGCGGATGGATGCGGATTGCCTTTCCTTCGACGAGGGTAGGCTCGAAGGCTTGAATGCCCAGCCGATGCAGCGTGGGCGCGCGATTCAAGAGCACAGGATGCTCGCGAATCACGTCTTCGAGGATGTCCCAGACGATCGACTCCTGCTGTTCGACCATCTCCTTGGCCTGCTTGATCGTGGTGCAATGGCCGGCGGCTTCGAGCTTGTGATAGATGAAGGGCTTGAAGAGCTCGAGGGCCATCTTCTTCGGCAGACCGCACTGATTGAGCCGCAGTTCAGGCCCCACGACGATGACGGAGCGGCCAGAATAGTCTACGCGCTTGCCGAGCAAGTTCTGGCGGAACCGGCCCTGCTTGCCCTTCAGTGTGTCGGAGAGCGATTTCAGAGGCCGGTTATTGGTGCCGCGCAAGACGCGGCCTCGGCGCCCATTATCGAAGAGCGCGTCGACGGCTTCCTGCAGCATGCGCTTTTCATTGCGCACGATGACGTCGGGCGCATGCAGTTCCATGAGCTTCTTCAGACGGTTATTGCGATTGATGACGCGCCGGTAGAGATCATTGAGATCGGAGGTGGCAAAACGGCCTCCATCGAGCGGCACCAAAGGCCGCAGCTCCGGAGGAAGCACCGGAATTACGTCCAGGATCATCCACTCGGGCTTATTGCCGCTCTTGCGGAAGGAGTCCACGACGCGCAGGCGCTTGGCGTACTTGATGCGCTTCTGCAGGCTGGGATCGCTCTTCATCTTCTCGCGGAGCTCGTCGCTGAGTTTATCGACATCGACGTGACGCAGAAGTTCTTTAATGGCTTCGGCGCCCATGGCCGCGCGAAACTGGCCGGCGTATTCGGTTTGCAGCTCGCGGTATTTTTCCTCGGGCAGCAGTTCGCGTTCCTTGATGCCGGGCACTTCGCCGGGATCCACAGCGACGAAGGCTTCGAAATAGAGGATGCGCTCGAGATCGCGCATGGAGATATCCAGCAAGTAGCCAATGCGCGAAGGCAAGCCCTTGAAAAACCACACGTGCGAACAGGGCGAGGCCAGTTCGATATGGCCCAGCCGCTCGCGACGCACCTTGCTCAAGGTGACTTCGACGCCGCACTTATCGCAGATCACTCCGCGATGCTTCATGCGCTTGTATTTGCCGCACAAGCACTCCCAATCGGTGACCGGGCCGAAAATCTTGGCGCAAAACAGGCCATCGCGCTCCGGTTTGAAGGTGCGGTAGTTGATGGTCTCCGGCTTGGTGACTTCGCCGTGCGACCAGGAACGAATCTTTTCAGGGCTCGCCAGGCTGATACGAATGGAATCGAAATCGGCAATCAGGCTGGCACGATCATAAGGGCTGCTGCGATACAAGGTTTCCTTCCTCCCTGCCGCGGCTCGCGCCGCGGCGCTCCCGGTCGCCCGGGAGATGGAACTCGTTGTCGACGAAACTTATCGGCAAACTTTATCGGCTAACTGCCGCTAATCGGCCGCCGCTTCCGCTTGCGGCTTCTGGCGCTTCATCAATTCGACATCCAGGCACAGCGATTGCAATTCGCGGACGAGCACGTTGAACGATTCAGGCACGCCCGGCTCGATGCCAGGCTCGCCTTTGACGATGGCCTCGTAGATTTTCGCGCGGCCGTAAACGTCGTCGGACTTGGCCGTGAGCAACTCCTGCAGGATGTGCGCGGCGCCATAAGCCTCGAGCGCCCACACCTCCATTTCGCCGAAGCGCTGGCCTCCGAACTGCGCTTTTCCGCCGAGCGGTTGCTGTGTGATCAGCGAGTAAGGCCCGATGGAACGAGCGTGAATCTTGTCGTCCACCAGATGCGAGAGCTTGAGCATATAGATGTAACCGACGGTGATCTCCTGAGCGAAAGACTCTCCGGTCATTCCGTCGAAGAGCGGAAGCTTGCCGGATTCCGGCAAGCCCGCGACCTCGAGCAGGTGACGGATTTCTGATTCGCGCGCGCCGTCAAAGACGGGCGTGGCCATGGAGATGCCGTCGCGGAAAGTGTCGGCGAGTTCGAGCAGGTGTTCGTCTTCCATGGCGGAAACCGAGCGCCAGATGGCCGTATCGCCAAACACTTCGCGGAACCAGCGGCGAGCCGCCTCGGCCTTGGTGGCTTGATTGAAAATGCGGCTGATGCTGCGGCCAAGTTCTTTGGCGGCCCAGCCGAGATGCGTCTCGAGAATCTGGCCGACGTTCATACGAGACGGAACGCCGAGCGGGTTGAGCACGATTTCGACGGGCGTGCCGTCGGGAAGATAGGGCATATCTTCTTCCGGCACGATACGCGCGATCACGCCCTTATTGCCGTGACGGCCGGCCATTTTGTCGCCGACGGAAAGCTTGCGCTTCATGGCGATGTAGCATTTGACCAGCTTGATCACGCCGGGCGGGAGTTCATCGCCCTTCTTGAGCTTTTCCTTGCGCTCGTCGGTAATCTTGCGCAGCACATCGATCTGCCGCGAGGTCATCTCCTCGATTTCATCGATCTTCTCGATGAGGAGCGGATCCTTGTCGGCGAGGCGAAGGCGCTTCAGGTTGCGCGTGGAGACTTTCTCGATGATCTCACGCGTGAGCTCGGTGCCTTTTGTGAGCAGGCGCTTGTTGGTTTTCTCGTCGTGCAGATCGGCGACGAGTTTCTGGCCGTTCAGCAGACCGCTCAAACGCTTGAGCCGTTCGTCGGTGAGGATGCGGATCTCATCGGCAAGGTTTCGCTCCAATCGGAAAACCTGCAAGGCCTCGATGGCCTTGTGGCGTTCGTCCTTTTCAGCGCCCTTGCGGCAGAAGATTTTGACGTCCACCACCGTGCCTTCGATGCCGGGCGGGCAATAGAGCGAAGCGTCGCGAACATCGCCGGCCTTTTCTCCGAAGATGGCGCGGAGCAGCTTTTCTTCGGGCGTAAGAGTCGTTTCGCCTTTGGGCGTGACTTTGCCGACCAGAATGTCACCAGGACGAACCGTGGCGCCGATGCGGATCACGCCGCTTTCATCGAGGTTGCGAAGGAATGTTTCGCTGATATTGGGAATATCTCGTGTGATTTCCTCGGGGCCCAGTTTGGTATCGCGGGCCTCGATTTCGAATTCCTCAATATGGATGGAGGTGTAGTAATCCTCTTTGACCAGCTTTTCGCTGACCAGAATGGCGTCTTCGAAGTTGTAACCGCGCCACGGCAGGAAGGCGACCAGCACGTTGCGGCCGAGCGCCAGCTCGCCGCGATCGGTGCAGGGGCCGTCTGCGAGCACTTGACCCTGGCCGACGCGATCTCCCACGCGCACCAGGGGCTTCTGATTGATGCAGGTATTTTGGTTGGAACGCTTGAATTTGATCAGGGAGTAGATGTCTGCCCCAACTTCGCGGCTGAGCACGCCGGAGTGGTCGGATTCCACGCGCACGATAATGCGCTCGGAATCCACCTGATCGACAATGCCATCGCGGCGGCAGATCACCACCGCGCCGGAATCGCGAGCGGTGACGCGTTCCATGCCGGTGCCCACCAGCGGCGCTTCGCCGCGGATGAGGGGCACGGCCTGGCGTTGCATGTTCGAACCCATCAAGGCGCGGTTGGCGTCATCGTTTTCGAGGAACGGAATCAGGCTGGCTGCGACGGAGACGAGCTGCTTGGGCGAAACGTCGATGTAATCGACCTCTTCGCGCTGCTTGAGGACGAAGTTCCCAGCCTGACGGCAATTGACGAGTTCCGTGGTGATGCGGCCGCGGTCATCGAGAGGCACATTGGCCTGAGCGACGACGTAGCGGTCTTCTTCCCAGGCCGAGAGATAGAAACAATAGGGTTCGGCCGTGACGCGACGCCGCTTCAGTTCTTCATTTACGGCATCCACTTTGTCGCGTTCGGCGATTTCACCGGCCTTGAATTCGCTGTCTCCGGAGTTGACCACTTGCACGTAATCCACAACGCGCCCGCCACGCACTTTGCGGTAAGGCGATTCGATGAATCCGAATTCATTGATCCGCGCGTAGCAGGAAAGCGAGCTGATCAGGCCGATGTTGGGGCCTTCCGGCGTCTCAATCGGACAGATACGGCCGTAGTGAGTAGGATGAACGTCGCGCACCTCGAACCCGGCACGTTCGCGCGAGAGTCCGCCAGGACCCAAGGCCGACAAGCGGCGCTTGTGGGTGATTTCGCTGAGCGGATTGGTCTGATCCATGAACTGCGAGAGCTGTGAACTGCCGAAGAATTCACGAATCGCGGCCATTACGGGCTTTGCGTTCACTAGGTCATGAGGCATGGCCGTGGACATTTCCTGGTAGACCGACATCTTTTCTTTGATGGCGCGTTCCATGCGAACAAGCCCGATGCGGAATTGGTTTTCCAGGAGCTCGCCGACGGCGCGCACGCGGCGATTGCCCAGGTGATCGATATCGTCGACGCTGCCGATATTTTTGCGCAGCTTGAGCAGATAACGGATGGCGGCCACAAAGTCTGTGGAGTCCAGCGTCCGGGTCTCGAGCGGCGTCTCCAGTCCGAGTTTGATATTGAACTTGAGCCGGCCGACTTTGCTGAAGTCGTATTTGCGCGGATCAAAGAACATCCCATTGAAAAGCGCGGTAGCGGTTTCGAGCGTGGGCGGATCGCCCGGGCGCAGTTTGCGATAGATCTCGATCAGCGCCTCGCGCGAAGATCGGATGGCGTCCTTATCCAGCGTGCGGGAGACGACTACACCGGTATCGTCGCGATCCGGGAAAAAGATGTCCACACCGGTGATCCCGGCCTCGGGCAAAGCGGCCCAAACTTCCGGCGTAAGCGGCTTATTGGCCTCCAGCAACACTTCGCCGGTCTGGCGATTGACAAGATCCCCAACGGTGAAGGCGCCCTCGAGATCGGCGAGGGAAACACGCACCTGAGCGATCTTAGCTTTTACGAGTTCCTTGTAGAGCGGCTCGGTAATTCTGCGGTGCGCCGCGATCAAAACTTCCTCTGAGCGGGGCGTCTTGATCTCATGCGAAAGCTTGCGATCGATCAACCCTTCGGAGACGTTCCAATAAAAATCGTTGTCGCGCAAGGTGATGCGCTCGACCTGGAAAAACGTGCGCAGGATCTCTTCGTTGGACTTCATGCCCAGCGCGCGCAGGAAGATAGAGCCGAGGAACTTGCGTTTGCGGTCGATGCGCACGTAGAGAACGTTCTTTGTGTCGTATTCGAATTCCACCCAAGAGCCGCGATACGGGATGATTTTTCCGAGGAAGTAAGAGCGATTGTTGGCGGTCTCGTAGAAGACGCCCGGCGAGCGATGGAGCTGGCTGACGATGACGCGTTCGGTCCCGTTGATGATGAAGGTGCCGTTGTCCGTCATCAGGGGGATATCGCCGAAGAAGACTTCTTGTTCTTTGATATCGCGGACATTTTTGGCGCCGGTGTCGGGGTCCTTATCGTAGATGGTGAGACGGATGGTGACCTTGAGCGGCGCGGCGTAGGTCATGCCGCGTTCCTGGCACTCGTTAACGTCGTACTTGAGCTGCATGGCTACGGGATCGCCGCATTTATTGCAGAAGGTCGGCGTGTTCTTATTGAAGGTGCCGCACTTCGAGCAGATCACGTCGCCGGTTTGATAAGGATTCGTGACCACTGACGCGCCGCAATTACGGCAGGTGGCGCGCAGATGGTGCAGGCCTTTGAGATTGCCGCACTTGCATTCCCAATTTCCGATGGAGTAGTCGACAAAATCCAGTTGCGAGAGCCCGCGAAAATCCTGGATCGGGAATACCGACGTGAAGACCGATTGCAAACCGGCATCTTCGCGTTCCGAAGGCAGCAAATCCATTTGCAGGAAGCGCTGATAGGAGAGCCGCTGGACTTCGATCAGATTCGGAATCTGGATCGAACTCTTGATCTTGGAAAAGTCCAGGCGCTCGCGCTCCCGAACGGCATGATTTCCGTTGTGATGATTTCCATTCTCCATGCTATTACCTCGCGATACCCAAAAGGGTGAGGCCGGGACGCGCGGCGGAGGTTACACTTCCGCCCTCGGTCCGGATTGGACACAATCGAAGTTCAAATTCCCGACAGTTCAACGTCGTACGAATTCCTTTACGCGCAACTGGCGCGCGGTCTGATGCGCTTGCGTCTTACTTGACTTCTACTTTGGCGCCCGCATCTTCGAATTTCTTTTTGATCGAGGCGGCTTCGTCCTTGTTGACGCCTTCCTTGATCGGCTTGGGCGCGCCATCGACGAGGTCCTTGGCTTCCTTCAGACCGAGGCTGGTCACTTCGCGAACAGCCTTGATCACGTTGATCTTGTTGGCGCCCACTTCCGTGAGCACAACAGAGAATTCTGTTTTCTCTTCGGCAGGCGCGGCTCCGGCCGCTGCGCCTCCGCCGGCCACCATTACCGGCGCTGCGGCGGCAGCGGAAACGCCAAAGGCCTCTTCCATTTTCTTGACCAAGTCGGCGGCCTCGAGCAGCGTAAGCCCCTTGATCTCTTCCAGGATCGACTCCACTTTGCTAGCCATTGCCTCGTTTCCTCCTCGCTAATGTGCGAACTTTTCTGCTTTGACTGCCTCTTGCACCACGACAGCCAGATTCCGGTTGACTCCGGCAAGCGCGACGGCGGTGCGACGCGCGGGCGCCTGCAGCAGGAACATGATCTTGCCGATCAGCTCTTCCTTCGAAGACAGAAGAGCCAGTTGCTGAATTTCAGCGATCGAAAGAACTCTTCCTTCGACCACACCGGCCTTGAATTTGAACGCCGGCACGTCTTTGGCAACCTTGGTGAGAACCTTTGCGAGCGACACCGGATCCGTGCTGTAGGAAATCGAGTTCGTTCCGGTGAGCCCTTTGAGCAGGCCCTCGGCGGACGTTCCCGATCCTGCTTGTTCGGCAAGAGTGTTCTTCACGACCTGATATTTGCCGCCCGTGCCTTGGACCGCACGGCGGAGCTGCGTATCCTGCGCCACAGTGATTCCCTGGAACGTGGTGAGGATCACCGTGGAGACCTTGGCCAGGTCGTTTTTCAGCTTTTCGACTTCTTCCTTCTTCTCGCTGCGTTTTTTCATCCTAGAATCTCCCGCAGTTAGGCGGCTGTGGCCATGGCCGCTTCCGCTTCGGCCAAGTCAATGGCGATTCCCGGCCCCATCGTGGAAGTTAGCGTAATTTTTTTGACGTAACGTCCCTTGGCAGCGGCAGGCTTGGCCTTGACCACAGCGCCCAGCAAAGCCTGGGCGTTGGCCGCGAGCTTAGGGCCATCAAAACTCACTTTGCCGATCGGCGAGTGAATAATGCCGGTCTTATCGACGCGAAATTCCACCTTACCGGCCTTGATCTCCTTCAACGCATTGGCCACTTCGAAAGTGACCGTACCGGTCTTCGGATTGGGCATCAATCCTCGCGGACCGAGAACTTTGCCGAGCCGGCCGGCGGATCTCATCATGTCTGGAGTGGCAATAACCGCTTCGAAATCCGTCCAGCCCTCCTGAATTTTTTGCACCATGTCATCGCCGCCGACGAAATCCGCGCCCGCTTCTTGCGCTTCGCGAACCTTTTCGCCGGTGGCCAGCACGAGCACGCGCTTTGACTTGCCCAAACCGTGGGGCAAGACCACCGTGCCGCGCACCATCTGGTCAGAATGCTTGGGATCCACGCCCAGATTGATCACCAGTTCCACGGTCTCATCGAATTTAGCGAAGTGAGCGGCTTTGAGGGCGTCCGCGGCTTCGCCCAGTTTATAGGGCCGCGTCTCGATCTTCTTTCGCGCGTTGATGATATTTTTTCCGGCTCTTCGCGGCATGATTGCTCCCTCAGCCTTCCACTTCGAGTCCCATATTGCGCGCCGTGCCCATCACCGTGCGAACGGCGGATTCGAGGTTAGAGGTGTTCAAATCAACCAGCTTGGTGCGTGCAATTTCTTCTACTTGTCTTCGCGTCACCTTGCCGACCTTGGTGCGATTTGGTTCCGCCGAACCTTTGACAATTCCCGCGGCGCGCTTGAGCAATTCCGAGGCGGGCGGAGTCTTGGTGATGAAGGTGAAGCTGCGATCACTGAAGATCGTTACCAGCACAGGGATGATCATCCCTTCGGGCTCTTTGTTGGTCTTGGCGTTGAATTGCTTGCAAAAATCCATGATGTTGACGCCCTGGGGCCCGAGTGCTGTGCCTACGGGTGGCGCGGGCGTAGCCTTTGCCGCAGGCAACTGCAGCTTGACCACTGCTTGAACTTTCTTTGCCATTTCTCGTCCTTACTCGGGACCCGAAAAATCTTCCCTAAGTAATTTTTTCCACTTGGGCGAAATCGAGTTCGACCGGAGTCGAGCGCCCAAAGATCGTCACAGAAATTTTCAGCGTGCTGCGGTCTGCGTTGACCTCTTCCACCACGCCGGTGAAGTTGGCAAACGGCCCATCGACGATGCGCACTTGCTCGTTGCGCTCGAAAACCAGCTTCGGTTTGGGCTTTTCCGCCGAGGTCGTTACGCGATGGAGGATATTCTCGACCTCCTGGTCGCTCAACGGCGAGGGCGTCTGCCCCGAACCAACAAAGCCGGTGACACGCGGCGTCGAGCGCACCACATGCCAGGTGTCGTCATCCATTTCCATTTCTACGAGGACGTAACCGGGATAAAACATCCGCGGCGAAACGATCTTTTTGCCGCCGCGCACTTCCATGACGTCTTCCGTGGGAATCATCACCCGCCCGATGCGATCGCCCAAACCGAACGCAGCAACCCGTCCTTCCAGGCTCTCTTTGACTTTCTTCTCGAAGCCTGAATAGGTATGGATGATGTACCACTGCTTGGCCATCGACACGCTACGCCTCAGTGCTTGAAAATGTTGAACAGGCGATTGAGCACCCATCCTACGCTGCTATCGACGCCGAAAAAGAAAACGCCGAAAAACGCCACCGCGACAATCACCACAAATGTCGTGACCACCACTTCGTGGCGCGTCGGCCAAGTAACCTGGCGCAGCTCCACGCGGACTTCGTGCAGGAATTCGCCCCAGCGTTTGGGGTGCTGCTTGATCCGCTCCCAAAGCGCGCCGGTACGCGACTCCGGAGCTTCGCCTGACATTGCCTTCAATCGTTCTGCATGTAATGCCATCTTCTCAATATCCCACTTCCCACTCGGTCTGGCAGGGGAGGAGGGATTCGAACCCCCACATCCGGTTTTGGAGACCGGCGGTCTACCGTTGAACCTACTCCCCTTTACCCTGAGCAGCCGTGTGAGCGGCTGCCGGGTAGATTCCATCTCGTCACTTCACTTCGCGGTGGACGGTATGTTTTCTACAAGAATTGCAGAATTTTTTCGTTTCCATCCGGTCGGTGTGCTTTTTCTTGTTTTTTGTCGTTGTGTAGTTCCGGTTCTTGCAATCATTGCACTGCAACGTGATGATTTCGCGCACAGGCGGCCCCTTTAGTTACTCGACAATCTCGGTGACGGCG
>Ga0187846_10000809_pt1 | contig 17891 bp, 16 predicted proteins | sample TC_taG_FD_161473 | JGI IMG/M metagenome (GOLD analysis project Ga0187846, IMG submission 161473) | Biofilm microbial communities from the roof of an iron ore cave, State of Minas Gerais, Brazil - TC_06 Biofilm (v2) | ecosystem: Environmental > Terrestrial > Deep subsurface > Cave > Wall biofilm...
CCCGGCGGGGCCGCGGGGTCGCCGGCCGGTGCGGCCGACATCGAGTGCGAGGTGGTCGTGCTCGGCTCCGGGCCGGGCGGGTACACGGCGGCATTCCGGGCCGCGGATCTCGGCAAGCGCACGGTGTTGCTCGAGCGCTATGCCGCGCTGGGCGGCGTGTGCCTCAACGTGGGCTGCATTCCTTCGAAGGCGCTGCTCCACGCGGCCAGGGTGGTGGCCGAAGCGGAGGAGGCGAGCCACTTCGGCATCGCGTTCGGTGCGCCGAAGTTCGACGTCGACCGGTTGCGCGCGTGGAAGGAATCGGTCGTCGGGCGCCTGACCAAAGGGCTCGCGGGGCTCGCCAAGCAGCGCAAGGTCACGGTGGTGCAGGGCGTCGGCAAGTTCGAGTCCCGGCACACGATGTTGGTGCAGACCGGCGCGGGCACGAAGCGCATCGCGTTCGACGCCTGCATCGTCGCCGCGGGCTCGTCGGTGGCGCGCATCCCGGGCTTTCCGTATGACGACCCGCGGCTCGTCGATTCCACCGGCGCGCTGGCGCTCGCCGATATCCCGAAGCGCATGTTGGTCATCGGGGGCGGGATCATCGGCCTCGAGATGGCATGCGTCTACGATGCGCTCGGCTCCCGGATCAGCGTGGTCGAGCTGCTCGACGGGCTACTGCCCGGGGTCGACCGCGACCTGGTCAAGCCGCTCGAGACCCGCATCAAGCGGCGCTACGAGGCGATCCACCTGAAGACCAAGGTCGCACAGCTGGAGGCGAAGCGCGACGGGTTGCTCGCCACCTTCGAGGGTTCGAGCGCGCCCGCGCCGCAGCTCTACGATCGGGTGCTGCTCGCGGTCGGACGGCGTCCGAACGGGCGCGCGATCGACGCCGGCGCGGCGGGCGTGCTCGTGACCGAGCGCGGGTACATCCCAGTTGACAAGCAGCAGCGGACCAACGTGCCGCACATCTTCGCCATCGGCGACATCTGCGGCGAGCCGATGCTCGCGCACAAGGCGACGCACGAGGCGAAGGTCGCGGCGGAGGTGATCGCCGGCCACAAGGTCGCCTTCGACGCGCTGACGGTGCCCTCGGTCGCCTACACCGACCCGGAAGTCGCGTGGATGGGGCTCACCGAGACCGAAGCGAAAGAACGGGGGGGCGTCGCCTACCAGAAGGCGAGCTTTCCGTGGGCGGCGAGCGGCCGGGCGTTGTCGATCGCGCGCGACGACGGCCTGACGAAACTGCTCTATGACCCGGAGACTAAACGGATCCTCGGCGCCGGGATCGTCGGCGCGAACGCGGGCGAGCTGATCGCCGAGACCGTGCTCGCGCTCGAACTCGGCGCGGACATGGAAGACATCGGGCTCACGATCCATCCGCACCCGACGCTCACCGAGACCGTGTGCTTCGCGGCCGAGATGGCGGTGGGATCGATCACGGATCTGTATTTGCCGGTGAAGAAATAGCCGCCGGTTGCGGTGCTGACGGGAGGCGACGCGAGGCAGCCGGGAGGCCGTGGCGAGCACACTGCCCGCGACGCGGGCGGCTACCAGCGGTAGCCGAACACCGTACCGAACGAGGTCGCGCCGCCGCCTAGACCGTAGAAACCTTCGGTCGGGTCGCCGTACGTGCGATCGTATCCGAGCGTGGTGCTCAGGTAGAGATTGCGGTCGAACGAATACTGCCAGGAGAGACGGAACCCAGCACCCGGCTCCCCGAGGCGATAGTTCCAGCGCGCCAGCGTGTCGGGTCCGTACGCGCTGGCGTACAGCCCGGCGGCGGTCGTCTGACCGAGCGTGACGTTGCCGGAAACGGTGATCATCTGGCGCCCCGTCAGACGGAAGCCGTAGCTCGCGCCGAGGTCGAGCCTAGGCGGACCGGAGCCGGGCACGCCGAATCCTTGTCCTTGGCGGACCGCCGACGAAATCGAGAGATTGTCGAAACGGTAGCCGAGATAGGCGCCCGTCGGCGCGATAGTCACGGCCTCGATCGGCGCTCCGAGTTGCGGGGCCGACGGCAAGCCTTGCAGCAGCGGCGGCGTCACCCGCAGCCCTTGGTCGAGCGCACCGACCCGTCCCGGATTGAATCCTTGTCCGCCGAGTCCGCCGAAGAACATCCCCGCGGGCCGCTCGACCAACGGGGCGCCGTTGGACCCGACGCGCCCCAACCGATCGGCACCGTACCCGGGCGCGCCCGAGCCGGAGTCCTGGCCGAGCGGCGCCGGTGGCAGACCGAGCTGCGCCGGCGCCGGCAGCGAGAGGCCAGCGAGCACCGCGGCGGCGCTGAGGGTAAGAGCGGCGCGCATCGAATTCAACCCTGACAGTTACTTATTTTACGCCTGGACTTCGGCACCGGGGCAAGGACATTGTTGGTGCGGTCCGGATCGCTCCGCACCAGAATGGGCCGGGTGACGGGTTCTCGCCAGGGGCAAGCCCCGGGGACGACCGCGGCGGGATCCCCCCCGCCCGGCCCCCATCGCCGTGGAGCGTTTCCGTAGAATCGGACGGCAGCCGAAAGGACACGCGTATGAACCAAGACGAACTGAAGCACGCCGCGGCCCGCGCCGCCCTGCAGTACATCGACGATGACACCGTGATCGGCGTCGGGAGCGGCTCCACGGCGAATTTCTTCATCGACGAGCTGGGGCGGGTCAAGCACCGCATCCGCGCGGCAGTGGCGAGCTCGGAGCGAACCGCCGGGCGGCTTCGCGGCCACGGCATCCCGGTGTGGGACCTGAACGAGGTCGATGAGCTGCCGATCTACGTCGACGGCGCCGACGAAATCACCGAGCATCTGGCGATGATCAAGGGCGGCGGCGGCGCGCTCACGCGCGAGAAGATCGTCGCCGCCGTGGCGCGCCGCTTCGTCTGTGTGGCCGACGAGTCGAAACTGGTCGGTGTGCTCGGCAAGTTTGCGTTGCCGGTCGAGGTGATCCCGATGGCGCGCGCGTATGTCGCGCGCGAGCTCGTCCGCCTCGGTGGCCGGCCGCGCCTGCGCGAAGGGTTCGTCACCGACAACGGCAACCTCATCCTCGATGTGGACGGCCTCGCCATTCTCGACCCGCCCGCGCTCGAGGAGCGGCTGAACAACCTCGTCGGCGTGGTGACCAATGGGCTGTTCGCGCGGCGGGGCGCGGACATCGTCGTGCTCGGGACCCAGGGCGGCGTGCGCACGCTGGTGCGCCGGGCAGAGGACGACTGACCCGCGTGGGCGCGGCAAGCTGTCACATCGCTGTCACAGTGGTACTCTAGCCTCGTAGGATGCCGACCATGCCCATGACGGAGCACACTTCGAAGCAGTTCGACGCCGAGCTTGAGGCGGTGCGCACGCGGGTCCTCCAGATGGGCGGGCTGGTCGAGGAGCAGATCCGGCGCGCGATCGACACGCTGTCGACCGGCGACATGGAGGAAATCGAGCGGATCAGACAGAACGACGATCGCGTGAACGGCATGGAGGTCGAGCTGGACGAGGCCTGCAGCCACATCATCGCGCGGCGCCAACCGGCGGCGAGTGACCTGCGCCTGTTGATCGCGGTCATCAAGACCATCACCGATCTGGAGCGGATCGGCGACGAGGCCGAGAAAATCGCGCGCATGGCGAAGCTGATCCACGACGCCGAGCGCATGCACATGCCGCGGATCGAGGTGAAGCACGTCGCCGATCTCGCGCTCGCGATGCTGCGCAAGGCGCTCGACGCCTTCGCGCGCCTCGACGTCGAAGGGGCGCAGGAAGTGGTGCGCCAGGACGCTGCGGTCGACACCGAATTTCGCTCGATCCTGCGCCAGTTGATCACCTTCATGATGGAAGACCCGCGCACGATCAGCCGCTGCCTCGAAGTGCTGTTCGTCGCCAAGGCGCTGGAGCGTATCGGCGACCACTCGAAGAACATGGCCGAGTACGTGGTCTACATGGTGGAAGGGCGCGACGTGCGCCATCTGCGCTCCGAGGAGTTCGGCCGCGCGGTGAACGAATAGCCCGGCGGCGCGCGCGCGTCCGCACGCGCCGGGTGCCGCGGCCGGCCGCGCTACTTCTCGACCGGCACGTAGCCGGAAGCCTCGTCGGCACCGCCCCCGAAAAAGAACTTCTCGGCCTGCTCGAGCAGGTATTTCCTGGCCCGCGAATCGGCGAGGGTCAGTCGATTCTCGTTGATCAGGCGCGTCTGCTGCTGGACCCACAGCTGCCAGCCCTCTTTCGACACCTGCTCGTAGATACGGCGCCCGAGATCGCCCGGCAGCGGCGGACGATCGAGCCCCTCGGCCTCGCGCCCGAGCTTGACGCAGTTCACCATTCTCGCCATGGCACCAATTCTAGCGCTCGCGCAGGGGCTTCACGAGGACCTTCGAGCGCCGCTGCAGGTTGTACAGCGAGCGCTTCTCCGCCGGCAGCGCTTCCACCCCCGCGCTGCTGAAGCCGCGCTCGACGAACCACTGCGCCGCCCCGGTGGTGAGCACGAACAGCCGCTTCATGCCCGCGGCGCGTGCCTCGCGCTCGATCGCGCTCATCAGCTTCTCGCCATGGCCGGCCCGACGGTACTCGGGGCGCACGGCGAGGCACGCCAACTCGCCGGCGCGGACCCTCGGGAACGGATACAGCGCCGCGCAGCCGAGGATCAACCGATCGTGCTCGAGCACGGTGAAGCGCCCGATTTCCTGCTCCAGCAACTCGCGCCCGCGCCGCACGAGCGTGCCGTCGGCCTCGAGCGGCTCGATCAGGCGCAGGATGCCGCCGACGTCATCGATGGTTGCCGCGCGCAAGCGCTCGAGCTTGTCGGCCGTGACCATGCTGCCCGAGCCCGCGTGTGTGAAGAGCTCGATCAGCAGCGCGCCGTCGACCCCGCGCTCGATCAAGTGGGCGCGTTCGACGCCGGCGCGCACCGCCGCCACCGCGCCGATGAGATAGGCGCGCGTGTCCTTGGTGAGGCGGCGGCCGCCCGCGAGCAGTTGTTCGGCCTCCTTGGCGGTGAGCTCGGCGCGGACCTCCCCGCCCGGGTCGAGCACCGCCGCGTCGGCGAAAAAAACGAGCTTCGCGGCGCGCAACGCCCGCGCCGTCGCGACCGCCACGTCCGCCATCGCCAGGTTGAAGACCTCACCGGTCGGCGAGTAGCCGATCGGCGAAACGATGACGATATTGCCGGCGTCCAAACTGCCAATGATCGCGTGCGCGTCGACTTTGCGCACCGCGCCGGTGTGCTGGTAGTCGACCCCGTCGCGCACGCCGATCGGCCGCGCGGTGATGAAGTTGCCCGACACCGTGTTGATCGCGGCGCCCGCCATCGGCGTGTTGGGAAGACCGCGCGAGAGGAGCGCGTCCATCTCGACGCGCAGCAGCCCGACCGCTTCCTTGACGCACTCGAGCGCGACCGGATCGGTGACCCGCAAGCCCTGGTGATAGCGCGGACGCGTCGCGCGCGCCTTGAGCTGGGCCTCGATCTGCGGGCGCGAACCGTGAACCAGCACCAGGCGGATGCCGGCGCTGTGCAGCAGGTTCACGTCGTGGGCGAGCGACACGAACCTGCCTTCGATCAGCAGCTCGCCGCCGAAGGCGATCACGAAGGTTTCCCCGCGGAACGCGCGGAAGTAGGGCGCGACGGAGCGGAACCAGCTCACGAAATTGGCGTCGGGCCTAGTGCGCATCGCTTATTCTCCCCACCACTGATCGGCGAGCGGCGAAACGGCGTCGCTCGCCGCTCGTTTTCGACCGCGCGCATTCTAGTCGATCGCCCCCGCGGGCCGCCGCGGGCGCCGGCGTCCGGCCGGGGTCCCGCCGGCGCGCCGGATGGGCCCCCGCGGCGCTAGCAGTCGCCGTACAGCGCTTGCAGCGCTGCCAGGGCGGCGAGCGGCGCGGTCTCGGTGCGCAGGGTACGCGGCCCGAAGCGGACCGGCACGAATCCGGCGGCGAGCGCAAGCTCCCGCTCCGCGGGCGCGAGCCCGCCTTCGGGCCCGATCAGGACCGCGAGCGGCGCCCGGGGCGCGAGCTCACGCAGCGTGAGCTCCCCGGTCGGCGCGAGCAGCACGCGCGTGCCGTCGGGCTCGCGCCGGCCGAGGAAGTCGGCGAGCGCAACGCTCGCCTTCACCGCCGGGATGCGATTGCGCCCGCACTGTTCGCACGCCGCGATCGCGACGTTCTGCCAGTGCAGCTCGCGGCGCTCCTGGCGTTCGTTCGACAGGCGCACGATCGAGCGCGCGGTGAGCACGGGCTGAATCGAGGCGACGCCGAGCTCGGTCGCTTTCTGCAACACCAGATCCATTTTGTCGCCGGCGCAAACGCCTTGCGCGAGGTGCACTTCAAGCGGCGACTCGCGGTCCGCCACGCGCCGCTCACGCACCGCGGCCAGCGCGCCGCGCTTGCCGACTTCCGCCAGGGTCGCGAGCGACTCGTGGCCGTCGCCATTGAAGAGCGTCACGCCGTCGCCGACCTTGAGCCGGAGCGCCGCCACATGCCGCGCGGCGCGCTCGGGCAAGCTCACGGTGGCGCCGGGGGTGAGCGCGGCCTCGCAGTAGAAGCGCGGTGCGGTCCAAGCGGGCACGATCGCCATGCTAAGATTCTAACGGTCCTTTCCCGGGCGGTTCTCCTATGGCGGCGCAATCCCTGGTATGCGATTTCGGCTGGCGCGCGGTAGATTTCGACCTGCCCGGCGTCGACGGCAGGCGCCACACGCTCGGCTCGGGGCGGGGTCCGAACGGGCTGCTCGTGATGTTCATCTGCAATCATTGCCCGTACGTCAAAGCGATCCGCGACCGGATCGTGCGCGACTGCAGCGAGCTCGCCGCGCACGGCATCGGATCGATCGCGATCATGGCCAACGATCCGGCCGACTATCCGGAGGACTCGTTCGACAACATGCGACGCGTCGCCCAGGAGTTCGCGTTTCCGTTTCCGTATGTGCTCGACGAGACGCAGGGCGTCGCGAAGGCCTACAACGCGGTGTGCACGCCGGAGTTCTTCGGCTTCGATGCCGATCTCGCGCTCCAATACCACGGACGCCTGGACGCGTCGAAGGCGTCGCCGGTGCCGAACGCGCGGCGCGAGCTGTTCGAGGCGATGGTGCAGATCGCGCGTACCGGCAACGGACCGGCCGAACAGACTGCCGCCATCGGCTGCTCGATCAAGTGGCGGCCGGGCTGAGCGCGCACGCTCGGCCGGGGCTGGCGGATGAGGCGCGCTCGGCGCCATGAATCCGGCGATCGAGGTCGTCAATCTGACGAAGCGCTTCGGCAGCGTCGTAGCGGTGCGCGATGTATCGTTCACCGTCGCCCGGGGCGCGACCTGCGCGCTGCTCGGCGGCAACGGTGCCGGGAAGACGACCACCATCTCGATGCTGCTCGGCGTAGTGCTGCCGACCGCCGGGCGCATCGCCGTCCTCGGCGAGGACATGGCGCGGCATCGCTATCGCGTGCTGCCGCGCATGAACTTCACTTCGCCCTACGTCGATCTGCCGCGCAAGCTCACGGTCGAGGAGAATCTCGCCGTGTTCGCGCGGCTGTACGGCGTCCAGGCGATGCGCCGCCGCATCGCCGAGCTGGTCCAGACGCTGGAGCTCGGCGAGTTCGTGAAGCGGGCGTACGGCACGCTCTCCGCGGGCCAGCGCACGCGCGTCTCGGTCGCCAAAGCGCTGCTGAACGAGCCCGATCTGCTGTTGCTCGATGAGCCCACGGCGTCGCTCGATCCGGACATTGCGGACCGCGTGCGGACCCAACTCGTCGACTACCAGGAGCGCACCGGCGCGACACTGCTGCTCGCCTCGCACAACATGCCGGAGGTCGAGCGGATGTGCGACGCCGTGCTGATGATGCGCGCCGGGCGCATCGTCGACACCGGCTCGCCGGCGGAGCTGATCGCGCGCTACGGGCGGCAAAACATGGAGCAGGTGTTTCTGGACGTTGCGCGCAATCAGACGGCCGACGCGGCGCAGCCGGAGGCGATCCCCCCGCCGCCGTACGCCGATCGCGGCACGAAGCGCCTGGCACGAGAAAGGTAGGGCGGCGTGAGCTCGCCCGCCGCGCTCAGCCTGCGCCGGATCTACGCCATGATCCTGCGCCACTTGTACCTCTTCAAGAAGTCGTGGGTGCGGGTGGTCGAGATGGCCTACTGGCCGACGATGCAGATGGTGCTGTGGGGCTTCATCGCGAAGTTTCTGGCCACCAACTCGTCGTGGGTCGCGCAGGTACCCGGCCTGCTGGTCTCGGCGCTGCTGCTGTGGGAGGTGCTGTTCCGCGGCCAGCTCGGACTCGCGCTGTCGTTCTTCGAGGAGCTCTATTCGCGCAACCTCGGCCATCTGTTCGTGAGCCCGCTGCGGCCGCTCGAGCTGGTGGCGGCGATGGTCGGCGTGTCGCTGATCCGCACCCTCATCGGCGTCGGCACCGCGATCGTGCTCGCGCTCGTTCTCTATCACTACTCGGTCTTCGACCTTGGCGTTCCGCTGGTCGCCTTCTTCGCCAATCTCCTCATCACCGGTTGGGCGGTCGGGCTGATGGTGGCGGCACTGGTCATGCGCTACGGCCTCGCCGCCGAGAACTTCGCCTGGGGTGCGATTTTCATCGCCGCGCCGATCAGCGGCATCTACTATCCGATCAGCGTGCTGCCGGCCTGGCTGCGCGGCGTGGCGTGGTGGCTGCCGACGAGCCATGTGTTCGAAGGCATGCGCGCGGTGATGCTCGACGGCGTGTTTCGCTGGGATTACCTCTGGACCACCGTCGTGCTCAACGCCGCCTACCTCGCGGCCGGCGTCGCGGTGTTCCTCGCGTCGTTCAACGGGGCGCGTAAGCGCGGCATGCTGCTGCAGATCGGGGAGTAGCGGTGCGTTCGCGCCCTGGGGTGCACGCGCCAGACGGGCGCGCCCCGCAGCCGCCGTTTGTGGCCGAATCGATCGGTCGCGCCGGGCGGTGAATTCCTTACGTCGGAGGGGCGGGAACCGGATCCGGCCGCCAGGGCGCGTTTGCGGTAGGCTCGGGGCTTCCATCGCGATGGCCACAGTGCTGATCAACGGGGCGCGTCTGTACCATGAGGTGCATGGCGCGGGCGCGCCGCAGGCGGTCTTCGTGCACGGGTTCGCCTGCACGCACGAGGACTGGCGTCATCAGGTCGCGGCGCTCGCGGCACGCCACACCGTGGTCGCGTGCGATTTGCGCGGCCACGGTGAATCGACCGGCGCGCCGGAATTGTGCGACATCGACACCTTCGGCGCCGATATCGCCGCGCTGCTCGGCGCGCTCGATCTCACCGCCGCCGTGTTGATCGGCCACAGCATGGGCTGCCGCGTCGTACTGCAGGCGTACCGCGCTGCGCCGGAGCGCGTCGCCGGGCTGGTGCTGGTCGACGGCAGCTTCCTTGGCGCCGCGGGCGTGCAGGTCGAGGAGGCGGTGCGAACCGCCATCGCCGCGACCGGCTACGGCGCGTTCGCGCGCGCGCTGTTTTCGGATATGTTCCTCGAGCCGAGCGCCGAGGCCGATCGCGTCATCGAGCGTGCATTGCGACTGCCGGAGCGCATCGGCGCGCGGCTGTTCGCGCAGATGGCCGGTTGGGATGCGGCGCATATGGCGGCGGCGCTCGAGCGCGTGCGCGTGCCGTTGCTGGTGGTCCAGAGTACCTATTTGAACGCCGCGCGCAAGCGCGTGGCGCTGCAGCGGGGAGCGAGCACGCCCTGGCTCGACATGGTGCGCCGACTCGCGCCGCACGCGCAGATCGAGATCGTCGCCGGCGTCGGACACTTCCCGATGCTGGAGCGTCCGGCCGAGCTGAACGCTCTGCTCGCGGCGTTCGTCACGGCGCTCGCGCCGGCGCCTTGAACCGAACGAGAGAAAAAGCGACCCCGCAGTAATCGGGTTGCCGCGCTTGGCGGCGGATCGGCAGCCCGCCGGCCCGCGGGGTCGCGCGAGAGAGGTCAGGCGGCCGCAGGCAAGGAGTCGGGCCCCATCATTGCGTGCACCACCCGATCCATCAGCGCTTCCGAGACCTCGACCACGCGCGCCCGGCGCTCGCGCAGCAGATCCGCGAGCGCCTTCGGCGCGAGTTGACGCGCGCCGGCGAGGTTGGAAGTGAAGAGCAGGATCGATTGCTTCGGGCTCACCCACGAGAGCTTGGCGCGTACCGGCTGCTCGCCCTCGAGGAACTCCACGACCGCGCCGCGGTCGAGCGCCATCGCGGTGTGGATGTAGTAGTCGTCCATCGAGGGCTGCGAGTTCGACCCGGGCTCGTCGCTGACAGCGGGCTCGGAGACTGGCCCCGGCTCCCGGGCGGACGGCGCATCGGCCTGTGCCGCCTCGCTCGACGCGCGGCCGGACTGCGCCTTCACCTTCGCTGCGGTGATCGACGAGGTGTGCGCCTGCATCAGTTGGTTGAAGAACGCATGGCGCTCGGTGGCCGGCATCTCGACGGCGTTCATGCCGCGGAGCAGGTTGCGCATGAGCGTCGGCAGCATCGCAGCGAGCTGCTGGACCTCGGCGGTTCTGAGGGGCGAGACGCTCCAGACCAAGGCATCGACCACGCCCAGGCGATGGGTCCACGAGTCGTCCCCTTCGCGCTCGCGCACGTAGGCGTCGACCAGGGATTTGGACCACCAGGCGTAGAGAAAATCGCGCACGAACGCGTGGGTGCCGCGCACCACCCGGCGCTTCACCTCGGCGAGCGCGCTCGCGTGCGCGATCTCGGACTCTTCCTGGTGCGTGAGCTCGACCGTGGTGGGGGCGAGCTCCGTCTGCCGCGCCTCGCGGTGTTCCTCGACGATCTTCTCCAGCGTGTCGAGTGCGACGGTGAAGATGGTCAGGTCATCGGTGAACTTGTGGACGACGTGGTCCGCGATCCCACGCAGCCCGGTCACCAGCTTCGAGTGCTCGTCGGTCGCCATCTCCGGGTCGCTCGCCACATCGGCGATCCGGTCGAGCAGCTGGCGCATCGGATGTTGCCGCCGCGCGAAGAACGTCCGGTCGAGAATCGCGGCCTTGACTGCGACGATCTGAAACCGCGCGATCTCACCCTTCACCGTGTCGGGCACCGCTTCGTCGTCGAGGATGTAGTCGAACACCATCGTCACCAGCTCGATGGTGAGCTGATCGAGCGGATGGCTCTGTGCGCGTACTTGCTCGCCGATCGCGGCCGCGAAGTCGAAGCCGCCTTGGAGCGGGATCGAGTTTGCCTGCAGCGCCGAGAGCGAGGTCATCAGCGCCGGGCTGGCCGGGGTGGTGAGGGCGGCGTCGAGCGCGTACCGCGACGGGTCGGCCAGCATGCGCGTGACCTGCGCCCGCGCCGCGGGCGGGCCGCTCATCACGCCGGCGAGCAGCGCGGACAGATCGAGCTGGCTCGTCATGTGGAGCGGGATCGGCTGGCTCGTGCCCATGCCACCCGCAGCGCCGCCGAGGAGTTGGCCAGCGTTGAGCGCCTGGCTCGTGCTCATCGCGCCGGCCTTGCCCGCCGTGCCGCCCCAGAGCTGGGCGAGGTTCATCGCCTGGCTCGCGACCAGGGCCTGATTGGCGGCATAGTTCTGCGTCGCGGCGACCCCGATATCGGCCGCGCGCTTGACCGTGTGCTTGATTCGCGGCAGAACGTGGTGCGAGATCAAGCTCTGGTTCACATCGGCATACATGTGCGCGATGCCGGCCGCGACGTACGGCTGGAAGGCGTTCAGCAGCGAGCGCTTCACCGCGAAGTCGCCGGGAATGTTGGCGCAGGCGAGCTTCAGCGCCTCGAACACCGCCTCCGGCGAGAGCGGGTTGGTGTCGTCCTCCAGCAGGTCTTGCGAGAGCAGGTGACCAAACCGCGCGCGGATACCGAGCAGTTGATCGGGATCGAGTCGGTCCCGGGTCTTGCGCGCGAGCTCGCTCACCACGAGGTTTTCCTCGAGCGCCGCGTCGTCGAGGAGCGTTAGCTCGCCGAGCGGCAGTCCGCGGCTGTGCGCCAGGGACTCGCCGCGCCTGGCGGAGATGCGCCGCTCGAAGATCTCGTTGAAATAGCCGTCGAAGGAGCTCGCGATGTCACGGCGGTGCTTCTTGACCTGCGTCATCGCCTCGAACAGCACCTGCTGTTCGTTGCGCGAGGTGCTGGACTCGGCGACCGAGAAGAGGTCGTTCTCGATCTTGTCGAGCGCCTCGGCGATGATGCTCCTCAGCTTGGCGCGCGCGAGCTCGCGGCACTGGCTGATGAGCGCCTTGCTCTCGGTCGCCGAACGCGAACGCGGGCGGGCCTCCGCACCGATGGCGGCCGACCGGACGGGCGTGTCCATACCCAAACCCCTGCGCGAACCGCCGCTCGCGCCGCCAGGCGCGTGCGCGTTCGCGCGGTGGCCGGCGGACCCGAGGTTGCGATTCCGTTATCGAGCGTCTTCATCCGGAGAGTGTCAGCGGGAGACGCGGACCGCCGACCCGGTGCTGCCGGTGTTGTTATGGTTATTGACGGCCAACACTATGCCATAGCGGTATGCCGGCGTCATTCCGGTTCGTGAACAAGTCGGCATCGGCGTCCGGAACGATTGCTCACTTGAGACGAAGTTCTGACGAGACTGTCGAAGGGCCGACGCGGGGGGCGACGAATTCGGCCGCCACCGGGCCGGGCGCCACCGGACCGCTTGCCTCGGGGTCGGAATCGCGTCCGCTAGGAGTCCGCGCGCCGCGGGTGGCCCGGCATCAGCTGGTACGGGTGCACCCAGCCGGGTTGCGATTCAATGCGCTCGAGCCATGCGCCGATGCGCGGGAAGTCGCTCCAGGTGACGCCAAACTCGTCCGGCCAGTAGAGATAGCCGCACAGCGAGAGATCGGCGATGCTCGGCCGCTCGCCGACGACGTAGGGCCGCGATGCGAGATGGTGGTCGAGGATGCGCAGGGCGCTGTTCGCCCGCGCGCGCAGGAACTCGGTGACCGGCGTCTCGCCGGAGCGCGCGAACTGGATGAGGAAGCGCAGCGTGGCGATGTAGCTCGTTAGCTTGTGGTTGTCCCACAGGATCCAGCGCCAGATCTCACGCCGCTCCGCTTCGGTCGACCAGCCGAAGCGGCCGAGGGTTGCCGCCAGATAGTCCAGGATCACGCCCGACTGGGTGTGCTTGCGACCCAGGTGCTCGAGCACCGGCACTTCGCCCATCTCGTTGATGTGCGCACGGTACTCCGGCGTGCGCGTCTCGCCAGCGAAAAAGTCGACCCAGTGCGGCTGCCAGTCGGCGCGGCAGAGGTTGAGCATCAGGGCTACTTTGTAGGCATTGCCCGATTGGGCGAAGCAATAGAGGGTGTATTCGGCCATGGCCGTCATCGGGAGCCGCGGACGAGCACGACCTTGGTGCCCGACCAGCGATCGTGCCAGCCGGTGGGCCGGCTGCCGAGGAACGAGAACGGCTCGAACGGGACGAGGCGGGCAAGGGTGCGCCCGAGGATCTGCCTGAACGCCGGGGCCGGGCCGCCTTCGCCGATAACGCGGGTGCCGGTGATCAGCTTCCCGAGCGTCACACCCCACAGCCCCTCCTGCACGAGATAGTAGGCGGTGAAGAGGGACCAACCTAACAAGAGTTGCTCGAGCCCGTTCATTTGCGTCACCGCCTGGCCCAGGCCCAGAACCCCGAGCACCAGGCCGAGCACGATCGGGCACACGTCGTAGAAAATGGTGTCGAGCAGCATGTTCGCGAAACGCCTGCCTTTGGTGGCGTACGGGAGCCCGTCGACCGACGCGGCCTCGTCATCGACGCGTGCCTTGGGCGGTTGGTACGGGTTCTCGGACATCTCTCCCTCCCATGCTCGAACCGGCGCGAGGGCGTCGGCGATGCGCTGTCGCCGCAGCACTACCTTAGTGATTGTCTCTCGGGACCGCTGCCCCGCTCTTGCCCACCAGGAAATCGAGGTCGGCGCCGCGGTTCGCCTGCAGTACGTGCTCGACGTAGAGCTTGCAGTACCCGCGCGCGAGGTGCCGTGGTGGACCCTGCCATTCGGCACGGCGGCGGGCGAGTTCGGCGTCGGAGACCGCCAAGTGCAGCCGCCGCGCCGCCACGTCAAGCTCGATCGCGTCGCCGTCGCGCACCAGTGCGAGCGCGCCGCCGGCTGCCGCCTCGGGCGCGGCATGGAGAACGACCGTGCCGTAGGCGGTGCCGCTCATGCGCGCATCCGAGATCCGCACCATGTCGGTGATGCCCTTGCGCAGCACCTTCGGCGGCAGCGGCATGTTGCCGCACTCGGCCATGCCGGGGTAGCCCTTCGGGCCGCAGTTCTTGAGCACCATCACGCACGTCTCGTCGATGTCGAGGCGCTCGTCGTCGATGCGGCGGTAGAAATCGTCGATGTCCTCGAACACGACTGCGCGGCCGCGATGCTTGAGGAGCGCCGCCGTCGCCGCCGCCGGCTTGATCACCGCGCCGTCGGGTGCGAGATTGCCTTTCAGGACCGCGATGCCCGCCGCCGGCTTGAGCGGTCGGTCATAGGGGCGAATCACCTCGCGGTTCCAGCACGGCGCCTCCTGGTTGTTGTCCCAGATCGACTGACCGTTCACGGTGAGCGCTTGCTTGTGCAGCACGCCTGCTGCGCCGAGTTCGCGCAGCACCGCCGGCAGCCCGCCGGCGTAGTAGAAGTCCTCCATCAGGTAGTGCCCCGAAGGCTGGAGGTTGACCAGGCACGGCAGCCGGCTCCCGATCCGGTCGAAGTCCTCGAGCTCGAGCTCGACGCCGATACGCGCCGCGATCGCGAGCAGGTGAATCACCGCGTTGGTCGAGCCGCCGATCGCGGCGAGCGCCATGATTGCGTTCTCGAACGCCGCGCGCGTTAGCACCTTGGACATCTTGAGGTTCTCGCGCACCATGTCGACGATCCGGCGCCCCGCCATGCGGGCGATGATGTTCCGCCGCGCGTCGACGGCGGGAATGGCGGCGTTGCCCGGCAAGCCGATGCCGAGCGCTTCGACTATCGATGCCATAGTCGAGGCGGTGCCCATGGTCATGCAGTGGCCGTGCGAGCGGTGCATGCACGATTCGGCATCCCGGAAGTCCTCGATCGGCAGGCGACCGGCACGCACCTCCTCCGACATCTGCCACACGCCGGTCCCAGAGCCGATGTCCTGCCCGCGCCACTTGCCCGACAACATCGGTCCGCCGGATACGCCGATCGCCGGAATGTCGCAGCTCGCCGCGCCCATCAGCAGCGCCGGCGTCGTCTTGTCGCAACCGAACAAGAGCACCACGCCGTCGATCGGGTTGGCGCGGATCGACTCCTCCACATCCATACTCGCGAGATTGCGAAACAGCATCGCGGTCGGGCGCAACAGCGTCTCGCCGAGCGACATCACCGGGAATTCGAGCGGAAACCCGCCGGCGTCGAGCACCCCCTGCTTCACATGGTCGGCGATCGTCCGGAAGTGCGAGTTGCAGGGCGTGAGCTCGGAGTAGGTGTTGCAGATGCCGATCACCGGACGGCCGTCGAACTGGTCGTGCGGGACACCGCGGTTCTTGACCCAGCTGCGGTAGATGAAGCCGTCGCGGTCGGCGCGACCGAACCATTCGCCGGAGCGGAAGCGAGGTTTGTCGTCTGCGGCCATGGCTTGCCCTTTAGTAGGTTGCGCGGCCGCCCGAGATGTCGAACACCGCGCCGGTCGAGAACGAACAGTCTTCGGATGCGAGCCAACACGCGAGCGCGGCGATCTCGGCCACCTCCACGAAGCGCCCGAGCGGGATCTTCGACAGCATATAGCCGATGTGCTGCGCCGTCATTTGGTCGAAGATCGCGGTCTTCGCCGCGGCCGGCGTCACGCAGTTGACGAGCACGCCGGTCTGCGCGAGCTCCTTGCCGAGCGACTTGGTGAGCGAGACGACGCCGGCCTTCGATGCCGAGTAGGCGGCCGCGTTCGGGTTGCCTTCCTTGCCGGCGACCGAGGCGATGTTCACGATGCGCCCGTACTTGCGCTGCACCATGTGCGGCACGATGGCGCGGCAGCAGAGGAACTGGCTCGTGAGATTGCCGGTCAGCACCCGCTCCCATTCCTCAACCGGATAGTCGACAGTCGCCGCGTTGAGGCCCGCAATGCCGGCGTTGTTGACCAGCGCGTCGATGCGGCCCAAATCGCGCACCGCGTCTTCGGCCGCCTGCGTCACGGCCGGCGCCACGGCGACGTCCACCGCCGCGCCGCTCACCGGGCCGGGCAACGAGGCGATGGCCCGGTCGAGCGTGCCGCGATCGCGGTCCCAGATCCGCACCGTGGCGCCCGAGGCGAGCAGGCGTTTGACGATCGCGAGGCCGATCCCCTGCGCACCGCCGGTGACAATGGCGGTGCGACCCCCGAAGTCGAGCTGATTCATGGCCTAGATCCGCCTGGTGAGAGGGCGAGTATAGAGAATCGCGTGCGGGCGCGGGTCAGCTACACTGCGCGCGATGACCCACCGCATCGCGTTGATTCACGCCGTTCGCGTAGCCATCGAGCCGGTGGCGGACGCGCTCATTCGTCACTGGCCCGGCGCGGAGCGCATGAACCTCCTCGATGACTCGCTGTCGCTCGACCGCAACCGCGACGGCGAGCTCACGCCGGCGATGTTCCGCCGCTTCGTCGCGCTCACCGAGTATGCGCTCGCGGTCGGCGCGCACGGTATCCTCTACACCTGCTCGGCGTTCGGACCGGCGATCGATGCCGCCCGCGCCGGGAAAGCGGTGCCGATCCTGAAACCGAACGAGGCGATGTTCCGCGACGCGCTCGCGCGCGGCCGACGCTTCGGGCTGCTCGCGACGTTCGGGCCGAGCGTGCCCTCGATGGAACAGGAGTTCCTCGATCTCGCGCGCGCGGCCGGTCGGGAGGTCGAGCTGCGTTCGGTGTGCGTGCCGGAAGCGATGGCGGCGCTGAACGCGGGCGATGGCACGGGGCACGACGCACTCCTCGCGCGCGCCGCGCCACAGCTCGCCGGCAGCGACGCGGTGATGCTCGCGCAGTTCTCGACCGCCCGGGCGCAAGGTGCGGTGAGCGCAGTCCTCGACTGTCCGGTGCTCACCAGCCCCGAAGCCGCGGTGCTCTCGCTGCGGCGCTCGGTCGCCGGCGCCTGACTTTTCGCCGCGGCCGTTGCGTTGGCTCGCGCGAGCTCTGGTGCCGGCTACTCCTTGACCGCGCCGGTCATGCCGGCGACGTAGTACTCGACGAAGAACGAATACATGACCGCCACCGGGAGCGAGCCGAGCAACGCGCCCGCCATCAGTGCGCCCCAGTGATAGACGTCGCCCTCGACGAGTTCGGTGACGACCCCGACCGGCACGGTCTTGTTCTCTGACGACTGGATGAAGGTAAGGGCGTAGATGAACTCGTTCCACGACAGCGTGAACGCGAAGATGCCGGCCGAGATCAGCCCCGGCACCGCGAGCGGCAGGATGATCTTCACCAGGATCTGCCAGCGGCTCGCGCCGTCGATCAGGGCGCACTCCTCGAGCTCGAGCGGGATCGTGCGGAAGTACCCCATCAGCAGCCAGGTGCAGAATGGGATCAGGAACGTCGGGTAGGTAAGGATCAGCGCCAACCTGGTGTCGTACAGCCCGAGCTTGAACACGATCGCCGCCAGCGGAATGAACAGGATCGACGGCGGCACGAGGTAGGCGAGAAAGATCGCGAGCCCCGCCTGGCGCGCGCCGCTGAATCGCAGCCGCTCGATCGCGTAGGCGGCGAATACGCTCGCCGCGAGCGAAATGAAAGTCGACACGACCGCGACCAGCATCGTGTTCCACATCCATTGCGGGTACTCAGTGTCGAACAGCAGCTTCTTGAAGTGCGCGAGCGTCGGCTGGGCGATCCAGAACGGGTTGTGCTCGTGCGAGATGAGCTCGGCGTCCGGCTTGAACGCAGTCATCAGCATCCAGTAGAAAGGGAACAGCAGCGTGACGAGGAACACCACCAGCGGCAGGTATACGGTCACCGCCCGCTGCGGTAGCGAGGCGAGGTAGTCGATGCCGCGGCTGTCGGTCGCGCGGTCGCTCATTTGTCG
>Ga0187846_10000810_pt1 | contig 17881 bp, 15 predicted proteins | sample TC_taG_FD_161473 | JGI IMG/M metagenome (GOLD analysis project Ga0187846, IMG submission 161473) | Biofilm microbial communities from the roof of an iron ore cave, State of Minas Gerais, Brazil - TC_06 Biofilm (v2) | ecosystem: Environmental > Terrestrial > Deep subsurface > Cave > Wall biofilm...
GGGGACAGGGTTCGTAGTTGCTGCAACGCATGGGGCCTTTGGAGCAAGCAGCGCGGCGCAGGCCTCCGTCTCGCAAGAAAAGCCGGTCTTTGGTGCCACGCATGTCTACATGCATGGTGATGCGTTCACTCCTTCGCGTATCCAGTTAGTGCTCGGTACGACTGTGACCTGGATGAACCAGGACAAGGTTCCTCATAATGTGACCTTATCCCCTGTCGTGATCTCCTCGTCTAACAATTGGGAGAGTGGACTGATCTACCCGGGGCAGTCGTTCAGCTATACCTTTACGTCACGCGGAACATTCCAGTACTACTGTCAAGAGCATCCCGGCATGATTGGGACAGTGATCGTGACGTAGCAGGAGAGCAATCTGTTAAGCTCGTCTTCGTAGTTCATCCTGTATACCATCGATGGGAAGCCTGATAGCGCCACGCTATCAGGCTTCCTTTACCTGGGCGTTTAGTTTCCTTTACCTAAGATACCTCCTAGTAATGCATATGTATCTTCCATAGTTGCATACGTGCAATAGGGCGGATCGTAGTATGGTTGTGGGCGACAGAAGAAGGGCTTGACAGAAGCGCCATAGAGCAGTAGTCTTATGCTTATTCCTGACCAGAGAAGCATTCATGGTCATTCTAATCGTGAAAGGCGCTCTGGCCTAAGCTGAAGCTGTTAACTAATTGTGGTTTCTAGCAGGCATCAAAAGGCAATATTTAAAGAGGAAGCGGTTAATCATGAAGCCACCACGTTTTCTTTACTGCGCTCCGCGTATCCTTGATGAAGCACTGGCCCTGCTCGATCAAAATAGCGAGGATACTAAAGTGCTGGCAGGCGGTCAGAGTTTCGTACCTCTGCTGAATATGCGCCTTGCAGGCCCATCCTACATTGTGGACATCAACCACATTTCCGAACTGAATTATATTGAGCAAGAAGATGGCTACCTGGCAATCGGCGCTATTGTACGGCAACGCCAGATCGAACGCTCAATCCTGGTGCAGGAAAAGCACCCACTGCTGATAGAGGTGGTTAAACATATCGGCCACATGCAGATACGCAATCGTGGCACGATTGTAGGCAGCATCGCCCATGCTGATCCTGCCGCCGAGCTTCCCGCATTGCTAACCTGTCTCGATGGAGAAGTCCTGGCACAGAGTAGTCACGGTGAACGTGTCATCAAAGTAGAAGAGTTCTTTACTGGCTACCTCTCCACAGCACTTGACCCTGGCGAAATGCTTACGGAGGTACGGTTCCCCTGGGTTGCACCGCAGGCCGGTTGGGCTTTCATGGAGTTTGCTCGCCGCTCGGGAGACTATGCGTTGGTGGGCGCTGCCGCTGTATTAACCCCAACACCTGCTGACCGCTGTATGTCGGCGCAGATTGCTTATCTCGGCATTGCTGGCTCTCCCGTACGGGGACATGTCGTTGAAGATATCCTTGCCGGTACATCGATCGATGATTCCGTACTTGAAGCTGCCGCTGAAGCTGCAGGTGAACTTGTAAGTGAAGACATGAGTGATGTACATGCCACGGTTGAGTACAGGCGGATTCTTACTGCGGAATTGACCAGGCGAGTGCTGAAGGATGCATGGGAGCGACGAAGCCACTAATTAGAGAGAGGAATACGGACTATGCAAGAGCGCGAGGAAGGACCACTGGCCTTCATCGAGGAAAGCGACATTGCCGTGACCGTCAATGGCAATCACTACGAACGGCGTGTGCCGGTGAGGTTCCTTCTTTCAGATTTTCTCCGTCATGAACTGCACCTCACGGGCACGCATTTAGGCTGTGAGCATGGCGTCTGTGGTTGTTGTACTGTGTTACTGAATGGTGAGGCCGTTCGCTCTTGCTTAATGTTTGCAGTGCAGGTTGATGGCATGGTCGTAACGACCATCGAGGGCATGGCGGGGACTAATAATGATTTGCATCCCATTCAGCAGGCCTTTCAGGAGAAGCACGGACTGCAATGTGGCTTTTGTACTCCAGGCTTTATTATGTCTGTACACGCCATGCTCCATGAAAATCCTTATCCCAGCGATGAGGAGATTCGCCATGGACTCTCCGGCAATATCTGCCGCTGCACTGGATACCAGAATATTGTCGAGGCGGTCAAACTTGCTGCAGAGCGTCTACGAGGGCAACAGAAGGAGGTGGGGTGATGGCTACTCGGTGGTTTGGCGCAAGCATCCCACGTATTGAAGACCCTCGTTTACTGCGTGGGAAGGGCACCTTCGTTGACGACATAGATCTACCGGATATGCTTCATGCCGCACTTCTACGTAGCACACATGCGCGAGCACGCATCCTGAAGATCGATACGAGCGCCGCTCGTGCACTGCCTGGTGTGCATCTTGTGCTTACTGCATCTGACCTTGGTGAACTACTGGATCCGTCCCCACTACTTGTGCCACATCACGCTTTGACACAGCCGCGCACCCAGTTACCCCTGGCTCTCAATGAGGTCCATTATGTTGGTGAGACCGTTGCCATAGTCGTGGCTGATAGCCGTTACATCGCCGAAGATGCACTCGACCTGATCGATGTCGAGTATGAATCCCTGCCTGTTGTCCACAGCCTGGAGGTTGCGGCTGCCAAAGATGCACCCCTGGTACATGCAGATGTTCCGGGCAACGTTGCTGCACACCTCGTACAGGTAGTTGGCGATCCCGACTCTGTTTTTGCCAGCGCGCCACATGTTGTGAGCGAGACTATAGTGATGGATCGCGGCACTGCCATGCCGATGGAGTGTCGAGGTGTTTTAGCGCGCTGGGATGCGCACGAAGAGATGCTCACCTGCTGGATATCGACACAAGGGCCAATCCCTATCCGCAACGGCCTGGCAGCTATATTTCACCTGCCCGAACACAAAGTGCGCGTGATTGCGCCAGATGTGGGCGGAGGATTCGGCACCAAGATTATGATGTTCTATCCTGAGGAGATTCTGACGCCGTTTGCAGCCATTCGCCTGGGCAGGCCTGTCAAGTGGATTGAGGATAGGCGAGAGCACTTCATCTCTGCTAACCAGGAGCGCAGCCAACTACACGAAGTAGAGTATGCCTTTGATGACCAGGGTATTCTGCTTGCTGTGCGCGACAAGTTTCTGCATGATACGGGGGCTTATACGCCGTATGGCATTATCGTACCAATTATCACGGCGTGTACTCTGCCTGGCCCCTATCGCTTGAAGAACTATTATAGCGAGTTTACGGTTCTCTATACCAATAAAGTGCCTGTCAGTCCATATCGTGGTGCGGGAAGGCCACACGCGGTCTTTGTGATGGAACGCATCATGGACCGCATTGCTCAGGAACTCAACCTGGATCGCGCAGAGGTGCGCTCACGCAATTTCATTCAGCCGGATGAATTCCCATGGGATGTAGGTTTTGTCTACCAGGATGGTGGCCCGACAAAGTACGATAGCGGCAATTACCAGGCCGGGCTTGATAAGGTGAAAGCTTTGCTGGACTATAATGACTTCGCAGCAATGCAGGCTGAGGCCCGCAAACAGGGACGTTACCTGGGCCTGGGTTTTGCCTGTTATGTGGAGGGTACAGGTATTGGGCCATACGAGGGGGCGCAGGTGCGTGTAGAGTCAGATGGCAGGGTATATGTTTCAACCGGCGTGACAACGCAGGGACAGGGCCATTTCACTTCATTTGCTCAAATCGTTGCCGAGCAGTTGGGCGTTGACCCGAAGGATGTGCTGGTGACCACTGGCGACTCCCAGGCATTCTATTGGGGCGTCGGCACCTATGCCAGCCGAGCTGCTACTATCGCTGGTTCGGCAATACACCTGGCGGCAGTCAAAGTTCGTGAGAAGGCCAGGCAGGTAGCTGCGGACCTCTTTGAAGCATCGCCCGATGATATTGAGCTTGCTGACGGCAAAGTGTTTGTGAAGGATGCTCCTCATCGTTCTCTGACATTGGGCCAGGTGGCAATCTCAGCCAACCCGTTGCGCTATGCCTATGGTGAAAATGCCCGTAAACTGATGTTGATGAAGCTGGCTGGCCCACGCCCTGGACCTGCCTTGCCGCCAGAGCGTGGCGCACCTGGTTTGGAGGCCGCCGAGTTTTATAGTCCGCCACATGGAAGTTTTGCCAGCGGTGTTCATGGAGCTATCATCGAGGTCGATCCAAAAACAGGCATGGTCACGTTCCTCAAGTATGCGGCAGTGCATGATTGTGGGCGCGTGATTAATCCCACGATTGTCGAGGGGCAGGTGCACGGTGGCGTGGCGCAAGGTATTGGTGGGGCTTTTTTTGAACGACTGGTGTATAACGAAGAGGCGCAGCTCATTAACGCCAGCTTTATGGATTATTTGCTCCCGACAGCAGCGGAGATTCCACACATTGAGGTAGCCCATGTCGAGACGCCCTCACCGCTTAATCCGCTAGGCGTGAAAGGGGCCGGTGAGGCGGGTGCTATTCCGGTTCCAGCTCTCTTTGCCTCGGCTATCGATGATGCACTGTCGCCATTTGGGATAAGGGTTCGAGAAATGCCGCTGCATCCCTGTAGATTGCACGAGCTGTTGCAGCAGTCGCCGGGTAGATGAAGTTGCCTGACCAGGCTCAATTACCCAAATATGCTACTGAGTAGACATACAGGCGTTGATGTGCGATACTCTGCCTATTGTATTGTCAGCCTTAGTGGAGAGATTTTACATGTCCTCAATGTATCCGCCATACGGAGGTCCAGCAGCACAGCGCTGTTTGCGTTGTGGAACGCCGCTACCTCCCAATGTAGTGAATTGCATGAATTGCGGCACATATAATCCTGTAGTTCAGCCTGGGGGATCTGCTGAACAAGGACAGCCTCCCTGGGGAGGTTCACCAGCGCAAACTTCTTTTAGTAGCGGTCAAAATTCAGGGCTACAGTGGGAGCAAGCACCAGTCTCTCCTTTTCAAAACAATCAGTGGAGGCAACCGTCAGCGCTTCCCCAAAATAATACCTTTGATACGCCTGATACGCCTCAACCAGTATCTTCTTCGAGCAATTTCTATAATATGCCTGGTCTAAACATGGGCCAGCAGTCGAATTTCAATAACTATTACGCCGGGCCTCAACAAAATGCTTATTTTTCTTCATCATCAGCCACATACGAGGGATATTCGTCAGGTACTTTGAACGGTTACTCTCCAGTGGGTTATGATCGGCCTCCGCAGAAGAAAGGTGGCCCTAAAGTTGGCTTGATCATTGGCATCGTATTGCTGGTGCTCGTCCTTATAGGTGGAGCATTCGCTGGCTTCTTTTATTTAAACAGCCACAAACAGAACAGCACTGTTACTAATGCGACGCCGACGGTAATCGTTACGCCGTCGGTGACGCCACTGTTCAGCGATCTTTTCGCTAACAACAATACTGGATGGGATCTGACGAGCAATCCAGGGAAATTTTCGGTGAAGGTTGGCGGTGGATCAATGGCCCTGGAGGATGACGATAATAAATTGCTGTGGGAGATATTGCCTGGCAAAAGTTTTACTGACTTCCGCCTGGATGTGAATGCCGCGCTCTCTAAAGGGGATCCAAACAATGGATACGGCGTGTTTATTAGAGGGGCATCAAGTCAAGCAAGTGATATAGGTACCTATTACCGTTTCGAGTTCTATGGTGACGGGAGCTATGCCATTTTTAAAGGGCTGGTAGATGCCAATGGTAATTCGCAGAGTAGCAAAGTCCAGGGATATACCGCTAATGATGCTATTGCGAAAGCAGGGAAGGTCAACCATATTACGATCATTGCGAAGGGGACAAGCATGACATTGATGGTCAATGGCCAGGCGCTGTACACCTATAAAGACGACAATTACAAAAGTGGTTCGGTTGCATTGTTCGTTTCAAATCTCCCCTCCTTGCCACATGGTGCGCAGGCAACCTTCACCAACCTGGCTATTTTCCCAGTGACATAAAGCGATGAGAGAGAAAGGTGAGATGCGCCTAATCATGCGTCTACCAGAAGCATTCTATAGCCTCATTGTCCTAGCAGCGCCTGTGCATATACCATAGGATCGACGTTACCCCCGCTCACCATACAACAGACACGTTTTCTATGAAATTGTCCAGGCCGGGCAAGCAAAGCGCCAAGAGCCAAAGCGCCAGTAGGTTCTACTTTGAGGTTTGCATAAAGGAAGTAGCGCCGCAGGGCTTCAAGTGTCAATGCATCGGGTACTTCAATGATGTCGACTAAGCCACGCTGGATTATTTCCCAATTGAGCACGCCAAGGCTCAGAGTGCGCGCCCCATCTGCTACTGTTTCTGGCTCGTGTTCATTGCGCAGGAGCTCGCCGCTGCGCAGAGAGCGTGCTGCATCATTAGCCGATAAAGGCTCCGCTCCAATTATTTCTGTGTGAGCGTGCAGGTGGTCGCGTGCAATAATCTGCCCTGAACATAAACCACCACCTCCTACGGGCACAACAATCATATCGAAATCTGCGGCACTTAAAATTTCTTTGCTCAGCGTCGAATTACCGGCCACCACTCGATAATCATCGTATGCCTGGGCGTAGAACGCACCAGGTTGTTCCGCTAGCAAATGTTGCACACGCTCGCTGCGACTTATTTTTCGTACATCAATTAAATCGATGATGCCCCCATGAGCTTGCACAGCAGCGATTTTAACCTGAGCTGATGTTGCTGGCATAACTACGGTACAGGTTTTGCCGAGCAATTTGCAGGCATATGCTACCGCCTGCCCGAAATTGCCTGATGAGGCCGTGATGATATGCTGCTGGGGGATGCTTGAGAGCAGATTATAGGCAGCGCGGAACTTGAAGCTGCCCGTATGCTGGAAGGTCTCGCTAGCTATGCTCAAATCGCAGCCCAGTTGCGTAGAGAGTGTAGGGCAAGGCAGGAGCAAAGTAGGCCGTAGATGGCGAGGGAGCTCCTCCCACACCAGGGTAATGTAATCGTCGGTGAGCTGCGGTGCTGAAGCATAGTGTGGCATGATATAAACTCCATCCAGATATCTTGTGACATTACCAGCCTCACCTGCATTGTACCATTATTCTGTATACATAAGTACGCGACAAGGCAGGTAGAGCAGCCTGCTTTGTCGCATTTGATTCAGCATTTACTTGCTTTTCCATTGGCTTTGATGCATGCTACTTATGTAAGACTAACGAAAGGTTGTCAGGTCAGAGTTAGCAAGGAGTAGAATATGCCAAGTTACCACCCCATAGATGCCTTGCAGTCACCGCGCTTCTGTGGTGTGCGCACCTTTGCGCGTTTACCTTATGTTATGACCACTGACGAGGTTGATGTTACAATTGTGGGCGTTCCATTTGATACTGGAGTGACATATCGAGCGGGAGCTAGGTTCGGACCTGCTGCCATTCGTGATGCATCGTCATTGCTCAGGCCCTACAATCCGGCAGTGAATGTTGATGTGTTTGGCACGCTCTCTGTAACAGATGGTGGTGATATTTCAGTTGTTCCCGGTTACATCGAGGACAGCTATGAACGTATTGAGGCCGGACTGAAGCCAATTCTAGATGCGGGGGTAATTCCCATCTGCCTGGGAGGTGATCACTCGATTACACTGGCGGAACTGCGCGCTGTAGCACGTCGCTACGGATCGTTGGGACTGGCCCATTTTGATGCGCACAGTGATACCTGGGATGAATATTTTGGTCGGAAGTTTAACCACGGGACAACCTTCCGGCGAGCCGCTGAGGAGGGTCTCCTTGATCTGTCACGTTGTATTCAAGTTGGTATGCGAGGTCCAGTTTACGGTGCGGGTGATTATGAAGTAGCACGCAACCTGGGATTTGCCTTCATATCAAATACTGAGATGCGTCGTCACAGTATGCCGGAGATAGCAGAGGTAGTGCGTGAACGGCTAGGGAATAGACCTGCATTCCTGACGTTCGATGTCGATTTTGTTGATCCCGCCTATGCTCCTGGTACCGGTACGCCTGAAGTTGGCGGAGTTACCAGCTGGGAAGCGCTGCAATTGTTACGCGGGCTGCGAGGTGCAAATTTTGTGGCCTTCGATATAGTGGAAGTGTTGCCTGCGTATGATCCAGCACAGATTACAGCGTTACTGGCGGCCAATATAGCTTATGAGATGCTAACGCTTGTTGCTGCAAGATTATAGGTTATCCTGTAAGCGCGAATCCGTTATACTCCTTCTCTATAAAAGCGGAAAACCGAGATCGTGGTGAAAACTGATGACACGCGCTGCTTTTCGCTTGTGGCGATGTTGTAAGTATGCCTGATCCCTATCACTTTCTGCCTCGACATTAGTCAAAGTATTCCCGGATGCATGATCCATCAGTGGTGTGGGTGCCCTCTCGTCTGTCAATCCGGCTTCTTCTCGTCTTCTCACGGGGCCGTAGCTTGACAACGGTAACCCCAGTCAGCTATAATTATATCGTGAGGCGATATTATTAGGTCTCGGTATCCACGATCATAGTAACAATCGCCCGGTCTTCATCATTTGAACATTCTTCGTATATGTTACCGCTCTTCTTGTTCAGTCTTTAGAGAGGAGGCTCTGAGATGACAATCTTTGCTTTTCCGCCGTCAGCTTTCATTCCAGTGGTTATTGGTCTCTTTGGCCTGGGTACCGGCTATTTCGTCTGGGGCGGACAGGCGTTGTCCGGCTACCCCAAGCCCACGTCCGAAGTGGAGAAGACCATGGGCATGTGGGCAATCTGGATGCCTGGCTTCATGCAGTTCATTACCGGCGTCTATATCATCGTTGGCCTCACGTGGTTTCAAGTCTTCTCAACACCAGGGGCGAAGAGTATCTCGCCTTTCTACATGGTGGGGCTCGCCTTCACAGCATACGGTGTTCACTGGTTCGCGATGGGGCACCGCCGCTTCATCAGCTCAAGCGCCCAACCCGATGCCTGGATGGCATTAGCCTTCTTAATACTCTCGGTGCTTGGTATCGTCGTTTTCGTTGCCGTACCTGACATCCCGGTAGCGCTCGTGTTCGTCGGCCTTGCCCTTATCTACCTGACAGAGTCCCCCACCCGCTTCGGTTTTTTCCCCGGCGGTGGCCGCCTGGTCGGGTTGTGGCAGGCGCTTACGGGCATCTGGCTGCTGTACCTCACCTGGGCTTTCACATTGAATCTCACTCTCAATATGCACGTTTGGGTGTAGGGGCCCGATTATGGAGTTTAACACATTAAACCGGTAATAGAGTGTAGGGGCCGATTTATCGCGCCCACCGCCGATTCATCGGCCAGATGCACGGCCAGCTATACCCGGATTATTGTGTTAATGTCCATTATCGCGCCTTGGGTTTATGTTATATCGCCTGGAAAGGCGTCTAGAGACTGATTACGTTACCTATCCCACCTGGCTCTGCCAACGAGCGACGGCCTGAATGTGGTGGAATAACGGCGTTGGATAGCTAACCTCATTGAATATGGTGTTCAACTTCTGACTAGAGGACATATCCTATGCAAGACCATACATTTCTGCCTGGGCCTGTACAATCCGCCATATCACAGGCCATGGAGATAGGCTCTCATGTGCAGCCATTCAGCACGGAGAGCCTGGCACACACCCCGCGCATCCGCGACGCGCAGGTGGTCAAGAGCGTCTGCCCCTACTGCGCCGTCGGCTGCGGCCTCAACGTCTACGTCAAAGACGGCAAGGTGATTGACATCGAAGGCAATCCTGACAGCCCGATCAACCATGGCACGCTCTGCCCCAAGGGAGCGGCCACCTTCCAGTATACCGTCAACCCCAGCCGCCTGACGCAAGTGCTGTACCGGGCGCCGTACAGCGATCACTGGGAAGTCAAGTCGCTGGAATGGGCGATGGAGCAGATTGCCCAGCGCGTCAAGCAGACACGCGAGGAGACCTTCGTGGAGCGGCTGCCCGATGGACGCCTTGTCAACCACACGCTGGGCATTGCCTCCCTGGGCGGAGCCACCCTGGACGTGGAAGAGAATTATGTGATGAAAAAACTCTTCAGCGGTGGCTTAGGCGTTGTCTCGATTGAGAACCAGGCCCGGATCTGACACAGTTCGACGGTACCCGGTCTGGGTACCTCGCTCGGACGGGGAGGGGCCACGACCTTTCCCCAAGACCTGGTCAATAGCGATGCGATCTTGATCATGGGCAGCAACATGGCTGAGGCGCATCCGGTCGCCTTCGCCAATGTGGTCACCGCCAAGGAGCGGGGAGCCAAGGTGATGCATGTCGACCCGCACTATTCGCGCACCTCGGCCCTGGCCAACCTGTATGTGCCGACCCGAGCCGGCAGCGATATCGTGTTCCTGGGCGCGATTATTCGCCATCTCCTGGAGAGCAATGCGTACTTCCATGACTACGTCGTGCACTACACCAACGCTGCAACAGTGATCCGCGAAGACTTTCGCGATACCGAAGACTTAGATGGGGTCTTCTCGGGCTACGACCCGGCAACAGAAACCTACGCAGACCAGGGCAGTTGGGACTACGAGCGCGATGCAGATGGCCGACCGCTGACTGACCCGACACTCCAGCATCCCCGTTGCGTGTTCCAGATCATGCGCCGTCATTATGCACGCTACACCCCAGAGATGGTCGAGCAGGTGTGCGGCGTGCCACGCGAGCAATGGATGCAGGTTGCACGAACGCTGATCGAGAACTCGGGACGCGAACGCACGTCTGCCGTCTGTTATGCCGTTGGCTGGACACAGCAATCCAAGGGGGTGCAAATTATCCGTGCCGGGGCCATCATGCAACTGTTGCTCGGCAACATTGGCCGTCCTGGTGGGGGCATCATGGCGTTGCGCGGGCATGCATCGATCCAGGGGTCAACGGATGTCCCGACGCTCTATGATTTGCTGGCGGGCTACATGCCACAACCGAGCGCGATGCTGCCAGCACCGGTGGTGTCCGAGCAAGCGGAGAGGGCAGGCGTCCCCCCAAGCGTGAAAACAGAGCAGACGCTTGCTGAGTACATCAGCGCAGAGGGGCAGAAAACGGGCTGGTGGTCAAACTTCCCCACCTACATCCGCAGCCTGCTCAAGGCCTGGTATGCTGAAGCCGCCGACGAAGAAAATGGCAATACCAGTTATCGCTGGATACCCAAGATCACAGGCGATCACTCGCACCTTGTTACCAGCTATGCAATGCTGGACGGCAAGGTCAAGGGCTACTTGCTCTTTGGCCAGAATCCCGCTGCCGGCAGCACGAACTCGCGTATGCAGCGCGAAGCTCTCAAGCAATTGGACTGGATGGTTGTGCGTGACCTCTACGAAGTTGAGTCGGCAGCGTTCTGGTATCGCGGGCCAGAGCCACATCCAAACCTGGTTGATCCAACGACGATTAAGACAGAGGTCTTCCTTTTACCTGCTGCAGCTATTACAGAGAAAGCGGGCAGCTTCACGAACACGCAACGCCTCTTGCAGTGGCGAGACAAGGCGGTCGATCCTCCCGGGGACGCTCGCTCCGATCTCTGGTTCGTTTACCATTTGGGCAGGCGCTTGAAGGAACTCTACGCTGACAGCCGCGAGCCGCGCGACCGTGGATTGCAGGCATTGACCTGGGATTATGACCAGGAAAAGCCGGAACCCGGCTCGCGCATTCCCAACGAGCCTGACGCGCTGCTTGTGTTGAAAGAGATCAACGGCTACTATACTCGCCCACCGGCCAGACAAGGTGCGAGAAAGGGTAGCATGCGTGAATACAGCCTGCGTGAAGCTCCCCACGTGGCAGGGTACACAGCGCTCAAGGATGACGGCAGTACTGCCTGCGGCTCATGGATTTACAGCGGCGTCTACCCTGAGCCGGGCAATAACCGTGCTGCCTCGCGCAATCCAGAGGGGTATACGTTCCTGCAATGGGGCTTTTCCTGGCCATCCAACCGGCGCATCCTGTACAACCGCGCCTCGGCTGATCCACAGGGTCGCCCCTGGTCTGAACGCAAGAAGTACGTCTGGTGGGACGAGGAGCAGAAGCAATGGACCGGGGTAGATGTGCCTGATTTCCAGTTGAACAAACCGCCTGACTATGCACCTCCACCACGTGCAACCGGCATGGACACCATCGCTGGCAGCGATCCCTTCATTATGAAGCCTGACGGCAAGGGCTGGCTCTTCGCGCCCAAGGGCATAGTGGATGGCCCGCTTCCCACACATTATGAGGCAGCCGAGTCACCCGTCCACAATGCTCTATACCACCAGCAGAGCAACCCTGCAGCAAAGTACTACCGCAACCGGCCAGACAACCGGCTTGCTGGCGTAGACGATGAACATTATCCCATCGTGGTTACAACCTATCGTTTGACTGAGCACCACGTCAGTGGACCAATGACACGCTGGATGCCCTGGCTCAACGCGCTGCAACCGGCGCTCTTCGCTGAACTCAGCCCCGAACTAGCGGCAGAGTACAAGATCAAGCACGGCGGCTGGATGGTCATCAGTACGCCGCGCGGTGAGATAGAAGCGCATGCATTGGTGACACGGCGCATGCGTCCATTGCGCATCGACGGGCGCGTAGTACACCAGATCGGCCTGCCCTTCCACTGGGGCTTCCAGGGCAAGGTGAAGGGCAGTATTACAAACGACCTTGCGCACATGGTGCTGGAACCAAATGTGAGTATTGAAGAGGCTAAGGCGTTTACCTGCAACATACGCCCTGGACGCCTCCCCTAGAAGGAGCCATGCTATGGCGGTTATGCCTTCTCGAGACCTTACTGAATTGATGCAAGAGATGCTGGGGCCGCTGAACAAAAAGCTTCCGCCACCGCCACAACCTGCGATGGGCTTTTTCACCGATACCAGCCTGTGCATCGGCTGCAAGGCCTGTGAAGTGGCCTGCAAGCAGTGGAACCAGCTTCCGGCCCAAGAGCCTGTCTGGACAGGATCGAGCTACGACAATACAGGAGAACTCAGCGCCATCACCTGGCGGCACGTGCAGTTCGTTGAAGAGATCGGGCGCAGGCAGCAATCGTCCCCTGCCCTGCCTGGGCTACCACTCTTTGAGAACCGCATCGGCGAGGCCAGGCGGACAGATATTATTCCGGAGACGCCACCAGGAACGGCACTGCCTTTCTTCAATACTGATCGCTGGCTGATGTGCAGTGACGTGTGCAAACATTGTGCCAATGCACCTTGCCAGGAGGCATGCCCGACTGGCGCGATTATCCGCACAGAGTTTGACACGGTCTATGTGCAGCAAGATATCTGCAACGGTTGTGGCTACTGTGTCGTTGCCTGCCCTTTTGGCGTAATCGTTCGCGACGAGGTCAGCACGCATACGGCATGCAAATGCACACTCTGCTATGATCGCTTGAAAGATGGTCTGGAGCCTGCCTGCGCCAAGTCGTGTCCAACTGACTCAATCACCTTCGGCGAAGTGGAGCAACTCAAAGCCATTGCTCGCGAGCGTCTCGGCATCCTGCATGAGCGCGGTGTGAGCGATGCCCGCCTCTACGGTGTAGACGACAACATCCTCGATGGCGGCCTGAATTCGTTCTTCCTTTTGCTGGATGAACCCGAAGTCTATAACCTGCCAGAGAACCCACCACGACCCGCGAACAATGTCGTCCCAGCGTCATTCTGGTCGATCGTCGCGGCAGCAATACTAGGGTTGCTCAGCATTCTTTTCTTCAGGGAGTGAATATGCAAGAAACACGTGTTCAAACAGAGCTATCCCCTGTGGATGGTCACGAGCGTTTTTCAGTGTCTACCATCGCCGAGCGGCTGGCAACGCTCACCACAGGGTACACGCCGGACCCCGACAGGGAAGTACAGGAGCCAACATACTATGATCGCCCTGTCTTGAAACCCCCCGTCTGGCGTTGGGAGATCATCTGGTATTTTTTCTTTGGTGGATTGGCAGCTGGCTGCTACATCATCGCCACCATCGCCGCGCTCTTCGGCTCGCGTGAAGATCGCGCTGTCGTGCGCACCGGCTACTACCTCTCGCTTCTGGCCTTGTTACCTTGCCCGCTTCTCCTCATCAAAGACCTGGGAAGACCTGAGCGTTTCTTAAATATGCTGCGCATGTTCAAGGTGAAATCACCGATGTCCATGGGCACATGGTCGTTGGTCACTTTCTCGTTATTCAGCAGCACGACGGCGCTCATTCAAGCGTCCAAAGACGGTCTCCTGGGACGCTGGTGGGGTGCGAGATTCCTCGCCGCATTTCCGCAAAAACTGATCGCGCTTCCGGGCACTGCAGCAGGCTTCTTCCTGGGTAGCTACACCGGCGTACTGCTAACGGCAACCAGCATTCCCCTCTGGTCTCGCAGCAAACTATTGGGTGGCATATTTCTCACCTCCGCCATGTCAACCAGTACAGCCTTGATCTCCTTCGTATTGCATCTCACCAATGCGCCCCGCGGCGCTTTGCACAAACTGGAGCGACTGGAGTGGGCAGCGCTGCTGATTGAGATGACCGGCATTCTTGCCTTTTTACGTGGTACCGGTCGCGCTTCCCGCGCACTTGTAGGCACCTCGCCAACCGAACATGGCTTGACCTTCTGGCGCTTCGTCTGCGGCAGCGGGCTTGTACTGCCATGGTTGCTGCAAACACTCTCGCTCGTAAGGCGCGGGCAGCAAAGGCCTGCCAGCGGCGGACTGCTCATCTCCCTGCTTGTGCTGGTAGGAGGCTATTTCCTGCGCCGCACTATAATCGAGGCAGGCCATTCGTCGAGTGCAGACGCACGCACGACGCTGTGGAACGCGAAAAAGTAACTATCATACGCTTTGTATATGCTTAAGCGACCGTACTCAGAAAGTGTTTTGATAACAGGGTTGCATTGAATCCACTATAGCGCTGCACAGTGGTATAATGATTGTATCGCCCTACGATAGTAATAAACCTAATGTAGTTTCTTTTGTTACGATGACGGTAATATAGAGGAGCTAGTCAATGGCAGAGCATACATTTCCGGTAGCGCTCAAGCATGTCTGCGGTGAGCCAGCAGCGAGCCACGGCGCTCGCGTTTTGGTGGAGCGGCTCTGGTCGCACTGAGCGTTCTCATACCGTCGTCCTGCGCACTCTGCTGTTGCGAGGTTCCTGAGGAGAGAGCGCATGCAGAAGCACACACAGGCGCAACATGACACTGACACCAAGCCTTCGGAGAGTCAGCCGGAGAGCCCTATGAGGAACCTACGCAGTATTATCACTTATACACAGCTTCCCTGGCTCTTGCAACAATATCCACGTCTACCTGTCCTCGCAATGTTTAACTTTGTAAGCTGCTTTTTTAGTATTAGCCTGATGGCAGTGGTTGCGGTTCTCTTACACTCACCTTTCATCTTCCCTTCGCTCGGTCCTACTGCCTTCCACTACTATTCCAGGCAGACAGCACAGAGCGCCTCCCCACGCAACGCGATCCTCGGCCATGCCATCGGCACTGTTGCCGGTTACTTCAGCCTTGTAGTGACAGGGTTAACAACGTCCGGGCCAGCGATTGCAGACGGCGTGACGTGGCCGCGCGTGATCGCGGTTGGGCTTTCGCTCGGGCTTACGGCTGGATTGATGATCGTGTTTCGCGCGTCGCACGCGCCAGCAGGGGCAACGACGCTGATCATCTCTCTTGGCATACTCACACAACCCTGGCAACTTGGAGTGCTCATGGTGGCCGTCGTCCTGCTAACTCTCCAGGCGATTGTCATCAATCGCCTCTTTGGTATACCGTTCCCGCTGTGGAGTCAACCTGCTGCGCCAGCTAAAAATGTTGATGGTTCTGACAATGATTGAAACATCCTCTCTGTAAGCTAGAATTACGCCAGCGCTGAGCGTGATACGCTAGCTTCCCGCTCAATGAGTGTGGACACCCCACAATCCATTGAGCGGGGAGAGCTTGCCTTCAGCAACACGTCGCACTACAATATATTGAAAGCAAAAAGCAGGTGCTTCGAACGTAGGTGTATCCATGATCCAAGAATCCTTTCTTGTACATCCACACTCTCCTTTTCGCTTAGATTTGACCGTGTGGGTACTTCGCAGAAGAGCCAAAAATCGTATAGATTGGTGGGATGGGACCCATTACACGCGCATTTTTGTTGTTGACAGCGTACCCATTAAAGTCTGTGTTTCGCAAAGGCAAACAGGCAACAACCCGGAGCTGCTTGTCAACGTGTGGAGCCCTGCAGCTATTGAACAGTTATCATCTAAGATCAGAGAAACACTTCAGGGAATACTTGGCTTCCAGGTCGATATCACGGGATTTTATACGCTGGCAGAGAAAGATCACCTCTTGTCTCTTCTCGCTCAACAATTCAGGGGCATGAAGCCGCCTCGTTTTCCCAGCCTCTTCGAAGCCTTGCTTAATGCGTTCGCCTGCCAACAAGTGAGTCTGGATGTTGGAATTATGCTACTGAACCGGCTCACAGCAACCTATGGACTGAAGTTTGATGATGGTCAGGCAGTGCTCTCTGCGTTTCCCGAACCGGCAGCGTTAGCGAAGACTTCCGTAGAGCGCATACGAACGTTGGGGTTTAGCCAGCAGAAAGCGCGAGCCATCACTGAACTGGCAACAGCGCTCGTTAATAAGCAGCGAGATTTTTCAATACTTGAAGCAATGAACAATGAAGAGGCTGAGGCGTCCCTATCGTCAATACGAGGCGTTGGCCGCTGGACTGCAGAATATGTGTTGCTCAGAGGATTAGGCAGACTTGATACCTTTCCAGGAGACGATGTCGGCGCGCAAAAGAATCTGCAACAGCTCGTCCATCTCGAAGAAAGACCTACATACGAAAAGGTCAAGGAAGTAACGTCGCCATGGCAACCTTATGCAGGCTTCGTCTATTTTCATTTACTCCTTGAGAAATTGCATCGACAAGGGGTCCTCTTGCAAGCATAAGATAGAAAAGTGCTAAGTATGTTTAATGGAGAGGGCATTTCTTATAGTCATTGACTATACTCAAAAGAAAAAAGAGGAAGAACAACATGACCAACACAGACGAAATTACCGCAATGATCCGCGTGCGCATGAGCGCCAAAGATGCTCATTATGGAGGGCAGTTGATCAATGGAGCTCATTTGCTTTCACTATTTGGGGACGTGGCGACTGAACTGGCTATCCGTTGTGATGGGGATGAAGGTCTGCTGGCTGGCTACGAAAACGTCGAGTTTCTGGCACCTTTGTATGCTGGCGATTTTGTCGAGGCCATTGGGCGAATCACAAAGATTGGACGCACCTCGCGACGCATTGAGTTCGAGGCATGCAAAGTGATCGCCGCGCGATCTGATATTAGCGATTCTGCGGCTGATGTGCTGGAACAACCTGTTATCGTTGGACGCGCTATCGGTACGACAGTCGTAAAGGCTGAGCGACAACGTAAAACGAATCAGGGGCGATGAAGCATCGCCCTGAGACTGGTGCATGAGAGTTTTGAGCACGGATACTGCACCAGACAGACATGAGAGCGACTTCATATGCGATCATCGACATGTGCACTGGGGTAGTCAAATGGTTTCAACCCAACGGTCGACTCAGTGCGCGAAAGGTGAAAGATATCTGCGACCAGTTCATTACTGAGGAGCTTCTGTTGGTATAAGATCCTGCCGAAACGCAGGGGGAATCAGTGCATACTTAATCCCCTGCTTACGCACCAGCAGGTCCATTACCTCCAGTATGCAGGCCAGTGGAAATCGTGCAGTAATCAGAGCCTCAACATTGATAGAGTTGCCCTGGATGAGTTCAAGCGCTTGCTCGAAGTAGGTGGGTGTATGGTGAAACACTCCTTTGAGGGTGAGCTCCCCGTAGTGAATTGGGTACGTATCCAGGCTCACCTGTGAGGACGATGGGCACCCTCCAAAAAAATTGACGAGACCTCCGGGGCGAGCCAGCGTGGTGGCCAGTGCCCAGGTGTGGGTTGTCCCTACCGCTTCGATAACCACATCGGCTCCGCGCTGTGATTCGGTCTCCTGCAATACCGCCTCACGCTGTTCCTGAGCTGACATCTGACTCACGTCGATGACCACA
>Ga0187846_10000811_pt1 | contig 17877 bp, 7 predicted proteins | sample TC_taG_FD_161473 | JGI IMG/M metagenome (GOLD analysis project Ga0187846, IMG submission 161473) | Biofilm microbial communities from the roof of an iron ore cave, State of Minas Gerais, Brazil - TC_06 Biofilm (v2) | ecosystem: Environmental > Terrestrial > Deep subsurface > Cave > Wall biofilm ...
AGCGTGCGCGGCAATGACCGAGGATGAGGGCGGAGTTTAAGATTTCGCGCGGGGTCACGCTCCAGAACACCACACTCGAGCAAATTACGAAGAAGGCCGCGAACCGCGGCCAGGCGGCGGCGCTGGCTGGCAACGGCGAACTCGCGCACGGCGAGGTTCTCCAGGTAAGCGGTCACCACTCGGGTATCCAATTGATTTGGCGCTATCAGATGGATGCGGCAGAATTGATGGAAATCGCTCAGGTCTCGTGCGTACGCCTCAAGCGAATTGCGGCTGAGGCCACGCTCCACCGTCTGCCGAATCAGGTGCTGATCGATTAGCCGATCCCATTCAAATCCATTATTCCCCTCGCCCACCGCCACTTCATCCGCCATCGCTCTGGCCCTATTCTCTTCCTTGGTTTGCGGAAGACAACGACCCTCTGTCAGAGGCTCGTTCGAGAGATGCGTTGGACGAAGGCAGTTCCGAGCCGTCAGGCTCCTCCCCCAGGCACTCGCTCAGCGCGGCCCGCAGCGCTCTCATTCGGTCGAGTTCCACGACTTTGTTCCCCGCGCGGTCGTTGATGTAGAAGACGTCGAGCGCCTGATAGGCGTTAGTTGAAATCCGTGCGAGGTGAATTATGTAGCCCAGCTGAAAGAGGGTATGCGTTATTGCGAATAGCAATCCGACGCGGTCTTGTGTGAAGACATCGACTACGGTGAATTTCTCCGAGGACCGGTTGTCGACGGTTATCTCTGTCGGCACGTGACGGACGAATTTTCTACCCGCCAGCCGGCTGCGCTGGGTGGTCGCTACCAGCGCAGCAATATCCTGTTCACCGCTCAGCACGCGTTCGAGGTCGCGCTCAACTCTAAGCCATCTGTCCTCTTCCATCGCGAGAGTCCCGGCGCCTTGCAGATGAGATACATGGAACACGTCGAGTGCGATGCTGTCAGCCCGTGTCGTGATGCGGGCGGACAGGATATTCAGATAGTTAGCCGTTAGCACCCCGGCGATTTTGGAGAAAAGTCCTGGTTGGTCGGCGGTGACTACAATAAATTCGCTGAACTCCCGATCCGGGAAATGGCGATGGCGGCAGACGAGCCGCGAGTGGCCAAGCGCGCGCATCGCGTCGAAATGCATGGCGATGTCGTCTTCCGGCACGGTCAGGAAATAACGCTCCGGCATCAGCTCAAGAAACTCGGTGATTTCCTGGGCGCTGGCGTTCGTGCCGCTGAGCTGTTCCCGGACCGCGGTCTTGACCAGAGTCAGCCGCCGCTCAGGGTCGACTGCTTCACGATCGCCCTGCTCCAGCAGCTTGAGCGTTTTCATATATAAGTCGCTCAGCAGCATGTCGCGCCAATTGTTGTAAACACTCGGCGCAACCGCACGCATATCCGCGAAGGTAAGTAGATAGAGCGCTTTGAGGCGGTCGATTGAACCGACCTGCCGTGCGAAGTCAGTGACTGTCCGATCGTCGTTAACGTCGCCCTTCTGCGCCACCTGCGACATCATCAGATGATCATGAACGAGGAAGACCACCAGGTCGCTTTCCTCGCTGTCGCGGCCCAGCCGCTTGCAGACTTGAGCAGCCAGCCGGGCCCCGCGCTCATGATGGTCGTGGCCATGACCTTTGCCGATGTCGTGAAGCAGAAGCGCAAGGAAAATCACCGGCAGCGCCTCGTACTCGCGTGCGACTTCGGTCAGCAAGGGGTTGCTGTCCTTGAATTCCCCTGCGCGCAGCTTCTCCAACTCACGTACCGCGGCTAGTGAATGCCGATCGACCGTGTAGATGTGATACAGATCATGCAACACCCGCGCGTATAGATTGCCGAATTCCGGAATTATTGCGCCCAGCACACCCGCGCGATGCATCGCTTCGAGAGTGGCGGCGACTCTATGCCGCGCACTGAGGATCTTCATCAAGGCTTCGCCGGTCTCAGGTCTCTCCCGCATCTGATCATCAATCAGGGCGAGATTATCGCGCACAAGCTGATAGGTGTTTCCAGAAAGCTCGACACCGTGGGCCTGACAATCCGCGAAAATCGTAATCAGGTTGAGCGGCGCGCGTTTGAACAATTGCGCATCGGCGATTCCAAGCACGCGGCTCTGAATAATAACTCCGGGACGAATCTGCCTTCCCGGAATGCGGTTGAAGAAACGGGACGTGGCCATATCTTCGGTGACGCGTGCAATCAGCCCTTCGGAGAAGCGCAGGATGGTGCTCGCCTGTTGATAGTATGCGCGCATCAGATGGGAGCTGGCAGTGAGCCCGTCGCTATCGGAGAAACCGAGGCTCGGAGCGATCTGCTCCTGGAATTCGAAGGTAAGCTGATCAGTATGGCGCCGGCTGGCAAAATGCAGGGCATTACGTAACCGCAACAGAAAATCCTGAGCCCCAATAACCTCTCCCATTTCGGCATCGGTGATGATCGCCCGCCGTACCAACTCCGGCAGCGAATGGACCTTGTACTTGACCTTGGCCAACCATAGCGCCGTATGCAGATCACGCAGTCCGCCTTCGCCCTCCTTCAATTGTGGTTCGAGCAGATAGACGGAGTCACCGTAACGTCTATGGCGTTCGCGGCTTTCTTCGAGCTTGACGTTAAAAAAATTCTGTTGATCGCGGTTAAGGACGTCGCTTATCAAAGATTGCTCGAATCGAGCATATAGTTCAGCATCGCCGGCGAGCAGACGCGCATCGAGAATGGCGGTCTTTTCCTTGAGATCGGTGGCCGCCATCTTGACGCATTCAGTTGCGTTTCGCACCGAATAGCCAATCACCAAACCAGCATCCCACAGCGCATGAAGGATGGTTTCGGTCACCACTTCCAGATAGGGACCCGCCTTATAATCGTGCAGGAACAGGAGGTCGATATCCGAATACGGATTCAGTTCGGCGCGGCCGTAGCCGCCGCGAGCCACCACGGTGAGGCGCTGATGGAGCCGGGGAAATTGTTTTGCGTAAGCGCCGTCAGCATAACGGAAGATGGCCTTGAGCAGGCGGTCCATCGCCGTTGCGAAATCGCGCACGATTTCGAGTCCGCCGGCGCCGGCTAGATGGCGCTGAAACAGCTTAGCCCGCACGCCATCGACGTACTCGCGCGCGAAGTCGCCGGCGCGAGCACCGCTCTGCAATCGCTCCACGATTGCGGACTCTGTGGTATAGGCTTTCGCCTCGTTAGCCAAGTTCACAGGTTACCTACTGCCGCGTCCGCGTTGAAATAGTGCATGATGGCGGCGGCGATGCCTTCCGCTAGCGCATCCTGATAGGTTGCCTGGATGAGGAATTGCGCCTCTCTGGGGTTCGAGAGGAAACCACATTCAACCAATACCGAGGGCATTTCGGCACCGACCAACACGTAGAATGGACCCATCTTCGCCCCCAGCGCGTTCATCTTGATCCCCAATGCATTATCGACACTGGTGGCGGCCTCGGACTCGATCATCCGCGCGAGCGAGGCCGATTCGTGTGCCTTATAGTCCTGCCGCAAGTTCGCGAGAATGTAGTTTAGGTTGGATTGGCCAAGGGCGCCATAGTCTCCGCCGTTTTCTATGCGCGCAAGCCGAATGGTTGCTCGATCAGTAGTATTGTTCAGATAGTATGTTTCGATGCCGTTGGTATTCCAATCCGGGCTCGAATTCAGATGGATAGAAACAAACAAATCGGCATGGGCGTGGTTGGCGAGTTGGGTGCGCTCGCCAAGCCCCAGGAACCTGTCATCATTGCGCGTCAATTCAGCAGCTAAGCCATGCGATTCCAAGGCGGCTGCCAGGCGCCGAGCGATTGCCAGCGCGACTGCCTTTTCGGCGATCCCGCCGGCGGATTCGGTGCCGGGATCGAAGCCGCCGTGGCCAGCGTCAATCATGACCACTGGCGGCGCCCTATCCTGTCCAACCCAGGGAGTGAGCCTGACGTGTTGAGCGACAGGCTGAACCGTTTGCGCCATTCTTTGAGCGCTGTTGGTTGGTTCTATCGTACGGCCGGGTGCGGGCAGCTCCGGTGAAAGACCGCCACCAGAGCTGGAGGCCGATTCTGCCGGTGCCGGCTGGTTAGCGGCCTCGGCGGGCATCCAGCCGCTGTTATCCGCGGCCGCCGGACTTCGGTCCCGACTCGGGGGCTCCTGCCTGGGCGTGGGTGCTGCCAGGCTAACCGACCGATGACGGCTCCGCTCTATTTCAAGCAACAGCGGCTGCGCCAAATCAATCGCTCGGCCCGATGGCGCAATTCTCACAACCAATACGTGAGGCAGCTGCGCCGCCACGTAGTCCACCTCGCCGCGCGCGCGGATTTCCAACTGTACCGACCCGCCGCCGAAATCGCGCAAACTAACGCGCGTGAGCGGAAAGACAAGTGGAACCGAGACCTGCTGGGCGGATGTGCTCACCCGCGAATTCTCGAGGTCGAGCCACAGTTCCTGACCATGAGTGTGCAGATGCCACCGAGGAGCAGTTCCTCGCATGTGGAATTCGACTTCGGCCACATTGTCGGTCCGGTGGAATGAATACCACTCGATGGTCGCGGCGGCGCTATCCCCAGGCGTCAGCAGCATCAGCACGACGGTCAAGATTACTGGCCCTAGCAAGAAGTGAGCAGCCAAAAAGTGGGCAGTGAGAAGGAACGCAGCGACAGATTTGTCACTTCCCCTGTTCTCTGTCACTCCTCGTCTCCTCATTCCTCTCGACGGCCTTGCCGCAAGCGCACGACTAGCGCGGCGAGCGTGTTCAGGGCATCCACCGGCGTCATCCGATCGACATCAAGCGCCCGCAACTCGCCGATGATCCGGCTTTCCAGCGGCGCAAAGAGGCTCATCTGTGCGGCGCCAGACTCGGTGCCGGATGAATGCGCCAGCCGCGCCATGCCGGTTTCGTCGAATTCGCCCTGTTCGAGATTGTTCAGGATCTGGCGTGCACGTGCGATTACGGTTGGTGGCAGCTCGGCCAGCCGTGCCACTTCGATTCCATAACTGCGGCTTGCCGCGCCTTCGACCACGCGCCGGAGAAAGATTACCTCATCACCCCACTCCCGCGCCGCCATGCTGAGATTCTTTACCCGCGGCCGTTCTCGCGCAAGCTCGGTCAGTTCGTGAAAATGGGTCGCGAACAGGACTTTGGCGCGGGTCGAGTCATGCAGGTATTCAGCCACCGCCCACGCGATTGCCAGTCCATCGAAGGTGCTGGTGCCGCGGCCCACCTCATCAAGCAGCAGCAGGCTGCGCTCGCTCAATCCTTGCAAAAGACGTGCGGTCTCCCGCATTTCGACCATAAAAGTCGACTCGCCGCGGCGCAGCTCATCGCGGGCGCCGATGCGGGTGAGGACGCGGTCTATCAAGCCGATTCGGGCTTCAGTAGCCGGCACAAAGCTTCCCATCTGCGCCATGATGACGGTCAGCGCGACCTGCCGCAGATAGGTCGATTTGCCGGCCATGTTCGGCCCGGTGATCAATAGTAGTTGATGTTGGTTGGGATCCGCGCTGAGGTCGTTGGGTACGAATTCGCCAGTCATCATGGCGGTTTCGAGTACCGGATGACGCCCATCACGGACCTCAATCGCCAGGCCGGAATCCATCTGAGGGCGAACGTATCCACGCCTCCGCGCCACCAGGGCGAGTGAGCGGAGAGCATCGAATTCACCCACCGCGGTGGCGGTTTGCAGAATCGCTGCGCTGTGCGCCGCGAGTTCACGCAAAAGCCTGATGAAAAGCCGGGTTTCCAGCTCCTTCAATCCGCTCTCCGCGCTCAGAATCTTGTGTTCCAACGCTTTCAACGCCGCAGTTGTAAAACGCTCGGCGCCGACCAGGGTCTGCTTGCGCTCGTAACCGGCCGGCACTCGTTCGACGTTCGGCTTCGTAACTTCGATGTAATAGCCGAAGACCTGGTTGTAACGGATCTTGAGCGACGAGATATGTGTGCGCTCACGTTCAGCCGCTTCCAGCCGCGCGATTACGCCGCGTGCGTCCAGGGCCAGGCTGCGCAGTTCGTCGACCTCAGCGCTGAACCCGGTCCGAATCGTGTTGCCGTCGCGCGGATTCATCGGTGGTTCGTCGCTAAGGGTCGCGTCAATCTGCTTCACCAGCGCGGGCTGCGCGATGAGGCGCGCCGCGATCGCCTGAAGCAGTTCGCTCCGGCTTCGAGTCGTCAGGCGCTGGAGCGCGGCCGCGGCCTCGAGTGCACGCGCCAGCTTAAGGACGTCGCGCGGCGACGCGCGCAAGCTGCCAATCCGGCCGCCGAGTCGTTCGAGGTCGCCAATCCGCCTGAGTACCTCGGCCACCGCACCGCTCAGGTCGCTGTCAAATAGCTCCTCCACCGCGTCGTGACGCGCTCGAATCGCATCCAGGTCCATCAGTGGATAAACGACCCAATTGCAGAGTGTGCGCGTGCCGACCGGAGTCAGGGTCTCATCCAGCACCGACAGCAATGAGCCAGCACGGGTACCGTCACTCGACGAAATCAGCTCCAGGTGTTGACGGCTGGTTTCATCGACCAGCATGTATTCGGCCGCACGATACACTCGGAGCGGCCGCAGATGAGCCAGATCGAGTCCGAAGTTATGTTCGAGGTAGTCGAGCGCCGCGCCCGCAGCCGCGGCCAATGCTGGTTCGAGGCCGTCGCAGGCCGCGCCGAAACGCCTTGTAAGAACTTCGCGTGCGTGCTGGATTTCATAGGTGGATTGGGCCAGCTCGGAGGTTGTCAGCCTGAGATTTTCGAAGATCTGCCGGAGCCGGGGAGTGTCCTGCGGTATGACAACTTCCCGCGGGCCTAGACGCGCGATCTCCTCTCGCGCCAACGGAAGTGCAAGCCGCGTGGCGAGAAATTCTCCGGTGGAAACGTCCACTGCGGCTAGCGCGCAGCCGTCACCGTCGGGGGCGAGTGCGAGCAGGAAGTTCTTCTGGTCGGCGACCAGCACCATCTCCTCGCCGACGGTGCCTGGCGTAATAACGCGGACCACCTGGCGCGGCAAGAGCCCGCGGCTTGAGGTCCGGGCATTATCAGGCGATGTTAGCTGGAAGCGGTCGTTGCCAAAGGCAGCTTCATCATTTCCACTGCCGGTTCCACTGATCGAGAGTGTAGTGCGCCCGCCCGCCTCGCGAGGTCGCTGCCTGGCAGGCTCGGCGCTACTTTGTTCACAAATCGCCACTTTGTGGCCCGCTTTGAGGAGCTTGGCGATGTAGGGTTCGGCCGAATGGTAAGGGACCCCACAGAGTGGAACCCCATCTTTGGAACGCGAGGTAAGTTGGATGTCGAGAATGCGCGCGCCGATTTCGGCATCCTCGAAAAACATCTCGTAAAAGTCGCCGAGCCGGAAAAAAAGGATCGCGTCAGGTACTTTCTGCTTGACGCCAAGATATTGCGCGATGAGCGGTGTATGCTTAATCGGAGGCACCTTGGCGCCCAGCATAGCCACCTGCACAGGCGCGCGCAAAATCGCGACTCGCGCCTCAATCCAATCGCCTCGCTATTGTGCCAGTATTAGAAAGACAAACGGGGGCAAAAGCTCGCGCGTCTATCGACGCTGTGGGACCTGTGCCCCGCGCCGGAGCAAAAAGCCAACGACGATAATGCTCGCGGCTAGCGCCATCATACTGGCCGGTGGTCAAAGCCGGCGCATGGGAAGGCCCAAAGCCGCTCTCAGTTTCGGAAACTGCACCATCCTGGAGCGGCTTATCGTGGAACTCCGGGATGGCTTCGACGATATCCTGATAATCGCGGCGCCAGAGCAGTCCGAAACCTTTCCGATTGAGCATCTGCTGCGAACCGCCTCCTCATCGGTGCGGCTGCTACGTGACCGCGTGGCCTACCAGGGAGCGGCGGTTGCGCTTGCTCAGGGCCTGGCCGCTGCCAAGCACGAAGTCGCGTTCGCCTGCTCATGCGATCTGCCGCTGCTGCGCGCCGAGGTTGTGAGAGCGCTGCGCGAAATGCTGGACGGGTACGATGCCGTGATCCCGGAAATTGATGGCAACCCGCAACCGCTGTGCGCAGTATATCGGCGCGGCGTTGCGGCCGCGATCGAAATGAAGCTGGCGTCGGGTGAGCGTCAGCTCACCCGCATCGCCGCGAATTTAAACGCGTATCGCCCTGCTGAGCTGCAATTGAGGCAGATCGACCGCGAATTGCTTAGTTTTGTGAACGTCAACACGCCCGAAGATTACACTCAGGCACTCGCGCTCAGGCAATCACTCGGACGCAAGAACTAGTGTCGTGTGCCAGTCACCAAGACCTACTGTCGGTGCTGGGCAGCACTGTGCCGCGCGATGGTGCCTACCCGGCGTTAAGTGATAAGCAAAGTGCTGCTCCCAGGAGGTGGTCGGGCAATGCGCTGCTCACAATGCGGGACGGATAATCCCCCGCAGAATAACTTCTGTGCGCACTGCGGAAGCGCAATTAGCCGAGTCTGTGAAAAATGCGGCGCGGCGAATCCAGCCACCTCAAACTTTTGTGGCAAATGTGGCGCGACGCTGATAACGCCACAGCCACCGGCTGCGGTTAAGAGCGAGCCGTTCCATACGCAAGCTCGACCAATCGAAGGCCGGCGGGGCGAGCGGCGCCATCTAACGGTGCTCTTCTCCGATTTGGTCGGCTCAACCGAAATTGCCGCGCGCCTCGATCCCGAAGAGTGGCGCGAGATGCTCGCTGCCTATCATAGGAGCGCGGCTGAAGCGGTAACGCGCTTCGGTGGCTACGTCGCTCAGTACCTCGGCGACGGCATTATGGCCTACTTCGGTTGGCCCGAGGCTCACGACAACGACGCGGAGCGCTCTGTACGCGCTGGCTTGGCGATGCTCGATGCAATCGCGAAGCTCGCTGAACAGATGCCCCGCCACGTGCAGTCACCCCCTCCCTTACCCTCCCCCATGGAAAATGGGGGAGGGGATAGACGCCCGAGGCTGGTCGCGCGCGTCGGCATCGATTCGGGTGCAGTGGTGGTGGGTACCGGCGGGGGCCATGACGCCGACGTGTTCGGCGAAGCCCCCAATATCGCCGCTCGGGTGCAAGCTGCAGCTGCTCCCGGCACGGTCCTGATAACCGGGGCTACTCATCGGTTGATCTCAGGGCTGTTTGTGGTCGAGGCGCTCGCGCCACAGGAACTGAAAGGAATCCAGACACCCGTCGAGTTGTTCCACGTGGTGCGTCCGACCGGCGTGCGTAGTAGGTTCGCTGCCGCGCACCGCCTCACGCCATTCGTCGGGCGCGAAGAGGAGCTGCGGCTGCTGCTGAGCCGCTGGCAGCGCGCACGCGAGGGCGAAGGCCAGCTCGCGCTAGTGGTCGGCGAGGCTGGCATTGGCAAGTCGCGTCTGGTCACCGAGTTCCGCGAGCGCATCCGCGACACTCCTCACATCTGGATGGAGAGCGCGGGCGAACAGTTTTTCGAGAACTCCCCGTTTCATCCACTGACCGAGATGCTCTCGCGATGGTTGCAATTCCAGGGTGGCGCAAATGCCGACGAGATGCTGGCACGGTTGGAACGTGCGCTGGCTTCGGCGGGACTGAAGCTGGACCAGGCCGTGCCGCTGGTAGCGGAATTGTTGCAACTGCCCTTGGGCGAGCATTATCCCGCCTTGACGTTGGTGCCCGAGCAAAAGCGCCGCCGCCTGTTTGCACTGCTGATGGGATGGCTGTTCGGGGCGGCGCGGCTGCAGCCGCTGGTGTTGGTTGTAGAGGATCTCCATTGGCTCGATCCTTCGACGCTCGAATTGCAGCAACTGCTGGCGGAGCAGGGTGCCACGGTGCCGCTGATGCTGCTGTATACGGCTCGTCCCGAATTTCGACAGCAGTGGCCGATGCGGGCGCATCATGCGCAAATCACGCTCAACCGGCTGAGCACGCGCGACGTGCGGGAGATGGTATCCCGGGTGGCTGCGCACAGTGCCCTCGCCAGTGACAGTGTAGACGCGGTTATCGAGCGCACCGGCGGGGTGCCGCTGTTCGTCGAGGAGTTGACGCGGGCGCTGCTGGAGAATGGCCAGACCAAGCTCAGCCGACACCAGATTCCAGCGACCCTGCATGACTCGCTGATGGCGCGGCTCGATCGGGCGGGGCCGGCCAAGGAAGTCATCCAGATGGGCGCGGTAATCGGCGGTGAATTTTCTTACGAATTGTTGCGCGCGGTCCAGCCGATGGCCGAGTCGGACCTCCAGGCGGCACTGCGCAAGCTCACCGACGCGGAACTACTCTACGTGCGCGGCATCGTTCCGGAAGCCGCTTACGACTTCAAGCACGCCCTGATTCGCGACGCGGCTTACGAAGCGCTGCTCAAAAGCCAGCGCAAAGAACTGCATCGGCAGGTGGCCCGTACCATTGATGAGAAATTCCCCGCACTCAAGCAAGCGCAACCCGAAATGCTCGCGCGCCATTGGACCGAAGCGGGCGAAACCGAACCCGCCATCGCTGAATGGCAAAGAGCAGGCAAATTGGCGGAGACGCGCAACGCGCCCACCGAGGCAGGGGAGAGCTACCGGCAGGCCGTCGCACTGTTAATGCGTCAACCGGGATCGCCGGAGCGCGACCTTCACGAACTGGATCTGACGACATCCGTCGTTCGGACACTGTTGTTCAGCGCAAGGTTTTCTGCGCCAGAAACTATCGAGGCAATCGAGCATGCCGCCGTGCTCGCCGAGAAAAGCGGCAACCTCCAGCAACTGGTCGACCTGACGCTTTCCCGAGCGGCTGCATACACCGTCGCTGGTAATTTCCAGGCCGGTGTTGCGCTTGCTCACCGGGGACTTGAGCTCGCTCTTCGTGAAGCCACTCGCATCAATGTCGGGCGCGCGCACGTCCTGCAAATCCACACGCGCTTTTATGTTGGCGATCTCGCCGCCGTCGAACAGCATTTCATGGCTGGGCTTGAGTTTTTCGAAGACCCGGATCTCATGAGGCTTCCTGTGGGCGCTGTACTAGCCTTTGGTCTGGCGAGCTGGAGTGCCTGGACGCTAGGGCGAGCCGATGTCGCCCGCCAGCGCGCGGCCCGCGCTATGGCGGTCGGGAGGGGCAACCCGTACGGGAGGGCGTGGTCGCCAATTTATGCTGCGGTGCTCCGGCTTCGCCTGCGGGAGTTTGAGCAAGCCGAGGCTTTGGCAACCCAGGTGCTGGAGCTCTCCGAGCAACATCAGTTCCCATATCTCGCGGCAATTGCCCGAGCTACTCTTGGTCACGCGCGAGCGCAATTGGGACGCACGACTGAGGGTATGGAGCTGATTCGCCAGGGTATGGCTGGCATGCTCGAACTCGGGTCGCGCTTGGGCCGTAGCACATATACCGCATACCTGGCCGCGGCACTGGAGCGGGAGGGGGCGATCCTCAAGGCGCTTGAAACGGTCGAACAAGCGCTCCAAGTAAACCCGGATGAGATGTATTACCGCCCCGAGATTTTCAGGCTCCGCGGCGAACTACAGCTCAAACAGGGGCAGAAAGAATTAGCCGAGGCCGATTTCCGCGAGGCGATTACGCTCGCGCTAAAGATGGGCGCGAAAGCGTATGAGCTCGGCGCCACCATGAGCCTTGCGCGGCTGCTCGCATCGGATCGCCGCCGGGATGAAGCGCGGACGATGCTGGCCGAAATCTTTGCATGGTTCACCGAAGGCTTCGACACCCGCGACTTGAAAGACGCCAAAGCGCTGCTCGATGAGTTGAGCTCTTAGGGCGCTCATGAAGCGGAGTCGTCGAACTTAGGGCTCGCGCTTTTTTCCGATCTCGGCTAACGTCCGAGCCGGAGGATCGTGAACGTTGTAATTTGGATGTGAGAACGCTGCGCTCGGCGGTTCCCTCTCCCGCAGGCGTCGGGAGGGCGACGCCGAGCGCTAGGTGAGGCACGTTATTCAGCGGATCTCAAGCGATTATAAGAGTCCTTTCGCTCGCTGCTTTCTGCCGGTTCAGACTGCGCTTGCTCGTCTGCACTACCCCAGTCGGCCAAATTTCAGTGGCACTAAAAGCTGGCTCAGATATCAACGGGTCCGTCGCACGCGCCAGCTTCAACGAAAGTGTGAATCAGGCAAACACCTCCTAGCCCCCCTCTGGTCAGCGAGGGACTAATTCGCCCATCCATCCAGCTACTCAACCGCAGGCTGGTCGGACACTTTCATGGCACGGCCGCGATGGTGCTTACCCGGCGTTAAGTGATAAGCAAGGAGCTGCTCCCAGGAGGCGGTCAGCCAATGCGCTGCTCACAATGCGGGACGGATAATCCCCCGCAGAATAACTTCTGTGCGCACTGCGGAAACACTATTAGCAGAGTCTGTGAAAAATGCGGCGCGGCGAACCCAGCCACCTCCAACTTCTGTGGCAAATGTGGTGCGCCGCTGATGGCGCCGCAGCCGCCGCCTGCAGTCAAGAGCGAGCCAATCCATACGCAAGCTCGACCAGTCGAGGGTCAGCGGGGTGAACGGCGCCATTTGACGGTGCTCTTCTCCGATCTGGTGGGCTCAACCGAAATTGCCGCACGGCTCGATCCCGAAGAGTGGCGCGAGATGCTCGCTGGCTATCATCGGAGCGCGGCTGAATCGGTAACGCGCTTCGGCGGCTACGTCGCCCAATACCTCGGCGACGGCATTATGGCGTACTTTGGTTGGCCCGAGGCTCACGACAACGATGCCGAGCGCGCTGCACGCGCGGGCTTGGCGATGCTCGATGCAATCGCCAAGCTCAATGAGCAGATACCCCCTCAGCTTGAGATGCGCACCTCGCAGACTCGTTTCCCTTCGGCAAGCTCAGGGCTTCGACCCACCGGTTCCGCTGGTGCTCCGCCTGAGCCCTCCGCCACCCGTTCATCACTTGGCGCACCTCAAGGTGGGTCGTCAAGAAATGGGGGAGGCAATACAGGTGCGAAGCTGGTCGCGCGCGTCGGCATCGATTCGGGTGCAGTGGTGGTCGGTACCGGCGGGGGCCACGATGCCGAAGTGTTTGGCGAAGCCCCCAATATCGCTGCTCGGGTGCAAGCGGCGGCCGCTCCCGGCACGGTCCTGATAACCGGGGCTACCCACCGGTTGATCTCAGGGCTGTTTGTGGTCGAGGCGCTCGCGCCGCGGGAACTGAAAGGAATCCAGACACCCGTCGAGTTGTTCCAAGTGGTGCGTCCGACCGGGGTGCGCGGCAGGTCCGCTGCCGCGCACCGCCTTACGCCATTCGTCGGACGCGAAGAGGAGCTGCGGCTTCTGCTGAGCCGCTGGCAGCGCGCGCGCGAGGGCGAAGGCCAGCTCGCGCTAGTGGTTGGCGAGGCTGGCATTGGCAAGTCGCGCCTCGTTGCCGAATTCCATGAACGGATCCGCGACGCTCGCCACACCTGGATGGAGAGCTCGGGCGAACAGTTCTTCGAGAACTCTCCGTTTCATGCGCTGACCGAAATGCTTTCACAATGGCTGCAACTTCAGGGCGGCGCCAATGCCGACGAGATGCTGGCGCGGTTGGAACGTGCGCTGGCGTCGGCGGGGCTGACGCTGGATGAGGCGGTGTCGTACGTCGCGGAGTTGCTGCAACTTCCAACGGGTGAGCGCTATCGCACCTTGACTTTGGTTCCCGAACAAAAACGCCGCCGCCTTTTCGTCGCGCTGATGGGATGGCTATTTGGAGCGGCGCGCCTGCAGCCGCTGGTGATGGTAATGGAGGATCTCCATTGGCTCGATCCTTCGACCCTCGAACTGCAGGAACTGCTGGCCGAACAGGGAGCGACCGTGCCGCTGATGCTGCTGTTTACGGCTCGTCCCGAATTTCGAGTGCTGTGGCCGCTGCGGGCGCATCATACGCAAATCACGCTCAATCGGTTGAGCGCACGCAATGTGCGGGAGATGATATCCGTCGTGGCTGCGCGCAGTGCTCTCGCCAGTGAGAGTGTAGACGCGGTCATCGAGCGCACCGGCGGGGTGCCGCTGTTCGTCGAGGAGTTGACGCGGGCGCTGCTGGAAAATGGCCAGACCAAGCTCAGTGGGCGCCAAATTCCGGTGACCTTGCATGACTCGCTGATGGCACGGCTCGATCGGGCGGGGCCCGCCAAGGAAGTCATCCAGACGGGGGCAGTAATCGGCGGTGAATTTTCTTATGAATTGTTGCGCGCGGTTCATCCGATGGCCGAGCCGGACCTCCAGGCGGCACTGCGCAAGCTCACCGACGCAGAACTACTCTACGTCCGCGGCATCGTTCCGGAAGCCACTTACGAGTTCAAGCACGCCCTGATTCGGGATGCGGCTTACGAAGCGCTGCTCAAAAGCCGGCGCAGGGAGCTTCATCGGCAGGTCGCCCGCGCGATCGATGAGAGATTCCCTGCACTCAAAGAAGCGCATCCCGAATTGGTCGCACGCCACTGGACCGAAGCGGGCGAAACCGAACCCGCGATCGCCGAATGGTCAAGGGCCGCCAAATCGGCGGAGGCGCGCAGCGCTTTCTCCGAGGCACTCGAGAGTTATCGGCAGGCCATCGCGCTCGTGAAGCTGCTGCCCGAATCGTCGGGGCGCGAACTGCGCGAACTGGAGCTGGCGCAAACAATCGTTCGGACGCTGTTGTTCAATGCAAGATACACCGGGCCCGAAACCACGCAGGCAATCGAGCATGCCGCGGTGCTCGCCGAGAAAAGCGGCAGCCTCAAGCAATTGGTCGATTTGATGATCCCGCGAGCGTTTGGGTACACCCCCGGTGGCAACTTTCAAGCTGGTGGCGCATTTGCTGACCAGGCGCTCGAGCTCGCCCTGCGCGAAGGTAGTAGCGGTAATATCGGGCGCGCGCACGGCCTGCAAATGCTGGTGCGCTTTTTGATTGGCGATCTCGCCGGGGTTGAGGAGCGTTTCATGGCGGGGCTCAAGTTCTTCGAAGACCCCGACTTCCTGCGGCTCCCACTGGGCGCTCTGCTAGCCTTTGGCCACGCTAGCTGGAATGCGTGGACGCTGGGCCGAGCCGATGTTGCTCGCGAGCGCGAGGCCCAGGTGATGGCAGCCGGAATCACGAGCCCGTACGGGAGGGCATGGTCGGCGTGGTTCGCCGCGGCACTCCGGCTTCGCCTGCGGGAGTATGAGCAAGCCGAGAGTTTGACAGCGCAGGCGCTCGAACTGGCCGAGCAACATCAATTCACATATCTCGCAGCGTTGGCCCCAATTACTCTTGGCGATGCGCGGTCGCGGCTTGGACGAATCGCCGAAGGTATCGGGCTGATTCGCCGCGGTATCGCTGGGATACTCGAAATAGGTGCGCGACTTCATATCAGCGCTTTTACGGCGTCCTTAGCCGCCGCGCTGGAGCGAGAGGGCTCCATCCTCGAGGCGCTTGAAACAGTCGAGCAAGCCCTGCGGGTGAATCCAGATGAACTTGTTTACCAGCCCGAGATTCTCCGAACACGCGGCGAACTGCGGCTGAAACAAGGGCAGACAGAGTTGGCCGAAGGCGATTTCCGCGAGGCGATTGCGCTCGCGCAAAAGATGGGCGCGAAAGCGTATGAGCTGCGCGCAACCATGAGCCTTGCGCGGCTGCTCGCATCCGATCGCCGCCGCGATGGAGCGCGGACGATGCTGGCCGAAATCTTTGGATGGTTCACCGAGGGCTTCGACACCCGCGACTTGAAGGACGCCAAAGCGCTGCTCGATGAGTTGAGCATTTAGCGCGCGGATGAAATTACCTATTAGTCCGGCGCGCTGCCGTTCAAATTCTCAGCCAGCCCGCTACTGCCAGCAGCCTGTTCTATATCGGCCGCGATTCTTTCCGGATGAACTTCCGAAGCGAGGTATTGAAAGCGCAAGCGGCCATCGGATCCGACTAAAAAAAACTCCAGCACGTGATCAACGGACCCGTCCGATTCGTGCTGGCGGACGAGCTTGAAGTGAGCCATAACTGCATCGATCTGAGCAGCCGTTCCGGTCAGAAAAATCCATCCCGGTCGATCGGCTCGCTGTTCTTTTGCATAGGCTAGAAGCTGCGGCGGCATATCGCGTTCAGGGTCCACCGTAATCGACACGAAAGAAGCTTTTGAGCCCAAGGTATTGCCGAGTTTCTCTGCAATCGAACGCATTCTCGCGGTTAGCACCAGGCAAGGGCCGGGGCAGGTGGTGTAGAAAAAATCAAACAATACTGGTCTGCCCTTCAGCGATGCGAGCTGGACTGGCCGCCCGTATTGGTCGGTCAACTTGATATCGGGTAAGCAGTCATCCTGGCCGGCCGCTGAGAAGCGCGACGCGCTCTCGGTATTATTGTTACAACCACCAGCGGTTATCACGAGCGCTAGCATTAGGGCCGGAATCGCCCGAAATACTGGTGTGGTTAGTTTCGATCCGCCCGCCATGATGAACCCTCTGGCTCTGTTAGTTGTATCATTTCTCGTTAATATTGTGAGCGAGGGCGCGGCCTTCGCGCCCCGGCGTTATGGAACGGTGGAGCCATCCCGGTCGATTATGATGCGTAATGAAGAAATCGCGCGCATTTTCGAGGATGTTGCCGATATGCTCGAAATTGGCGGTGAGAATTTCTTTCGCGTTCGCGCCTATCGCAATGCGGCCCGCGCCGTACGCGATTTTCCGGCACCAGTGGCCGAACTGGCCCGTGAGCGGTTCAGTGAAATTCCTGGATTCGGCGCCGACCTGTCCGCCAAGCTGACGACCATTCTCGATACCGGCGACCTGCCGATCCGAATCGAGTTGATGCGCACATTTCCGACCGGCCTGCTTGAACTCAAGAATCTGCCAGCGCTTGGGCCCAAGCGAATCAAGCTGCTCGCTGATCGTCTGCGCGTTCGCAATCGCGACGATCTCAAAAGGGCAATTGAAGCCGGGCAACTTCGCACCATTCGCGGCTTCGGTCCGAAAATGGAGGAACGGCTGCTGGAGGCGCTCTCCCGCGAACCCGACGCGATCAGCTCTAAGCGCATCACCTACGCCGACGCGACCATCACGGCCGACCGCCTGCTAGCCCACATGCGCGGGTGCTCCGGCGTCGAGCAACTCGAGGTCGCTGGCAGTTTTCGCCGGCGGCGCGAAACCATTGGTGATCTGGATATCGTGGCAGCATCGGCGAACGCCGCCGCAGTAATCGAGCGCTTTCTTGCGTTTCCGGAAATTATCAAGACCCTTGGCGCCGGCGAGACCCGCACCAGCGTAGTGTTGAACAGCGGTTCGCAGGTTGATCTCCGGGTGGTGGCGCGGTCGAGTTGGGGTGCGGCTTTGGTCTATCTTACCGGCTCGCAGGCCCATTGCATCCATATTCGCCGCGTCGCGCAGAATCTGGGACTTTTGCTCAATGAATACGGACTTTATCGGGGCGCGGATCAGGTGGCAGGCAGGGAAGAACATGAGGTTTATGCAGCCCTCGGCCTGTCATGGATTCCGCCGGAATTACGCGAGGACCGGGGCGAGGTCGACGCGGCTCGGGATCGCAGTTTGCCAAAGTTGATCGAACTTGGCGACCTGCGCGGCGATCTCCATTCTCATTCGACCTGGACCGACGGCCGTGCCTCAATCGAAGAGATGGCTAAGAGTGCGCACGAAGCCGGCTTGGAGTATTTTGCGCTTACCGACCATTCGCAGCGGCTGGCCATGGTCCACGGCCTCGATCCGCTGCGGCTGCGCGAGCAATGGGTCGAAATCCAAAGGGTCGCCGCGCGCGCTCGTGGCATCACCATCCTGCGTGGTATCGAGGTCGACATTCTCGAAGATGGCGCGCTTGACTTGCCCGACGACCTACTGGGCGAGCTCGATTGGGTAGTGGCTTCTGTCCATTCCAAGCTCGACATGGAGTCCGCGGCGATGACCGGGCGAATAATACGTGCGGTGCGTAATCGTAATGTCGACGTGATCGGCCATCCCAGCGGCCGCGTGCTCGGTCATCGTGAGCCCGTTGGGTTCGATTTGGGTGAGATTCTGCGGGTGGCGCGTGAGGAAGGATGCGCGCTGGAGCTGAATTCGCAAACCGATCGTCTTGACCTGACTGACACCGCCT